>Ga0335074_10009072_pt1 | contig 13854 bp, 14 predicted proteins | sample Lox_Sample_23_FD_206715 | JGI IMG/M metagenome (GOLD analysis project Ga0335074, IMG submission 206715) | Soil microbial communities from Loxahatchee National Wildlife Refuge, Florida, United States - Lox_Sample_2.3 | ecosystem: Environmental > Terrestrial > Soil > Wetlands | place: USA...
CGTAAAATCATGGAGCACTGTCTCGGTCCCATCTGGCGCAAGTTTGAAGACGACTCCGTGGACGCTGGAACTGCCGCCACCGCCGCCACCGCCGGTACCAAAAAGGTTTCCCCGGTCGTCGCGATAGAGGGTGCAGGAAGGACCGCCTCCGCCAAGACCGTTGAATGCAAAAAGTACCTGCTCGTGGCCCGAAGACGTAATCTCGAACACGGTGCCAAGATTATCGCTGCCGCCGAGTTCCGTGGTGCCGTACATGTTTCCGGCCTTGTCGAAGATGAGGCCGCCGACCGGATAATCGCCGTCGTTGCCGCCCTTGAAAGAATAGACGACCATTTCCCCGCCGTCCGGAATGACCTTGAATACCGTGCCGCAGCCGGCTCCGTCGGTGCAGCCCGTGCCGGCTCCGAAGGATGTGGTGCCGTAGAGATTGCCGGCCGCATCGGCAACGAGGCCGGCTACCGGGACCGCGCCGTCGGGACCGCCGGTGAAGCGGTGCAGCACCGCCTCGGAACCGTCACGGGTGACTTTGAAGACGATTCCGCACCCTCCGAATTCCTTGCACCCTGTGCCGCCAAACTGGGTGGTGCCGTAGAATGCCCCATTCAGTTCCAGCAATCCCGCTGCAGACAGCGATCCATCGCCATATTGTTCGCCGCGGAAGGAATAGATCACGTGTTCTTTGCCGTTCGCTCCAATCTCGAAAACCGTCCCTGAACCGCCGGTGCCGCCATATCCTGTTGTACCGTATAGATTGCCCTTGCTGTCGCGGATCAGCGGCGCGAAAGGACAACTGCCGTCGTTTCCGCCGTTGAATTGGTGAAGCACCTTCTCTTTGCCATCGGGCGTCAGTTTGAATGCGTTGCCGGGACAGACCAGCGCCGCCCTGGCGCCCGCAAAGTCTGACGCAGTTCCGTAAAGATTTCCGAATTCGTCGGCGACCAGACTGCCTGCCGGATTTGCGCCCCGCCTTCCGCCCGGAAGACTGTAGACAACCTCGAAGGAATGCCCCTTCGCCGCCGCCGGCGGGGCGCTGAAGCCAGCGATGGCGAGGAGCCCCGCTACGGCCCCGATGCGCCTACGCGCTATTCGCACACACGACCGATGTTCCATAGCGAATGCGCCTGACGGTCGGCTCCGGTTGCGATGGGCGACGGAACGCGAATTGTAGCACGGTAAGGGAGCTATATCAGCGCTCTCCCTTATTGGAACCGAATTTATGTCGGGCCGAATTAATTGACCGCTCGGTCGATTTATTGTAGGGTACGGTTTGGCGCCAGAAAGAGTGCCTTTTCATGTATACGACCGAATTGAAGGACAAGAACGCGAAGGCGGCGCCGGCCGCTTTGGCTGCCGAAGATCCGGAGCGGCTCGCGGCTTTTGAAGCGCGTGTGGCTTCCGATGACTTCATCGAGCCGAAGGACTGGATGCCGGAGGCCTATCGCAAGACGCTGACCCGACAGATTTCGCAGCACGCCCATTCCGAGATTGTCGGCATGCTGCCCGAGGGCAACTGGATTTCGCGCGCGCCAAGCCTGCGGCGCAAAGCCGTGCTGCTTGCCAAGGTGCAGGACGAAGGCGGGCACGGACTTTATTTGTATGCGGCGGCGGAGACACTCGGCACGAGCCGCGACGAGATGATCGAATCGCTGCATTCGGGCCGCGCCAAATATTCCACGATCTTCAACTATCCCACTCTTACGTGGGCGGATATCGGCGCGATCGGCTGGCTGGTCGATGGCGCGGCGATCATGAATCAGGTGCCGCTGCAGCGCACCTCCTACGGGCCTTATGCGCGCGCCATGGTGCGCATCTGCAAGGAGGAAAGTTTCCACCAGCGCCAGGGTTATGAAATCATGATGGCGATGGCAGGCGGCAGCGCGGCGCAGAAGCGCATGGCGCAGGATGCGCTGGACCGCTGGTGGTGGCCGTCGCTGATGATGTTCGGTCCGCCTGACGACAACTCGCCCAATTCCGCGCAATCGATCCGCTGGCGCATCAAGCGCGAAACCAATGATGAACTGCGGCAGAAATTCGTCGATGTGACCGTACCGCAGGCCGATGCGATCGGGCTCACCGTTCCCGATCCCGCGCTCAAATGGAACGAAGCGCGCGGCTCGTATGATTTCGGCGAAATCGACTGGGAGGAATTCTACGCCGTGGTGCGCGGCGAGGGACCGGTCGCGAAAGAGCGCATGATGGCGCGGGTGAAAGCGTGGGAAGACGGCGCCTGGGTGCGGGAAGCGGCGCTTGCCCATGAAGCAAAGCGCAGCGCGCGTATGGCGGCGGAGTAATTCCATGAACAAGGAATGGCCGCTTTGGGAAGTGTTTGTTCGCGCGAAGAACGGGCTTTCGCACAAACATGCGGGCAGCGTGCATGCCGCCGATGCGCGAATGGCTGTCGAGGCGGCGCGCGACACCTACACAAGGCGCATGGAAGGCGTGAGCCTGTGGGTCGTGCCGTCGGCGGCGATCACTGCATCCGACCCGGGCGGGGCGGAAGCATTGTTCGCGCCGGCGCAGGACAAGGTCTACCGCCATCCGACCTTCTACACGATCCCGGAAAACGTAAAGAACATCTGATGCCGGGCGAAGATAATCTGTTTCATCATGCCGTGCGGCTCGGCGACGACGCGCTCATTCTCGCGCAGCGCCTGTCGGAATGGTGCGGGCATGCGCCGATGCTGGAAGTCGATCTGGCGCTGGCAAACATCGCGCTCGATCTGTTCGGCCAGGCGACGTTCTTTCTCGGTCTTGCCGGCAAGTTGGAAGGGCAGGGCCGCGACGCCAATGCGCTCGCCTTTCACCGCGACGTGCTGGATTTCCGCAATTGTCTGCTCGTCGAACAACCGAACGGCGATTTCGCGCAGACCATCGCGCGCCAGTTCCTGTTCTCGAACTGGCAGGAATTGCTGATGCGTGAGATCGCAGCGGCACCTGAGGTTCGGCTGGCCGCCATCGGCGCCAAGGCGGTCAAGGAAGTCACCTATCACGCGCGCTACGCGTCGGAATGGGTGGTGCGCCTCGGTGACGGAACCGAAGAGAGCCGCGCGCGCATGATCGCCGGGCTCGACTGGATGTGGCGTTTCGTCGATGAGTTGTTCGATTCCAGAGACGGCACGCCGTCGCTACGCCCCGAATGGGACGCGCGCATCGCGCGGACCCTCGCCGAAGCAAATCTCGAACTGCCAAAGCCGCGCCGCGCGGTGCTCGGCGGACGCGCCGGCCATCACTCCGAACATCTTGGTCATCTGCTTTGCGAGATGCAGTTTTTGCCGCGCGCCTATCCGGGAGCGGTGTGGTGATCCTTCGACAGGCTCAGGATGAGGTGATAGGGAGTAACAAGACGACCCTCATGCTGAGCCTGTCGAAGCATGAGGTTGAACAGCGCGTCCTCGAACTGCTTCATCGCGTCCCCGATCCCGAAATCCCGTGCGTTTCGGTTGTCGATCTCGGCATCGTGCGCGAGGTGCGCGCGGGTGAGCCGTCCACCGTTGTAATTACACCAACCTATTCGGGCTGTCCGGCGACACATGCGATTCAAATGGCGATCCGCGCCGCGCTCGATGGCGCCGGCCTCGCCGACATGCGCATCGAAACCGCGCTTTCCCCGCCCTGGACGACCGACTGGATCAGCGACGAGGGCCGCGAGAAGTTGCGCGGCTATGGCATCGCGCCGCCGCCGAAAGGCGCGAACAGGCACAGCCTGCGCGAGGAACCGGCGGAATGTCCGCGCTGCGGCTCGACGCGGACAGAAGAAATCAGCCGCTTCGGGTCCACGCCGTGCAAATCGCTCCATCGCTGCCTTGCCTGCAGCGAACCCTTCGATCGCTTCAAATGCCATTGACCACCCATGTCTCTTAATCGCGGTTTTCATCCGCTCAAGATTGCAGAAGTCCGGCGTGAGACGCCGGATGCCGTGTCGATCCGTTTCGAGATTCCGGATGAGTTGAAAGACACATTCAAATTCCAGGCGGGACAACATCTCACCCTGCGCGCCGATCTTGACGGCGAAGACGTGCGCAGAAATTACTCCGTCTGCGTGTCGCCGTCGGAAAACGAGATCCGCATTGCCGTCAAGCAGATGACAGCCGGTCGTTTCTCGGTCTGGGCGAACAACGAATTGCAGGTTGGTCGAACCATAGACGTACTGCCCCCGATGGGCCGTTTCGTCATTCCCGCGGGAGACACGACGGCGCCCTGGTATGTCGGGCTCGCCGGCGGCTCGGGCATCACGCCGGTCATTTCCATCCTCAAGACCGTGCTCGACTCGAGGCCCGGAAGCCGGTTCACGCTGCTCTACGGCAATCGCGATTCGGTCTCGGTCATGTTTCTCGAAGAGTTGGCGGCGCTCAAGAACCGTTATCTCGACCGGCTCGAAGTTTATCACTTCCTGGAATTCGAGGCGGAGGAGATTGAACTCTTCAACGGCCGCCTCGACCGGGCGAAATGCGATGAGGTGTTTTCCACGCTGGTTGACCCGGTGGTCGTCGACGCGTTCTTCATCTGCGGTCCTGGTCCGATGATGGATTCGGCGGAAGCCGCGCTCGCTGCCCGCGGGGTATCTGCCGATCGTATCTTCATCGAACGATTCACGACCAGCACACCCTCGGCCGAACAACTCGCGCGCGACGAAGCGCTGCAGCAGAAGGCGGCAGGCACCGGACTCGTTGTAACACTCGACGGGCGCCGCCTGCGCATCCCGTTCGATGCCGAAAAAGGCAACATTCTCGAAAGCGTGCAGGCGGCCGGATTGCCCGCGCCCTATGCCTGCAAAGGCGGCGTCTGCACGACCTGCCGCGCGAAGATCCTCTCCGGCACTGTGGCGATGAAGAAGAATTATGGCCTGACCGACTCTGAAGTCGGGCAGGGCTATGTACTCACCTGCCAGGCCGTCCCCACTTCCGACGAAGTGGTACTGAGTTACGACGCGTAACCACCCGCCCCTTGAGGCCAGCGCGCTGAATAGGCGCTCGGCGGCAGGTACGTCAGCGTCATGGCCGGCCCGTTGTGTCGGCCATCAATGAACGCCTTTGCCGCAGGAGTTCATGGGTCGCCGGGACAAACCCGGCGATGACGAAGTTTGGTTTGCTCGCGGCGATTGCGCAACTCGGTGTGACGATCATGTCCGAAAATGGCCAGACTTTTCGGACCGTCCGTCCCATATTGCGTCCATGAGCATGACGCTGCCCGACGACGACATCTGCTATCGCGCGCTTTCCGCCCGCGATGCGCGCTTCGATGGGCGGCTGTTCGTGGCTGTCAAGACGACAGGCATTTATTGCCGGCCGATCTGCCCTGCGCGCACGCCCAAACGCGAGAATTGTCGCTTCTTTCCGAGTGCGGCTGCTGCGCAGATGGCGGGATTTCGCCCCTGCCTGCGCTGCCGTCCGGAAATTTCGCCCGATGCTGCGGCCTGGCGCGGCACGTCGAACACCGTCTCGCGCGCGCTTGCGCTGATTGCGGAAGGTGCATTGGACGGTGGCAATTCCGGACTCTCCGCACTCGCGGACAGGCTCGGTCTCGGCGAGCGGCAGCTGCGGCGCTTATTCGACAAACATCTCGGCGTGCCGCCCATCGCGGTCGCCCAGACAAGGCGGATTCTATTCGCCAAGCAGCTGATCCAGGAGACGCGACTTTCCATGGCCGAGATCGCGGAAGCGTCCGGATTTGGAAGCGTTCGTCGTTTCAACGACGCTTTCCGAAAGCTTTATGACCGCGCGCCGCGCGAACTGCGCCTGTCGAAAAAGCCGGCGACAGAGCCGTCGCTGGTGACATTGCGCCTCGGCTATCGCCCGCCTTACGACTGGGATTCGATGCTGGCTTTCTTTGCTGCGCGCGCCATGCCCGGCGTGGAGCAGGTCGATCGCGGCTGCTACCGGCGGACCATCGCCATTGACGGTGCGACCGGAAGTTTTGAAATCGCGCCGGGCCAGAATTGTCCCATTGCCACGATCAGGTTGCCGCGGTTGCATGCGTTGTTATCTGTCGTTGGCCGATTGCGCCGCATGTTCGATCTCGATGCGGATGTGGAAGCTATCGCCTCGCATCTCGCGCAGGACGAGGAACTCGCGCCGTTGATCGCGCGCCGGCCGGGACTGCGGACGCCGGGTGCGTGGGACCCGTTCGAATATGCGGTGCGCGCGATACTCGGCCAGCAGATAACCGTCTCAGGCGCGCGGACACTCGCCGGAAAACTCGCGCGTCTCGCGGGAACACCGGTCGCGCGCGAAACAACCGGCCACGATGCGCTGACGCACGTGTTTCCCACGCCGGCGCAGGTCGCGAATGCCGATTTCACCGCCTTTGGCATGCCTGGAGCACGCATTGCCGCGATGCAATCGCTGGCGCGCGCCGCACTGGCCGACGCCAAACTGTTCGAATCCAACGGAACAACGGACGATGTACTCGCCCGCCTCCTCGCGCTGCCGGGCTTCGGCGAATGGACGGTGCAATATTGGGCGATGCGTGCGTTGCGCGACAGCGATGCTTTTCCGGCCGCGGATGTGGGCCTGCTCCGCGCCATCATGGTCGACGGCAAGAGAATCACACCCAAGGCTTTGATGGCGCGCGCCGAGGCCTGGCGCCCATGGCGTGCCTATGCGGCGCAGCATCTCTGGTCGTCGGAAGAACGTACAAGGAGCGATGCTCATGACTGACAGGTTTTATTTTGATCGTCTCGAAACTCCTGTTGATGGGATTGTGATCGTCGTCGATCAAGACGGCATCATGCGGCAACTGTCCTTCGACAAGGGCGACGGGCGCTGGCGGCGCGAATTTGCGCGGCGGCATCCGGATGCCGAACTGCTTCCCAGGCGAAATCCGTCCGGACACTCCGCAACGCTCATGGCCTATTTCGAAGGCGACATGGACGCGCTCGACCGCATTCCCGTCGTGTTCGAGGGGACACCATTCCAGAACAAGGTCTGGAAAGCGTTGCGGAAGATTCCGATCGGCAAGACAACGAGCTATGGCGCATTGGCGAAAAAGATCGGCGAGCCGAAAGCCGTGCGCGCCGTGGGGCTCGCGAATGGCGCAAATCCCATCGCTGTCGTCGTGCCTTGTCATCGCGTGATCGGCAGCAACGGTTCGCTGACGGGCTTTGGCGGCGGTTTGTCGCGCAAGAAATGGCTGCTCGAACATGAGGCGCGGCATTGCGGCGCGCAATTCGAATTGGAGGCATCGGCGTGACAACACATTCTCAAGCGCAGGTTTTTCATGCCCTGCATGGCGAAGGATTGCTGATCCTTCCCAATGTCTGGGATGCGGGCAGCGCACGCATCGTCGAACATGCGGGCGCGAAGGCGATCGCCACCTCGAGTGCTGCAGTTGCCTGGGCGCATGGCTATCCCGACGGCGAGGCGATCCCGCCGGAAGTTCTGGTATCGACCGTCCGAGAAATCGCGCGCGTCGCGAGCGTTCCGGTCACAGCCGACGCCGAAGCAGGCTATTCGCGCGATCCTGAGACGGCAGGTGATTTCGTTGCGCGTATCATCGATGCCGGCGCGGTGGGCATAAACATCGAGGATGGGCAGGATTCGCCGGATTTGCTCTGTGCGAAGATCGAGCAGGTGCGCGGGGCTGGAGTCCGTTCGGGCGTCGATCTCTGGATCAACGCCCGTGTCGATGTTTATTTGTTCAATCTCGCCGAAGGGCAGGCGGCCTTCGACGAAACAGTCAGGCGCGCGCGGCTTTACGGCGGAGCCGGAGCAGACTCCATTTTCGTACCGGGGGCAGTCGACGAAACGACGATCGGCAATCTCGCGCGTGAGGTCGGTCGGCCGCTCAACGTCCTTGCCTGGCCCGGACTTCCCGATGCCGCGCGGCTCAAGGAACTGGGTGTGAGGCGGCTCAGCGCCGGCGCCGGGCTTGCAAAAGCCTCTCTCGGCCATACGCACGCGCTTGCGGAAGCCTTCCTGCGCGACGGCAATTCCAGCCCGTTCTTTGAAGGCGCGTTCGCGCCAGTGAAGGTAAACGAGCTGATGCGGAGGGATTAACCGCCGGCAAGCAGATCACGTCCGAATCATTGCGTTAGTCCGCAGCGCATGAAGAAAAGCGATGCGGGAGGCGCCGCGCCCGATCCGGCAATCATTTGTCAAAGCCCGGTTCCGGTATTAAATATGTTGTGCCCCGTAGACGCGCGGGCGCAATTGTGTCCTAATTCCCGATCGTCAAACTTTAGGAGGGGGGTATGTTGAGCCTTCTGTTGGCGGCCGTTGCCGCCGCAACATTCGTAAACCAGCCGCCAGTCGTGCCACCGACGACCCAGGCTCCGGAATCCGGCAGCTATATAGGGATGGCCTATGTGCCTTCCGCTGACGGAAGCGGTTGTGTCCTGGCTGCCGACTCGAATGTAATCGCCGAGGTCAGCTTCGGGGGGCTTTCGGGGAAAACACTTTGGATCAGATATCCCTATGCGGCGTCGAACGGCACGGTTGCTTCCGTGCAGACGCTGACGCTGACCGGCGGCCTCGGTTCTGTTACCCCGAACGGTACTTTCACCTGGACCGGCAGCGGCACCCACACCTGGGATGTGAGCGGGACGTTTACCGCCAATGTCACGGAAGTCGGAACACACGCGTTCATGATCACCGTAGTGGAAACCTTTACGGATTGCACTGAGACTCAGTCGTTGAGTCTGGCGCGCGTGGGTGTCGACAACAACTGATACCGTGCTTGCAGTGTGCCTGGGCGTGGCGGCGGGTAACTATTCCCGTACGGGAATGGAGATGACGCTGCTGTTGAGCCAGCGTATGTCAAGCGGCGTTTTTGCATCCGCAATCGTTTCCCGGCTCGCGTCTTTGCCCGTGCCATAGTTGATTTCGGTACTTGGCTGACGTAACGCGGCGATCACGACGACAAGACGGCTTCCGCGCTCGAATTTCCGGCTGATCAGCCGGCCGGCGCGGAATGTCAGTTGCTGCGGCACGCCGGGTTCGAGCAGATGGCGGTGGCTGCGGTCTGCAATGTAGCTCGCACGTGCGATATACCAGGAGAGCTGAAGATATTTGTGGTCGGGCGTGAGTTCATAGAGCTGGATGGCGAAGTCGAAATCCTTCTTGTTGGTTACGACGCGTAACGCCCCCGAAAACAATCCACTGAATTCCATGGGCTTGTCGAAGGGCCGGCTTACGAATTCGAGGCTCAGCCAGGTATCGATCGTGGAATCGAGGGTGGCCCCGCCAGGCGCGACGCGATTCGCATCCGACCGGTCCGTCAGATCGATTTTCTGGTCGATTGTCGTGTCATGCGCAGGAGGGGCTTCCGTCAGGAGGTATGCATTTCCCGATTTCTCCGGGTCCAGATGGAATTGAAGCGCGTGATTTGACATCGCGGCGATTGATGGCGCGTGCCCCCATGCGTTCGCGCCCATCACCTCGTAATTGACCCTGTCCCGAAGGATCGCGGGTTTCGGCCCGTCGCGGAAAACATAGTCGAACCACTGATAGCGCAGCGCGCCCATATCGATCTTCGCCACTGGATCACGTTCATAACCGGGCAAATCGCGCAATGCGTCGCCCAGCACGTCCACGGTGCCCCGCTGCCCCGAGATGTGCGTGTAAGGGCCGATTACCAGATAGTGTTCGTCGCCCGGCGCGGCAGGCAACTGGCCGAAGTAATAAAGCGCCCCAAACTGCGCCCCGTCGTAATAGCCCGTGGTCGCGAGCACGGGAATGTCGATGTGCGAGAATTCCCGTCCGTATGGAATCATCGCCTGCCAATAGGCGTCGTAATCGGGATGGGAGATCCACCTGTCCCAAATCGGATTGGCCACATGCGCGACGGCTGAGAGATCGCGATAGGCCCGTCCTCCAACATACCAGTCATGAAACAGTCTGTCCCATCGTGCAGTGTCCTCGAAGGCGGCGCCGTCCAGACCGTGGTTGCTCGCGACATAGAGCGGCCAATAGAAGTTGAAACTGAGATCGACATTGCCTTCCATCGGCATGTCGATGCCGGGCGCTGTCGCGACGGAGGGCATGATCGCCTTTAGCGCATGGGGAAGGTGTTTCGTCGCGGCCCATTGCGTAAAGCCATCGTAGCTGCCGCCGAACATGCCTACGCGGCCGTCACTCCAGGGTTGCTTCGCAATCCAGTCGATCAATGTGGCCGCATCCGCGCCGTCATGTTCCAGCGGCGCCGGATCGTCCGGGCTGCACATCTTGCCGCGCGTGAATCCGGTGATCCCGACATAGCCATGCGATGCCGAGCGCCGCTCTTCGCTCATCGTCGTCGGCGCATCGGCGTAGACGGTGAACTCGAGCAAGGTCGGTAGCCGCTCGGTCACACGCGGCCGGACGATCTGGGCGCAGACAATCGCGCCGTCCGACGTCGGGACCTGTATGTTCTTCTCGACGATGTAACGGCGCGCATCGTCTTCGCTCACCAGCGGCGGCGCAAACGGCATGAAGGTGCGATAGGAATCCTCGATCTGCCAGGCGCGGATCAAGGTGAGCGCGTCCGCGAGCGAGATTGTTTTCTTTGCTGCCTGCCGCTTCAGAAGCCGGGCGAGATCTTTCCGGAGCGCCGTCTGGTCGATGATGAGACTGAGGCCGCCGGTCTCTTCGCCATTGAAGAGACGCGCGACGAGTGCCGCTGTTACATTGTCCAATGGTCGAACAAGTGCCCGGAACTCAATCCCGAAAGCGTCGCTGAGCGACGATCCGCCTCTCTCGCGCCGCGCTTCCGCCCGCGCGAGAATCTCATACTGAACATCGCGCGCTTTGCCCTGCGGCGGATCGAGAGGGTAGCGAAGCGCGCGCAGATCATCGATTGTTTGTATTGCCTTGTCATACTGCCCCGCAGCCATTTGCAGGCGGAACAGATTGTCGAGATAGATCTCGTGGTCGGGCTCGCGATAGGTGGAAATTACATCTGCGGCCAGCCGCGATATGGCTTGTGCCAGTGCCGCGCGATTGCCGGCAGGAGGCGCGGTGAATGGAAACGCCGGCGCAGCCAACGCGGGAGCGCTGAGAACCAGGTACAGCGCAACAAGCCATTTTACCATCTGGGCAACCCTGCGTGGTGGACCGGTGCATGATGCGGCCACGCTGGCGACGGCGGACAGCCCCATTCGCCGATTGCCGTGTTGCGCATTTCGCAACATGATTGGCCGGGCGGTGCGAGGGCCCCCGGCGATGTTTCACACGGCGTTGCGTGCTTTCGACGAAACAGCGCGCGCGGGTTCGATCCGCAAGGCGAGCGAGGCGCTCGGCGTCGCGCCGTCTTCGGTCAGCCGCAATATCGCCGTGCTCGAGCGCGAAATGGGGACGCGGCTGCTCGCGCGGAGCGCGGGCGGCGTCACGCTGACCCATGCCGGACGCCTCGTCGCCGATTATGCGCGCGCGGTACTGCTCGATTACGATTCCCTGCGCGCCGATCTCGACGACATGCGCGGCACGCAACGCCGCTTGCTGCGGCTGGTGCTGGTGGAAAGCGTGGCGGCGGCAGGTCCGATCGCCGCCATTGCGAAGTTCATCGAGAAATTCCGCTCGGTCGCCTTCGATGTGCAGCTTCTGCGCGCGCCCGACGTCATCGAAGCGGTGAAACAGGATCGCTGCGATATCGGCGTGACGTTCTGCGTCGACCCTTCGCCGGATTTGTCGATCTTGGCGCGAATCCCGGAACCGATCATGCTGGCCGTGCCGGTTGAATTTCCGTCCTCGGCGCCGGTCGATTTGCGTACGCTGTCGGGAATGCGGCTCGCGGTCCCGGATCCGGGTTTCGGAGTTCGCCGCATTCTCGACCGTGCCTGCGCGCGCGAGGGCGTCCAGATTGCACCGGTGCTGTCGAGCAATGTGTTTGAAACATTGCGCGATTTCGTCCGCTGCGGGGCCGGCGCGGCCATACTGCCGATGCGCGCAGTGGCGCGTCAGGCGCAGGCCGGCGAATTGAAGGCGATCACCATCGCCGATACCGCATTTCGCGAGACGACGCTCGACATTATCGTGCTCAGGAAACGACGCCTTCCGCGCGTCGTCAGGACATTCGCCGAAATGCTGACCGCGGAGATCGGCACAGAGCCGTAGAGGAGAAACATGCCGCTGGAAATGCGCGCGGCGTGCGAACGCTGTGGCAAAGTCCTTCCCGCGGACAGTACGGACGCGCGTATCTGTTCCTACGAATGCACGTTTTGCAACTTCTGCTCGGAGGCAATGGAGGGCCGTTGCCCCAATTGCGGCGGCGAACTTGTGCAGCGGCCGCGGCGCGGCATTGGCACGACTTGAGCCTTACTCTATCCGGAAAGTGTCGTGCCGCTGGGTCCCCGCTTTGCGGGGATGACAGTTTAAAGTCGTTGGCCACACGAAAGCGCGCCGGTCAATCTCCCGTCGGCACGATGCCGGCGCTTTCGATCATCAGGATGACGCATTTCGCGGGCGCGCGCGTGCGGTGGATAGTGCCTTTCGGGACGGTGAAGCCCTGCCAGGGACCGAGCGCTACGGTGTGGGTCTCGAGATCGACCAGGAATTCGCCCTGGAGGCAGAAGAAGAATTCGTCGTCATTGTCGTGCTTGTGCCAGTGATATTCGCCCTGCATCACGCCCACGCGTACGACCGAGCCGTTTACCCGGCAGAGCGTCTGATTGTACCAGCGGTCCTCGACCGTTTCCGCCAGCGCCGCCACGTCGATCTTTTCGAGATGCGGGAAAAGAATGTTCAGATGCGTGGCATAGGGAAATGCCGCATTCTCGTTTGGTGCCGGATTGGTCATGGGTCGTCCTCCGCGGATTTTTCACCCTATCCGACTTCTTATTCATGCGCGATGGCCGGCTCGCGGGAATAGTCGGGTGAGGACGTCCGTCCATTAGCCGACCATTGGACAGGGGCTCGGATGCGTATCAACGCTCTTGGGATGTTCGCGGCTGCCTCGGCTCTAGCGTCGCTGACGGCAGGCGGAGCTGAGGCGAAAGCGTTGCGCGTGCTGCATGCATTTCTCGATGGCTGCGATGGTGCGACATCGAACGCGCCGGTGATTCCGGACCAGAACGGCAACCTGTTCGGCACGGCGCTGCAGGGCGGTGCGAGCAACAATGGCGTGGTCTTCGAAGTCGCGGCGGACGGCACGGAGTCGGTGCTTTATTCCTTCGCGGGCGGCGGTGGTGACGGCCGCAGACCGGAGTCGGGTCTGATCTCGGACGGCGCCTGCAATTTCTACGGTACCACCCGCAATGGTGGCGGCCATGGCTGCGGAACCTATGGCTGCGGCACGGTCTTCAGGCTCGCGCCGGATGGCGCCGAAAAGGTGCTGTATGCGTTCACCGGCGAACGCGACGGCGGCGAGCCCTATGGCGGCGTAGTGGCCGACAGCGCCGGCAATCTCTACGGCACGACAATCGCCGGCGGCGTGGACGACGATCTCAGTGTGGTCTTCAAACTGTCCGCCAAGGGCAAGGAAACGGTGCTTCACGCGCTCGACGGCGCAAATGACGGCGCGTGGCCCGAAACGGGTGTCACGCTTGGTTCGAACGGCAAGCTTTACGGCACCGCCTATGCCGAAGGCCCCGACCAATGGGGCACGGTGTTCGCGCTCAAGAAATAAGTTCCAAACCCGACAGGAGAATCTGATGTATCATTATTCCGGACCGGCCCGTATCGTCCGCGCAGTTGCTGTCGCGGCGATTTTGTCGGCGACGTCGCTTTCCGCATCGGCATCCGGCGTTCATCCGCCCGGTGTGACGGTACATTCCGCGCTCGGAGGAATAATTCTGGGCTACGATGTGGACCAGAACGGAAAAGAGGGACTCCTCGCCGAGGCCCTGACACTTCAAAACGGCAAGGCCGATGTCGCTCTGGAAACCTTCAATCAGAAGACCGGCAAGATCGTAAAGATCATCAAGGAGGAAAAAAACACGTTCAA
>Ga0335074_10009073_pt1 | contig 13853 bp, 15 predicted proteins | sample Lox_Sample_23_FD_206715 | JGI IMG/M metagenome (GOLD analysis project Ga0335074, IMG submission 206715) | Soil microbial communities from Loxahatchee National Wildlife Refuge, Florida, United States - Lox_Sample_2.3 | ecosystem: Environmental > Terrestrial > Soil > Wetlands | place: USA...
ACTCGCACGTCGAGTGGCGGCAATGGCCCCTTTACTGGAACGCTGAGTCCGCCAGTGAATGTCTTGGGTAGTCCCTGCCCTTTGCCATCCACTGTGCCGCCACAGTCGCTGGCCTACAACTTCAACGCCACCGTGGTGCCTTACCACGGCGAATCGCTTGGTTACCTGACGTTGTGGCCGGTGGGAGAAGACCTGCCGGTCGTCTCGACTTTGAATGCCTATGACGGTGCCATCACCTCAAACATGGCTGTTGTTCCCGCGGGCACCAATGGCGAGATCAACGCCTACGCCGGCTACGGCACGACCGACCTGATCCTGGATATCTCCGCCTTCTACGCGCCGTAAGAGCAAAGAACGCGGAGTGGCCAGCTTCGCCGGGGCCCCACCCTATTCGCCCGACTTTGGCGCCCGGATGGGCGTGAATCCGCCTTCCCTGCTACCCTGTTGGCCGGAGGTTTTCTGTGCGAGCTCTATTGCTGACCGCGTTGCTCTGCTTGCTTGTCGTCTCGTCGTTTGCGGTTGAGCCACAACAGGTGTCCTACCGCAGCGGCGATGAGACGGTGCACGGGCTACTGTACATGCCGAAGGGCGACGGACCGTTTCCGGCGCTGGTGGTGATTCACGAATGGTGGGGCCTGAACGATTGGGTGAAGCAGCAGGCGTCAAAGCTCGCCGACGATGGCTATGTCGCGCTGGCCATCGATCTCTATCGCGGGCAGGTTGCCACCAATCCCGATCAGGCGCACCAGATCATGCGCGGCGTTCCTGAAGACCGCGCGGCGCGCGACCTGCTGGCGGCGACAGCCTATCTGCGCTCGCTGGATAGCGTCAATGGCAAGCGGGTGGGCGCCATCGGCTGGTGCATGGGCGGCGGTTACGCGCTCGATCTCGCCATTGCCGATCCCAAGCTGAAAGCGGTGGTTATCAACTACGGTCATCTGGCGACCGACAAGAACAACCTGCGCAAGATTCACGCCGCCGTTCTCGGCATATTCGGCGGCGAGGATCAGGGCATCCCGGTGGCCGACGTCCATAAATTCCAGTTACAGTTAGAGGCGCTGAAGAAGAAGGTTGAGATTCATATTTATCCGGACGCGGGCCACGCCTTCGAGAATCCCAACAATGAGAAAGGCTATCGCGCCGACGATGCGGCCAAAGCCGAGGACGTCACCCAAACCTTTCTGGCCCACGAGTTGAAGTAACCAATGAGTCAAGCGGTGCACCAAAGTTCGCCTGTGCCCGTCCTCTGTGCGAAGGAGTACTTGGCATGAGAGGCTAAGCGACCGCTCGTCTCTCAGGCTGCCTTGCGATTCTGGCGCAGGGCGCGAATGCGGTCCAGCGTGCCCACGATGGCCTGCGCCTGGTTGCGCACAATCCCCAGAATGTCGTCGGGAAGTTTTCCGTCGCGGATGACCTCGTCATACTGCTCTCGCGCATAGGTGTCGCCGGTTTCCATCGACGAGAGGATGGTGTCGTCATCGCCGCCGAAGCTCGCCTTCACTCCCGTCCATCCGCGACGCACCGCTCCTAATGCACTGCCCGAGCGATCGACGTCAGGCTTACCCCAGCGAGCCGCCTCGTTCTCCAGATCGCCGGCAAACTTGGCGCGCTCCCGGCTGACCTCGCGCAGCAGCTTCTTCAGCTGGTGATCCTTCACGTACTCGGCCGCCTCACGATAGCCCTGCTGGCCATCGCGGGAAACTTCAATCAGCTTCTCCAAAGTATCGACAATGTATTTCTCGTCCCTCATAAAGGCCCCTCAGCTTCGACATGGATACTGCTCTGCCATTGCCTTGGATGGCGGGAAAGCACGCCGGTTTGCATCGGTTCCAGACCGTTGTCGAAAGCAGTTGACGCAGCCCGAGCCCGATGGTTACTATCTTAGAAAGCGAACAAAAGGCGAATACAGGCCGTGAATCCCGCACTGTTACAGATTGAAGAAGCGCCCACGTCAGCCCAAACGCTGGGCGAACCCTTCGACAAGCTCAGAACAGGCAGTGGGGCGCCGTTGATTGCGCCATTGGTCGGCATTGCGAAGCTTGCGGCGCAAGGCGAATCGATTCGTCAAGGGCATCTTGTCGAATACTTCACCCTGCCCTCGCGGTCGCTGCTGAACCGCTGCACCTCGACGCGCGTGCCCTTCGACTGGACCATCAATCCCTATCGCGGCTGCGAATTCGCGTGCAAATACTGCTACGCGCGCTACACCCACGAGTTCATGGAGATGCGCGATGGCGCCGACTTCGAGCGCAAGATCTACGTCAAGCAGCAGGCGGCGTGGCTGCTGCGCCAGGATCTGAGGAAGGTCAAGCGGGGCGAGCAGATCGCCATCGGCACCGCGACCGATCCCTATCAGCCGGCAGAGCGGCGCTACGAAGTCACACGAGGGGTGCTGGAGGAGCTGGCGCTCCACCATGGCTTGCAGATCGGCATCGTCACCAAGTCGGATTTGATCACGCGTGACCTTGAGCTGTTGCGGCGTGTTGCCGAGAACAATTCCCTGTTCGTGAACCTTACGATTACTACGCTGGAGGCGAAGCTGGCACGCATTCTGGAGCCGCGAGCGCCACGTCCCGATCTGCGGCTGGGCGCGGTGCGCGAACTGTGCGCCGCGGGAATCAATGCGGGAGTGATCTGCGCGCCGGTGCTGCCGGGAATCACCGATAAGCCGGCGGCGCTGGATCGGCTGGTGCGCGCGACCAAAGAAGCCGGCGGAAAATACATTTATGCCAATGCGCTGTTTCTGAAGCCGTGTTCGGCTAGCGTGTTTCTGCCCTTTTTGGAGAAGCAATTTCCCGCGCTGGTGGAGGAATATGGCAAGCGCTTCGGGCAGCGGGCGTTCGTCAGCAAAGCCTACCGCAAGCGGCTCTCGGAGCTGATAGCAGGATTGCGCAAGAAACACGGCATCAGCCGCGAATTCAGCTCGCGCAGCCAGAGCGCCCATCCGCCGGCGGAGGACGAGCAGTTAAGTCTGTTCGCCTGAAGCCGGATTTGGAGGTACTTCCACCCGACTCCGCCTTTTCGGTCCCCGCGCTAAGAGCCGTGCTGTCTTCAGTTTCCGCCGTAATCCAAAATTAAGTTGACGACAGCGGACTCCGGCGCGAGAGTGGACAGCGCAGCCGGATACCGGACGCACATTCAGTCAGCAAATCCGGCTGACTTCGCTGGGTCCTTCGTACGCCCATGGGAGGGTATATGTTGAAAAAAGAAACGCTCAAGGGGTTTGCTTGCTCATGGCTAGCGGTAACTGCGGTCACTCTTTTCTTTCTGACGGTCGTGGTAAGCGCCGCTCCTGTCGCTCAGGCTCAGACCTTCCAGGTCCTACACGCCTTCACCGGCGGGGACGACGGCGCCACTCCCTCTGCCGGCTTGACGGTAATTGCAGAAGGAAAGTTCTACGGCGTCACCAACGGCGGTGGCAGCGGCACCAATGGATCGGTTTTCAAGCTGACTTCCAGTGGATCGGGTGCAACGCTGGCCCCGTTATATAATGGCCTGCCGTCGCGCGGACCTGACGGCCAAGTGGTAATCGGCCCGAACGGCAACCTCTTCGGAGTGAGTGCCCTGGGGGGTAGGGGCGATTGCGGGGGGAACGGCAGTTGCGGATACGCTTATCAGTTGCAGCCATCTCCCCATACCTGCGTATCGTTTCTCTGTCCATGGAACGAGAGTATGCTGTATGCGTTCAATAATCCTCCCGATGCCGGCCTTCCTCTGGGCTCGGTCAGCTTCGATCGCGCCGGCAATCTATACGGCACCACCGTTGAAGGTGGGACAGGAAATTGCGGTAATGGCGTTGACCCGAACCCTGGCTGCGGAGCCCTGTACGAGCTCACACCTTCCAGCGGCACGTGGACGGAAACCATCCTCTACAGTTTTCAGGGTGGCAACGATGGGCAATCGCCGGAAGGAGGACTCATTTTCGATGCTGCCGGCAACCTTTACGGAACGACTGCGGGAGGCGGCAGCGCCGGCTGCGGCACCATCTTCGAATTGAGTGCCTCGGACGGCGGCTGGACCAAAACCATCCTGCACAATTTCCAATGCAGCGACGGATATGGTCCGAGGGGGAATTTGATCGCCGACCGATCCGGCAATCTTTACGGCGTAACGACAAGCGGGGGCGCTGACAATGGTGGCGTGGCCTTCGAGCTGTCGCAGCCGGGCAGCTGGACTTTCAATCTCCTATACAGCTTTCCCGAAGACAGCTACCCGACCGGCCCGCTGGTGTTCGACAACGCGGGAAACCTGTATGGCACAACCGAAGTCGGCGGCGCCTACGACAACGGCTCAGCCTACAAGCTGACGCCATCCAACGGCGGCTGGACGGAAACCGATCTGCATGATTTCCAGGCCACGGATGGCGAGTTTCTCAACGGCGGAGTGGTAATTGACGCTGCCGGCAACCTGTATGGCACAGCCGAACAAGGCGGCATAGGCTTCGACGGTCCCTGCTACGCCATCGGTTGCGGCACCATTTGGGAGATTACGCCGTAAGCTTCGCGCGTCGGCGTCGGGAGGAAAAATCGACCGACCTGGCTCAAGGAAGCGGGGTGTGCGCCATGAGCACAGGGTCTAATTTCGACGACCGGCAGAGGCTCCGACCTGGGGCCTTGGTTTTGTGCCAGCGGCCGTCTAAAAGCCGGGTGCCCCGTTCCAGGCGGTCTTTCGGGCTGGAGCGGGGTTTTTCGCAGGCCTCGTATCAGGGCATGACTTCAGCCGCGGCATCAGTCGTGGCTGGGCGAGCCATTCGTCTTTGCCGTCGAAGCTCCATTTTCCATTGCAAGTCTGTGCTAGACTCACTGCCACTTGCTTCAAGCCCCCAAGGGGGATCCGATTAAGTCAATGCCAATGCCCTCAGCGGCTAAAGCCGGCTTATTTGCTAGCTGGCGGACGGCCTGAAGGCCGTCCCTTTCCAAGCAGCACTTAATCAGAGTCTCCCTAAACTATCTGAGGAGCACCTCCGATGCTGCCACGCGTGTGCAGTGTTCTTCTGTTCTCCGTTGCCATTGCCGCTTCCCCGATTAGCGCTCAGAACTCCGGGCAAGCCGCGTTGCAGAACTACTTCGTCGGCAAGCAGGTGATCTTGCAGATCGATATGCCCGGCACGCAGCAGGGCGTGGACCTGCGCATGGAGCGCGACGATCCCATGGACTGGAAGCAGTACTCGGGGCGTCTGAAGCAATATGGGCCGGCGCTGCGCAGCGGCGACCGCGCGACGGTCACGACGCTAGTTGTGAAGAAGAACCTGATTGAGTTTCAGCTCGATGGCGGTGGCTTCGGGACCTTCTGGGACGATACCCGCACGACGGTCGCGCCCTACCAGGTGGAGAAGAGCGGCTACGAGAAGCAACTTGAGCGCGACCTCAACAACACCACCGATCCGCAGCGGCGGCGTGATCTGCAGCGGGAACTCGATCGTGAGCGTGCCCGTCGAGCTCGCGAACAAAGAGCGGACGACCGCGCAGCCACCATTGCCAGCCAGCTGAAGGCGGAGCAGGTCGCCGAGAAGCGCCTGCGTGGCGGTTCGCGTTTCAATCTGCGCTGGAACGGCAGCATTCCCCAGGAGCAGCTCACGCCGGAGGCGGTAATGAAGCTGCTCGATGGTTATGTCGATTTCGGCGATCTGCAGGCGCAGAAGGCAATCCTGGAGCCGGTCGCGCAAAATACCGCGGACAATGCCAAGGGTCCCGCCAGCGGCGCGCCGTCGTCTCCGATCACGCAACTCAAGCGCGGCATGCAGATTGGCGAGGTCAGCGAGATGCTGGGACTGGGGCGCCAGCTTTCGCAGTCCACGTCGGAAGAGGGATTGAAGACGCAGATCTTCGAGTACCTGCCGAATGATTATCGTGTCGAGGTGACGTACGTGGATGGGGTGGTGGTGCGGTACTCGATCAGCTCGCGGTGACCGGCGGAAACGCTGCGTGTCGACGCAGCATTGTTGAGGTATCCGAGCAGAAAATGACGGACACTCGAGCACGGATACGATAACCTATCGCTATGGCAGCTAACCCGACAGTTCCCCCTCAGCACTCCAGGCGCGTTGAGGCCTGGGTCCATTCCGTGCTGAATCCCATCATAGACGGATTGAGTCGAGAGCAACTTCTGCTGAAAAGCGGAAACCTGAGCTGGCGCGCATATTCGAGACGCTTCGAATATGTAAGACCCGTCATAGAATACGTTGACCCCTCTCAGCAACCGAACCTTGAGGACTTTCTAAACGACCCAGAGAATTTGGGCTTTGAGGACAGATTCCGTCGGCACGACGACTTGCAGCGCGAGCTGGAGTTAGAGACCAATGGTTTTTTTGACGGATTGATGAACTCAGCGCCGTTTTCCGAGCAGGTTGGGACTGCTCTTCGGCAATACGCCACTGACCCGCATAGCTCATCTTATTCCACGACCATGACCGACGAATCCGTAGCGAGATTTGTTGGGGAGTATTTGATCAATAGCATCGAAAACCTGGAACAACATTACGGCCTGCATGAATTCTGGTCGCGGAATAGGCAAGAATTCCGACGACTGGCCGAGGGTGCTGAGTTGGGCGAAAAGCGAGGGTCGTTTGATCGCGCCCGGAGAAAGCTGCTTGAAGAGTCCGGGTCTCTTCTGGGCCAGCTTAAAGGGCATCGGCATTACCTCTGTGCGAAGTTCGACGTCCCCGCCGCTCCTTTCCCGAATGTGCTGAGCGCTTGATAGCTCCCATGTCTCCTCTTCGAGACAACGACAGGCGCGAGCTGCTGATTGTGGATACCGGCCCAATACGCGAGCTGATTTTGCATCATGCCGTATTCCACTTCAGATTCCAGAAGCTCCGTAGCCATTTGCAGTGGCTGAAAACGCAGGCTTCGTATGACCGCTGCTCTGGATTCATTGCCGCCTTCAGACAGAAAATGACTAGCGCCTCGGTTGTGGCAGAACTCGACCGGTGGATTCGAGAGACGGAGAAGCTTGGTCAAGCGAAACTTTGGAATCGGGTTTACGACGAATTCCGAAACATGCAAATGCAAGAGGAAGCGGTCTCTCTGGTCGAAATGAAAGTTGACATGGTAGCTCGCTTCGGCCCGGTGGACGCGAGTTTGATCGGATTGGCCAAACGGCACCAAAACCTGCAGCCCATTGTCCTGACCGTCGACAAAAAGTTGTGCGATGAGTGTCGAGGGCTCGGCTTCGATGTTCGCCTGCTGGAAGAGGTGTAGGCGATCGGGGCAACGTTGCGCGCTGATATGATTCCGTCCGTGGCAAAAGGTCCCGAGCGCGGAAGGCTCATCACCTTCGAAGGGCTCGACGGCTGCGGCAAGAGCACGCAGCTGGAGAAGCTCGCGGCAGCTCTGCGCGCGCAAGCCATTGACGTGGCGACCACGCGCGAGCCTGGTGGAACTGCGATTGGCGAGCGAATCCGCGAAGTGCTGCTGAGTTCGCGTACCGCGGGACTGGATCCGCACGCTGAAATGGCGCTGATGTTTGCTTCGCGTGCGCAACTGATCGCTGAAGTCATCCAGCCTGCGCTTGAGTCCGGCAAGTGGGTGCTGTGCGACCGTTTCACCGATTCTACGGAAGCGTATCAGGGTGGTGGTCGCCAGCTGGGAAGTGATGCTGTGTTGCGATTGCATGAGCTGCTATGCGGCAATCTGTGGCCGGAGCTGACCATCCTCATGGATTCGGATGTAAGTTCCAGCGTGCGTCGCGCCCGGCGCCGCAATAAAGACGCGCAGAGCGACGAAAATCGCTTCGAGAAAGAGAGCCGCGTATTTTTCACGCGGGTGCGCGACGCATTTCTCGAGATCGCTCGTCGCGAACCGCAACGTGTGGTCGTGATCGACGCCCGCCCGCCGATCGAGGTGGTGCATGAGGAGATTGTTCGTGTCGTCGGCGATCGATTGTTAAAGACCACGAGGACGAGTTGATTCATGCCTTTCTCTGATTTTCACGGCAACGCCGGGACGGTACACACGCTGCGCGAGATGCTGGCGCGCGACCACTTCCCACATGCGGTAATCCTCTCGGGAGCGCAAGGCGCGGGCAAGTTCACGCTCGCCCAAATGGTGGCCAAAGCGATGAACTGCATGCAGCGGCCGGTGACAGATGGTCTGCCGGATTTCTGTGGTCATTGCGCGAACTGCGCGCGCATTGCGGAAGCGGATGCGCTGGAAGATCGCTTCGCCGAAGCGGTGGAGGCGCGCGAGAATCTGCGCGAGGCCGACAAGCGCGAGACGCGCATCTTCGTGCAGACGCATCCGGACGTGCTGATCATCCCGCCTGATCCGCCACAGATGCTGGTGAAGGTCGATCAGGTGCGCCACGTGATTCACGAGATCTACTACAAACCGGTCGAAGGCGGCGAGCGCGTCTACATCTTCAGCGACGCGGAGTTCATGAAAGAGGCGGCGAACTCGCTGCTGAAGGTGCTGGAAGAGCCGCCGGAGTTTGCAACCATCTTCCTGCTCACAGACAATCCCAGCGCGCTGCTGCCGACCATGCGCTCGCGCTGCATGCAGCTGCGGCTGGCGCCGCTTTCGTCATCGGAAGTCGAGCAATATCTGGCCAAACATCGCTCTGAGTGGAAGCCGGGCGAGCGGGCTCTGGTGGCACGGGTCTGTGGCGGCGGCCTGGGACGCGCACGCAGCTTCGATCTTGCCGCCTATCTCGCCGCACGGCAGGACGCGCTGGCGGTGCTCGGGCCCGCGCTCGGTTCTAAAGATCACAGTGATCTGTTCCGCGTAACCGATACTTACCGCTCCGGCGCCGAGGGCAAAACCAAGACCGAGCAACTGATCCGCACAATGTATTCGCTTCTGGAGGACATGCTCTTGGTGAAATCCGGTGTTGCGGAACTGGTTCGCAATCAGGATATAAAGCCGGCGCTGGCGCGCATGGGCGAAGGCGTGGACTTTGCCTGGATCGTGGCTGCGGTTCAGCGGCTGGGTGAGGTAGAGAGCGGTATGCGCCGCAATCTGTTGCGCTCGCTGGCGTTGGACTCGTTTGCCACGTCACTGGAGCGCTAGTACCAAAGTAGCACACCTTATGGATTGTCTTGGCGGTTCACGTGTGTTAGGGTATCGTCAAGTTCACACCTGACGAAAACCTCGGGTCGACACACACCAGAACTTGCCGCACATCCGTGTCGGTTGGGACCCCCGATAAGCTGGTGTGCAGACCGCAGGAGCCAAGCCCGTGAAAGATTCCATGGACGCTACCGCAGTAGGGCGAGCTGTTGATCCGGAAGCCTTCGCGAATCGCAAGCTGATCCGTCCCACACTCAATCGCAACGATCACCCGCGCGCGGAGAACCATCGCCCAGAACGCAGTGAACGCGCTGAGCGGCCCGATCGCTCCAACGGCAAGAAGACTCCTCCGCCGGAGCAAACCCACGCCGAGAACTTCTATTATCAGAAGCAAATGCAGGCCAAGACGCCGATGGTGCTGGTGCTGCAGGACGGCGAAGAGGTTCACGGCATCATCGAGTGGTACGACAAATACTGCCTGAAGGTGAATCGCATTGGGGCCTCAAACCTGCTGATCTACAAGCCCAGCATCAAGTACATGTTCAAGGAAAGCGAAGCCGGGCCGAGAAGATAGCTTTGAGCCGTGAAGCTCTGAGCTCTTCGGGGTCGCTGTTTGGGCAAGGAATTCATGTGCAGGAAACTGCGTTGGCCAGAGCTCACGGCTCATGGCCCACAGCGCCCTCACAGCTTCGGCAGCACGATTCCTTTCTGTCCCTGATACTTTCCGTGCTTGTCTTTGTAGCTGGTTTCGCACATCTCGTCGGACTGGAAGAACAGGATCTGGCACAGGCCCTCGTTGGCGTAGATGCGCGCCGGCAGCGGCGTGGTGTTGGAGATCTCGAGCGTGACGAAGCCTTCCCACTCCGGCTCAAACGGCGTGACGTTGACGATGATGCCGCAGCGCGCGTAGGTCGACTTGCCGACGCAAATGGTCAGCACATCGCGCGGAATCTTGAAGTACTCCACCGAACGCGCCAGCGCGAAGGAGTTCGGCGGCACGATGCAGACATCGGTTTGCAGGCTGACGAAGGAGCGCTCGTCGAACTTCTTGGGATCGACAATGGTGCTGTTGACGTTGGTGAAGATCTTGAACTCGTCGGCGACCCGCAGATCGTAGCCGTAGGACGAAAGACCGAAGGAGATCACGCCCTCGCGGACCTGCTTCTCCGAGAAGGGATTGATCATGTCGTGCTCGTTAGCCATCTTGCGGATCCAGCGGTCACTCTTGATAGACAATGCAATTCCCCGAGGGCGGAAGCCCGAAAGATAACGGTTATCAACGGCGGTAAGGTTTGTATCAGGGCACGGCTTCAGCCGTGCCGGTGAGCCCCTGAATCGAATCTGGGCTTTAGCCCCTGGGTCGGCGTGTGCAGGGGCTAAAGCCCACTTCTTCACTGCGGCTGTTCGGCACGACTCAAGTCGTGCCCTGATACAAACCTGTTCGTCTGCGAAACGTCATCTTACGGAATGCGGCTCTGGTTGACAATGGCCGCCGGCTTCACTAGGATTCGCCCATCAGTTCGTAAGGCGTGGTTTAAAAGTAACTTATCGCTGTTCCCGGAAGTCAGCTAAAATCGCAGCAGTATCTGTGGTAGGGCCGTTGCGCCCTGTGAGCGTCAATCTGCGGAGCCACTCGTGATCAAACTCGATCTGATTAACGAAGTTGTTACCAAGACCGGCGTCACCAAAACCAAGGCGGAGATGGCGGTCGAAACCGTGTTCGAGAGCATGAAGAGGTCGCTGGCCAAGGGCGATCGCATTGAGCTGCGCGGCTTCGGCGTCTTCACCGTGCGGCCGCGCAAAACCGGCATTGGCCGCAACCCGCGCACCGGCGCTGAAGTCAACATTCCGCCCGGCAAGGCGGTGCGCTTCAAGCCCGGCAAGGAGCTGCAGTCGATCGAGTAGTGGCCAGTGTCTGGTGGTCAGTGGCCACTCAAAGGCCACCGCCTGGCCGCTCGCGGTTGTCCCTCTCCGGCCCGCGATGTTCCGCCCGCAATCTTGTAGACTGAGTATGGGCTGCTGGCCACTAGTCACTGACCACTAGCCACTGTTTTCCATGTCTGATTCCACGCGGCCGGTTTCCTACACTTTCGAGGTATCTTCCTACCCACAGGTCTTTGTTGCGGCACCCTCGCGCCGCCGGCCCTACTGGCTGCACCTTCTTCTGCTGCTGTTGACGGTGTTTACCACCCTGGTCGTTGGCGCCCGGCTGCAATACAACTTCCTGCACAACTTGCCGGCCTTCACCACCGACAACTTCACCCTGCCGTTGTTCCCAGTCCGCTGGATCTGGCAAAGTCCCGCGCGCTTGCTGATGGGCGTGCCATTCTCACTGACCCTGCTGGGCATACTGCTGGCGCACGAGTTCGGACATTTCATCGTCGCAGAACGCAACGGCGTTTACGCGACGCTTCCCTATTTTGTCCCCGCGCCTACTCTGATCGGCACCTTCGGCGCGCTGATCCGGATCAAGTCGCCCATCCGTTCGCGCAAGGCGCTATTCGATATCGGCATCGCTGGTCCCATCGCCGGCTTCCTGGTTGCGTTGCCGGTACTCTTGTGGGGATTAGCGCTATCTAAGCCCATGCCTCCCGATGCGTCAGGTTCGGCCCTGGAGTTTGGCTACCCGCTGATCTTCAGTCTCTTCCATCGTGCTTTGGCATCCTACACGCATAGCAGCGCGCCGCTGAACGCGCTTTACCTTCATCCCGTTGGTATCGCCGCCTGGGTAGGGATGTTCGCGACCGCCCTGAATCTGATGCCTGGCGGTCAGTTTGACGGAGGCCACATTATCTACGCGGTGTCGCCGCGATCGCATAAGTGGGCCACCAGAACGACCATCGGCATCCTCATTCCGCTGGGAGTCTTCTTCTGGATGGGGTGGCTGGTGTGGGCGCTGATCCTCGCCTTCACCGGCATGAGACATCCCAACGTCCCGCAGTGGCCTGACATCGGCCGCGAGCGTCGCTGGCTGGCGATGCTTGCAGTCGCGATGCTGGCGCTGACGCTGGTCCTCGCGCCGTTTCATGGCGCGGCGTTATTCGGCAGTTAGAGCTCGTCTCATAAGTCGCCTACACGCGCAAGCTCCTGACACGGTCATTCCGCACGTGCTTTGTATCAGGGCTTTGTATCAGGCACGGCTTCACAGGTTGCTGAAAAAGTCGCCCCGCGCGCCTGGTAACAGGGCACGACTTCAAGCCGTGCCCTGATACGAAGCCGATTCACTGAGGTCGCTTGGGCCTACTCACCGCCCTCCGAAGCTGTACCCCACCTCGAGAACAACGGTCGGCGTTGGTATTTCCGGGTCGAAAACGTAGGTGGTAAATTCCATTTGCTTGAACGACACGCCCACCAGGAAGCCGCGCTGCGTGCTCAACTGCGAGTCGATAGTCACGGTGTGTTGCGCCACAGCGCCAATGCGAAACCAGCTGATGGGCGAGAAGGTCAGTTGCGGCCAGCTGTAGAAGAAGCTGCCGGCTTTCTTTGTCGTGTCAAAGACGTATTCGTTCGAACTCGAAAACTGCAGCTTCTTGTACGTCAGCGAAAGCTCGCAGCCTGGCGCTATTCCGGTGGTATCGCCGAAGACGCCGCCAATCATGGGCGTGACCGCTAGCTGTAGCGTCTTCCCGGCGGTGAAGTTGTAGCCCGCCCACAACGATCCCGTATGCAGATTCTCGTAGTTGTAACGCGCTTCCAGATGCAGCCACTGATGGTCAGCGGTGAAGTACGGGCTGGCGTAGGAGTCGCCATCCGGCACAATGTATCCGTCGACGGTGAGGTTGTACTTCCAGGCATTGTCACTTGCCTGGTCGGCATCGCCTGCATTCTTCGCAGAAGGCGGTGCCGGTCCCGGCGCGGGCGTCTCCTGTGCCGGCATGGGGCAGCTCCAGAGAGCCAGCAGCATCACGCTTGCGAGTTTGAGGATCGCTTTCATTCATCCGCCAAGGGCAATGCAGAGCCCGATCATAATGCCGCCGATTGCTACCATCGACAGTCCCCAGCCCCACGGACTGTGTCCGGCGTAGCGCCCGTAAGCGTGTCCGGCGAAAAACAGCATGGCCATCCCGATCGCATCCGAGATGCGGCCGGCCACCTTGATATCGTGAACCACCACGAATGGAAGCACCACTGGAAACGTCGACAGGAAGACCAGCAGGAAGACACCCATGGCGCCGCGCCAATCGTCCCGGGTCAGGCGCGGTCGCGGAGGCAGATCGGTCAGCCTGCCCAGGTTCTGCCGCATTCCGTCGAGCGCTCCTGTGGGCAGCGCCGCAACCACAACCGGCGGCAGCTCGTCGGCGATGATCCGATTGCCCTGCTCGGGTTCCGAAGCGCGATGGAGTTTCCTGAGAATTGCGACGTTGTGGCCGCGCTCGCTAACGCACGACATCAGGTACATGATCCCGTCGATCAGTCCCCAAGCCAGATTGCAGCCCAACGCGCCGATCAGCATCTCGCGCACTTGTGCCCGGTCGGCGCGCGCCACCCGCAGCGAGACTGTAAAGGTCAGCACCATGATGACGCCAAACAGAACCTCCGAGAGTCTCTCCAGCGGATCGAGCACACGCTTGGAAGACTTGTTCTGCTGCTTCGTCGTTTTGGCTGGGGCAGCGGCCGTTTCCGTCATGGTCTTGTTAATCTGAAACCGCCCTTCGCCAGGGCGCAATCTCTATTTTGCCTTGGGTATGCAAGTCCCGGCGGTAACCACTCGCCTGATTCGGGGTTACGTTTCCGGTTTCCAGCCGTATATGCTTGTTGACAGTGGTTTTTGGCTCTCGGACAATTGAGCCTGGCAGGAAAGGATCAGTAATGCTCCTAGAAGAAGCAGCGGCCCCTACGCCTGAACCG
>Ga0335074_10009074_pt1 | contig 13852 bp, 11 predicted proteins | sample Lox_Sample_23_FD_206715 | JGI IMG/M metagenome (GOLD analysis project Ga0335074, IMG submission 206715) | Soil microbial communities from Loxahatchee National Wildlife Refuge, Florida, United States - Lox_Sample_2.3 | ecosystem: Environmental > Terrestrial > Soil > Wetlands | place: USA...
TGTCAGCAGCTTGAGGCGCGAAACCGATTCCCGAATCTTTCACGCTCAGTCGTACCTGATTTCCTCCGTCCCGTTCGGTTCTAACGAGCAACTCTCTTGGACAATCATTCACATTGCTCATAGCGTCCACGGCGTTTCGAAGCAAGTTCAAGATGACCTGCTGAAGCTGGATACGATCGCCGAGTATCGGTGGAAGGCTCTCCGCAAATTCTTGCCGGAGAGTCAGTCCGTTTCTCTGGATCTCATTCGACGACAATGCCGTCACCTCTCGAGCCGCTTCATTCAGGTCCATCGATTCAAGGGTCAGCTCTTTCTTGCTATAGAGCGTACGCAATCGCGTGATTATTTCGGAAAGCCGGTTGCCGTCACGAATGGTGCGCCGTACGGTTTCGCGGGCGCCTTCAATATTTGGAGGATCCGCAGAAAGCATCCGTAAGCAAGTGCTGGCATTAGTGATGATTCCGGAAAGAGGCTGGTTGACTTCATGCGCGATGGACGCAGTCAACACACCCAGGCTGGTGGCCCGGGCGACGTTTGCCAGTTCTGCTCTCGCCTTGGCGAGTGCTTCCTCCGACATTCGGCGCTGCGTTATATCCTGAACCGCTCCCATGTATTCCAGCTTCCCTTCGGCGTTCGGGTTTCCTAGAGCGGTCGCGATCAGGTATCTCACGGAGCCTTCGGGCATCAACAATCGGTGCTCATACTCAATTACTCCACCAGATGAGCGTGCGCCTGCAACCCGTTCGACCATCGCCACGAGATCATCGGGATGAACTCGACTATTTATCCGCTGGATGGTGACCGGCGTTCCCGGTTCAAAGTCGAAAATGCGATAAAGCTGTTCGGACCAGGCGATCTCGTCGTTGGCTACCTTCCAGGAAAAGCTACCCGTGCGGCTCAGATATTGAGCTTGGGCGAGCGACGTCTCACTCTCGCGTAGCCGGTCTTCGATCTTCTTGCGCTCGCCAATTTCCTTTCTTAACTCTTCGTTGGCGTTAGCGAGTTCCAAGGTTCGTTCCGCAACGCGTTGCTCAAGTTCATTAGCGATCCTCTTCTGGTCGCTTAGAAGTCTCGCCTCTTGCAACCCAATCGATGCCTGATTTGCAGCGACGCTCAGAAGGAGGTTTTCGGTTTCGCTGGGAAAACCCGCCCGGCTACAACCCAGGAGCATCAAGCCGATTTCACCTTGGATTCCCAACGGTACGGCCAAGATCGAAATTTCCTCGACTCCCAATCGGTTACGTATTTGCCGTGGGGAGCCTTGAGCATTGGCTGCAAGCGAATCGCCGAGGATCTTACGAAGCTCTTGGGGCGGCAGGCTGATTTTGCCGAACTCAGCGACACGAAAGACCTCAATCGCATCGAAAGGGTCGTTCAGCCGCGCGTATGCGAACTCTAGGCCGAGCATACGGAGGAGTACGTCAAGAAGGGTTTGAACAATTTGCGATGGCTCACTGCCGCGACAGATAGCAGAGAGAGAAAGAACACCGACTAAATCATTGATGCAGCGCCGAAGACGCTTCGTCTCCGGCGCTTCGACCTGTTCTTCCATGTTAGGCCGCCGCGAATGAGCTATTCCGACGCGCGCGACGTTGGCGAAATTCACCCAGAAATTCATCCGGCGGAACAAAGAAAGGGTTTTGTTGAAGGATGCCGCCGATGATGACCATCGGGTGGGTCCGCATGATGTCAATCACTTCGTCGCCGCGAAATTGCCCGAGATGATACGTGCAAATGACCGCGTCTTCGTGACGACGCCATACATCATTCACGCGCGACTCGAACTCAATGACATCGTCGACGTGCGATTGATCTTTGACCGTCCAGTCCATACGACAACAAATGCGACTCAGCGGATATCCTCCGCCGGAGTTGCCACTGGCCAACTGCTCGAACGCCGAGATCATGCGATCTGGATCGAAGCGGCCATCCGGAAGGTAGACGTCCGAATTAATACGAAGCTCCAGTTGTCCGCTCTGCTGCGCGGCGGCCGCGTCGACTCCTACGGCACCCAAGCGGCGGAGATGATCCTGCCGCTGATCTGGATTCACAACATGAATTGCCTTGTGGCCACACTGGAATCCATCTTTTATGAATGGAAGTAGAACCCGGTACTCTTCGTCATCGTTGTTGAAAAAAGCGCAAACATGGCGCGTCTGATCAAGCTGCGAACCAGCAAAGGGAATGGGAGCCGTAGTTTTCTTCATGAGATATCCCCCACAGGATTTCTAGCGGCGCCCCAATTGTTTCAATGATGCACCACGCTGCGCCCAAATGTCCAACCGATACTTTGGTATCGATCAATACGTTCGTGCAATAGCTTCGTCCGTCGCCCTTCTGGCTTAATCAAAGTGTTGCCGATGGAGCAATTATGAGCGCTGCAAGCACCGCCTCTCACATCCAGCACGAACCGAAACTCCTGGGACAAACTGTTGTCGTGATCGGCGGGAGCGCGGGCATCGGTCTCGAGACTGCCCGACGGGCAAGTGCGGAGGGGGCGAGCCTGATTCTGACAGGCCGCAATCCCGAGTCCCTTCAACGCGCCGCACGCGACGTCGATGCGCTGAACACGAGGGCCTTCGATGCCACGGACTCTGCGCTACTCGCGCAGTTCTTCCGCGACTTGCCGACTCCAGTCGATCACATCATGGTGACAGCGGGCCGGCCTTACTACGGCCGTCTCATCGACTTGGATCTCCCTCACGCTCGCCGTGCGCTAGACGAGCATTTTTCACTTCTCATCGAAGTTGCCCGGAACGCAGCTGGCAAGGTCAGGCCTGGCGGGACACTGATATTCATGGGAGGCACTGGCGGACGTCGCCCCAGCATTGGCACGGGAATCCTATCGACGTTGACCGCCGCACTTCCTGCTCTTACTGCCAATCTGGCGCTTGAACTAGCACCCGTTCGGGTGAATCTGATCGCCGCCGGATTCGTCGACACGCAGTTGTCCGCATCACTGTTGGGCGATGAACTCGAAAACCGTCGCAGCCAGTTGCGAGCCAAACTTCCCATCCGACGGGTCGTTCAGCCAGCAGATGTCGCAGCATTGGCCGTACATCTTATGACCAATACTGCTCTCACGGGTGCAACCTACGATGTTGATGGCGGTCAGCAGTTCGTCGCTGCCTAGCCGCCGCTGACCAACAAATGAAGCACTTCGACGCCATCATAATTGGGACGGGCCGGGCAGCCCGTCGCTGGCAGCGCGGTTTGCGGGCGCCGGCAAAACCGTCGCTATCATCGAACGCCATAAATTTGGAGCTCATACATGAATAACGGACGCATTCCCACGAAGGCGCTCGTGGCCGGATGTGCATCGTATAAGCGATACGCGCGGATGCCGTCGGAGGATTTGAGTCTATGCGTTCTGATATTGCGCCCGGAAGCGTTTTCCCCGACTACGAACTGCCCGATCACACGAACACGCGGCGCAAGCTCAGCGAGTTGCAGGGCGATGATCCACTGATCCTCACTCTCTCGCGCGGCCATTACTGCCCGAAGGAACACCAGCAGCACCTGGAACTCGCCGCGTTCTATCCGAAGATCGCCGTCGCATACACGCAAATAGCCACGATCGCGACCGACGACCACCATACGCTCCAGGAATTTCGAGCATCATTAGGAGCCGAGTGGACGTTTCTCTCCGATCCTGACCGAATCGTTCAGAAGGATCTCGAAATCCAGGAGTACACCGACCCCGAGCACAACCCGATGATTCCGCACACCCTCGTCCTCAAGCCGGGGCTCGTAATCTACAGCATATACAACGGCTACTGGTTCTGGGGGCGTCCGTCGGTAGTCGATCTGTGGCACGACCTGCGCGTCGTGACGAAACAAATCCGCCTGGACTGGGATCTGGGCAGCCCGGGGCTCCGCGAGAAATGGAATGCAGGGGATCTCTCGCCTTTCCACGGATGGAATAAGCATGGCAGTCAAAAGTGACGTTAGAGAAACAGAGACAGAGGGAATTCTCCGAGTGGCTCGCCTACTCTCAGTGAATGTCGGCCTTCCGCGCGACGTGACCTGGAATGGCAAGACTGTCCGAACGGCGGTCTGGAAATCTCCCATTGCGGGGCGACGCTTGGTGCGCAAGCTCAACATCGATGGTGATGGGCAAGGTGATCTCGCCGGTCACGGAGGAGAGCAGCGTGCCGTCTTTGTCTACCAGATGGACTCCTATCATTACTGGGAGCGCTTTCTGGGCCGCAGTGATTTTAGTTTCGGCCAGTTCGGCGAGAATTTCACGATCGAGGGACTTCCGGATGATGAGGTTTGCATCGGTGATCAATACCGCATCGGCGATGCGCTATTTGAAGTGACGCAGCCACGCGTGACGTGCTATCGCGTCGGAATCCGCACGAACGAACCTCGCATGCCCGCGCTGCTCGTAGCACATCGAAGGCCAGGATTTTACTTTCGTGTGCTAGAGGAGGGAGAAGTTGGTGCGGGCGATGACATCGTAAAAGTTGCTGATGGTCCAGAGCGAATGCCCGTTGCCGATGTTGACGCTCTTCTTTATTTGCCCGGGCATTCCCGGGTTCAACTGGAACGCGCACTGCGGATTCCCGCGCTTAGCAAGGGATGGCAAGGCTCGTTCCAGGCCATGCTCCAGCAAGACTCGAGCTCCAAAGCTGTGGCAGGGAATCCGGGACTCGCGCATGAGGAGCAAGCTCCAGCATGGCTCGGCTTTAGAAAAATGCGAGTCATCTCGATCCGTAAGGAGAGTGGTAGTGTGACTTCCTTCCTTCTCGCTCCGGTCGATGGTCAGTCTCTTCCTGCCTTTCACGCCGGTCAATTCGTCGTCTTGCGGTTGCTGGTCGACCCCGGCAAGCCTCCGATTCTTCGCAGCTATTCTTTGTCGGATCTTGTAGCAGCCGATCACCTCCGCATCTCGGTCAAGAGCGAATCAAATGGGGTTGGAAGTTCGTATCTGTGCAACCGCGTGCGAGAAGGCGATGCATTGGATGTGAGTGCGCCTCGAGGGAGCTTTACGTTGCGTCCCGGCGCCAAGCCTGTTGTCTTGCTAAGCGCAGGAGTGGGCGTGACGCCGGTGATGTCAATGCTGCACGCGCTTGCGGCAGAAAAGTCGCAACTCGAGATTTGGTGGATCTATGGAGCGCGCGATGGCGCTGACCATCCATTTGCAGAGGAATCGCGTTCATTACTGAAACAGCTCTCTCGCGGACGAAGCTACATCGTCTACAGCCGACCTGCAGCAAGAGATCAACTTGGGTTGGACTTTGATGGGTCAGGTCACATCGATGCAGCTTTGGTGGAGAAGATTGGGGTGTTACCTGATAGCGAATTCTATCTGTGTGGCCCATCTTCGTTCCTGCAGAATATGCGCGACGGGCTGCGAAAGTGGGGTGTGCCCGCAGGGAACGTGCACACCGAAATCTTCGGTGCGCTTGAGGGCATAACACCCGGTATGGCCGCAGTAGCCCATACACCGCACCCGCCCCAGGCGCCCCAGGGAACCGGCCCATCCGTTTCATTTGCGCGCAGCGGGATCGCGGCGGCGTGGGATCCCAAATATCAGAGTTTGTTAGAACTGGCGGAAGCTTGCGACGTTCCGGTCAGATGGTCGTGCCGGACCGGAGTGTGCCACACCTGCATGACGGGTCTGATTGGCGGAACGACTCGTTACAACCCGGAACCGCTGGAACCGCCGGCGGTGGGGAATGTGCTGGTGTGCTGCTCTCAGCCGGACACAAATGTAATTCTTGACCTTTGACGAGAAAGAAACTGTGTGGAATCGCCCGCGGCCAATTTGACCATCTCCTTTGGGGGCTGTAAATGGCCAGGGAAAAAATAGAAAGGCCGTCAAAAAAGCCTGATTGAGGAGACTAGCCATGGCGGTAACGACCGAAATCGCGCCGAATCTCTATCGCATTTCGATCTTTGCTCAACGGGGCAATCTACAGTTCAACCATTTTCTGGTGAAAGACGATGAGCCGCTTCTGTTCCACACCGGGCTGCGCGGAATGCACACGGAAATTCGCGAGGCCGTCTCAAAGCTCATTAACCTTTCGGAGTTGCGCCACATCAGCTTCAGCCATTTTGAGTCAGACGAGTGCGGGTCGCTGAATGAGTGGCTGGTTGTCGCGCCCATGGCCGATGTGATCTGCAGCGAGGTCGGCGCCCGCGTGTGCGTGAATGACTTCACTGGACGGGAGTCGCGCGCGCTCGCTGACGGCGGGACCTTCGTGACCGGGACATGCCGCTTTCGCTACTGCCGGACTCCCCATCTGCCCCACGGCTGGGATGCCGGCGTCCTGTTCGAAGAAACACAGAAAATCCTGCTCTGTTCGGACCTGTTCCATCAAAACGGCGACGTCGAACCGCTCACGTCGGCCGATGTTGTGGGCCGCTCTCTTCAGGCGATGAGGGAATATCAGACGGGCATTCTTGCCGAGTATGTGCCCTACACGCCACTCACCGCGCAGAACATGAAAAAGCTTGCCGAGTTGAAGCCCGCAACGCTCGCCGTCATGCATGGCTCTAGCTTTACAGGGGACTGCGTCCGAGCACTCGGTGACCTCAATGTGGTGTTACGCGATGTCTTCGGACGGCGGGAGTAGAGATGGAAATCCTCGATACGGGGCTCTTATGAAGGCGATGCAGGTCAACACGTCAGACCATGGACCAAGGCTCATTCCCGTGGAGTTACCGATACCGGAACCCGGCTTAGGCGAGATATTGGTTCGCGTTCACGCCGCTGGTGTCACTGCCCCAGAATTGATTTGGTATCCCACGACACACACGAAATCAGGAACGGCGCGCGTGGGCGCAGTGCCAGGGCACGAATTTTCTGGAGTCATCGCGGCGATCGGCAAAGACGTCGAGGACTTCGAGGTAGGCGACGAGGTTTATGGCATGAACGACTGGTTCGAGGATGGGGCCACCGCGGAGTTCTGTATTACCCTGTCCCAGAATATCGCGCGGAAACCCGAAACCTTAAGTCATGAAGCTGCCGCCTCAGTGCCGCTCGGCGCTTTGACCTCATGGCAAGGACTGATCGATCGCGCGAAGCTGGAGCCGGGCGAGCGTGTATTAGTCCAAGGAGGCGCGGGCGCCGTGGGACTCTATGCTGTCCAATTGGCGCATAACCGCGGTGCCGGCGTCACCACTACCGTCTCAACTCAGGATATCGATTTCGTCAAGCGGCTCGGAGCCGATGAGGCGATTGACTATAAGGTCTCTCGGTTTGAGAAAGACGTTCGGGAAGTGGATGTCGTCTTCGATACCGTCGGCGGTGACACGCTCGATCGGTCATGGGCCGTCCTCAAGCCAGGTGGACGTATGGTAACTGTTGCCTCGGACAGCGCGGGCGCTGCTGATCAGCGAGTGAAAAATGCTTTCTTCATCGTCGAGCCGATTCAGAAGCAACTGATTGAAATCGCTAAACAGCTTGACGCTGGACATCTTCGAGCATTCGTCAAAGCGACCGTCCCTTTGAATCAGGCTTCCGCCGCATACAGTGGAGCAATCAGGGACAAAGGCGGATACGGGAAGATCGTCATCACCATAGAGGCGGAAATCTCCCATGGAAATCATTGACGTTCCTCGTGAGTATGAAGCGCTGTCGCGGGAGGTTGATTCCGCAGAAGATTCCCGGTGGCGAATTCAAGGTTCACTGCCTCTAGAAACAGTTCTGATCGTGCAGAGACGCTGGATAGCCGAGCTTCGGCCAGCTGCTTCTCCGCAGTGACCACGTCGACCAGATTCTTGACTCCATATTTGTATGCCTCAAGCGATGCCGAGTAAGAGGCGTTAGCAGAATCGAGGAGTGCAACAGCGGCGTCGTGCTTTCGCAACGCAGTACGGAAGCCTATATAAGCCGTCCAGACCTCGCGCGTCGTCTGATCATGTATTGCCGTAAGTTCGTCCTCTGCCTCCCGGCGCTTTGATTGGGCGATCAACAGCTCGTTCTTGCGGGCACCTCCGTCAAAGATGCGCCACCGGATGCCAAGCGCAACGGACCAGGTAGGCTCGCTCGCGGACCCGAGCACGCCGTAATCAGCTGTCGGCCACACAGAGGTCTGCGCTGCCGAACCCGACAGAACAATCTGCGGTTCGTACTCAGCCTTGGCTGCCCGGATGCGAGCCTCGGCGGAGCGGATTCGGAGAGCCTGCGCCATGAGTTCGGGACGATCCTTTATTGCGCGATCGATCAAGGCCTCGATGGACATCGTAAGTCTCTCCGGCAACGGCGCACTCCTCTGGCTGTCAATCACGATGTCGGGGGAGGGATCAGCCCCTACTGCTTCCGTCAGCGCCACGCGAGCGATCTTTTCGTCCCCATCCGCAGACTCCACGTCGAAGGCAGCCTGTGCCGTTTCGGCGCGAGCGTTGAGAACATCGGGAAGAGTTGCAAGCCCATTGTTCAGCCTGTTTTCAGCCGCATCTTGAGTGGTTTGTGCAGTTCGCAACGTGTCCTGAGCGGCCTGCAATCTTTCCTGTGCGGTCACCAGCTGGTAATAGGCACTGGCGACGCGAAACGCGAGCGCCTGATTTACCTGAATAACATCTGCACCTGCGGCAAGCTGCTCCTGCTTCGCGGAGTCCACGGTCCCTTCGCGCTTGCCAAAATCAAAGATGAGGTATTGAAGCGTGATTTCAGGCCGGACGATGGGTACCTCGACCATGACGTAGCCGCGGGGAGCCAGCGGTTCGGGGAATGGATTTATCAACCTCTCGTCGCCGAAGGCAGCTAGACCTTCGAACTGGGGATAATAGGCGCTTTTTGCCAGGCCGAGTTCGCGCGCTTTCTGCTTTGCGCGCTCCCAGATACTGCGTGTGCTGGGGTTGTGCTGTTCGGCAACGTCGATCAGTTCGGCCAGAGTGTAAGGGTGAGCTGGGTCGAGGATCGCCGTTCCCTGGCGAGGAGTTGCGCGTGCGGCGCAGTCGGCGGCAGCTGCTGGAGAAGATAGTTTGCCGGCACATTGTCCCATGGCGCGCGCCACGCAGAAGGCGAAAAGCAGCGACAAGAATAGAACTCGCAATGGTGTATTGCATTCAATCAATCGAGATTTTTTCCCGTCTACTGAGATTAGGACAGAAGTGTGGTACCGAATCTATTGAACGAACGTATCGATCGATCCCAAAGTATCTGCGGAAATCGTTTTCAGGGGGCTGCAACAGATGCAAAGGTATTGATCGACACCTTCGTCCAATAGATTCTGTCTATGCCTCTGTGGCCCAATCGAACAATCAAGTATGAGTCTGGTGGAAATGAACATCGAATTGGCTGCGCGCGATCGAGGCCGAAAGACCCCACTTCGCTACCTTGCTGTTTTACCTCTGGCAGTACCGCTGGTTTTGGTTGGTTGCTCTCACGCACCCGAGTACAGCATTTTCGGTTCTTTTTTCCCCGCGTGGATATTTTGCTCCGTAGGTGGTCTTGTACTGGCGGCGGCCGGACGCGCCCTGATCGCCCGCACAGCGATTGACGGACACGTGGCTGCACCTGTGCTTCTGTATCTCAGCATGGCGATCTTTCTCGCCTGCATGTTGTGGTTGATGTTCTACAGTTAGGTAAACGCGATGCCAGATCAACTAACTGGCCAGCCTGAGCAAGACAATCGCATCGCAAGACTGCGCAGGTACGGCCGCGTCTTCACTGCGGCCATGACTGTGCTGGGCGTGATTGGTTTGATCGCCGTCTACTCGGTCACCACCCGACATCCTTGGACTGATGACGCCGAAATTTTTGCCAACTACATCGGAATCGCCCCCGTCGTCGAGGGGCCGATACTGCACCTGAATGTCGCCGACAATCAGCGCGTTAGGCAGGGCGATCTACTTTTCGAAATCGATGATCGGCCTTACAAGTATGCCCTTGACCACGCAATATCGGACCAGGCCGCCCTCGAAGGGCAGATCGTCGATGAACAGCGGCGGATTCAGGCCGAAGTGCACGCCGTGACCGCCTTTGGGGCGGCAACCCGCAGCGCCAGCGCCAACGTCGACCGTGCGCAAGCCTCGATCCGTGAGGCGGAGGCCGATGTCGCCCACTCTGAGGCTGCGCTGGATCGAGCCAAGACCGAATGGGCATACGCCGAGAATAATCTGCACCGCGTCGAGCCTCTCCTCGTCAAGCAGTTCGTTACCGTCGATCAGGTGGACCAGGCCCGTACAACAGAGCAAGCCAGCGCACAGTCCGTGCACGAAGCCGAATCAGAATTGGCTCTCAATCGTGCCCACCTTAACTCGATGCTTGCCGCTCTCGCGCAGGCCAAGGCCTCTGAAGAGCAGAGCACGGCACAGTTTCATCAGTCGCAGTCCAGCGTACTTACCCTCGATCCCCTCGTAGCCCAGCGGCAGGGTCGCGCCGCTGCAATCGCCAACGCCCAATACAACTACAACCACTCCCGCGTCTACGCTCCATTCGACGCACGTGTAAGCAACCTCGTCATTGCCGAGGGTGCTTATGCTCACATAGGGCAGGAGATTTTCACTCTCATCGACACTCGCGTCTGGTGGGTACTTGCCAATTTCCGCGAGACACAGCTTAAGTATGTCCGGCCGGGTATGACAGCAGATATCTATGTTATGTCTGACCCCGGATTGCGGTTTACGGGCGTCGTTGAGAGTGTCGGCTATGGTGTCACACCCGATCCTTCGATCCTGGGCCGAATCACGCCCGGCCTGCCGGACGTACAACGCACTCTAAGCTGGGTACACCTGGCCAGCCGCTACCCCGTCCGCATCCGCATTGAGTCGCCCCCCTCTGACGTCATTCGTCTGGGCGAGTCAGCGGTAGTCGTTATCCGCGGATACAAGCGAAAGCGTTGATATGGCGACTCAAGCCACTCAACTCCACTATCAGCGAGCCAGGCGACCTGCCGCTTGGCTTTGGTTTCGGGAATTCATCCGGTGGGAAGTCGCCCCCTATCCAGGACGCCTGAGCACCGTCATCCGCATGACGACTGCGGCTACGCTGTCCATGTTCATCATCGTCACCTTCCGCATTCCTAACGGGGTCTTGGCTGGTTTATTTTCCATTCTTCTGGCTCGCGAAAATCTCGCCGCCACCTGGCGCGGAGGGCGAGCGATCGTTGTCGCATTTGTCGTCGCAAGCCTCTATACCCTTCTCGGGATGATGCTGTTCCGCGGTTACCCCTTTACTCAATTTTTCTGGGTAATCGGAAGCTTGTATCTGATCTTTTTCGTTATTCGTACGGCGACTAACTACGCGGCTGCCGCTGCTTTCGCCGTTCTGATTGGCATTGCCCTGCCGGTATGGGACCGATCCTTACCGAGCCAAACCCAAGTGGAAGGTACTCTCTGGCCCGTGTTGGCAATCGCGGTAGCTGTTGGCGCCACTTTGGGAACCGAAGCGATATACCGCATCTTCGATCATTCCGATCCCGTCATCACGTCGGTCGATGACATGTTGCTCGCGGTGCAGCAGGCAGCGGAAAGCGTTGCCAGTCGCCGTCTCCCAACTAAGTCGATCTGCGACAAAGTTCTTCAATACCATATGATTGGGACGGGCCGACTTAGAGCGACATTACAGCGCCAAGGCGTGGACCCTAGTCAGCGGGCGCAGCGCACCGCGTTAATTGCGCTGGCGGACCGGCTCATTGGTCTTGTCGCGAATCTCACGCGCATCCCTCCCCAGCCCACCGGAAACGACGCACTCCGCCTACGCGCATTTTCTGAGAGGCTCAGAGCCATCCGAACGGAACTTCGGGAGCCTGCGCGTGCTTTCGCGTTTCCTCCTCTGCTTGAGGGGGGGATGTCCCGTGGTTTCCCCATGCTTCAGGAGATGGAACAAACCGTCGCACTCATGACCGAAGTGTTTCGCGATGACTTCCTCGCTTCCTCCCAGAACGCGTCAGGGAACTGGTGGCATGCTGTGTTTCTGCCGGACGCATTCCAGAACCCGGAGTATAAACGCTTCGCCTTCGCAGGGTGCCTGGCGGCTACCGTCTGTTACGTACTCTACAACGCCCTCGACTGGCCGGGCATCGGCACCACAAGCGTCGTTACTTGCGTCGTTACTGCGCTGAGCACTATTGGCACTTCACTCCAGATGCAGTTTCTCCGCCTTGCGGGATTTGTTGCCGGGGGGCTCGTGCTGGGGATTTCGGCGCAGATTCTGATTCTGCCCGGTATCGACAGCGTTTTCGGGTTTGCTCTTTTCTTTGCGACGGCGACGGCGATCGCTGCCTGGTTTGCCACTTCGAGTCCGCGGCTTTCCTTTTTTGGCGTGCAGATGGCGCTCGCGTTTTACTTCGTCAATCTGCAGGATTTTCACATCGAGACCGACCTCACGATCGCGCGCGATAAGGTAATCGGCGTGTTCTTGGGCATTCTTGCCATGGGCTTTATCTTCGACCGCTTCGGGACGAAGAGCGATGCCAAGCAGTTACAGAAACTGCTCGTGCGAAACGTGCGAATGCTGGCACAACTCGTGGCTAGCCCTGTGGCAGGCGAGAAATCTACCCGCGTTTCATCGAGCGTGCGTCTCCGCAGCCAGATCAATGACAACTTTGCCAGCCTGGAATCGCAGATGGACGCCGTGCGGTTTGAGTCTGAGTTTCGCCATCGGAGTGAGCGGAACATTGCCGATTGTGAGCGGATTCAGAAGACTCAGCCAGCGTTGCGCTCGATTTACCTGTTGGAACTCAGTCTTCTCTCACATCTTGGACGACGGGAGATCGACGACCCCGAATTGACCCAGCTACAAAGCCAGACACTGGACCACTTTCTAAACGAATATAGCGAGTACCTCATGCATATTTCCGGATGGATCGCAGACGAAGAGGCCTCACCCGCGCGCATGAACGATGATTCCATCCGGCTCTTACGGCAAAGTATCGAGAACCAAAGATCCCTAAACTTGCAAATTATTACTGATATCTGTCAGAAGATGGTCTCCTCTTTGCTGATGCTGCGCAACCAGTGCTAACTGGTATTCTGACAAGCAACTCCCAACCACGTGCAGCACTCGCTCAGCGTTATGCGTCGCTTACTCCTGGTGATCTGTAGGCCGCGCGTGGTCGTCTCAGGTCCACTAAATCAACAAGTCGGCGATGGGCTTGTCGATCTTGAACTCCTATTTGACCAAGAAGGAAGACTCCAGAGAGATCTGAGATCTGCGCTGATTGTCCGATTGAGGCAAATCTCGGCCATTACCACCATGTTTTCAACGGCCAGCCGCTTCCGGTCCCATTGCTGGCTGATCCGTCTTGGCCGGATGTGACGCCGCCAATGCCTTTTCCGCCGCGAACCAATCAACTTCAGGTGACCCCTCCGGCTTGCCTCGCTCTTCCCATAGGTAGTAAGCCAATTCAGCTGTGACTTCTCGTTTACTTGACGGCTGCTGATTCTCGACTATAGGTTGTTCGGGCCGGTTTTCAGGGTCTCGCATCATCGAAACGCGAACTGCATGAGCCATGACGTCCTCCTTATTAGAGTGCTGAATTCGAGCGAAATTCTTGTGTTCATGCATGGCGTGTCTCGGAATCACTTCGCCCAACTCGGGTTTCATGCTTGGCAAGAAATCGCCATCTGGTTTCCCGTCTTTTCGAGAATGATAGTTGTTACAGTTGCTGTTCTCGGTCGGGAAATGCCGAGCTTCTTCATTTTAGAGATCAGACTGGTTCGTGGTATGCCGAGGCGAGCCGCGGCCCACCGGGACCGCCGATCACCCAATGCGTGTTTTCCAATGTGTCTACGATTATGGATCGCGTGCACTCGCTTAACGTAGCTACCGTAGAACTCTGGATTGTCTCCTTCTGTTCCCATACTGACGTCCGCGAGAGTACCGGCAGGGGATTCGTAAGCACGCCGTCATCCGAACGAATCACCGCGCGTTCAATGAGGTTCTGGAGTTCGC
>Ga0335074_10009076_pt1 | contig 13850 bp, 16 predicted proteins | sample Lox_Sample_23_FD_206715 | JGI IMG/M metagenome (GOLD analysis project Ga0335074, IMG submission 206715) | Soil microbial communities from Loxahatchee National Wildlife Refuge, Florida, United States - Lox_Sample_2.3 | ecosystem: Environmental > Terrestrial > Soil > Wetlands | place: USA...
GAAATAACCAAACGTCGACTTCATCGATCACCAGAAGTTGACAGTCACGCCGCCAGGCGTCGATGATCCCGCGAGCCCGAGCCGCGCAGATCACACCGCATGTCCGTATCCACGCCACACGCCAGTACCTCCCCTGCCGATGCCCGCTCGATCCCCGCGCGCGCAGCCGAGCGCGTGCCCGCCCCCCCGTCCGGCTCGATCGGCGTCGAACCGCGTCACGACTGGTCGCTGGCCGCGGCCGAGGCGCTGTTCGAGCTGCCGTTCAGCGACCTGATCTACGCCGCACAGCGCGTGCACCGCGCGTGGCACGCCCCGAACACCGTGCAGATGAGCACGCTGCTGTCGATCAAGACCGGCGCCTGTCCGGAGGATTGCGCCTACTGTCCGCAGAGCGTGCGCTACCGCACGGGGGTCGCGGCGGAGGCGCTGATGGGACTGGACGAGGTGCTCGAGCGGGCGCGCGCCGCGCGCGCCGCGGGGGCGACGCGCTTCTGCATGGGCGCGGCGTACCGCTCGCCCAAGGCGCGCGACCTGGAGCGCATCGCACGCATGGTGCGCGCGGTGAGCGCGCTCGGGCTGCAGACCTGCGCGACTCTCGGCATGCTCACGCCCGCGCAGGCGCGCACGCTGAAGGATGCGGGGCTGGACTACTACAACCACAACCTGGACAGCTCGGAGGATTTTTACGCCGAGATCATCTCCACACGCAGCTACCGCGACCGGCTCGCGACGCTCGCCGCGGTGCGGGAGGCGGGCTTGAGCGTGTGCTGCGGCGGCATCGTCGGGATGGGCGAATCGCGTACCGATCGCGCCAAGCTGCTCGTGACGCTCGCGAACCTGCCCCAGCAGCCCGAGAGCGTGCCCATCAACCAGCTGGTGCGTGTACCGGGCACGCCGCTCGAGGCCGCTGCGGACATCGATCCGTTCGAGTTCGTACGCACGATCGCCGCGGCGCGCATCATGCTGCCGCGCGCGCAGGTGCGCCTGTCGGCCGGCCGCGCCGCCATGAGCGATGAGCTGCAGGCGCTCGCCTTCCTGGCCGGCGCCAACTCGATCTTCTACGGCGAGAGACTGCTGACCACCGGCAACCCCGACGTCGAGCGCGACCGCACGCTGTTGGCACGCCTCGGGCTGGTGCCGGAGGCGCCCGCAGACGCCGGCACCGCAGCCGCGGGGCCGTCGGCCCATGGGGCGGCTTGATCCCGGCCGTCTCGCCGCGGATCTGACGCTGCTCAAGGCGCGGCACCTGCGCCGATGGCGGCGGGTGGTGCAGGCACGTCCGCAGCCGGGTGATGCGACGCGCGTGCGGGTCGGCGGGCGCCTGCTGCGCAACTTCTGCGGCAACGACTACCTCGGCCTGAGCGCGCATCCGGCGCTGATCGAGGCGGCGACGGCCTGCCTGGCGCACTGGGGCGTCGGGGCCGGTGCCTCGCACCTCGTGACCGGGCACTCGCACGAGCACCATGCGCTCGAGGAGGAGCTCGCGGCCTTCACCGGGCGGCAGCGCGCGCTGCTGTTCTCCAGCGGCTATCTCGCCAATGTCGGTGTCATCGGCGCACTGGCGGGACGGCACGATCTGATCGCGGCCGACCGGCTGTGCCACGCCTCGCTGCTCGACGGGGCGTTGCTCTCCGGGGCGCGTCTGCGCCGCTATGCGCATGCGGACCCCGCGGCCGCGGCGCGTGCGCTCGAGGAGCGCAGCGGCAGCGCCGCCACCGCGCTGCTGGTGACCGACGGGGTATTCAGCATGGACGGGGACTGCGCGCCGCTGGCGCAGCTCGCGCCCCTGGCAGCGCGGCGCGACGCCACGCTGGTCGTCGACGACGCACATGGTCTTGGCGTCGCGGGGACTCGCGGGCGTGGCAGCCTCGAGCTCTCCGGCGTGGACGCGGGCGCAGCACCGGTGCTCATCGGCACGCTCGGCAAGGCGTTCGGCACTTTCGGGGCATTCGTCGCCGGCGATGCCGCCCTCGTCGAGCACCTGCTGCAGCACGTGCGCACCTACATCTATACGACGGCGCTGCCGCCGGCGATCGCCGCCGCCACGCGCACGGCATTGCGTCTGGTGGATGGCGAACCCTGGCGGCGCGAGCGGCTGCACTCGCTGGTGCGTCGCTGGCGCGCGGCCGCCGCGGCGCTCGGATTGCCGCTGGCGCCCTCGGACACGCCGATCCAGCCGCTCAGGGTCGGGGATGCCGCGCGCGCGCTCGAGCTGAGCGAAGCGCTGATGGCCGCGGGATTCTGGGTCGCGGCGATCCGCCCGCCGACCGTGCCGGCCGGCAGCGCGCGACTGCGCATCACGCTCACGGCGGCGCACCAGGAAGCGGATGTCGATGCGCTCGCCGAGACGCTGGCACGGGCGTGGCGGGCGAGCGAGCGAGCAGGCGGCGCATGAGCCGCACGCCACCCCGTCTCACGGCACCGCACCGCGGCACTCGCGGCGCAAGCGGCAGGCCGCGCGCTCGCGCCGTGTCCCGGGTGCGGGACAGACCCTATCGGGAGACGGCCGGCACGGGTGCACCGGTGGTGCTGCTGCACGGCTGGGGCATGAACCTGCGGGTGTTCGATGCGCTCGCCGCGCGGCTCGCGCGGCACTACGCGGTCACGGCGCTGGATCTGCCCGGCCACGGGGCCAGCCCCTGGCCCGCCGGCTGCACTCCGGGGCGGCAGCTGCAGCTCATTGCACGCAGCCTGCCGCGGGGCGCGACACTGATCGGCTGGTCGCTCGGGGGACAGCTCGCCCTGGCGCTGGCGGCGCGGCCGGTGCTGGCCGTGCAACGCCTGGTGCTGATCGCCTCCACGCCGCGCTTCGTGCAGAGCGAGGACTGGCCGCACGGGCTGCCGGCCGACACGCTGCGGCAATTCAGCCGCGATCTCGAGCACGACAGCGATGCGACCGTGGCGCGCTTCCTGGAGCTGCAGGTGCGCGGCAGCCGCGAATCCGCCGCGACGCTCGCGGCGCTGCGCGCCGCGCTGGCACGGCATGGCGCGGCCCGGCCGCCGGCGCTGCGCGCGGGCCTTGCGCTGCTGGCGCAGACGGATCTGCGCGCGCTCGCCCCCGCACTGAGCGTTCCTACCCTGCTGGTCGCCGGCGCGTCCGATCGCATCACGCCTCCGGGCGCCGCGCGGGCGCTGGCCGCGCTGCTGCCGGATGCGCGGCTGCTCGAGCTGCCGCGCGCCGGCCACGCGCCCTTCCTGTCGCATGAGGAGGCCGTGGCCGAAGCGGCGCTGCGCTTCCTCGCCGAGCCACCGCGTCGGCTCATGCGTGAGCCTCCCCCGCTGAGCATCCCCTCATGAGCACCCCGTCGCCGGCCGATGCCCCCGGCTTCTGCCTCGACCGTCGCGCGCTGGCGCGCGCCTTCGATCGCGCGGGCCGCAGCTATGACGCCGCGGCCTGGCTGCAGCGCCGGGCGGCGGCCGAGCTGCTGGAGCGGCTGCAGTTCTTCGCCCTGCGGCCCCGGCGGCTGCTCGAGCTGGGCGCCGGCACCTGCCATGGCGCGGCGCTGCTCGCACGGCGCTATCCGCGGGCGCAGATCCTCGCGGTGGATCTGTCCGCGGGAATGCTGCGGGCGGCACCGCGATCGTGGTGGCGCCGGGGCTATGCGCGCATCTGCGCCGATGCCGGCGCGCTGCCGCTGGCCGCTCACAGCGTCGACCTGATCTACAGCAATCTCATGCTGCAATGGTGCGATCGGCCCGCGGCGCTGTTTGCAGAGCTCGCACGCGTGCTCGTCCCCGGCGGACTGCTGCTGTTCTCGAGCCTCGGACCGCAATCCCTGGCCGAGCTGCGGCACGCGTGGGCCGCCGCCGACACGGCAATCCACGTTTCCGAGTTTCCCGACATGGCGCAGCTCGGCGCAGCGCTCGCGCGCGCGGGCTTCGTGGAGCCGGTGCTCGATGTCGAACCGGTGCGGCACCACTATGCGGAGGTCAGGGCACTGGCCGCGGAGCTGCGGGCCCTCGGGGCGCGCAACGCCGCGAGCTCGCGCGCGCGCGGACTGACCGGACGCGCGCGCTGGCGCGCCATGAACGAGGCCTACGAGCGGCTGCGCGGCCCCGCCGGACTGCCGGCGACCTACGAGCTGCTGTTCGGGGCAGCCTTCAACAGCGGCGCCGGCGCCTCAGGCGCGGCCGCGGGGCACGGCGGCGGCGCAGAGATCGCGGTGCCGATCGGATCGCTGCGGAGCCGGCCGCGTGCCTAGGCCGGCGATGCGGCCTGCGGACGTGGTGGGCGTGTTCATCGCCGGCACCGACACCGGCGTCGGCAAGACTCGCGTCGCCGTCGCATTGCTGCAGGCTCTCGAGCGTCGCGGCATCGCCGCACTCGGCATGAAGCCGGTGGCGACCGGACTGGATGCCAGCGGCGATCACGAGGATGTCGCGCGGCTGCGCGCCGCGAGCCGTGCGAGCGGCGAGCGCCTCTCGGGCGGTGCGCGCCCCGGGCCCGACGGCGCCGCGGAGGTCGATCCGGCCGACGTCAGCCCCTACCGTTTCGCCCCGCCGGTGTCTCCGCACCTTGCGGCCCGCTGGGCCGGCACCGCGATCGAGCCCGCACGCATCGTCGCGGCCTACGGCCGCCTGGCGCGCCGCTGTGAGGCGCTGATCGTGGAGGGCACCGGCGGGTGGCTCGCACCCATCGCCGATACGCTCACGATGGCCGACGTGGCCCGCGCGCTCGCGCTGCCGGTGGTCCTGGTGGTGGGACTGCGGCTCGGCTGCCTCAATCACGCTCTGCTGACGGCGCGTGCGGTGCGCGCGGATGGCCTGCAGCTGGCCGGGTGGATCGGCAGCGTCCTGGAGCCGCGGATGCCGGGGCTGGATGAGAACGTGGCCACGCTCGAGCAGCGCCTGCCCGCGCCGCGCCTCGGCCTGCTCGTGCATGCGGCCGATCGGGACGGGGACGCCGCGCAGCTTGCGCCCGCGGCCGCGGCGCTGGCGGCGGCGCGCAGCGCCGCGTGGCCGCAGCCTGACCGATAAGTGTTTGACCTTGCGGCCGAATCGACGGCTTCACTATGATTGCGCATCCCGGTGCGGGACGGGAGAAGCCCTGCAATCGTGAGTGACACCCTGACGATCCGGCTCGCGCCGAACTGCTCGCTCACGCCCCGCGGCGCGGTGGCCTTCTTCGGAATCATTTGCACCGTATCCTTCACGATCGCGACCACGATGGCGATCAAGGGACTCTGGCCGGTATTTCCGTTTGCCGGGCTGGAGATGCTGGTGCTGGGCTGGGCACTGGCGGCGAGCCTGCGGCGCAGGAACTACTGGCAGACGATCACGGTCAGCCAGGATCGCGTCGCGGTGGAGACCCGGTTTCGGGGCATTTGCGAGCAGATCGAGTTCCCGCGGCACTGGGCACAGGTTAAACTGCGCGGCGCTGACACGCGCCTGCACCCCAGCCGCCTGACGATCGAGTCGCATGGCCGCTCCTACGAGGTCGGCAGCTTTCTGACCGACGAGGAACGGCGCACGTTGGCCGCACGGTTGACGCGCTCGGTCGGTCGCATCAACGAGTCGCCGCCGCTGGACTAGCGGTGGCAGCTCCTGGCCAGGATGATGACGAGACGATGAAGATCAAACCGCTGCTGCCCGCAACGCTCGCGGGCCTGCTGCCGCTGCTGCGGGCTCCGGCTGCCCACGCTGCGTGGACGCTCAACCTCACGCCCGGGGTCGACCAGGTGTCGCGCGACATCTACGGGCTGCACATGCTGATGTTCTGGTGGTGCATGGGCATCGCGGTGGTCGTGTTCGGCTTCATGATCTATTCGATCGCGCGCTTTCGGCGCTCGCGCGGCGCGATCGCCGACACCAGCCTCACTCACAGCACCCGGGTCGAGGTCATCTGGACCACCATCCCGGTGCTGATCCTGATCAGCATGGCCGTGCCGGCGGCGCGCGTGCTGGTGGAGACCACCGATACGGACGGCTCGCAGATGGCCATCCGCATCACCGGCTACCAGTGGCGCTGGACTTACGAGTACGTGGGCATGGGCGTCAAGTTCGTCTCCTCGCTGGACCGCCGCAGCGACGCCGCCCGCCAGCTCGACTCCGGCATCGATCCCTATTCGGTGCCGCACTACCTGCTCAACGTCGATCATCCGATGGTGGTGCCGGCGGGCGTCAAGATCGAAGTGCTGGTGACCGGAGGCGATGTGATCCATTCCTGGTGGGTCCCGGCCCTCGGCATCAAGAAGGACGCCATACCTGGCTTTATCAATGTGGCCTGGTTCGACGTAGATCCCGACAAGATCGGAACTTATCGCGGCCAATGCGCCGAGCTTTGTGGTCGCGGCCATGGCTTCATGCCGATCGTGGTCAAGGTGGTCAGCAAGGCCGACTTTGCGACCTGGCTGAAGCAGCAGCAGGCGATCGCCAAGTCGCAGGCGGGCGTCGCGGCCCTGCAGGCCACATCCCCGGGACCCCCGCCGCCGGCGAACGCTCTCTAGGGCGGAGCCGGTCCCCGACCTCCGGCAAGCAGCCGCTGCTGACAGCGATGGATTCAACGGGCTAGACATATCGCGAGCGAGACCCTTCATGGCCAATACCGACAACGTCATCCCGCATGCCGCACTCACCGGTCACGAGGAGCACGGAGGTCACGCCGGGCACGCCGGCCATGACGAGCACGCCGATCACGGCAAGCCGCACGGCTTCTGGCACCGCTGGCTGACCAGCACCAATCACAAGGACATCGGCACGATGTACCTGGTGTTCAGCTGCATCATGTTCTTCATCGGCGGCGCCTTCGCGATGGCGATCCGCGCCGAGCTGTTCAAGCCCGGACTGCAGTTCCTGGATCCGGCGCTGTTCAACAATTTCACCACCATGCATGCGCTGATCATGATCTTCGGGGCGGTCATGCCGGCGTTCGTCGGGCTGGCCAACTGGATGGTGCCGATGCAGGTGGGCGCCCCCGACATGGCCCTGCCGCGCATGAACAACTTCAGCTTCTGGATCCTGCCGTTCGCCTTCACGCTGCTGATCGGCTCGGTGTTCGTGCCCGGCGGCGGGCTGGCCGGCGGCTGGACCATGTACCCGCCGCTGATGGTGCAGACCGGCTATGCGCTGCCGATGGGGATCTTCGCGATCCACCTGATGGGGGCCTCCTCGATCATGGGCGCGATCAACGTCATCGTGACCATCATGAACATGCGGGCCCCCGGCATGTCGCTGCTGCGCATGCCGCTGTTCGTGTGGACCTGGCTGATCACGGCGTTCCTGCTGATCGCGGTCATGCCGGTGCTGGCCGGCGCGGTCACGATGCTGCTGACCGATCACTTCTTCGGTACCAGCTTCTTCAACGCCGCCGGCGGCGGCGACCCGGTGATGTTCCAGCACATCTTCTGGTTCTTCGGGCACCCCGAGGTCTACATCCTGATCCTGCCGGCCTTCGGCATCATCTCGGAGATCCTGCCGACCTTCGCGCGCAAGCCGCTGTTCGGCTACGACGCGATGATCTACGCGACCGCCTCGATCGCCTTCCTGTCGTTCATCGTCTGGGCGCACCACATGTTCACGGTGGGGTTGCCGCTGGCGAGTGAGCTGTTCTTCATGCTCTCGACCATGCTGATCGCGATCCCCACGGGCGTGAAGATCTTCAACTGGTCCGCGACGCTGTACAAAGGCTCGCTGAGCTTCGAGCCGCCGATGCTCTGGGCGCTGGCGTTCCTGTTCATGTTCACGATCGGCGGACTGTCGGGGCTGATGCTCGCGATGGCGCCGGCGGACTTCCAGTACCAGGACACCTACTTTGTCGTGGCGCACTTTCACTACGTGCTGGTGCCGGGGGCGATATTCGCCATCATCGGCGGGGTGTACTACTGGCTGCCCAAGTGGACTGGCCACATGTACGACATGACGCTGGCCAAGTGGCACTTCTGGCTGTCGACCATCTTCGTGAACGTGCTGTTCTTCCCGCAGCACTTCCTGGGACTGGCCGGGATGCCGCGCCGCATTCCCGATTACGCCACACAGTTCGCCGACTGGAACATGGTGTCCTCGATCGGCGGCTTCTGCTTCGGGGCCTCGCAGATCCTGTTCCCGATCATCATCTGGCAGTGCGTACGCGGTGGAGCGAAGGCTCCCGGGCGCGTGTGGGAAGGCGCCCGCGGGCTGGAGTGGGAGCTGTCCTCGCCGCCCCCGTATCACAGCTGGACCGAGGCACCCGGCCTGGCGACGCTCGAGCACGGGGCTCCGGTTCACCAGACTCATGGCTGAGGCATTGCGGGCGCGAGCCTCCATCGGCCTGAGCCGGCGCAGCGGCCTCCCCGGGCGCGGGGAGCCCGGCGGAGCCGGGCGCGGCGCATCCGGGTCGCGACCCGGAGACGTGGATCCGCGGCGGCGGCGCGGTGCGCGGCGCACCGCTCTGCTGCTCGCCGTGATCGTGCTGGCCCTGTATTTCGGCTTCATCGCCTATGCCCTGGTGCGGGGGTTGCACGCGGGTCGGCGCGGCTCGGCGCACACCGCCGCGCCGGCGGCCGGCACGACCCCGGGCGCGCCGCGGGCGCCGTCGACCGATCGGTAGCGCGGCAGGGCGGCGGCCACAACGACAGCAGAGCGAGAGATCGATGGCAACCACTTCTTCCGACAAGTACTACATCCCGCACGGCAGCCCCTGGCCGATCCTCGGCTCGGTGGCCCTGTTCACCCTCATGGCCGGCGCGGTCGCCTACCTGAACGACTGGGCCGGCGCCTGGGCCTTTCTGCCGGGCCCGCTGCTGCTCATCGGGATGTTCGTCGGCTGGTTCTCCACCGTCATCGACGAGAACCAGCACGGCGTCTACAACCAGGAGGTCGACCGCTCGTTCCGCATGGGGATGATGTGGTTCATCTTCTCCGAGGTGATGTTCTTCGCCGCCTTCTTCGGCGCGCTGTTCTACGCGCGGCGGCTGGCCGTGCCCTGGATCGGCGGCGAGGGCGTCAAGGTGCTGAACAAGCTGTACCTGTGGCGCGGCTTCAATCCCGGCTGGCCGACCAACGGCCCGGCGCATCTCGGCCCGCGCGCCAACGGCACCTTCTCGGTGATGCAGCCCCTGGGCATTCCGGCGATCAACACGCTGATCCTGCTCACCAGCAGCCTCACGGTGACGATCGCGCACCATGCGCTGCGCATGGGCAATCGCGCGGTGCTCAAGACCTTCCTGGGGCTGACCTTCGTGCTCGGGTTCTGCTTCGTCACGCTGCAGATCCACGAGTATGGCGAAGCGTACCGCGAGCTGGGATTGCAGCTGTCGACCGGGATCTATGGATCAACGTTCTTCATGCTGACCGGCTTCCACGGCCTGCATGTGACCATCGGCGCCACCATGCTGGTGGTCATCTGGCTGCGCACCCTGCGCGGGCATTTCACGCCGACGCATCACTTCGCCTTCGAAGCGGTCGCCTGGTACTGGCACTTCGTCGACGTGGTGTGGCTCGGGCTGTTCACCTTCGTCTACTGGCTCTGAGGCTCGATCCGGCGCCCCAGGATCTGCCACCGCAGCGCCGGGCGGCAATACTTCGGGCAGATATGCGGACATTCCGGGCGAATACGTGTCATGTATTCGCCCGGAATGTCCGCACATCTGCCCGGATAGGCTACGTCAGGCGCTGCGCCACCGGATCCTGGGGCGTCAGATCGAGCCTGGATTCAGATCGAGCCTAGATGACCAGCAGCGCCTTCTCGAGGCGCACCGCGTCGATGCGGCACTGATAGTACCCGGGCACCGTCGCGCCGAGCCGGTAGCCGCAGCGGCGGTAGAAGGCGATCGCCCGGGGATTGTCGGCGCGCGCCTCCAGGCGTACGCGGCCGATGCCGGCCACGGCCGCCGGCTTCTCCAGCCACTCGAGCAGCCGCGCACCCAGGCCGCGGCCGCGATGCGCGGCGTGCACGGCGAGCAGCGCCAGATGCGCCACCTCGTCCCCGTACAGCATGATGCCGAAGCCGAGCAGCGGCCCGCCGTCGGCCAGCACGGCGACATTGCTGCAGGGGTCGGCGATGGCGCGCAGTACGCGCGCTGCGGTCCAGTTCCACTCGAGCCCCACCTCCACGCAGTCGCGGGACATGCCGGCGATGGCGGACGCGTCGCGCGGTCGGGCCAGCCGGATAGCGGGGATCGCGAGGTTCATGGCGTCCGGATGTTAGCCCGGAACGCGCGGGCCCGGCTCAGTTCTGAAAGCCGTTCGGCTTGATCAGGCCCGCCCACCATGCCGCCATCAGCAGCAGGAACAGCACCAGCGACAGGACGATGCGCACGGTGAGCGCGCGCCCGAGCTTGGCGCTGCTGTCGCCCTTGGTCAGGTGAAACAGTGCCGTTCCCAGACTCACGACGATCGCCGCCATCACGGCGATGACCAGGATGCGGATGATCTGCATGCGCCGTTCCTTCCGCTCGCCGGGGACCAGGGCGATCGCTGCAATGGGACCCGCGTGCCGCGGCGGCGCGCACAGTATAGCGGGTCTCGCCGGTAACCCTGTACTGCGCCGGCCCGAGGCGGCAAAATGGGCGGCTCGCACGGGGCCCTCGCGCTTGCCGCTGACACTCGAATTCGGTCGCTGCCACTGGTCGGCCAGCTGGCTCATGACGCTGCTGACCCTCAGCGGCGTGGCCGCGTTCATCCAGCTCGGCCGCTGGCAGTGGCACCGCGCGCAGCAGTCGCAAGCGCTGCAGACGCAGTTCCTCGCCGGGACGGACGCCCGCGTCGATCTGGATCGGCAGCCGATGCGGGCGCTGCCGCGCTACACACAGGTCGACGCGCAGGGACGCTACGATACGGCCCACCAGTTCCTGCTGGACAATATGTCCCACGAGGGCGAGCCCGGCTACGAGGTGCTCACACCGCTGACGCTGGCCGACGGCCGCACCGTGATCGTCAATCGCGGCTGGGTGCCGCTGACCGGCAGCCGCCGCGACCTGCCCGACATCGCGCTCGCCAGCAGCCCGGAAGCGCGGCCGCGCGGCCGGATCGACAACCTGCCCGTCCCCGGCATCTCGCTCGGTCACGTACCGCCGCCCCTGACCGGCCCCTGGCCCAGGATCACGAGCTTTCCGACCATGAGCGACCTCGCGGCCGCGCTACGCCGTCCGCTCGAGCCGCGCCAGCTGCTGCTCAACCCTCGACAGCCGCGCGGTTACCTGCGCGACTGGCAGCCCCCCGGCATGACCCCGGCGCAGCACCTGTCCTATGCGATCCAGTGGTGGTGCTTCGCCGCGACGGCGGTGCTGCTGTACGTGCTGCTCAACCGCAGAAGGGCACAGCCCGCGGCGGCAGCCCCGTGAAATCCGGCGTTTCCGGCCCCGCGGCCGCCGCCCACGCCCGCCGGGTGGTGGCGCTGCTCGCGCTGCTGTTCTTCGGCCCGCTGCTGCTCGCCTTCGGCATCTACTACGGCTCGAGCTGGCGACCGGCGCAACACACCAATCACGGCGAGCTGATCCAACCGCCCCGGCCGCTGGGCGCCGCGGTGTTCATGGGCAAGTGGTCGCTGGTGTACGTGGGCCCCGGCAGCTGCGACGCGAGCTGCCGCCGCACGCTATACTACATGCGCCAGACCCACCTGGGCCTCGGCAGGCTGTACACACGCGCGCAGCGGGTGTTTCTCGCGACCGCACCGTGCTGTGATCGCAGCTACCTCACGCGAGAGTACCCCGCACTGATCACACTGAACGCCGCTGCTCCCGCCAGTGCGTCGCTGCTCGCGGCCTTTCCGGCCGCGCAGCGCCCCACCGGGATCTTCATCGTGGACCCGCGCGGCAACCTGATGATGCGTTACGACTCGAGCGCGCGCCCCGAGGGGCTGCTCGACGATCTCAAACAGCTGCTCGGGCTGTCGAGCATCGGCTGATGCGCCACGCGACTCTGGCGCGAGCCGTAGCCCTCCTGGCCTTCCTGCTGTGCCTGGGCGTGGTGGTGCTCGGCGCCTACGTGCGCCTCAGCGACGCGGGGCTCGGCTGCCCGGACTGGCCGGGTTGCTACGGACACCTCACGCCCGCGGCGGCCGCGGCCGATCAGCATACCGCGGTCGATCCGCTCGACGGGCGGCCGCTGCAGATCGGCAAGGCCTGGCGCGAGATGGTGCATCGATACGCGGCCGGCACGCTCGCCCTGCTGATCGCGTGGCTGGCCGCGATGGCGATCGCCTGGCGGCGCGAGCGCGTGCTGCCGCGCGCCTACACGCTGGGCCTGCTCGGCATCATTCTGGTCCAGGCGTCGCTCGGCATGCTCACGGTCACCTGGCAGCTCACGCCTCTGATCGTCACGCTGCATCTGCTGTTCGGGCTGACCACGCTCGCACTGCTGTGGTGGCTGGTGCTGACCCTGTGGCGCCACCGCGCTGACGGCTGGCCCGAGCGCACCCGGGCGCGGGGAGTATCGGGCGGGGCGCGGGCGCTGGCGGCGGTGGCGCTGCTGGTGCTCGCCGGTCAGATCGCGCTCGGCGGCTGGACCAGCAGCAATTACGCCGCGCTCGCCTGTCCGGACGTGCCCACCTGCCAGGGCAGCTTCTGGCCACACGCGAACTTTCGCGCCGGCTTCACCCTCTGGCATCCGCTGAACGTCGACTACGAGGGTGGCGTGCTCGCGGGCCCTGCGCGCGTGGCGATCCAGCTGGTGCACCGCCTGGGGGCCCTGGTCACCACCGCGGCGCTGCTGTGTGCCGCCGCCGCGGCGCTGCGTGCGGCGCGACCCGCGAACGTGCGGCGTGCAGGCGTGCTGGTGATCGTGCTGCTGGCGCTGCAGCTGACCATCGGAGTCTCGATGGTGCTGCGCGGCTTTCCGTTATGGCTCGCGACGGCGCACAATGCCGGCGCCGCGCTGCTGCTGCTGGGGACACTGACCCTGAACCGCGCCCTGACACCGCTGCGGCCGCTGCGGCCGCTGCGGGCCTGACGCGCAGCGCCGAGCGGGCCGACGCGTGAGCAGCCTACCGCCGAATATGGACCACACCGACGAACCCGCACTGCCGATCTCGGTCGGCTGGCGCGATTACCTGGAGCTGACCAAGCCGCGGGTGGTGGCGCTGATCATGCTGACCGCGGTGGTCGGCACGCTGCTCGCCGCGCCGGGGCTGCCGCCGCTCGATGCGCTGATCTTCGGCAACCTCGGCATCGCACTGGCCGCCGCCTCCGCGGCAGCCGTCAACCACGTGCTCGATGCGCACATCGATGCACGCATGGCGCGCACCCGGCGCCGGCCCCTGCCCTCCGGACACCTCTCGCAGGCGCAGGCGCTGCGGTTCGCGCTGCTGCTGGGCCTGGCCTCCATGACGCTGCTGGTCGCCTGCGTGAACGTGCTCACCGCGGTGCTGACCTTCTGCTCGCTGATCGTCTACGCGGTGGTCTATACCGTATGGCTCAAGCGCGCGACCCCGCAGAACATCGTGATCGGCGGGGCCGCCGGCGCCGCCCCGCCGGTGCTCGGCTGGGCCGCGGTCACCAACCACGTCGACCCGCACGCGCTGCTGCTGTTCATGATCATCTTCGCCTGGACACCGCCGCACTTCTGGGCGCTCGCCATTGCGCGCCGCCGCGACTACGAGCGCGTGCAGATCCCCATGCTGCCGGTCACGCACGGCGTCGAGCTCACGCGGCTGCACGTGCTGCTCTATACGGTGATCCTGTGCGTCGTGACGCTGCTGCCGTTCATGACGGGCATGAGCGGGCTGCTCTACCTGGCGGCGGCGCTGGCGCTGGATGCGCGCTTCCTGTGGATGGCCGTGGCCCTGAAGATATCGGACCGCGAGGGGCTGCCGATGCGTCTGTTCCGCTTCTCCATCACCTACCTGATGTGGCTGTTCATCGCGCTGCTCGCCGATCACTACCTGCGGGTCGTGCTGTAGCGCCCTGCCGCAGAGGCGCAGCGATGCTGATCGAACG
>Ga0335074_10009078_pt1 | contig 13849 bp, 14 predicted proteins | sample Lox_Sample_23_FD_206715 | JGI IMG/M metagenome (GOLD analysis project Ga0335074, IMG submission 206715) | Soil microbial communities from Loxahatchee National Wildlife Refuge, Florida, United States - Lox_Sample_2.3 | ecosystem: Environmental > Terrestrial > Soil > Wetlands | place: USA...
GTCCGTGTGGGCCGGACAGGCCCATTGGCAATCGACGACGCGGTGGTAGTAGTCGGGGTGGGCGGTGTCGGTCGGGTGCATGTCTCGCGGTGTTCAGCCAGAAGGAAGCGCTTGCGGTGCGGGGGGGTGAAGTATAGAACTGCGGCGCAAGATTTGCGGACGAGGGCCGCCTTTCCGTGCATTGGTGCGCTGCACAATGACCACCGTCCGAACCACCCCACCTATACTGACACCCTCATGACCCACCCCGTTCCCACCGTCATCCGGCTGCGCACCCGCTCGCGGGTGCTCGAGGTCGCGTTCGACGATGGTGCCCGATTCGAGCTGCCATTCGAGTATCTGCGAGTGTTCTCACCCTCCGCCGAGGTGAAGGGCCACGGTCCCGGCCAGGGGGTGCTCGTCACCGGAAAGGAGACCGTCGGGATTCGTGCGGTCGAGCCGGTCGGACAGTATGCGGTCAAGCTCGTGTTCGACGACGGTCACGCGACCGGCCTCTATAGCTTTCGGTACCTCTACGAGCTCGGCAGCGAGCGAGAGCGGAAGTGGGCGGAGTACCTCTCACGGGTGCAGGCGGCCGCGAGCGGTGCCCAAGGCGCGTCCCGGACGCAAGGGGCGAGCGGGGCGCAATGCGGGCACGGCGCCCAAAAAGAAGGGCCGAGCTAGCTGGCTCGGCCCCAGTGTTTCAAGACCCCCATTTGTTAGCATCGGCCCCCATGAGATCACGAAGGCCGCAAGCCAATTCTGCGCAGCCTACGTCACGAATTGCAAGCGAATGTTTCAAGCTTGACCGTAGTGTTTCAAGCTTGGCCGCAGATCAAACAACGTGTATCTGCGGACGAGCGCGGAAACATCCGGACACGACGACATGACGGACGACCGACTCACCGATTTCGGGTACGAGCGCGTGCCGACGCAGGAGAAGGCGCGCCGCGTGCGCGGCGTGTTCGATTCGGTGGCGGACCGCTACGACCTCATGAACGACCTCATGTCGGCGGGGCTTCACCGGGTCTGGAAGCGCTTCGCTCTCGCGCTCACGGGGCTGCGCCCGGGCCACAGCGCACTCGATGTGGCGGGCGGCACTGGCGATCTCGCAGCGGGGCTCGCCCGCCAGGTCACCGACCGCGGGCTCGTCGTGCTCGCGGACATCAATGCCTCGATGCTCGATCGCGGGCGCGACCGTCTGATCGATGCGGGACTCGTCGGCAACGTGCGCTACGTGCAGGGCAATGCGGAGCATCTGCCCTTCGCGGACGACAGCTTCCATTGCATCACGATCGGCTTCGGCCTGCGCAACGTCACCGACAAGACGGCGGCGCTCGCCTCCATGCGCCGGGTGCTCAAGCCGGGCGGCCAGTTGCTCGTGCTCGAGTTCTCGCACCCGCTGCCCGGCCTGCGCGCGCTCTACGACGCCTATTCCTTCCGCGTGCTGCCGCTCCTCGGCAAGATGGTCGCGAAGGACGAGGCAAGCTACCGCTACCTGGCAGAGTCGATCCGGATGCATCCGGACCAGGAGGCGCTCCTTGCGATGATGCGTGAGGCCGGCCTGGAGGACTGCCGCTATCACAACCTGAGCGCAGGGATCGTGGCCCTGCATCGGGGTTACAAGTACTGACGGCGCCCTGAGGATCCGTCATTGCGGGTAGAGCAGGAGTGCCCTGCGCTCCTCGCGCCATGCCGCCTCGTCCGGCGCGGCGAGCGCATCGAGGTCTGCGGCGGTCGCCGCCCGATCGTCGATCCAGCGGCGCACAAGGTCGCTGCCGTTGATGAGGTCGAACGCAAGGCGCCCCGTCTCGTACTCGTACGGGAAGTCCCGCCACAGGTCGTAATCGGGGCGCAGGCGGCGCAAGGCCTTGAGCGCGAGCGCCACGAGCCGCCAGGGACGAAACGTCTCGTGATCGTAGCCGGCATCGTCCACGTGGATCTGAAAGCCGGCGCAGAGCTTGCCGGCATGCTTGTGGAAGGTCGGCTCGAACCAGCTCGCACGCAGCCGACAGCCCTCGAGCCACTGCGGCGCGAGCGCCTGCATCTGCGCAAGCAGCGCGCCGCTGTCGAGGTTGGGCGCGCCGAGTAGCTCGAGCGGGCGCGTCGTGCCGCGCCCCTCCGAGAGCGTCGTCCCTTCGATCATCACCGTGCCGGGATAGCACCGGGCCATCGAAGGACTCGCCGCGTTAGGACTGGGATTGACCCAGGCGCGAGCGCGCGGCCAACCGTAGCCCGGCGCGCGAGCGGGGCTCCAGCCCCTCATCGCAATCACGCGGCAGTCCACCTCGAGCCGCAGGCTTTGCACGAACCACCGCGCGAGCTCTCCGAGCGTGAGGCCATGACGCATGGGAAGTCGCCCCGCGCCGACGAAGCTCTCCCACTGCGGGCGCAGCCGCAGTCCCTCGACGGGCCGCCCCGCAGGATTCGGTCGATCGAGCACCCAGAGGGACTTGGCGTCGCTCGCGGCCGCCTCGAGCACGTACCGCAGGGTCGTGACGAAAGTGTAGATGCGGCAGCCCACGTCCTGCAGATCGACCAGCATCGTGTCGAACGTGTCCATCATCTGCGCGGTGGGACGGCGCACCGTTCCATAGAGGCTGAACACCGGGACCTTGTGCACGGGGTCCACGAAGTCCGGCGACTCGATCATGTTGTCCTGCTTGTCACCGCGCATCCCGTGCTGCGGGCCGAAGGCCGCCGTGATGCGAATGCCGGGGCACGATGCGAGAGCATCGAGCGAGTGCGTGAGATCCTCGGTCACCGAGGCCGGGTGCGCGAGGAGGGCGACGCGACGCCCGGCAAGCGCCTTGCGCAGGCTCGGCTCCCTCAGCAGGCGGTCGATACCGAAGTGCATGGCATCAGATTTGAAGCGCAAAGCCTTCTGGATGATGAAAGTCGGGTTTGCCGCAAGGGTGGCACAGCGCCCAGTACGACAGCTGGCCGCCTGCCTGCTCGATCACCGCGGCGATCGCGAGGCGCCGCGGCGCAGCGCTCCGCAGGCACTCGAGCGCGATCGACGCCTCGAGCGTCGCGGTGCGATCGTCTCGCATCGTCGTGATGCTCGGAACCTCGCCCGACGCACACTCGGCTTGCGCCCGCGCGGCGCGCTCGCGGTACCCGCTGAACGCATAGCTCGCCCACTCTCCGGAGGGGGAGAAATTGAGCTCGAGATAGGCAGCGCCCGCGCCCGTTGCGACGAAGGCCTCGAAGCAGGTGTGGCGCCAGAGCTCATCGGCCCTGCGTGCCTGCCGGGCTGCGGGAATGCTGAGGAGCCTCACGTCCCCTTCGACCGTGTACTTGAGTGCGAGCAGCCCGTTTGGATCGCGCGCAACGCTCACCTCGATCCCCCGGACCGCCTCCGCGGGGGCCGACGGATGAGGGCTCAGGGCGAGCGATCGGTGGAGGATCGGGCTCATCGCTCCATCCTATCTGCTACTGTACGGGGCTGCACCCGCACACGGCGCGGTCCCACTCGGCCCTGAGCCTCATGCTCGCCTCGATCATCGAGAACGTCTTGAACCGTGGCTTGCCGCGCTCGCCGCGCGCGCGGCAGCTGTGCACCGAGCTCGCCGGCCGGCGCGTCGCGGTCGAGGTGCGCGGGGTTGCCGAGTTGCTCGTCGGTTGCGACGGGCTCGCGCTCTCGATCGCCGCGGGCAGCGAGGGCGCGGAGGCCGCCGCGGCCGATGCGCGGGTGAGCGGCGGCCTCACGGCGCTGCTTGCACTCGCCGCACGCAGCGACGGGAGCCTGCGCGGCGGCACCATCGAGGTCACCGGCAACGCGCAGATCGCGGAGCGCTTCCACGAGCTCGTGCGGCTGCTGCGGCCCGATCTGGAAGAGGAGCTCGCGCTTGCGATCGGGGATGTTCCCGCCCATCGGATCGCCCGCTTCGCGCGCACCGCGCTCGAGTGGTGGAGGAGCGCCGCCGACACGACGGTGCGCAACGTCGCCGAGTACTTCGCGCACGAGCGCGGCGATCTCGTCTCGCGCTCCGAGGGCCGCCAGTTGCTCGCGGGAATCGACGCCGTGCGCGAGGACATCGACCGGATCGAGGCGCGCATCGAGGCCCTCACGCGGCGCATCGGGGCTGGGCAGCAGGGCCGGCGCGAAGCGTGATGCGAGCAGCTTCGCGGACTCGCGCGCCGGCTCGCACCGGACTTAAGCGGGAGCGCCTCCCGTGAGAGTGCGCGTGCTCGTGCGGCTCTTTCAGATTCAGCGCGTGCTGCTCAAGCACCGGCTCGACGACTTCGTCCGCGCAACGCATCTGCTGCGGCCCCTCAAGCTGCTCATGCTGCTCGTTCCGGCGGTCGGGCGCGGCCGCCGCCGCCGCTCGAGCCGCGCCGAGCGGCTGCGCCTCGCGCTCACCGAGCTCGGGCCGATATTCGTGAAATTCGGTCAGGCCGTCTCCACGCGCCGCGATCTACTGCCCGCTGACATCGCGAACGAGCTCGCGAAACTGCAGGACCAGGTGCCGCCGTTCCCCGGGAGCGCGGCACGCGCGATCATCGAGCGCGCCTACGGGCGCCCGCTCGGCGAGGTGTTTGCGCAGTTCGATGAGACCCCGCTCGCTGCGGCCTCCATTGCGCAGGTACACGCCGCGCGCTTGCCGAACGGCAAGGAAGTGGTCGTGAAGGTGCTGCGCCCGGGCATGCGCGCGGTGATCGAGCGTGATCTCGAGGTGCTCTACGCGCTCGCGCGCCTCGCGCGGCAGTACTGGGCGCAAGGGCGCCGGCTGCGCCCGACCGAGGTGGTCGCCGAGTACGAGAAGACCGTGCTCGCGGAGCTCGACCTGATGCGCGAGGCGGCGAACGCCGCGCAGCTGCGCCGCAACTTCGCGGGCTCGGACCTGCTCTACGTGCCCGAGGTGCACTGGGACTACTGCCGCGCCGACGTGATGGTGATGGAGCGCATCCGCGGCATCCAGATCAGCGACACGGCGCGCCTGCGCGAGGCGGGCGCCGACATCCAGAAGCTCGCCGAGAACGGCGTGCGGATCTTCTTCACGCAGGTGTTCCGGCACAACTTCTTTCATGCCGACATGCATCCCGGCAACATCTTCGTCCTGGTGGACGATCCGCGTAACCCGCGCTATGCCGCGGTGGACTTCGGCATCGTCGGCACGCTCGACCCGCGCGACCAGCGCTACCTCGCCGACAACTTCCTTGCCGTCTTCGACCGCGACTACAGGCGCGTCGCGACGCTGCACGTGGAATCGGGCTGGGTTCCCCCACAAACGCGCATCGATGAGATGGAGTCGGCCGTGCGCACCGTCTGCGAGCCGATTTTCGATCGGCCGCTCAAGGACATCTCCTTCGGCGACATTCTGCTGCGGCTGTTCGAGATCTCGCGGCATTTCAACATGATCATCCAGCCCCAGCTCGTGCTGCTGCAGAAGACGCTGCTCAACGTCGAGGGACTCGGCCGCGAGCTCTATCCCGAGCTCGACGTGTGGCACACCGCGAGCCCGATCCTCCGGGACTGGATGCGCGAGCGCATGAGCGGGCGCGCGCTGCTTGCAGGCTTGCGGTCGCAGCTTCCGGAGCTCATCGAGGCGGCGCGCTCGCTGACTCCGCTCCTGAAGGGCGCCGCCTACCGCGCACAGGATGGCAGCTTCCGCATGAGGCTCGACGTGCCGGAGATCGAGGACCTCAAGCGCTCACTGCTCAAGTCGAGCCGGCGGCGCGAGACGGTCATCGTGGGCGCGGCCGTGCTCCTCGGGGGCCTCGTGTGGCTCGCGTCGGGGCGGGCGAGCGACTGGCCGGGCTGGGCGATGGTCGCGATCGGGGCAGCCTGGGTACTCATCGCCCAGCGTCGCTGAGCGCGCGGCGCGGTGTGCGCCGCGACTCGGGCGGTGGACGGGCGCGCGCGCCGTGGGTTAGCCTCCGAAGCTCCTTCCCCGCGGTCCTCTAATGCACAGCGCCCGTTCCCTCACCGAAGGTTCGATCAGCCGCAGGCTGCTCACCTTTGCGCTCCCGATCCTCCTCGGCAACATCCTCCAGTCGCTCGATGGATCGGTGAATTCGGTGTGGATCGGCCGCTTCCTCGGCGAAGCCGCCCTCACGGCAAGCTCGAACGCGAACACGGTGCTGTTCCTGCTGCTCGGTGCCCTGTTCGGCGCCTCCATGGCGGCGACGATTCTGATCGGCCAGTACGTCGGCGCGCGCCGGCTGCACGACGCCAAGCGCGTGGTGGGGACCAGCACGAGCTTCTCCGTCGTGGTCGCCATTGGGATGTGCGTCCTCGGCTGGGTGATCTGCCGCCCGATGCTCGCCGCGATGAGCACGCCGGCCGAGGCGATGCCGTACGCGGTTGCGTACATGCGCATCATCTTCGTCGCGCTGCCGCTCATGATTCTCTACATCTTCGCCCAGTCGGTGCTGCGCGGAGCCGGCGACTCCAAGACGCCCCTTTATTTTCTCGTGCTGAACGTCGCGCTCGATATCGCCCTCAATCCATTGCTCATCTTCGGGCTCGGACCCGTGCCGCGGCTCGGCATCGCGGGCTCGGCCCTCGCGACGCTCCTCGCGCAGGGCATCAGTCTCGTCCTGCTCATCGTCCATCTCTATCGGCGCAAGGATCCCCTGTGCCTGCACGGCGATGAGCTCAAGCTGCTGCGGGTGGACTGGTCGATCGTCGCGACGCTGATCACCAAAGGCGTGCCGATGGCGCTGCAGATGATCGTCGTCTCGCTCAGCATGGTCTTGATGATCACGCTCGTGAACCGCTTCGGGATCGACACGACCGCGGCATTCGGGGCTTCTTTCCAGGTCTGGAATTACGTCCAGATGCCGTCGTTCGCGATCGGCATGGCGGTCTCCTCGATGGTCGCGCAGAACATCGGTGCGCGCAAATGGGACCGGGTTTCCTCCACGGCGCGCCTGGGCGTTGTGTATCAGCTCGTGCTGACCACCTCGTTGGTGCTGCTCATCGAGGCCTTCAACACGAGCGCGCTCGGGCTGTTCCTGCCGCCCGGATCCTCGGCGCTGCCCATCGCGGTGCACTTGAACAGCATCGGGGCCTGGAGCTTCGTCTTCTTCGGGATCTCTTTCGTGCTCTTCGGCGTGGTGCGCGCGAACGGCGCGGTGGTCGCGCCCCTCATCATCCTGATGCTCGCGCTGCTCGGCATTCGCTTTCCGCTCGCGCTCCTCCTTCTCGGGCGGTGGAAGGCGGATGCGATCTGGTGGAGCTTTCCGATCTCCTCCCTCGTCGCCATCGTCCTTGCGATGGTCTACTACAGGTTCGGCGGCTGGCGCGAGGCACGCATGATGACGCCCGAGGACTCAGCGACGGCGGTCGCCCGCGAGCAGCTCGGGGCCTGAGCGAGGCTCGATCCACGTCGCGCGCCCGTATCCGCAGAGCTCGCCATCCTCCGCGAAGAGCGCCGTGCCCGCCTCGTGCGCGCGGCCGCGGCTCGAGACGTGCCACCCGACCACGACGCACTCCTCGCCAACGTGCACGCAGCGATCGACGTGCGCCGTGAGCTCCCCGAGAAGTGCCGTGCGGGCGTCGGTCATCACGGCGAGCCAGCCGGGACAATCGAGCGCCGCCCACATGAACTCGGGGCGGACCTTGCCGCTGTCCACGCCGAGGGAGTCATCCGGGACCCATGGCGCTGCGACGAGGTCGCGACCCGGGAGAGCGCCGGGAAAGATCCTGAGGCCGTCGCCACGCTGGCGCTGCGGCCCGCACACGAAGCACGTCGGAAACGGGTGGTGCGCGAAGCCCACGTACCGGCGCGAGGCCTCGATCGCCTCGACGTAGCTCGGAGGCCTGACGACCGGGACCTCCACTTTTGCCGGCCGAGTCTGCGCAATGAGGTCGGGTCCAGCGCGCAGCTCGAGGAGCCCCGCGCCACGCTCGAGCACGGTGAGCTCCACACCGAGGGGCGGTGGCTTGAGAAGACGCACCGTGACGCTTTCGTGGGCGCAAGCGGCCACCACGCCCGCGAAGTAGCCGCCGTTCGCCGAGGTCGGTGGGCCGCAGAAGCGGTGCGCGATGGTGAGCTTCATCCTCGGATCATACGGGCCGGCCGTGCGCCTGCGTCTAGAATGCCACATGGATCCCTGCGTGACCTCCGCTGCCGGCGTGCGCATGCCCAGGCTCCTCTACGGCACGGCCTGGAAGAAGGGCGAAACCGAGCGACTCGTCGCGCTCGCCCTGCGGGAAGGATTTCGCGGCATCGATACCGCGTGCCAGCCGCGGCACTACCACGAGCCTGGCGTGGGCGCCGGTATCGCCGCAGCACTCACGGGAGATCTCGCGCGCGCGGATCTTTACATCCAGACCAAATTCACGCCCGTCTCCGGCCAGGACCCCACGCGCGTTCCCTACGATCCGAGCGCACCGCTCGCCGAGCAGGTCGCGCAGTCCTGCGCGGTCTCGCTGCGCAATCTGCAGACGGATTACCTCGATTCACTGGTGCTGCATTCCCCGCTCGCAACGATCCGGGAGACTCTCGAGGCCTGGCGTGCCATGGAGTCGCTGGTGGACGGCGGCGGCGTGCGCCAGCTCGGCATCAGCAATTGCGATCGGCTCGATCGGCTCGAGGCGCTCCAGGGCGCGGCCCGCATCCGGCCCGCGGTCCTGCAGAACCGCTTCTATGCCGACACGGGCTACGACCGGGAGCTACGCGCCTTTTGCGCGCGGGAGCGCATCATCTATCAGAGCTTCTGGACTCTCACGGCGAACCCGCAGATTCTCGCGCATCCCGTCAGCACGTCGATCGCCCGGAGCCGCGGGCGCACACCCGCCCAGATTCTGTTCCGCTACCTCATCGAGTGCGGTGTCGTGCCGCTCACGGGAACGCGATCACCCGCGCACATGCGCGAGGACCTCGCGATCTTCGAGTTCGAGCTGGACGGGGACGACCGGCGAGCACTGGGCCGGGTCCTGGGTGCTGCTGAGTAATCCAGTACTCCGCAGCCGGCCGACGACGGGCGAATGCAGGCTACGGGCGAGAGGTCATTCGCGAACGCCGGCAGCTCTGTGCGATGACGTGCGGGGCCCGGTCGGCCGTTCCAAATACGTGGTCCCACAGCGCGGTGGAGAACCCGAAATTTACCGGTCGCTTCGCGTAGTGGTGCCGCAGATGTCGGCGGACATAGCCCGCAAGCGGCGTTGCGAGCAGTGCCGGGCGGCCGTGGTGGGCAATGTGGTGCAAGACCCCATACCACAGAAAGCCCATCATGACCCCTGCGGTCAACCCGCTGGCGGCCGTGAACGAGCAGCCCCACCACGTCGGGAGGAAAAAGAGGGTCCATATCATCGCCAGGCTCACCCAGGTCGGAGTGCCGAGCAGGTCACGCGGTGAGCGGTGATGCGCCTCGTGCATTGGCGCAATGATCGGAGCTCGATGCAACACCCAGCGGTGCAATACGTATTCGAGCAGTGTCCATGCGGCCATGCCGAGCGCAAATTCCCCGAGCCATTGCAGGCGCACGGGCCACTGCTCTCGCAGCCAAAGGTGCATCGCCAATGCCACCACGATGGTCGCGTAGATGACGAAATCGGCGTAGTAGGCGGTTTTGCTCAATCGCATCGAGAAATCCACGACCCACGGGCATCCGCTTCCGACAAGCATACCCGACCCCTCGACAGGTTGCTCCTGGCCGGTAGGGGTACGCTTACGACGGTTTGCGTACTGCGTGTCTTGCAGTCCGTTCGCGCTGCGCTAACCTGTCCGACGCAGAATGTCCCGTGCTGCGGTCGCACCAAGATCCCTGCCAGGCGCCCCAGGGAGGGAAGATGTCGAGCCCGAAGTCCGACAAGCCGCACTATAGAAGCGTCTGGGTGAGCGACGTGCACCTTGGCACGCGTGGCTGCAAGGCCGCTTACCTCGACGATTTTCTGGCCGCCATCGAGTGCGACAACCTGTACCTGGTGGGTGACATCATCGACGGCTGGGCGATGAGTCGCGGCACGATCTACTTCCCGCAGGAGCACGTCAACATCCTGCGCCGATTCATGAACAAGGCACGCAAGGGCAGCCGCGTCACCTACGTCATCGGCAACCATGACGAGTTCCTGCGCAAATACCTCGAGGATCTCACGGCGCTCGGCTTCGGCAACATCCGCCTCGTGAACGAGTGCGTGCACCGGACCGCGAACAACGAGACCCTGTGGATTACGCACGGCGATCTCTACGACGTCGTCATTCGTTACCACCGCTGGCTCGCGTACCTGGGTGATCGGGGGTATGACTTCTTGCTCTGGCTCAATCGCCACTTCAACTGGCTGCGCGGTAAGTTCGGCGCTCCGTACTGGTCGCTGTCCGCCTATGTGAAAAATCGCGTCAAGCAGGCACTCGAGTTCATCAACTCGTTCGAGGAGACGCTCGCGCGGGAATGCGCCTCGCGAGGCTATGACGGAGTCGTGTGCGGCCATATTCACAAGGCGGTGATCAGGACCGTCGGCGGGGTGCTCTACTGCAACGACGGCGACTGGGTGGAGAGTTGCACCGCGTTGGTCGAGCACGACGATGGTCGCCTGGAGATCATCCAGTGGCACATCGTCTCGCACGAAGGCGCCGCCGAGGCGGCTGCGGCAGCCGTCCACGCGCCCGGCCTCTGCGAAGGAGTATTCGGCGCCGGCGCCGATTGATGAGGTGATCGAGGCCTGGCGCGCTCCCCGTCTACCCGCCCCCACCCCGCAGCGCCGCGAGCCACGCGGCCGGATCCTCGCCGCGCTCGAGCACCTCGACGAGCGCGGAGCCGACGATGACGCCATCGACATGGCCTTTGAGCCGCGCGATGTGCGCGGCGCTGCGAATTCCGAAGCCCGCGCAGACGGGAACGCGCGCGCGCGCCCGCACGCGCGCCAGGTAATCGAGCGTCTCGCGCGGTATCGACACCGTCTTGCCGGTCGTGCCCGTCATCGTCACCGCGTACACGAAGCCCTCGCTCACCGCGCAGAGCTCCGCGAGACGCTCGGGACGGGTCACCGGCGTCACCATCTGCACGAGCGCGAGACCTGCCTCCGCGAGCGCGGCATGCAGCGTCGAGCTCTCATCGAACGGCAGGTCCGGCACGATGAAGCCGCTCACGCCCGCGCGCGCCGCCGCGCCGGGCAGCGCATCGAGTCCGAAGGCGAGCAGCGGATTCAAATAGCTCATGAGCAGGACCGGCACGCCGAGCCGTGGCAGCGCCGCGAGCTCGGCGAGGATCCAGCGCAGCGTGACCCCCTGGGCGAGCGCCACCTGGCTCGAGCGCTGGATCGTGACGCCGTCGGCCATCGGGTCGGTGAACGGCACGCCGACTTCGATCACGTCGGCGCCTCGGGCGAGCGCCTGAACGTCCTGCGCGAAGCGCGCTCGGGTCGGAAAGCCCGCGGTGAGGTAGGCGACGAGCGCCGGCTCGCCGCCGCGGCTCGCCGCCGCCCGGATGGCGCTCGCGATGCGCTCGCGCGGTCGCAGGGGCGAGGCGGGTGAGGTCGGCGGGGCCATGCGTCACTCCACGAGCGTCTGCTTGAGCGTAGGCATGTCCTTGTCCCCACGCCCCGAGAGCCCGATCAGGATGCGTCCGCCCGGATGGCTCGCCGCCCAGCGCTTCGCCCCCGCGAGTGCGTGGGCGCTCTCGAGCGCGGGCAGAATGCCCTCGCTCTCGCAGCACTCCTTCACGGCCGAGAGCGCCTCCTCGTCGCCCGCCGCCTCGTAGTGCGCACGGCCCGTCGTGGCGAGCAGCGCGTGCTCGGGACCGACCCCGGAGTAGTCGAGACCCGCGGAGATCGAGTGCGTCTCCTCTACCTGTCCATTCTCATCCTGCAGCAGCAGGGAGTAGCAGCCGTGCAGCACGCCCGGTCGGCCATGAACGATGGTCGCGGCGTTCTCGCCGAGACCCTCACCCCGGCCGCCGGCCTCGACTCCGATGATCGCGACGGAGGAGTCGGGCACGAATGCGTGGAACAGGCCGATCGAGTTGGATCCCCCGCCGACGCAGGCGATCACGGCATCGGGAAGCGCGCCGGCGCGCTCGAGAATCTGCGCGCGCGCTTCGCGGCCGATCACCGCCTGCAGCTCGCGCACGAGGTAAGGGTAGGGGTGAGGTCCCACGGCGGAGCCGAGCAGGTAGTAGGTGTCGAGGGGATCGGATACCCAGTCCCGCAGTGCCTCGTCGATCGCCGCGCGGAGCGTGCGATCGCCGCTCTGCACCGCGACGACGGTTGCCCCGAGCAGGCGCATCCGCCCGACGTTCGGCGCCTGGCGCTCCATGTCGACCTCGCCCATGTAGACCGTGCACGGCAGGCCGAGGCGGGCGCAGGCGGCAGCGCTTGCGACGCCATGCTGCCCGGCGCCCGTCTCGGCGACGATGCGGCGCGCGCCGAGCCGCTCGGCGAGCAGCGCCTGGCCGATCGCATTGTTGATCTTGTGTGCGCCCGTGTGTGCGAGGTCCTCGCGCTTGAGCCACACCTCAGCCCCCCAGCGCTGCGAGAGTCGTCTCGCGTGCGTGAGCGCGGTTGGGCGGCCGACCCAGGTCGTGAGCTCGCCCGCGAGGGCGTGCCGAAAGTCCTCGCGCTGGAGCTGCTCGCGCACGCCCTGCTCGAGCCGCTCGAGCGCCGGGATCAGCGTCTCGGGGACGTAACGCCCACCGAAAGGCCCGAACCGGCCGTGCGAGTCTGGCAGCCGGCCCGCGAGGAGCTCCGCGAGAAGCCGCGCGCGCTCCGTTTGCGAAAGATCGACGCTCATCGACGGTACTCCTTGCTCCCGCGGCCCCCCGGGCGCGCCGCAAATGCTCCACGCGCTGCTTGAGCGAATTCCAGGATCTTCTGCGCGCTCTTCTTGCCCGGCTGCTCCTCCACTCCGCTCGAGACATCGACTCCGAACGGACGCACCGAGGCGATGGCGGCGGGGACCGTCGCTGCGGTGAGCCCCCCGGCGAGGACGAGCTCCGTGCGGCGGGCGATCGGTTGCGCCGCCGACCAGTCGCACGCGACACCCGCGCCGCTCACGGGGCCCTCGTAGAGCACGCGCGCGGGAAGCGGCTCGGGCAGCGCACGCCCGGGGCGCAACACCGGAAGCCGAGCGAGACCGCGCGGGGTGCGCAGCGCACTCATATCCTCGAGATCGCTCTGCCACAGGTCGGGATGGAGCTCGGCGAGCACCTCATCGAGCAGCTCTTGGGTCGGATGCCGCGTGACAGCCACACAGCACAGCCTGCCGCGCACGGGTTGCGCGAGCCGGGCCGCCTGCACCGGTGAGAGCTGCCGCGGCGAGGGCGCGAGGACGAAGCCCACCGCATCGACGCCCGCTGCAACGGCGGCCTCGATGGCCTCGGGCGTCGTGATCCCGCAGATCTTGATCCACATCGCCGCTCAGCACCCGCGGGCCTTCGCGGCGCGGCCCGCCGCCAGCATGGCGCGCGCGAGCGCAGCGGGGGAGCCGTCGACCATCAACGCGGTGCCGATGAGGGCCAGATCGTAGCCCGCGGCGGCGATGCGGGCGGCGTCGGCCGCAGATGCGACACCACTCTCGGCCACTCGGGGAACGCTCGAGGGCAGCCGGCTCGCCAGTGCCTCGAGCCGCCCCGGCACGACGTTGAGGGTGTCGAGGTCGCGGCAGTTGAGGCCGACGAGCAGAGTGCCCCTCCCGGCGTGCGTCGCGACGAGGGCGCTCGCGCGCTCGATATCCGCCTCGTCGAACGCCTCGAGCAGCGTGAAAAGCCCGAGCTCCGAGGCGCACGCGAGCAGCGACTCGATCGCGGCACCGCTCAGCATGCGCACGATGACGAGGACGCCGCCGGCCCCGGCCGCTCGAGCCTCGAGCACTTGATAACGATCGACCACGAAGTCCTTGCGCATGACGGGCACGTCGAGCCCGCGTAAGGCGCCCGCGGCCGCGCGCAGATGCTCGAGCGACCCATCGAAGCGCGTGGGCTC
>Ga0335074_10009080_pt1 | contig 13848 bp, 14 predicted proteins | sample Lox_Sample_23_FD_206715 | JGI IMG/M metagenome (GOLD analysis project Ga0335074, IMG submission 206715) | Soil microbial communities from Loxahatchee National Wildlife Refuge, Florida, United States - Lox_Sample_2.3 | ecosystem: Environmental > Terrestrial > Soil > Wetlands | place: USA...
GCCCGCCGAGTGCGCGGCCGGTCCTGGCGACCGCGGGCGACGTCGCCGTGCTCGTCTGCTCGGTGCGCGGCACCCTCTACGCCTACCGTGACGGCTGCGCCGCGTGTGGCTCCTCGCTGGCCGAAGGGGCACTCGAGCGCGACCGGCTGACCTGCCCCGGCTGCGGAACACGCTACGACGTGCGGCTGGCCGGGCGGGCCCTGGACGACCCGGCCGTGCACCTCGAGCCGCTGCCGCTGCTGTCCGACAGCGCGGGCGTCCGCGTCGCGGTGCCCGAAGCAGTCCGCTCATGACCGCCGTCGTGCCGGAAGCGCGCCAGGGTGCTGTGTCGGAGGCGCGCCGGTGAGCGGCAGCGCCGGCCTGCGCCGGTTCGTACCCGGCGCACCCGAGGAAGCGCCGGCCACTCCGCCAGCCCAGGCGGCTGGGCACGCCCCCGAAGAGACCTGTGAGTTCTGCGCCGCCGCGATCCCGGCCGACCATGGCCACGTGGCCGACCTCGACGCCTCGACGCTGATGTGCGCCTGCCGCGCGTGCTACCTGCTGTTCACCCACTCCGGGGCCAGCCAGGGATGGCAGGCCGGGCCGGGTGAGGGGGCCGGGCCGGAACGGCCGGGCGGGCCGGGCGAGGGGGTCGGCCAGGAACGGCCGGCTGGGCCGGGAGATGGCGCTGGGCAGGAACGGAGGCTCGGCCGGGCCCGGTACCGGTCGATCCCGGACCGCTACCTCAGTGACCCCGGTCATCCGCTCACCGTGGCCGAGTGGAATGCGCTCGAGATCCCGGTCGGGCTGGCCTTCTTCCTGCGCAGCACGGCCAGCGGTGACACCACCGCGTTCTATCCCAGCCCCGCGGGAGCGACCGAGTGCCGACTCGACCTGGAGGCGTGGGCACGGATCGTCGCCGACCATCCGCTGGTGGCCGCGGCCGCGCCCGACGTGGAGGCCATCCTGGTCTCGCGCGGCCCACTCGACTCCGGCGGCGTCGACGCGTTCCTGGTACCGATCGACGCCTGCTACGAGCTGGCCGGGAGGATGCGCTTGCTGTGGCGCGGCTTTGACGGCGGTGCCGACGCGAGGCAGAGCGTCGCTGAGTTCCTCGATCGCGTCCGGGCGCGCTCCAGGGACCTGGGCCAGGAGCGCTGAGGTGGCCGAGCTGGTCTTCGACTGCGTGGGGGCCCATGCCGACAAGTACGCGGTCGCCCCGTCGATGTCGCTGACCCTGCGGATCGCCGAGACCAGCGGGCGGAAGGTGGAAGCGATCGCGCTGCGCTGCCAGATCAGGATCGAGCCGACCCGGCGGCGTTACACCGATGCCGAGGCCGAGCGGCTGAACGACCTGTTCGGCGACACCCAGCGCTGGGCCGACACGCTCAAGCCGCTGCAGTTCACCACGGTGTCGGTGATGGTGCCCGGCTTCACCGGCTCAACGGAGATCGATCTGCCGGTCATGCTCAGCTACGACCTGGAGATCGGCTCGACCAGGTACTTCGCCGGCCTGGAGGACGGCGAGATCCCGCTGCTGCTGCTGTTCAGCGGCACGGTGTTCACCACGGTCGACGGCCGGATGCAGGCCCAGCAGGTGCCGTGGAGCAAGGAGGCCTCCTACCGGCTGCCGGTCAGCCTCTGGCGCGAGGCCATCGACATGCACTTCCCGAATAGCGCCTGGATCAGGATGAGCCTGCAGACGCTGGACGAGCTGCAGCGCTTCAAGACCCGGCAGGCGCTGCCCACCTGGGACGCGACGCTCGCCGCGCTGCTGGCCAGGGCCGACGACGGCGCGGAGCAGCAGCCATGAGGCTTGACCCCGCGCACCTCGAGCACGCCCGCAAGGTCGCGGACGCCATCCTGTACGAGGGCTACCTGCTGTATCCATACCGGGGGTCGGCGCAGAAGAACCGGGCTCGGTTCCAGTTCGGGGTCCTGGTCCCGCCGGCTTACCAGGCGGTTGACGCGTGCGAGCCGTCCGCCTTCCAGACCGAGTGCCTGGTGGAGTGTCCCGACGACGCCGAGGTGCTGGTCACCGTCCGGTTCCTGCAGCTGCAGCGCAGGATCGTGCAAGAGGTACCGCCAGGCGGCGGCGAGCCGCGTGATGTCGGTGCGCTGCACGTAGACGGCAAGGAGTACACCTCGTGGGACGAGGCCGCGGAACGGCAGCAGCAAGCGGCCGTCGACGTGGCCACGCTGCTGAGCCAGGACCGGAACCTGGCCTTCCATGCCGGCTCCGGCGAGGTCAGCGAGGATCTCACCGACGCCGGGGGCCGCCGCGCCGGGCGGCTGACCCGGCGCTGGGCCGCGCTCGACGGCATCATTCACCTGAACGCCGAGCGCGTGGCCGGCCCTTACGGGGTGCTCCGGCTGCGGCTCCGGGTGGAAAACCACTCCGTCCCGGAGGCTGCGCCGCGCACCAGGGACGACGCCCTGCGCCATTCTCTGATCGCCGCGCACGCGCTGATTGGCGTGCCGGGCGGGACGTTCCTGTCCCAGACCGATCCGCCGGAGTGGGCCGCCCCCGCGGTCGCGGCCTGCAGCAACATCGGTACCTGGCCAGTGCTCGCTGGTCCCGCGGACTGTCGCGACCTGATGCTGTCGTCGCCGGTGATCCTCTACGACCACCCCGAGGTCGCGGCGGAAAGCGCGGGCGACCTGTTCGATGCCACCGAGATCGACGAGATACTCACGCTGCGCACGCTGGCGCTGACCGATGCGGAGAAGCAGGAGGCGCGTGCGACCGACCCGCGGGCGGCCGAGCTCATGGACCGCATGGACGACCTGCCGCCGGAGATGCTCGAACGCATGCACGGAGCCATCCGGTACCTCAAGTCCGTGCCCGGCGCGGCGGCAGCCGGACCCGTACCGAGCCCGGGGGAGCCCTGGGCGCCGGCCGCGCCGGACGGGCTGCCGGGTGACCCGGTCCTGGGCCGGCCGCAGGTCCCGTGGTGGGACCCGGGATCCGACAGCTCAGTGTCGCCCCAGACCGATCACGTGGTCATCGCGGGCGTCCGGGTCGCGCGCGGCAGCAAGGTCAGGATGCGGCCGGGCTCCCGGCGCGCTGACGCGCAGGACCTGTTCCTGGTTGGGCGCACGGCGCTGGTCGAGGCCGTCCTGCACGACGTCGACGGCCAGGTGCACGTGGCGGTCAGCCCGGAGCACGATCCAGCGGCCGAGCTGCAGCGAAGCCACGGCCGGTTCCTGTACTTCGCCCCCGACGAGCTCGAACCGATGGGGCCAGAAGAACCCGGTGCGCCGAGTTAGCCAGAGAGGAGGAAGACATGATCAGCAGGTTGATCAAGGCGGCAGTGCTTGCCGTGGTGCTGGCGGCGATTGTCCAGTCGCTGCCCGACATCAAGCGCTACCTCGAGATCCGCGAGATGTGAGCGGCTCACAGGCACAGCGTTCAGGTCAAATGCCGTGAAGGCTTTCCCAACCACCCCACGACGGCTTACCCAACCCGCCCCGAGGCGAGGCAGGAAGCAGGCGAGAATTATGGAGACGATTCTGGGTTTCGTGGCCGGCTACCTGGTCGGGACCCGCGAAGGAAAAGACGGCCTGGAGCGGCTGCGGTCCTCCTGGCATTCGATCAGGACCTCGCCCGAGGTGCGCAGGCTGGCGGCAGAGGCGGTGACCTTCGCCGAGGCGGCAGTCCGGCAGAGTTCGGGTGGCGGCGGCCTCAGGCTCGGCGGGGCCGTCGGCAGCGTCACCGACATGCTGGTTAAGCGGGCGGCTGGCGCGCGTGAGGGGTCACGCGCCGCCTGATCGCCCGGCACGGCAGACCGTCCGCGGGAGCTGGGATCGCGCCGCGGCCGGGGGCGCCGATGCCGCGGTCGCTGCTTACGCGGGTCGCTTGCGCAGGTGCCGGTGCCCTTCGTTGGGGAACTTCGGCGGCAGCGGCGCGAGCACCGACTCGAGGACGTAACCGCACTTCTGCGCGACGCGGCACGAGCCCTCGTTGCCGACCGTGTGCAGCAGCTCGATCTCGTCGGCGGGCATGATGTCCTGCCCGCCGAACAGCCATTCCGTAGCGGTCTTGACGCAGCGCGTGGCGATGCCCGTGCCGCGGGCTTCGGCCACCGTCCAGTAGCCGAGGCCGGTCGCGAGCGTCTCCGGCGGGCTGGCCGCCTTGATGTGGAAGTGGCCGACGACCGTGCCCTCCTTTTCGATAGCCCAGCTCAGGCCGGTGCCGTCCGCCCAGGCCGCGTCCTGGCGGGCGAGCATGGCGCGGGCCTCGTCCTCGTCGCTGACGGAGCTCACCAGCCAGCGGCGCATCGCCTCGTCGCGGTAGGCGGCGACAATTGCCGGGATGTCCGAGTCCTGCCAGGGACGGAGAGTCAGTGCCGGGGCGGTCGCAGTGGGTTCCACGGTCAAAGTGATGGGTGACGCCATGCAGATCATCCAACAGCATGGCCACTCATCCAACGGCATGCCCATCCCCCATGCGCCTGCTGCCCAAGTCCCATGCGGTGAGTCCGCCCGGCCGGCACAGGCCTGGTGAACGGCGGTCAGCGCGTGGGCGTGGCCTGACCCGGGGCTGCCGCGCCCGGGGTGGCCTGATCCGGGGAGGTGCGCATGGCCGGCGGCGGGCCCGCGGCAACGGTGTTCGGTGCGCCGCCTGCCGTCTGCTGGCCGCGGCGGCCGCGGAACCGGGCCAGGAGCACCGCGACCCCGAGCGCTCCGGCCGGCGGGAGGGTCATGATGGCGGGCAGCTGGTAGCGCCACGAGAACTCGGTGAAGTCCGAGACGAGCAGGATCGCGACCGCGGACATGAAGAACAGGCTGCAGGCGAGGGCCAGCTCGCGGTCGGGCGGGGGAGGCGCCGCGGAAGCCGGCTGGCCGCGGCGCCGCTTGCGGCGAAGCCGGATCAGGCTGAGCGTGCCGGCCAGCCCGAGCACGGTCGCGGCCAGGTAGAGCGGGCCCGGGGTATAGCCGCCGTCGAGCTGGTAGGCGTGCAGGAAATCGGCCAGCGGGCGGATGACCGTGGCCTTGCCGCCCATGGCCGGGCTGAGCGGCTGGTAAGCAAAGTCCGGCGGCGGGTTCTGCACCTTCAGCCCCAGGATGATCACGCCCTGGGGATTGGTGCGGATGTAGTTCTCGTAGCTGGGATAAGTGGTCTGGAACTGCCAGCGCGAGATCGGCGTGTCACCGGGCGTGGTGACCCTGGTCACCTCGAACAGCCGGGCCGAATCCGTGGCCGTGCCCTCCAGCACCCGCAGCGGCTGCTGGACGAGGACGGCGTGGATGAACGACGAGATGACCTTCGACTGGCTCATCCCGGCCGGCGCCACGTATAGCTGAAGCGGGGACGACGCGTCGTGGTCGAGGCCGTCGGCGCCGAGGGCTTTCTGCTTCGCCGTCGGGCACAGCGAGCGCTCATAGGACGGCACCTTCAGCGTCGCGCAGTCCGCCGCCTCCGCCGCCCGGCCGTAGAGCTGCGACGTCCCGGCCCTGGACAGCCAGAAGTGCCCGGTGAAGAGGGCGGAGCCGCTCATGTACAAGACGATCGGAAGCGCGAAGGTGACGCACATCAGCGCGACCGCGCGGAGCTTGCGCCACCAGCCGCCAACCGCGATCGCCAGGTAGATCACCGCGGGCAGTATCAGGATCTCGGTTGCCTGGCCGATCGTCACCGACAGCCCGAGCGCGATCCCAGCCAACGCTATGGCCCGCCGCGTTGGCCTCGGCTGCCACAGCAGCACGACGAGCGCGACCAGCATCAGGGCGTCGAACCAGAGGTCGGGCATGATGGTCTGCTCGTTCTGGAGCTCGTAGGCGTCGAGCAGGACTGGCGCCGCGGCCAGGGCCGACAGCCAGCGCGGGACGCCGCGGCGTACCAGTACCGCGTAGATGGCCACGCCCATCCCCAGGCCGACGAGGTGCTGCACGGCGGTGACCAGCTGCAGATTGCCGACCAGGAGGATGGCCTTGAGCACTCCCTTGTACCCGAGCGGATCGGTGCCCGGCCAGGCGTTGTACAGGTACTTGAGTGTGTCGATGTACAGCAGCGCCGGGCGGTAGGTGATCTGGGCGATCACTCGCAGCACCAGCCCGGCCAGCAGCACCGCTGTCATCAGCCAGTGCCGCCGGGCCGCCGGGATGATCTGCCTGGCGCGATCACGGAGCCGGGCGGTCAGCGTGTCCGGCTTGGCGGGCCCGGCGCCCCCGGCGCCCTCAGCAGCCGGGCTGGCGCCAGGAGAACCCGGCTGCCCGGTCGCAATCTTCGGCATTCGCATCAGGCGCATCCACTGAGTGGGGGGCCATCGTTCGGCTGGCCATGATCACCGTTCGCCCAGACACATCTCATCGTGCTCGCTCGTCCTTGAGATTCGCTGAGTGTCCTGTCCGGGCACACAAATCCGCGCTGGTGAGCTTACCGGAGCGTGAACCCGGTTCGCAGGCAGGCTGGCCGTCGGTCACAATGGATTTTCGCACGGTTACAGAATGTGATCGAGCGCGGGCCTCGCCCGCGGCTCTGCGCTATATGCCCGGCCAGACTCAATAGGCTTGGGGCGTGCATCAGGACCCCCCGTCACACACCGCGCTGGTACGGCGAGCTCGCCGCATCGGCCGCGAGCTTGCCGCGCTCTACCCGGAAGCGCATTGTGAGCTGGACTTCGGCTCACCACTCGAACTCCTGGTCGCGACGATCCTGTCCGCGCAGACCACCGACAAGCGGGTCAACCTGGTTACCCCGGTGCTGTTTGCGCGCTACGGTACCGCGGCCGAGTACGCGGCGGCCGACCGTGGCGAAATGGAAAAGATCATCCAGTCGACCGGCTTTTTCCGGGCCAAGACGACCAGCCTCATTGGTCTCGGGCAGGCGCTGTGCGAACGGTTCGGCGGGGAGGTACCGCGGCGGCTGCGCGATCTCGTCACGCTGCCCGGGGTTGGCCGGAAGACGGCCAACGTGGTGCTCGGCAACGCGTTCGGCGTCCCCGGGATCACGGTCGACACCCATTTCGGCCGGCTTTCCCGGCGCTTCGGCTGGACCACGTCGACCGACCCGGACAAGATCGAGCAGGAAGTCGGGGCCCTGTTCCCGCGCCGGGACTGGACTTTCCTGTCGCACTGCCTGATCTGGCACGGCAGGCGGGTATGCCACTCCCGCAGGCCCGCGTGCGGGGCGTGCACGCTGGCCAGCCTGTGCCCGTCGTACGGGGAGGGCCCCACCGACCCGGCGGTCGCGCTCAAGCTGGTCAGGCCGGGGCCGTTCTCGTGACCGGCGATGAGCCCGTCGCGGGCAGCGGCGAGCCGTCGGCCGATGGGGACTGGGCCGGCGTACCCGGATGGCTCGCCAGCCTGGCCCGGTCCGCCCCCGGCATGGTGGTGCCACGGCAGATGCGGCCGCCGCCGGAGGGCGGGCGTCCGTCCGCTGTGCTGATCCTGTTCGGCGACGGGCCCGGTGGGCCGGACGTGCTGCTCGTGCAGCGGAGCCCGTGGCTGCGCCGGCACGCAGGCCAGCCGGCCTTCCCGGGCGGAGCGATCGACGAGGCTGACGGTGGCCCGATTGCCGCCGCGCTGCGCGAGGCGCAGGAGGAGGCGCGGGTCGACCCGGCCGGGGTGCAGGCACTCTGCGTCCTGCCCGAACTGTTCATCGCGCGGAGCGGGTTCTCGGTGACCCCGGTATTGGCCTGGTGGCGCGATCCCGCTCCGGTGGAACCCGGCGACCCGATGGAGATCAGTGCCGTGGCCCGGGTCCGGATTTCGGACCTGGCTGACCCGGCCAACCGGCTGACCGCCCGCTATCCGTCCGGGCCGGGCGGGCCCGCGTTCCGGGTCGGCGACATGCTGGTCTGGGGATTTACGGCGATGCTGGTGGACCGGCTGCTGGCGATCGGCGGCTGGGAACGTCCGTGGGACTCCGCGACACTACATGACCTCCCGCCCGAAGTGCTGAGGGCGGCTATTGGCGGCCAGGCTCCGAATCCCTAGTGCCCGCTCCGATTTCCCCCTGACCGGTGTGCCGCGGCGACAACGTACTCCCTTACGCGCTATACGGTTGGGCTCGTGCCGGGTGACTTTCTTGACCTGATTCTGGTCGTGCTCGTGGTCGCATTCGCGGTCGCCGGGTACCGACAGGGATTCATCATCGGCGTGCTGAGCTTTGTCGGGTTCATCGGTGGCGGCGCGATCGGTGCGGCCTTCGCGCCGAAGATTGCCCGGGCGATTACCGTCAACCCGGGCTGGCAGGCGGTAACGGCCATCATCGTGGTGTTCCTGACCGCCATGATCGGCCAGCTGCTCGCGTCTGGCCTCGGTGTGGCGATGCGGTCCCGGCTGACCTGGAGGCCGGCCACGGTCGTGGACTCCGTCGGCGGCGCCGTGGTCAGCGCGCTCGCGGTGCTGCTGATCGCGTGGGTGATCGGCTCGGCCGTGGCATATGCCCCGTTTCCTGTCATCTCCCGCCAGGTGAACGACTCCGCGGTGCTCCGGACCGTGGACCGGCTGATGCCCGCCGAGGCCAGCCTGCTGTTCTCCGACTTCCGGCAGCTGCTGGAGAGCGGCCCCTACGCGCAGGTCTTCGGCGCGCTCGGCGCCGAGGGGGCGCTGGCGGTGGGACCGCCGAACCCGGCGGTACTGAACCAGCCGGGGGTGGCCAAAGACGCGCAGAGCATCGTCAAGGTCAAGGGCATCGCGCCGAGCTGCTCGGAGCAGATCGAGGGCTCGGGCTTTGTGTACGCGCCCGACCACATCCTCACCAACGCGCACGTGGTAGCCGGGGTGACCGAAGAGCAGGACGTGACCCTCTACCCGTCGCAGCGTGTGCTGCCCGCGCGTGTGGTGCTCTTCGACCCGAAGGTGGACATCGCCGTCCTCTACGTGCCCGGCCTGAATCTGCCCACGCTGGACTTTGCCGGCCAGGCGAAGGTCGGCGCGAACGCGATCGTGGCCGGTTACCCGCTGGACGGCCCGTTCACCCCCGTGGCCGCGCGCGTCGGCGGCACCGAGGAAGCTACCAGCCCGGACATCTACCAGACGGCCCAGGTGACCCGGCAGATCTACGCGGTCAGGGCGGTCGTCGAGCAGGGTAACTCGGGCGGTCCGCTGCTCAACCCCGACAACGGCCACGTTTACGGCGTGGTGTTCGCCGCGGCGACCTCGGTGAGCGACACCGGGTACGCGCTGACCGCGGCCGAGGTGGCGGCCGATGCCCAGGCCGGCGCGAAGCGCACCGCGGGCGTCTCCACCGACGGATGCGACTGAGCCCGCGTCAGCGAGTTCAGCCCCGCACCCTGACCCGCAGCGCGTCCGGCGGTGCCGCCGCCAGGCCGTCCCGCTCGATCAGGCCGGCCAGGTCCGCGGCAAAACGGGCCACCCCCGCCGCATCGATCCCGTACCGGGGCGAGGCGGCGTAGCCGGCCACCCGCTGCCCGCCCCGGCGCAGCAGGGCGGCCGCGCCCCGGGCATTGCCGCGCTGCGCGTGCGTCAGGCCCACCGCGACCTGGGCCAGCCCTTGCCACAGCTCGCGCTCGGCGGAAGGCGCGGCCTTCCACGACGCCTCCAGAACCTCGTGGGCACGGAACGGGCGGCCGGAGTCGATCAGCTGCTGGGCGAGATCGAGCGCGGCATCGGGGGCCAGGGCCTGCTCGTCGGGCACCGGGAGTTCCCCGGCGGCATCGCGGCGCAGCGGCCGCCCCAGCGCGTCGCGGGGCCTGGCGTTGCGTGGCCGGCCAGCGGCGTCCCTGTCCCGGGCGGTCACCCCGCCTGCTTGAGGCGTCAACGCTCGGGCTCCGGGTCGGCCAGCCATGACCGCAGCTCGGTATCGAAGCGCTCGGGCAGTTCCTCGTGCGGGAAGTGACCGGCGCCGTCGATGAGGCGCCACCGGTAGGGTGCCTCCACATGCCGGCCCGAGCCCCGTGCGGCGCTGGGCAGGACACAACTGTCCAGCGAGCCGTGCAGGTGCAGGGTCGGTGCCTGGATTGGCGCCCGCATGCTGCGCGCATAACGCAGTCCGTCTGTCCGGAATCTGGACCGGATGAACCAGCGGTGGTATTCAAGCGCGGAATGCGCAACCGACGGCATGCACATCGCGGTGCGGTAATTTCGCTCGGTTTCGTAATCAGGCCAGCCCGGGCCGGACCATGTGCTGAGCATCCGCCCGACCCGGAGTGCGCCGTCCTTGAGCAGCTGCCGTTCCGGGAGCAGCGGGAGCTGGAACCCGAACGCGTACCCGCTACTCCGGCCCTGGCCGAACGGGTCGGACCAGACCGCCGCGCGCAACCGCAGCGGATGCGGGACCGACACGACGGCGAGCCGCCTGACGACCTTCGGGAAGTAAGCGGCCACCGTCCAGGCGATCAGGCCGCCCCAGTCATGGCCGACCAGGATGGCGTTCGCCTCGCCCAGCGACCGGACCAGGCCGGCCGCGTCCGACGCCGCGGTGACCAGGTCATAGCCTCGCGGCGGCTTGTCGCTGCCGCCGTACCCGCGCAGGTCCACGGCGACCGCGCGGTAGCCTGCGTGCCGCAGTGACGAAAGCTGCTCGCGCCAGGTCCACCAGTACTCGGGGAAGCCGTGCAGCAGCAGCACCAGCGGCCCGTCCCCGCTCTCGGCAACGTGGAAGCGCGTTCCGTTGGCGCTGACCGATCGGTGCGACCAGGGGCCGTCCATGAAGATCGGCGAATCGCCACGCGCAGTCATGGGGTCATCCCGGTGGTCACCCTGCCTTGGGGGCGGCCGCAGCCGCCGCGCCGTCATCGCGTTTCAGCAACGAGAGGTCCTGCTGCACGGTCTGCCGCGTCCGGCGCAGGCCGGTGAGCCCGCGGAACTTCAGCGCCCCGATCAGGACGGCCAGCCCGGCCAGCACCACGCAGGTCCCGGCGACGATGAGGAACGCAGCCCACGGCCATATGCCGAGGGCGATCAGGCCCCAGGCGAAGGCGAAGCACAGCAGCACCAGGACGAGGCAGCCCACGAACGCGGCCATCCCCAGCAGCGCCCCGGCGATGCCCGCCTTGCGCACGTCGGCCTTGAGTTCCAGCTTGGCCAGGTCGAGCTCGCACTTGATCAGCTGCGACACGTCGCTGACGGCCAGCGACACCAGGCTGCCGATGGACTGCTCAGGTGCCCCGTTGGCCTGCTGCGCGGCAGGCCGCTTGACTGCGGGTTCGACCATTAGTTGCTCCCCTTCTCAGGCTGTCGCAACAAGTCTCGCTCATGCTGCATCGCGGTGTTCGCACGGCGTCCACTCTGGCGCGCCGGACTGTGAGCAAGCCGGGGCTCATGTTGCAGATGGTGTGTACGGGGCTAGTGGTACAAGAACCGCGGCTGGCCTGGTGGTCTGGCCGGGGCCGCACGGGGCCGCTTCATGATCCCGGTAGATTGTCAGCAGATAGACCTGAAAAGTCACCGGGATCATGAAACGCACGATTCCTACCGGCCGACGGGCGGCGGTGAGGGCGGGCGGCGCGCACGCGAACGGCGCCCCGTGCGGGGCGCCGCCGCCTTGCCACGTCAAGTCCGAGTTACCAAGCGTGCACCTTTTCTCTGCCGGGCAGTCGGTAAGCTCGCCTGCCTCGGCACGCCTCCCGCGGCTGGTCGCGCGTGGGTACACCGGATTGTTGCCGTGACCGGACGCTTCAGTCCGTCACCTCTTTCTACGTCGGATCGGCCGGCTTGTGAACCCCCTGGACGTGACCGATTCGTGATGTCGATGGATTTCCCTGTTCACATGCTCTGACCAGGTCATAAGCCGATCTGCGCGCCGGCGGGCAGGCTGGGCTCGCGGTCGGCCTGGCCGGCGGAGCGGGTGTCGAAGGCCAGCACCGGCCACTGCCGCTCCCTGGCGATCCTCCTGAGCGCGCGGTCGGGGTTCACCGCCCGGGGGTGGCCCACGGCCTCGAGCATCGGCAGGTCGGTGACCGAGTCGCTGTAGGCATAGCAGTCCTGCAGCCGGTAGCCGCGCCTGGCCGCCAGTTCCCGCACCTGGCATGCCTTGGCCTCGCCGTAGGCCCACAACTCCATCTCGCCGGTGTAGCAGCCGTCGGCCACCGCCATCCGGGTCGCGATGACCTCGGAGGCACCGAGCAGGTCCCCGATCGGGCCCACCACCTCCAGGCCAGAGGTGGAGACGATCACCACATCCTGCCCCGCGCTGCCGTGCGCGGCGATCAGCCGCCGGGCGTCGGCGTACACCAGCGGCAGGATGGTGTCGTTCAGGTGCCGGCTGACGATGTCGCGGACCTGCTCGGCCTGCCATCCCCGGCACAGGTCGCCAACCTGGCCGCGGATCCGCTCCATCCGCTGGTGATCGGCGCCAGAGATCCTGAAGGCTAGCTGGGCGAACGCGGTACGGATCGCCTCGCCGCGGGTGATCAGGCCATGCCGGTAGAACGACGGGCCGAACGCCAGCGTGCTCGACCGGGAGATGATCGTCTTGTCGAGGTCAAAGAAAGCGGCCACAATTGTGCTATCGCTCTCGACGGAACTGCCCACAATCCGGCAGCATAGGGGAATGTAACAAGTTCTAAGTTGCGTGCGGATGACCGGCTGGTAACTTTGGCTCGCGCCGCGTAGTCTTTGATGGGTGACGGAACCGGCTCTGCCCCCCCGGGGCCGGACCGTACGGCGACCCCCGCTCTCCCCCCCGGCGGGGGTCGCCTCATTTTCAGCTTCGCCTGGCCAATGCGGCACGCACTTGCGGCTCCCCGCTATGGGACGATCAAACCCTCGCTGAGCAGGCATTCCAGCAGCATGACCGCTCCCTGCTTGGACAGTGGCTGGTTGCCATTGCCGCACTTGGGTGACTGGATGCAGGAGGGGCATCCCGCGGCGCACTCGCAGGACGCAATTGCCTGGACGGTTGCGCCCAGCCACTCCCGGGCTGCCCGGAAACCGCGCTCGGCGAAGCCGGCCCCTCCGTCGTGCCCGTCGTAGACAAACACCGTGAGCCTGCCGGTTGCCGGATGCAGGTCGTAGGAGACGCCGCCGACGTCCCAGCGGTCGCACGCGGCGACAAGCGGCAGCAGGCCGATGGAAGCGTGCTCGGCCGCGTGCGCGGCTCCGGGCAGATCCACCCCGGCGTCGGCCAGCCCGGCGCGTTGTTCGGGCGAGATCGTCCACCACACGGCCCGGGTATGCAGCGTCCGCGGCGGGAGGTCGAGCGGCAGCACGCCGATCGGCTGGCCGGTGTCGACCCGCCGGCGGGCGAACGAGATCACCTGCCGGGTGACCAGCACGTCGCCGAAGCCCACCTCGGCCGGACCCCAGTCGGCCCGGCGCGTGGTCGCGGCCACCTCGATCACGGTCAGTTCCCGCGCCGAGGTGGTGTAGCCCGGGTCGCAGGGCTGGACGAGCGCCACGCTCTCGGCCAGATCCAGCCTGGTGACCAGGTAAATCTCGCCCTGGTGCGAGTACACGGCCCCGGCGTGCGCCTGCACGTGCGCCGAGGGCTCGTCCATCGTCCCGACCAGCCGGCCGGTCGGCTCCTCGACGATGCGCACCGGCAGCCCGCCCGTGCCGCGCAGGCCGCCGGCGGCGGCTCGCCCGTGGCGGGTCCAGTACCACCTGCTGCCTTCCTCGCTCTGCCGCAGCCGCAGCATGCCGCGGCGGGTCAGGTCCGCGGTGACCTCCGCCGCCGCCGGGCCGAACAGCGCGATGTCCGCCTCGGTCAGCGGCCGCTCGGCGGCGGCCGCGCACAGGTGCGGCGCCAGCACGTATGGGTTGCCCGGATCCAGGACGGTCGCCTCGACCGGGCGGTTCAGCAGCGCCTCCGGGTGGTGCACCAGGTAGGTGTCCAGCGGGTCGTCGCGGGCGATCAGCACCGCCACCGCGCCGCGGCCGCCCCGCCCGGCGCGGCCAGCCTGCTGCCACAGCGCGGCCCTGGTCCCCGGCCAGCCGGCGATCAGCACCGCGTCCAGC
>Ga0335074_10009081_pt1 | contig 13848 bp, 12 predicted proteins | sample Lox_Sample_23_FD_206715 | JGI IMG/M metagenome (GOLD analysis project Ga0335074, IMG submission 206715) | Soil microbial communities from Loxahatchee National Wildlife Refuge, Florida, United States - Lox_Sample_2.3 | ecosystem: Environmental > Terrestrial > Soil > Wetlands | place: USA...
CCCAGAGGGCTCTTCCTGTATCCTGCCACCGCCGCGTATTTCGCCGGCGACGGCCGAATGCTCATCGCCTTGCCTGTGGGGCCAAGCGCGCCCGCGCCATTTACCGTGGTGCTGAACTGGCCGACTGGGTTGAAAAAATCAGGCCAATGACCTCCGAACGCTGGCGACAACGCGAGAATAGCCGGCATCCCCCGACGGTCGCTTCGTCCGTACCGTCAAAGACTCGGACGGAGCGGAAGTTCCAGAGCCGGATCAGTACCGGCTAGTCGGCCAGCGTTTACCGATGCGCCGAAGCGTCGCCCGCAAAACCGACCTGGCCCGCGCCCTCATGTGATTCGCATAGAACTCCACCCCATCACCCCTCCCATCTCAATTGGCATCTCGCTTGCTCCCCCTATTTCATTGGCGATTTCTGCCATTTTCTACAGACCAAGAGCAAGCCAGGATACAATCAAATTGAATGGGAAATAGCCCCTCAACACCCCACGTTCGCGTGCTTGTGGCGGACGACGAAGAAAATCAGCGCGCCGGCCTGGCCAAGATGATCCAGTCTTGGGGATTCACCGTGGATACCGCTTTCGACGGCCAGGATGCCTGGGACAAGCTCGCCCAAACCCCCACCCACGTGCTCGTTACCGATCTCATGATGCCGCGCATGGACGGCTTCGAGCTCCTCAAACGCCTCGGATCGCAGAACACCCTTCCGCCCACCATCGTCCTCACCGCCTTCGGAAATATCGAAACCGCCGTTCAGACCATGCACGATCTGGGCGCGTTCTGGTTCTTGGAAAAACCCATTCAGCCCAGCGCGCTCAAGGTCCTGCTGGAGCGCGCCGCCACGCAAAGCAGGCTGGCCGAAGAAACCGAACGCTTGCAGCGCCAGCTTTCTTATCAGGGCGTCCTCGTCGACCTGGTGGGAACCTGCCCGTCCATGCAGCAGGTGTTTTCGCTGGTCCGTCAGGTCGCGCCCTCCAAAGCCGCCGTTTTGATTACCGGCGAAAGCGGCACCGGCAAGGAGCTGGTCGCTCGCGCGGTTCATCATCTGAGCCCCCGCCGCGACGGCCCGTTCGTCGCCATCAACTGCGCGGCCTTGCCCGAAACCCTGATGGAAAGCGAGCTGTTCGGCCACGAGAAAGGCGCGTTCACCGGCGCCGTCGAACGTCGCGCGGGCTGCTTTGAGCTGGCCCAGCACGGCACCTTGCTGCTCGACGAATTGGCCGAAATGCCCGTCGGCACCCAGGCCAAGCTGCTGCGCGTCCTCGAGGATTCCTACGTGCGGCGTCTCGGCGGCAAGTCGGAAATCTCCGTCGATGTGCGCGTCATCGCCTCCACCAATAAGGTTCTCGAAGATGCGCTTCGCAAGGGCGAATTGCGCGAGGATCTCTATTACCGCTTGAACGTCTTCCAGATCCCCCTGCCGCCCCTCCGCCAGCGCGAGGGCGACCTTCCTTTGTTGATCGAAACCCTCATCGAACAAATGAATCGCAAGCACGAAACCCGCGTCGTCGACGTCAACTCCGAAGTGAAGGAACAGCTCCGCCGCTACACCTGGCCCGGCAACGTACGCGAGCTGCGCAACGTCTTAGAACGTGCAGTGATTCTGGCCGGCGAAGGCACCATTACCAAGCATCATCTCCCGCGCGACTTCGGCGTGCCCGCCGGCGCCAAGCCCGTCCAGCAGGAATTCGAGCCGGACGCCGTGCGGCTGCCCGTCGGCACCACCGTCGGCGAGGCCGAAAAAGCGCTCATTCAACTAACGCTCAAACACACCCGCAACAACAAGACCCGCGCCGCCGAAATCCTCGGCATTAGCCTCAAAACCCTCTTCAACAAACTCAAAGAGTACGGAGCCGCTGAGATGGAGGCCGGGTCGGACTCCTAGATGTCTTTGAAAGCCAGGCTCCGCGGCGCCATCGTGACCTTGGTCACTGCCGTGGTGGTCGTGATGTCCCTGCTCTATCTCTCCGATTTCACCAAGGCCACCTTCAGCGGCGCTTCGGACCGCGCGGACCTGGTGGCCGATCAGTTTCGCGTCTACCTCGAAAACCACCTGCTGCTCGAAACTGCCGCGCGCGGCCTGCACCCCGTCAGCCCCGAGGACTGGGAAAACGCCTGGACCCGGATCGTCCGCGACGATCCCGATATCAAGGACATGCTCAAGGCCACCCTCGCCAAGGCCGACCTCGCGCTGGCCATTTTGATCACCGACGAGCACGGCAATGTCCTCGCCACCACTCCCCTGGCCGCCAATTCAATCGGCGGCCGCAACGCTTTCGCCCATGCCGAGGATATTCACCAGGTCGAGCAGCGCTGGTGGGCCCGCAATCTTTTCGATCTCCTCCGCCGTCGCGAAGATTATGTCTCCGCCCGGCCCGTCGGCCTCGCCGGAACCTCGCATGTCCTGTTCAACATCCGCGTCGTGATTCGCTCCGTTCTTCTCAAGCATTCCGTCGAGCCGGCTCTCAAGAACCTCGTCCTGGCCTTCGCGCTCGCCGCCTGCATCGCCATTATTCTCGGCGCGGTCCTCCCCAATGTCGTGCTCGATCCGCTCCAGCGCGTCAGCCGCAGTATCGACCTCATCCGCACCGGCCAGTTCGGCCTCGGCCTTCAGCCCGACCGGCGGGAGGCGCGCGAGTTCGCCGACGTCCATTCCAAATTGAGCCTCCTCGACGAGCAATACCGCGGCGCAAAACAAAACGCCGATGAGCTGCGCACCAATATCGAGCAATTGCTGCAGCGGCTCGAGGAGGGCGTCTTGCTCTTCGACGACTTCGGCCGTCTGATCATGGCCAGCGAACCCGCTGAACGGATGCTCGGCAAGACCCGCCATCAGCTCTCCGAGCTCAGCGCGATCGCCGGGCTGTTCGACTCTACAATCTTAGGCGAGGTCATCGGACGGGCTCTTCGGAGCGGGACGCCCGTGGCCGACGAACCGGTGGAAATCCATCGCGACGGAAAACAGTCCCTGCGCGTGTTGGTAAGCGTTCAAGCGCTGAAGGGCCCGAACCAGAAGAACGTCGGAACGCTGGTCACCTTCCGCGACGTCGAAAGCCGCCGCCAGCTCGAGCAGCAGCTCGATTTCTCCTCCCGCCTCGCGGCCATCAGCCGGCTCACCGGCGGCGTGGCCCACGAAATCAAAAACCCGCTCAACGCCATCGCGCTGCATCTCGAAGTCCTCCGCGGCAAGATGGACGGCCATCAGCCTGAGGAAATCGACGTCATCGGACGGGAAATCAAGCGCCTCGATACCGTGGTCAAGACCTTCCTCAACTTCAACCGGCCCATCGATCTGCACTACAAGCCCATCGATTTTAACGCTCTGGTCAAAGAAGTCCTCGCGCTGGTTTCCGTCGCCGCCACCTCGCGCGGCATCGCGCTCAAAACCATCCTCCAGGGCGATCAGCTTTGGATTCACGGCGATCCCGACCTCCTCAAACAAGCCATCCTCAACGTGATCAACAACGGCATGGAAGCCATGGCCCATGGCGGTACCCTGACCATCCGCACCGCGAGCGATGGCAGCCAGTGCCAGCTCACCGTGGTCGACGCCGGCTCGGGCATCGCGCCCGAGATCCAGAGTCAAGTCTTTCAGCTCTACTTCACTACCAAGCAAACCGGAACCGGCATCGGCCTCGCCACCACCTTCCGGGTCGTCCAATTGCACAATGGTACAATCGATTTTTCTAGCGAACTCGGAAAGGGCACCACCTTCCGGCTTCGTTTTCCAAGGATGGTCGATTACCCGGGCCAGGCGTTTACTTCGGCGACCAGCGGTCTCTAGCCCGGCCAACTCCCGAGCGTCTGATGCAACCCTTCCCGCTCTCAAAGGCGTGCTGCTTCTTGCTCCTGCTCGGGGTTTTGTCTTGCGAAAGGCGCCAGGTATCCGTTCCCGTCCCGCCCCAGCCGGCCCCCGAACCGGCTGCTGCCGAAACCGCCCCGCAATCAGCTCCGCCCCAATCGACTCCCGCCGCGAAGAAGCCCCTGCGCTCCGCCTCCTCCTCGACTCCCGCTCCCCCCGCGCCTGCGTCCACCCCCGCTCCCAAGCTCGGCGACGTCCTCAGCTCGGACGAGCACAAGCAGTTGAGCGCCTCCATCGATCAAAGCCTGTCACGCGCCCAGGCCAGCCTGAATCGTCTCAGCGGCCGCCAGTTGAGTACAGATCAACAGTCTGAAGTGGACCAGATCCAGAGCTTCATGAAACAGGCTCAGGCCACGCGCAATTCGGATCCCTCCGGCGCCAGAAGCCTCGCCGAACGCGCCGAAGTTCTCGCGCGCGACTTGGCGGCTCATGTACACTAAGCCATGGAAAACGTCACCGGCATCGGCGGATTCTTCTTTCGCGCCAAGGACCCCAAAGCTCTCGCGCTCTGGTATCAGCAGCACCTCGGCGTGGCTCCCATTCCCTCCGATTACAAACAGCTTCCTTGGACCCAGGAGGCCGGCCCCACGGCTTTTGCGCCCTTTCCCTCCGACACATCCTACTTTGGCCGTCCGGAGCAATCCTGGATGCTCAATTTTCGCGTCCGGAATCTGGATGCCATGGTCAGGCAGCTGCACGATGCCGGGATCGAGGCCAAAGTAGACCCCCAGCCCTATCCCAACGGCCGCTTCGCCCATCTCCACGACCCGGAGGGCAATCCTATCGAGCTCTGGCAGCCCGCTTAGCGTCCCAAAACGCCCCAAAAACGCACCTAAAAACGCCAAAAAGCGCGGCTAAACGGCCTGAAAATGGCCATCCAGCCGCGCTATTTGCTCGCGGTTGAATTGATGCGAAAGGACTTATTGCGCCGTCGCGGCGCCCGCCGGAGCGGAATTCGCCGCCTGCGCCTGCGCCCCGGTCACGTCCAGCTGGTAAATCTTGACATCCACCCGGCGGTTCTCCTTGCGATCTTCGCGGGTTTTGTTGTTGGCATCCGGGAAGTCGCTTCCGACGCCGAGCTCGCGGATGGAGCGCAGCGGGATGTTGTGCTCGACGGCCAGATAATGCACCACGGCGTCGGCCCGCTTGCGGCTCAGCTCGCGATTGAAAGCCACGTTGCCGGTGCGGTCCGCGAAGCCTTCGATCTCGACGACATAGGCCTTCATGCCGTTCAGTTTTTGGATGGTGTCATCCAGCTTGGCCTGCTCGTCCTTGGCCAGGACGCTCTTGCCAAACTTGAAATAGATGGGTGACGTGCTGATCAGCTTGTAGTTGTCCAGGTTCTGGATGGTAGTATCCAGCTTGGAGGTAGTTTGCTGGGCAAGACTATTGGCGGCTTGGGCCTGTTGGCCGGCGGCGATGGCAGCGGTGTTCGCCTGCGCGGCTGCGGCAGCAGCTTCAGCGGCCTTCTTTCCGGCATCGGTGGCCTTTTCATCGGCTGTCGCTACCTGGCGGTCCAAATCCCCAATGGCCTGCTTCTGTTCGTCGGTCTGTTTTTGGAGCGAGCCAACCTGCGCCTGTGTCTGGTTCACCTGATTCTGGACAGGTGCGATGGCTTCCCGGACGTGCTTCTTCGTCGCGCATCCTACACTGACCATCGTAAAAATGGCAAGAGCCCCCAAAACCGCGGGTTTATAACGAAGTGACATTCGCGTTCTCCTTCTGGGGGATACTTTAGCACGTATTCGGCCAGAAGCAAACTAATAGTACTAGGGTTCTATCACGTTCAGGACTCAGTATAGTTACCTATCTAACGTTCGGTAAAATTTGCCGATAAGAACACGTTTTGACACGATTGACATTAGTCCGTGACCCTTCTTTCGTGCGGTTTACGGGCATCCTGCGCTAAATTGGTTCCACGGTGCAAACCTACGATTTACTTGTCATCGGCTCTGGCCCGGCGGGCCAAAGGGCTGCCATCCAGGGCTCCAAGATGGGAAAACGGGTGGCTTTGGTCGAGCGTCGTGAAGTGGTCGGGGGGGTCTGTGTCACAACAGGCACAATTCCGAGTAAAACATTCCGCGAGGCCGTCCTTCACTTGTCGGGCTATTACTACCGCAACATCTATGGCGTGAACTATCGGGTCAAGGACAAGATCACGATGGCGGACCTGGCGTTCCGGGTCCAGCACGTCATCAAGACCGAAGTAGACGTGATCCAGGCCCAGCTCTCGCGTAACAACGTGGAGCTGATCACAGGAGTCGCCAGTTTCACCGACCCCCACACCCTGCGGGTCACCAATCCCCGTCAGGAACAGGTGTTTTGCGCCGAGCACATTGTGATCGCCACCGGCACCAAGCCGGCCTCCACCTCGAAGGTGCCCTTCAACGGCCGCAACATCATCGATAGCGACCAGGTGCTGAATATGCCGGAGATCCCCAAGACCCTGATCGTGGTGGGGGGCGGGGTAATCGGGGTGGAGTACACCTGCATGTTCGCCGCGCTCGGAGTGCGGGTCATCCTGGTGGAAAAACGCCCGCGTCTGCTCGAGTTCGCGGATTCGGAAATGGTGGAGGCGCTTTCCTACAATCTGCGCGACCAGCGCGTCACCATGCGGCTGAACGAAGAAGTGGACACGGTGGAGGAAACTCCGGAAGGCGCCGTGGTGGCCAAGCTCGAAAGCCAAAAGAGGATTTCCGGCGACGCCTTGTTGTTCGCCGTGGGGCGCCAGGGCAACGTCGACGAATTGAACCTTCCGGCGGCCGGCGTAGAGTCCGATGCCCGCGGCCGCATTAAAGTAGACTGCGAATTCCGCACCGCGCAACCGCACATCTGCGCGGTCGGCGACGTGATCGGCTTTCCGAGCCTGGCCTCGGTGTCGATGGAGCAGGGGCGCATCGCGGCGGCCGGAGCTTTCGGCAAGAAGCTGATCTCCAACCCCGCCGGCTACCCCTACGGCATTTACACCATCCCGGAGATTTCTTTCATCGGCAAAACCGAAGAGCAGCTCACCGACGAGGATGTGCCGTATGAGGTGGGCGTGGCCTATTATCGGGAAATCGCGCGCGGCCAGATCCGCGGCGATACCACGGGCCGGCTGAAAATCGTATTCCATCGCGAAACCAAGCAGGTGCTGGGAGTACACGTGATCGGCGAAGGAGCGTCGGAGTTGCTTCACATCGGCCAGGCGGTTATGATTCTGGGCGGCACCGTGGAGTATTTTGTCGACAACGTTTTCAACTACCCGACCTTAGCGGAGTGTTATAAGGCGGCGGCGTTTAACGGGCTGAACAAGCTCGCCAGGTACTGAGCGCCCCGCGAGAAAAAAGATGCCTCGCACAGTTGGAATCACCACCGCGGACCACATCGCCACCGGCCTCGTGGAAGGCAACAAGCTCGCGGGGAGTGTTCGGATTTTTGAGCAGGGCCCGGAGGATGAGCCGCTCCTGAGCCTGCCTCCCGAAGGGATTGCGGAGCGTTTCGCCGACGAGATTCGCGCGGTGGCCTCCGGCCAGGCTTTAGATGCGGTCGGCGTGGGACTGCCGGGCATCGTCAATTGCGGGTTTATCGAGGAGTCGCCCAATCTGCGCCAGCTCAAGGGCGCGCACATGCAGAATCTGATGCGCGACGCGCTCAAGGGCCGCGGCATCCAGGCGCCGGTCTACGTTTATAACGATGCCGACGTGCTGGCGGCGGGGCTGGCGGCCACGCACGGGCATCTGGATCGCTTCATTCGCGTGTGGACGCTCGGTCACGGCGTCGGCTTCGGCGTTTACCCGCGCCGCGAAGGCGTTTGGGAGGGCGGGCACGTGGTGGTGTCGCTCGATCCGCGCGAGCGCTATTGCGGCTGCGGCGGCGTCGGGCATCTGGAAGGCATCATGGGCCAGCGCGCCATGCGACTCCGCTTTCTCGATATGGAGCCGGACGAAGTCTTCGAAGCTGCGCAGAAGCGCGACCAGCGCTGTGTCGAATTCGTCAAGCTCTGGCATCGCGCCCTGGCCGCCGCCACGGCCAACTCCATTCACCTGGCGGGGCCTGGAAAATTTTTCATTTCCGGATTCAACGCCCGGCACCTGGATACCAATCTGCTGCATCAGTACCTGCACGAGATGGTGAAGATGAGCCCGCTGCAAAGCTACGTTTTCGAGGTTGTGCCGTCGAGCGACGCCGATGCCGTGATCGGCGCGGCCGTCAGCGCGGCGCAAAACGCAGCGCAGTAAACACCGCCCGGTACGCTACACTCGAACTTCCATGCATCAGCAAGTTTCTCCTGCTTCGAGTGTGAGCGGCGCGATCGCGCTGCCCGGCGACAAATCCATTTCGCATCGTTATGCGATGATTGCGTCCATCGCCGAGGGCGCGACCAGGATCTCGAACTACTCAGGCGGCGCCGATTGCCAATCCACGCTCACGTGCATGCGCGCGCTCGGCATCGATATTGAAACCAAGGAAGGCATCGTTTGCGTTCACGGCCGGGGCCTGGATGGATTGCGAGCGCCCTCAGCGCAATTGGACGCGGGCAACTCCGGCTCAACCATTCGCATGCTCTCGGGCATACTCGCGGCGCAGCCCTTCTCGACAACGATCGGAGGCGACGAGTCGCTTTCGCGCCGGCCCATGCAGCGCATCATGACCCCGCTCGCGCAAATGGGCGCGCGCATCGAAGCGCGCGAAAATCGCTTTCCTCCGCTCACCATTCACGGCGCGAAGCTCCATCCCATCGAATACACGCTGCCGGTTGCGAGCGCGCAAGTCAAAAGCAGCGTGCTGCTGGCGGGTCTCTTTGCGGACGGTCAGACGGCGGTGCAGGAACCGCTGCGCACGCGCGATCACACCGAGCTGGCGCTGCGCGAGTTCGGCGCCGATGTCGAGGTGGATGGTCTCTCCATTACCGTCACCGGGCGTCCGAAGCTGCAGGGGCGCGAGCTGCGCGTGCCGGGTGATCTCTCCTCGGCCGCGTTTTTTCTGGTCGCGGCGCTGATCGTTCCCGAATCGGCGCTCACCATTCGCGGCGTCGGGCTCAACCCCACGCGCTCCGCGTTGCTGGATGTTCTGGCGGAAATGGGCGCGCGGATCAAGATTCTGGACCTTATTTCATCGGCCGGGGAAGTGACGGGCGACGTACTGATTCAAAACTCCGGCGCCTCACCCCGAGTTCGCGGCGGCGTGCTGGAAGGAGCCCGGACGGCCGCGCTAATCGATGAAATCCCCGTGCTCGCGGTGCTGGGCGCGGCGAGCGAGGAAGGACTGATCGTGCGCGATGCAGCGGAACTGCGCGTAAAGGAAACGGACCGCATCGCGACGATCGCCGAAAACTTCCGGCGCATGGGTCTCGCGATCGAGCTCCACGAAAACGGCTTCGAGGTCCCGGGCCGGCAGCGCTTTCACGCCGCGGAACTCGATTCGTTCGGCGATCATCGCATCGCGATGGCATTTTCAATCGCCGCTCTCGCCGCCGACGGCCCGTGCACCATTCGGGGGGCCGATTCGGCCTCCGTGTCTTTTCCCGAGTTTTTCGATACACTACAGCGAGTCGCTCAATAACTCCCCATGGCAGTCGCCGAACTAACTCTGGAGGGTTTGGTTCACGATCTGAACAACGTATTTCAGACCATCGCCGAAAGTGCGGAGTTGCTGGAAGACGATCCGAAGTGGGAAAAGCTGGCCGCGACGCTGCAGCGTTGCGCCAATCGCGGGCATCGCATCGCGCACAGCATTCTCGAAACCAACCGGACGGCCGCCGAGCTTGCTCCCATTATCGAGAACTCATCGCAATTCTGTCAGGATTATCTGGAATGCGCGAACCGGCCGAGGCTGGAATTTTGCCCCGAGATCGACCCCAATTTCCGTTTGAAGGGAGATGAGGCCGGATGGGAGCGCGTGTTCGTGAATCTGTTCCTGAACTCCGCGCAGGCGGGCGCCAAGCGGATTCGCATTTGCGCGCACGGCAATCAGATTGTGGTGAGCGATGACGGGCCGGGCATCGCCATGGATTTGCTGCCCAGGATCTTCCAGCCGCGCGTGTCCACGAAATCGATTATTTCCGGGCTGGGGCTGTACGTGGTGCAATCCATCGTGGAACAAAACGGCGGTTCGGTGACGGCCGCCAACGGCCCCGCGGGCGGGGCGATTTTTACGTTCACTCTCTGAGGGAAGATTTAGTCTCGGCGGCGCGGTAAGCTTCGTCCAGGATCTCCACCACGTGCGCGACGCGCTGGCCCTGGCCGAATTTCCTGACGCCCGCGCGAAGCTGCAGGATGCAGCCGGGATTGGACGCCGCGATCACCGGCGCTCCGGTGGAGTTCACACTGTCCATTTTTTTCTTGAGCAGCGACATCGCCATGCCGGTGTGAACCACGTTGTAAATTCCCGCGCTCCCGCAGCACAGGTCCGAGAGCGGCATCTCGATCAGCTCGAGGCCGGGTATCGACGCGAGCAGCTTTCGCGGCTGGGAGCGAACCTTCTGGCCGTGCGCCAGATGGCACGAATCCTGGTACGTCACGGTGAGCGGAACAACGCGCATGGGCGGGTTCAGATCGATGGCGGCGAGGAATTCGTTGACATCTTTCACCAGCGCCGAGAAGCGCCGCGCTTGGTCCGCATACTCCGGATCGTGCTCCAGCAGCTCGCCGTATTCCTTGAGCGTGGAACCGCAGCCGCCCGCGTTGGTGATGATGGCGTCGAACCCGCCGTCGACGAGCGCGTCGATATTGCGCCGCGCGAGCTGGCGCGCTTCGTCGCGAATTCCAGAGTGGACGTGGAGAGCGCCGCAGCAGCCCTGGCTCGCGGGAATCGAGACTTCGCAGCCGTTTTTCTGAAGAACGCGGACAGTCGCTTCGTTCAGGCGCGCGAAGCTCAGGTTGGCGATGCAGCCGCCCAAAAACGCCACGCGATAGCGGCGCCGGCCTTCGGCCGGGAACGTTTTGCCGTAGTGGGCGAAGAAGAACGGAGTTTCGATTTCCGGCGCGAGGGATTCGAGCTCGCGCATGCGCACCGGCAGAAAGCCCGGCAGATTCGCGAAGCGCTTCAAACCGGTGGCTTCGTAGAGACGCATCAGGCCGCCCGCGATTTCAAGGCTGCGCCGCGACGGCAGAAGTTTGCGAAATACCAGCCAGCGGAGAAAACGGGCGCGCCACGGACGCCGGATTCGCGTTTCGATTTCGGCGCGCGCCGCTTCCACCAAGCGCCCGTACTCGACCCCCGAAGGGCAGGCGGTCTCGCAGCCGCGGCAGGCCAGGCACAGATCGATGTGTTCCCGATACGACGCGCTGATCTCGGCACCGTTTGAAACCTGCACCATTTGATAAATGCGCCCGCGCGGCGAGTCCATTTCCACGCGCAGCTCACGATAGGTGGGACAAGCGTTCAAACACAGGCCGCAGTGCACGCAGCGGTCGAGATCGGATTGTTGCGGTTTATCGAATGCGGTCAGATCAGATGCGGCCATACAACCTGCCGCGGTTCAACAGCTCTCGCGGATCGAACATTGCCTTGATCTTCTTCATCATCGCAAAATCGTTCCCCGGCTGCGGCCAGAGATTGGCCGGGTGACCGCCATTTTCGCGAAAATGCTGGGGCGCGAATTCCACGACGCTGGTGCCGATGGGGAGGTGACGGAGATCGGCGGCGCGCTCGAAGTACCCGTAGCAGACGCCCGAGCCCGCGCGCGCCACGGCGTGCGAAGGCAAGGCTTCGAGCACGCGGCCGACGTCGGAAAGCACGCAAGAAACGCGCAGCACGGCGCCTTCCGGATGGGCGCGCAGAAATTGCGGAGTGGCTTCGCGGATATCGCGCCAGAGGGACTGTTCGGCGGATGGTTCGAGCACACGCATGCGCGGAAGCTCGCGCGAGTAGCGGTCGAGAACGGCGGGGCTGCCGGCGGCCTGGACCGCGAGGCGATAACCTTCGGCGGTTTTCACTATATCGATGGCCGCGGGCTGCAGGCGGCTTTTCAGGATGGCATCGCGAGCGGTCATTACGTCCGCGATCTGATCGAAATCCTGAACGAAGGTGCGGCTCGCAGCGGGGAGCGGATACACGCGAAAATTCAGGATAGCGATAGCGGCCAGCGTTCCGAAGGAGCCGATCATGAGTTTGCCCATGTCGAGCCCGGCGACGTTCTTCACCACCATGCCGCCGGTGCGGACCAGCTTGCCTTCGAGCGTGGCGAAGGTCATGCCGATCACCATGTCGCGGGCGGCGCCGTAGAGCCTGCGCCGCGGACCGCTGGTGTTGGCCGCGACGATTCCGCCCATGGTGGCGCGCTCGGAAAATGGCGGATCGAGCGGGATCATCTGGCGCTCGCCGGCCAGCACGCGCGCGAGTTCGCAGTAGGAGATGCCGGCGCCGACGCTGATGGTGAGGTCGCGCGGTTCGTATTCGAGGATGCGGTTTAAACCGGCCGTGGAAATGGTGATGTCGGAAGGTGCGATGGGACCGGCCATGCGTTCCTTGGTGCAATTCCCGATCAGCGTGATCCGCAGGTTGCCCGAGCCGGCATCCGCCAGGCGACGCGCGAGTTCCTCGGGACTGCCAGGAACGATGGTCATGAAACAGCTATCGTATCAACCGTGGCGGTCTGAGAGCCGCCTGGTCTGAGAGCCGCCGGTCTGACAGAATGAAGCTTCGTGCCGCCTGACAATCCGATGGGCTTTGGCGCGAGCGATTTTTTCGAGCTCGGCCTGGCCGTGTTTTTCCTCACGCTAGCGCTCGGGTCGCGCCGCTGGATTGAGCCGTGGCTGCGGCGGCTCGCGCCTCGAACTGTTTGGTGCATGCTGCTTTTGGCGGCGCTGCCGGTGGCGCTACGGCTCGCAATGCTGCCGCGTCATGGCGTGCCCGCGCCGGGCGTTTACGACGAATACGGGCACTTATTGGTGGCGGACACGCTGGCGCATTTCCGGCTGGCGAATCCCACGCATCCGCTGCACCAATTCTTCGAGACTTTTTTCGTGATGCAGACGCCGTCCTACGCATCGATTTATCCGCTGGGCGAAGGAGCGACGCTCGCGATCGGCCGCGCGATGTTCGGTGTTCCGTGGGCGGGCGTTCTGCTGACTACGGCGGCGATGTGCGCGCTTTGTTACTGGATGCTGCGGGCGTGGGTAAGGCCGGAGTGGGCGTTGCTGGGAGGGCTCGTGGCGGTGATGGAGTTCGGGCCACTCAATGCGTGGACGAACAGCTACTGGGGCGGAGCGCTCGCCGGTTGCGCCGGTTGTTTGGTATTCGGGGCGCTGCCACGATTGCGCAGCGGGGGTCGCGCGCTTTATGGCGCGCTCCTGGGATTGGGGATTGGCATTCACTGGCACGCGCGTCCGTATGAGACCGTGTTCCTGATCTTGGCCGCGATTCTCTTCCTATTGCCGAGTTGGCGGAGGATGGCGAGGCCGGCGATGGCGGCCGCGATTGTATTGCTTCCGTTCGCGGGTTTGTCACTGCTGCAAAACAAACAGGTGACCGGCAGTTGGACGACGCTGCCGTATGCGGCGAGCCGCTATCAATACGGCGTGCCGGCGGCGTTCACCTGGCAATCGAATCCCGAGCCGCACAACGAGCTGACGCCGCAGCAGCAGATGCAATACAAAATGCAGACGGGATTTCGATCGGCCGGGCCGGAAACGATCGGGAGTTATTTCGAGCGGCTTGCATATCGGGTGCGCTTCTATCGATTCTTCTTCCTCGCTCCGCTGTATGTCGCGCTGCCGTTCTTTTTCGCGAGACTGCGCGATCGGCGATTCGCTTGGGCGGCGCTGACGATGGCGATCTTCGCGCTGGGCACTAATTTCTATCCGTTTTTCGAAACGCACTATCTGGGCGCACTGGTGTGTTTATTCGTTCTGGCGAGCGTGGCGGGGCTGGAACGGCTGGGGGGGGAATGCGGCGCGGTTGATCGTGTTCCTGTGCGTGGCCCATTTTGTGTTTTTCTACACGCGCAGCTTCTTCGAGCCCGAGAAGCCGGATAGTCATGCGTCCGTGAATCGCGAGCTGGCAGG
>Ga0335074_10009082_pt1 | contig 13847 bp, 13 predicted proteins | sample Lox_Sample_23_FD_206715 | JGI IMG/M metagenome (GOLD analysis project Ga0335074, IMG submission 206715) | Soil microbial communities from Loxahatchee National Wildlife Refuge, Florida, United States - Lox_Sample_2.3 | ecosystem: Environmental > Terrestrial > Soil > Wetlands | place: USA...
CAGGACCTCGACGCTACGGGCTGCTACAGCGCGCCGACGAACAACTTCCACTACCAACAGGCGCAGCTGCAACTGCAAGTCGCCTCGTCCGCGCAAGGCCAGCTCGAGAGCGACTGGCGGCTCAACCAAAACCATTGAAAGGTGCCGAGAACACGCGGCGCCCGCATGGAGGGTAAGATGGCCTACCGTGAGCGAGCCCATCGAGTGGATCGGCACGCCTGAGGCGTGCGCCCGCCTGGGAGTCACCTTGCGTACTCTTTACCGTTTCATTGACGAAGGTCAGCTGCCGGCCTACAAGATGGGACGCGTGATACGCCTTCAAGCGCACGAGGTTGATGCTTTTATCGAAGCCGCGCGGATCGCGCCCGGGACGCTCGAGCACCTCTACCCCGACCCCAAACCTCGGGCCACCGATGGCGGCCATGGTACTGAGCAAGGATGAGCGGCATTCCCGATTGCATCTTCTGCGAGGTGGTCGCGGGTCGGGTCCCCTCGCGCCAGGCGTACGCCGGGCCACTTGTGTACGGCTTTCACGATCTGCAACCTGTCACGCCGGTGCATGTGCTGCTCGTGCCCCGCGCCCACGTGGCCAGCGTGGCCGAGGTCACTTCCGATCAGGCTGCTGCGCTCGCCGAGATGATGATGGCGGCCAAGATGGTGGCCAACGAGGAGGGCGTTGCCAACAGTGGCTATCGCCTTGTGTTCAATGTCGGCGAACACGCCGGGGCAAGCGTGCCTCACCTGCACATGCACCTGCTCGGGGGGCGCCGGCTCTCTTGGCCGCCCGGCTGAACCTGGCCGGCTGAACCTGGCCGGCTGAACCTGGCCGGCTGAACCTGGCCGGCTGAACCTGGCCGGCTGAACCTGGCCGCCCGGGGGCGAGTGCGCCGGACAGCAACCGCTGTCCATGACCAATGCGGGCCGCTCGGCGGCCCCGGCCACTACTCTGGTTGACCACACGTGTCCGTAACCGTTACCGTTCCCAACCACCTCATGGCCGGGTTGGTCGGCCCGCTAAACGAGAACCTGCGTTCCCTCCAGGACGCATTTGGCGGCGCCCGCATTATCGCTCGCGGTAACGAGCTGAACATTGAGGGTGACGACGCCGCGACGGTCGCCCGGCTCGTCGAGGAGCTCCGCCTCCTTCTCGAGCACGGCCAAGTCGTGGATCCGGGTGTGGTTGCCCGCACGATCGACATCCTTCGCGCGGACGAGCGCCCCTCGGAGGTGCTGACCGCCGAGATCCTACGTTCGGCACGGGGCCGGTCGGTACGCCCCAAGTCCGGCGGGCAGAAACGCTATGTCGATGCGATCGCCAACAACATCATCACCTTTGGCATAGGCCCGGCCGGCACGGGGAAAAGCTACCTCGCCGTGGCTTTGGCGGTGCAGTCACTACAAGCGAAGTCGGTGGAGAGGATCATCATGACACGGCCCGCCGTCGAGGCGGGGGAGAGGCTCGGGTTCCTGCCCGGGGACCTCATGGCCAAGATCGACCCGTACCTGCGCCCTCTTTACGACGCTCTTTACGACATGCTCGGCACCGAAGGAGCTCGACGTCTGCTGGACAATGGCACGGTCGAGGTGGCGCCGCTGGCTTACATGCGCGGCCGCACGCTCAACCGCAGCTTCATCATCCTCGATGAGGCGCAAAATGCGACGCCGGAACAGCTGAAGATGTTCCTGACCCGGATCGGATTTGGCTCCAAAGTCGTTGTCAACGGGGACATCACCCAGGTGGACCTGCCCGGGGGGCGCTCCGGGCTGGCCGAACTGCACCAGATCTTAGACGGCATAGAGGGGATCGAGTTCGTCCGCCTTACGAGCCGTGACGTTGTGCGGCACCGTATCGTGGCGGACATCGTCTCCGCCTACGACGCCTACGGGACCTCGAGGCTCCAACCCCAAGACAGGTGAGCATCGGTGGCTGTTGAGGTTTTTGCCGCAGACGAACAGAGCGATCATCCCGTCGATACCCTGCGCTGGGCTCGTCTCGCCGAAGCGGTGGTAGCGGAGGAGCAACTGGCCGGCGACGCCGAATTGTCCGTCCTGTTCGTCGACGAGCGCTCGATCGCCGAGCTGAATTCTCATTTTCTTGGTAAGGATGAGCCGACCGACGTCCTCGCCTTCCCGATCGACGAAGAGCCCGTCGAAAGCGGTCGCTCTCCGGACTCGGGTGGCACAGGGCCGGGTATGCCGGCCGAGCCTGAGGACATGCCTGTGTTGCTCGGGGACATCGTCATCTGCCCCGCGGTCGCGTTCCGCAACGCCCCCGAGCACGCCGGTACCTACGAGGACGAGATGGCACTACTGCTGGTGCACGGCCTGCTCCATCTCATGGGTATGGACCATGACGAGGACGAGGAGGCCGAGGAAATGGAGGCCAAAGAGCGCGAGCTGCTCGCCCGCCACTACGCCCCCATCCGCCCCGAGGCGTGGCAAGAGCGGCCGGGACCAAATGCAGACGACGGGGCAGGCGAACCGGAGACGGCAGGACAGCAGGGCATGGCCCCCGGCACCCACGAGCCCGGGGAGGCCCGTGGCGACGCGGGCGGGCCTGGTGGAGCGGCGAGCGGGGACGGCTCAGCCGGGCAGGAGTAAGCACAATGCTCGCCACGGCCCGTTTCTCAGCGGTCGATTCGGCCTTGCTGGCCGTCGTAGTTGTGCTGATATTCCTGTCCGCGCTGTTCGCCTTGTCCGAAACGGCGATCACCCGGATGTCCAAGGTAAAGGCCATGGCATTGGCTGAGGGGCACCGCCGCGGCGCCAAGGCCCTGCTCAGGATCGTCGAGCACCCCGAGCGCAACCTCCCGGTAATCCTGTTCGCTCTTCAGATCTGCACCTTGGTGGCGGCAACGATGGTCGGTGTGGTTGCCGACCGGGTGTTTGGCCCCTGGGGCGTGGTTGCGGCGACGTCGTTCGAGATCGTGGTGATCTTTGTCTTTGCTGAGCTGGCCCCCAAAATCTGGGCGGTCCAGCACTCGGAACGGGCCGCGTTGCTCACGGCCCCGTTCCTCGTGGCTCTGGTTGGCTTCCCGCTCCTGCGCTGGTCCACGCACGCGCTCATCAAAGTGGCCAACCTGGTACTGCCGGGCAAGGGCCTAAAAGAGGGCCCTTATGTCACCGAGGACGAACTTTTGGCCATGGCCGACACGGCTGCCGAGGAGGAGGTGATCGAGCGGGAGGAAAGGAAATTGATCCACTCGATCATCGATTTTGGCGACACGGTGGCACGCGAGGTAATGGTGCCGAGGCCGGACATGGTTACCGTGGCAGCGGCGGCGGCCGTGCACGAGGCCGCCGACGTGGCCTCGGCGGCCGGCTTCAGCCGGATCCCGGTTTATGGCCGAGGTATCGACGATATCGTGGGTGTCGCCTACGTGAAGGACCTGATGCGGGCCGAACGAGAGGGGCGTGCCAACGCTCCCATCACAGAGGTGGTGCGCCCGGCCCAGTTTGTGCCGGACAGCAAGCGGATCGCCGAGGTCATGCGAGAAATGCAAGCTGGCAAGCACCATATGGCCATCGTCGTTGACGAGTACGGGGGCACGGCAGGGCTCATTACGCTCGAAGACGTGCTCGAGGAACTCGTAGGCGAAATTTCGGACGAGTACGACGTCGACCGGCCGCGGGCGGAGTACCTCGACGATGGCCAACTGCGCGTGGACGGGAGCTTGCCCATAGACGAAGTCAATGAAATAGCAGGTTTCGAACTTCCTCACGGCGATTGGGACACCGTTGGCGGGTTGCTCTACAGCCTGCTCGGCCACGTCCCGGTGGAGGGCGAATCGGTTAAGTGCGACGGGCACCTGCTGGTGGCCCAAAAAGTCGACGGGCGCCGGATCGCGCAGGTCCTCATCAGCGATCAACCGGAGCCGGCGGCTGCAGTAGACGAGCAGCACGAAAGTGCCACTCCCGATGACTGACGTGGAGGTCAGCCACTGCGGGGTGATCGCCCTGGCGGGGCGGGCCAACGTCGGCAAGTCGACGTTGCTCAACGCGATCGCGGGCCGCAAGGTGGCCATAGTCTCAGACAAGCCCCAGACCACCCGCAACCCGGTGCGGACGGTGCTCACTGTTGGCCGCGCCCAGGCGGTGTTTGTCGACACCCCTGGCCTGCACAAAGCGAGGACGTTGCTCGGCCAGCGCCTCAATCGGACGGCGGGCGGAGCCGCCCAGGACGCGGACCTTATTGTCCAGGTGGTAGACGGTAAAGCGGGCGCTGGTGGGGGCGACTTGTACGTGGCCGAGCACCTCCCGGCGCGCCACGTGTGTGTGGTCAACAAGGTGGACGGCCTACCCGCTGCCCAGGTGCTCGACCAGCTGAAAACGGTGGGAGAATGGGGTTTCGACGACTACTTCCCGGTCTCGGCGCGGACGGGCTCGGGGGTGAAGGAACTGGTGACGGCGCTGCTCGCGCGACTGCCCGAGGGCCGTTTCCTGTACCCGGCCGCCAGCGACGGCCCTGCCGTTGCCGACGTCGATGACCGTGCTTGGGTTGGGGAACTGGTCCGCGAGCAGTTGCTCGGCATCGCCCGGGACGAGCTCCCCTACAGTATTGCTTGCCGGGTGACGGATTGGGACTGGCCGTACATCCGCTGCGAGATCCTGGTCGAGCGGGAGTCACAAAAGGGCATCGTGATCGGACGGGGGGGTTCGGTACTGAAGCGGGTCGGGACAGCGGTGCGCTCGCAACTGCCGCCTGGGGCCTACGTCGAACTGTCGGTCCGGGTGGCACGTGACTGGCAGCACAAATCGAGCGCCCTGGAGCGGCTCGGCCTCTGAGGGCTGTGGCGCGGCGGGCCGGGACCGCGTTCGACCTGACCGGCGAGCCAGGACCGGAGGTGGCCGGTGCGCCCTGGGCCGCCCGGCGGGGGTAGCGTTCAACAATGGACCTGGACCAGGCCGGCCTTGACCCCAAGCGCATGCCGCGTCACGTGGCCTGCGTCATGGACGGCAACGGGCGCTGGGCGACCAGACAGGGCCTGCCGCGGACCGAGGGCCACCGGGCAGGCGAAGAGGCATTGCTTGACGCCTCGAAGGGGGCGGTCGAGCTTGGCATTGAGTTTTTCACGGTCTATGCCTTCTCGACCGAGAACTGGCGCCGTCCCCATGAGGAGGTCCGCTTCTTGCTGAGCGTCATCGCCGACGACCTGCTGACGCGGCGCCGCGACGAGCTGCATGACCTTGGCGTGCGGATCTGTTTTTCAGGGCGGCGCGACTGGCGGGTACCGAAATGGATCTTGCGCAAGATGGACGACACCGTCGAGATGACCAAGCACAACCGGGTCATGACGCTGACCGTGGCCTTTAATTATGGCGGCCGGGCCGAGATAGTTGACGCTGCTCGCGCCCTCGTGGCCGAGGGGCTCAGGCCCTCCCAGGTGGACGAGCGGGCACTGCGCAAGCACCTGTACCATCCCCACCTACCCGACCCCGACCTGTTCATACGCACCTCGGGCGAGTACCGGATATCGAATTTCTTGTTGTGGGAGATCGCATACAGCGAGCTGGTGTTCATGGACGTGCTGTGGCCCGATTTCCGCCGGGAGCATTTGTGCCAGGCAGTGCGCGAGTACCAGCAGCGCGAGCGCCGTTTCGGCTTGACCGGAGACCAGCGCGACCAGGGCGGCTTGCCCTCCTGAGCTCTTCGCAGCCCGTGGCACTAGAGCGTGTGCAGCGAGCGCAACCGCCTTTCGATGTGGGTCTCGAGCGAGACCGAGGCGAGGTGGGCCACCTCGCCTGTCACCGCGCCGGCGGGCACCTGCAGGGCGCGGCCGAGCTGCCCGCCCAGGATCCAGCCCACCAGCTCCAACGCGGCCGGGCTCAGGGGCAGGCCACGCCGGCAGGACCGGCACAGCGTCCCGCCTTCGGCGATGTCGAAGGCCACGAGGTCGGCGGCGGTCGGCCGAGTGCCGCAGCGCGCGCAGGCGTCGAGGATGGGGCCGGCACCGTCGAGCAATAGCAGCTTCCAGTAAAAAGAGGCCACGACCAGTGGCCCGGGGTGGCCCACCAGCGCCCGCAGGGCGCCGGTGAGCAGGCGGTACAGGGGCATGGACGGTTCTTGCTCTTGGGCTACCTGCTCGGTAGCTTCGGCCATCGCGAGGCCCTGGGACAGCCGGTTGAGGTCCTCGCGGAGCGCGCGCCATGGCTCGATCATCTCGGCCTGACTGACAATATCCAGCTCGCGGCCCTCATAAAGGAGCAGCTCGACGTGGCTCAATGGTTCGAGGCGGCCGCCGATCCGGCTCTTGGTGCGACGGATGCCCTTGGCGACGGCTCTCACCTTGCCGTGCCCGGGCGTGAGCAGCACGACGATGCGGTCGGCCTCGCCCAACTTGTAGGTCCGCAGTACGACCCCTCGGTCACGGTATAGCGACATGCGTGTAACTATCTTTCCACGTGTGCTCGCGCCCGGTTACGATGCGCGTGCCTTTGGCACGCTGCAGGCGGCGCTGGGCCCACTAGCCTGCCTGCATGCCCGTAACGATGGACGAACTGGTCCGCCTGTGCAAAGGCCGGGGATTTGTGTACCCCTCCGCCGAGATTTATGGCGGCTTCCGCTCGACCTACGACTACGGGCCGCTCGGAGTGCTCATGTACCGCAACGTGAAAGACGCCTGGTGGCGTTCTATGGTCCAGCTGCGCCGCGAGGTCGTTGGACTGGACGCCGCCGTGCTCTCGAGCCCGCGCATCTGGGAGGCATCAGGCCATCTGGCAAATTTCACCGACCCGCTGGTCGATTGCCGCTCGTGCAAGCAACGCTTCCGGGCCGACCACCTCGAACCGGGCGCCGACGGCCGGCCCGCGTGCCCGAACTGCGGCGGCACGGACTTCACCGAAGCCCGGCCGTTCAACTTGATGTTCAAGACCTATGTCGGCCCGGTGGAGGACGACGCCAATGTGGCTTACCTCCGCCCCGAGACCGCACAGGGGCACTTCGTCAACTTCGCCAATGTGCTCCAGTCCGAACACCTTAAGCCACCGTTCGGCACGGCGCAGATTGGCAAGTCCTTCCGCAACGAGATAACGCCCGGAAATTTTGTGTTCCGCACCCGGGAGTTCGAACAAATGGAGCTCGAGTACTTCGTGCCTCCGGCCGAGGCGGGCAAATGGTTCGAATACTGGTGCAACGAGCGCTTCGAGTGGTACGTGCGCCTGGGCATCCCAAGGGAAATGTTGCGCCTTCGCCCGCACACCCCCGAGGAGCTCTCGCATTATTCCGCGGGCACGGCGGACATAGAGTTCCTGTTCCCCTGGGGTTGGGGTGAGCTCGAAGGTATCGCCAACCGCACCGATTACGACCTCAAGGCCCATGCCAAGGCGAGCGGTGAGACGCTCGAGTATTTCGACCCGGTCTCGGGCGAGCGCTACGTCCCTTACGTGATCGAGCCTGCGGCCGGCCCCGCCCGCACGATGATGGCCTTCATGATCGCCGCCCACACCATCGACGAGGTCGGCGGCGAGGAGCGGACCGTGCTCAAGCTGCACCCGCGGATCGCACCCTTCCAAGTCGCTGTCCTGCCGCTGTCCAAAAAAGACGCATTGACGCCGGTGGCCGCAGAGGTGCTCGAGCTGCTCCAGCCGGTTACCATGTGTGATTACGACGACACCCGCTCCATAGGACGGCGTTACCGCCGCCAGGACGAGGTCGGCACGCCCCTTTGCGTCACGGTGGACTTCGGTTCGCTGGAGGACAAGGCGGTCACGATCAGGGACCGGGACACCACCGAACAGGAGCGCGTCCCGATCAGCCGGCTGGTGGAGGCGGTCTCGGCTCGCCTGGCCTGGTAGCGCGACCGGGCACGGTCACTGCGCCCGCTTAATCTGGACGAGTGGGCATTGTCGGTGAAGACGTCGAGCGGGTCAGGTCGGCGACCGACATAGTGCAGCTCGTCAGCCAGAAAGTGGCGCTGCGCCGGGTGGGGGCGCGCTGGGTCGGCCTCTGCCCGTTCCACACCGAGAAGACCGGTTCGTTCAATGTGAACGCCGAGCTCGGGCGCTATTACTGCTTCGGCTGCACGGCGCGGGGGGACGCGATCAGCTTCCTGCGCGAGACCGAGCACCTCGACTTTCGGAGCGCGGTCGAGGCGCTCGCGGCGGCCGCCGGGGTCACGCTCCGCTACGACGGCGGCGACCCGCTGGCAGGCCCCGCTCGCAAGCACGCGACCGAGCTGGGAGACGCCTTGGCACGCGCCGTTGCCTGGTACCACGAGCGCCTGATGCGTGGCGCCGATGCCAAGTCGGCCCGCAAGTACCTGCGCTCGCGCGGTTACGACGCCGAGACCGTGAAGCATTTCAGCTTGGGCTGGGCACCCGAAGGTTGGGACACGCTCGTGCGCGAGGCGGGGGTGCCCCTGGACCAGCTGTCCGAGGTGGGGCTGGCGTTCCGGAACCGGGCCGGACGCTGGAACGACTCGTTCCGAGAGCGCGTGCTCTTTCCTATCTATGACGCGGCGGGCCACGCCGTCGGCTTGGGGGGCCGCGTCCTGCCTGGTGGCCCGGGCCCCAAGTACAAAAACACCCAGGCTACCCCGTTGTACGACAAGAGCCGTGTCCTTTACGGTCTGAACTGGGCCAAAGCGGCCATCGTGGAGCGAGGCCAGGTGGTGGTCTGCGAGGGCTACACCGACGTCATCGGCCTGCACCGGGCAGGTGTGACCGAGGCGGTGGCGACGTGTGGCACCGCGCTCGCCGAGGGCCACGTCAAGCTCCTGGTGGGCTTCTCGCGGCGCATCGTGCTGGCCTACGACGCCGATTCCGCAGGGCAGGGGGCTGCCGAACGCTTCTACGACTGGGAACGGCGCTTCGGCGCCGACATATTCGTCGTGGCGCTCCCGGCGGGGGCGGACCCCGCTGACGTGGCGCAGTCAGACCCCGCGCTGCTGAGCAAGGCGGTAGCCGAGGCGACCCCCTACCTGGGCTTTCGCCTGCGCCGCCTGTTCGAGGCCGGCGACCTACGCAATCCTGAAGGCCGGGCCAAGCTGGCCGAAGCAGCCGTTGGGATGGTGGCCGAGCACCCCGACGAGCTGGTCCGGGACCAGTACCTGATGCAGGTAGCTGACCGGTGCCGGTTGAGTGTCGAGCGCCTGCGTGTGTTGGCCCGCGGCGAGCGTCTGGGCGCGGGGGCGGGGCACACCAAACGGACGCTGGAACAGACGAGGTCTTCGGGTGAGCCCCGCCGGCCCCCGGCCGCGGGCCACCGGCCGCGCGTCCCACCCCCCGAGATGGAGGTGTTGCGGCTCGCCCTGCACCATCCCGACCAGGTCGCTGACTTCCTCGATGCCCGGCTCTTCGGTTCGGAGCTGGGGCGTACCGCTTACGAGCAGCTCGCATCGGCAGTGACGCTGCATGACGCCATCGAGGGCGCCAGCGCCGAGGTCGCCAACCTGCTCAGCCAGCTCGCCGTCGAGGATAGCGGTCTCGGCCCGCACGACGTGCTGCGCCGCCTCATCGATGGCGCCACGGTGCGCGCGCTCGCCGACATCCAGCGTCAGGCGCGCACAAGCGGTGAGCTCACACTGTCGGCGCTCAGCGCGCCGCTCCAGCTCGGCCTACAACGGCTCCGCACGATAGAACCGGGCCCGACCGCCGAAGCCGAGCTGGCCGAGGTCGAACGCCAACTTCTGGGCCTGCTCCTGAGCACCCCTTTTACGACCGCATAGCTTGTTTTGTCAGCTTATTTGTTCGCTGCGCTGACGCCACTTGCTAGCCTTGTTACAGGGAAATTGTCGTGAGACGCCCCGGGCCGGAAGGCAAAAGGCCAGAAGGCAAGAGGGAGGCAACTGACAGCCGGTGAGAGCGCCGTTCACCTCCTCGGGAGAGCCGACCGCCGAGTTCATCGCGCTGCTTTTGCTCGGGCGTGATCGCGGCTACCTGACCCCTGATGACCTCATGACGGTGCTCGAGGGCGTGGAGCCGCGACCCGAGCTGATCTCGGTGGTGATCGACCGCATCACAGCTGAGGGCATCGAGTGGCGAGAGCAGGGCGAACTGCTCTCGGACGAAGGGCTGGACAGGCTCGCCGCCGAAGTGATCGGTGATGCCCACTTGGTGCACCGTTCCCGCAGCGCCCGCCTGTTCGGCGCGGAACGTGCGCGGCCGACTGAGGAGGCGGACGGGCAGCCGGCTGTCCCGGGCCCGGGCACCGTGGAGGCGACGGACGAGGCCGACCCCGCCGGCCGAGCTCTGTTGCGGCGCCGCAACCGTGACCCGTTCCGCAGCGCCAAGCGCCTTTCGGTAGCCGGGCTCGAACTGGACGTCGGCGTCGCCGGTGCGGGCGGGTCGGACTCGGTGCGCGCCTACCTGAAGGAGATCGGTCGCGTCCGGTTGCTCTCCGCCGAGCAGGAGGTCGCCCTGGCCCGCTGCGTTGAGCTGGGCCGGGGAGCGGCGGCCCGTTTGGACCTGATCGACCTGCTCGAGCCGGGCTCGACGGGCTCGACGGGCGCTCTGGGCTCGGCGGAGCCGACGCCTCCGGTGCAGGCCAACAAGGACCAGCGTGACGCCGACGAGCGCATCCGGGCCGAAGGAGCCGTGGCCAGGCAAGTCCTGGTCGAGGCCAACCTGCGGCTGGTGGTGTCGGTTGCCAAGTGGTACCGCAACCGGGGCATGTCGTTCTTGGACCTCATCCAGGAGGGCAACCTCGGGCTGATGCGGGCGGTCGAGAAGTTCGACTACACCAAGGGTTTCAAGTTCTCCACGTATGCCACGTGGTGGATCCGCCAGGCGATAAGCCGGGCCATCGCAGACCAAGCGCGCACGATCCGGATCCCGGTGCACATGGTCGACAGCATCAACACCGTCATCCGCGCCCAGCGCGGCCTGCTCCAGGAGTGGGGCCGGGAGCCGACCATCGAGGAGGTTGCCCAGCGGGCCGAGATGACGCCCGCCCGGGTCAGGGACATCCTGCGGATCAACCAGGACACCGTGTCGCTCGAGCAGCCGCTCGGGGAGGACGACTTCAGCCTGTCCGACACTCTGGAGGACGAAGCGGTCCCCTCGCCCGGCGATGCGGCGGCTCGGGCCATGCTGGCCGAGGCGGTGCGCAATGTCCTGGCCGACCTGTCCGAACGCGAGAGGATGGTCGTCCGGTTGCGCTTCGGCCTCGAAGACGGCCAGGTGCGGACCCTCGAGGAGGTGGGCAAGGAGTTCGGCGTGACCCGCGAGCGGGTGCGCCAGATCGAGTCCAAAACGCTCGCCAAGCTGCGCCAGCCCGTGCGCAGCGGCCAGCTCAAGGACTACCTCGTCAACTAGCGCGACCCCACTCGGGGTGAGCCCGTCCGCGAGGTGGTAGCGTGTCCGGGAGTCTTTCCGGGGTAGCTCAACCGGCAGAGCGGGTGGCTGTTAACCACTAGGTTGAGAGTTCGAGTCTCTCCCCCGGAGCGTTCTTGGGTGGCGGGTCAGAGAGCAGGAATGGCCTTTGACCTGCGGTAACGTATGACGGTAGTTACCCGTCCGTGACCGTTAGAGGCCGTTGAGGCGAGTCCTACGAGTCACGCGAGTCCTGTCTGGGTCAAATCGCGGCGTGCGGTGAGGTTTACGACGGTGCCTGTAGCAAGAGAATTGGCCGTCTTTTGGCGGAGCGCGTCGAGCTGTTCTGAGAGCTTGGCTTGAGCGCCCTCAAAGAGGTGGCCATACACACGCAGAGTGAAGGCAGCTAGCGGGTTGGCACCGAGGTCGATCAGGAGGCTGGCGTGGCTGTGCCTGAGGTCATAGGTCCTGATCGTCTCAGGCAGCCCGGCGGCACGCAGCGCCGGCAGGACGACGGTCTCCCTGAAGTGGTCCCGGTGGAGGGGGTTGTGTTGGCGTGTCTGAAAGAGCCACGCGCCCCTGTCGGGGTGGCCCCTAGCCGTCAACATGGCGGCCAGGTCCGCGCACAGCCACGCCGGGATTGGCACCGTGCGGTCGCCGGCATCGGTCTTGGGCGGCCCCTCGACCATTTGCCACGGCTCGTCGCCGTAGCCGTGCACGGGCATGAAGGTGCGCCTGACGCTGACGGCATGCCGGACGAAGTCCACGTCACGCACCTTTAGGCCGCAGAGCTCAGCCGGGCGCAAGCCGGCAAACACCAGGAGCCAGACAGCCGGCTTGTAAGGGTCCGCCAAGGGCGAAGGGCCGAGTGGCTACTTCTCGGTGACCGCGTCGAGAACTGGCTTGACATCGAGAAGGGGCGTCCCGTCAACCGCCTCGAGAGGGTAGACGAGGACGCGCACTCCATCCCGAGCTTGCACGTTTACCCTGTGCAGGCCGATCGGATTCGGCCGATCGGACGAACGAGTGCTGAAGACGCCGTGGAGGCCCCGGGCCTCGTCGTCTTCGGGGTAGGTGACGAGCACGTCCCGCTGTGCGCGGTCAAGCCAGGTGAGCACGATCAACTCGTCGCCTTCATGCACGTTGGCAAGGGCGCCGGCGACCTGGTCAAAGAAAACGAGCCAAGCTGGCGGCGCACCCTCGTCCCCTTGTCGAGGCGCGTCCGCGATTTTGACCAAGGACGACTCTACCCGGCCAATCGGGGACAGCCTGTACGACGCACGGCTTGCCGAACGGTTTCGTCGGGGCCTCCTCGGCCCCAGTACGGCATCGACGAGCGCGTCGGCTCGAGCGGGCTCTAGGGGTTCGGCGGTCATGAGCAGCCGGTAGAAGAGCGCGCCGAGGAGCGCGGCAGTTGCTAGCTCTGCGTCAGTGCCGGCGGCGAAATCGCCTTGCGATGTACCCTCCTTTACCGCACCTACCAAGCTCTGGCGGCGCTGGTCGTTATAGCGGTAGTGGAAGTCCCTGAGGCGCGGGTCCCTGGCCGCCCCTTCGACGAGGGCTGGCATACAGCGAGCAAACGTCGGCTCGACAAGGACCTCGGCCACATGCCGGACAAGCCGCTCCACTCGCCCACGGGCAGTTGACCCTTCCAGGCTCGGCACGATCTCGATATGCGCAGACTCGAACGCGTCGGCGATCAAGGACACCTTGTCCCGCCAGTGACGGTAAATGGTCGACTTGGCCACCCCGGCCCGCGCCGCCACGGCCTCAATCGTGAGCGCTCCATAGCCCACTTGGGCGAGCTCGTCCACGACAGCCTGCCTCACCACCCGCCGCGTCCGCTCTGTGCGCGGGTCAACCAGCTCACCCGCAGGGCGCTGGCTGGCGGGCGCGCCCGGCGTCTCGCTTACCATGGATATCGGCGACCTCCACTGTGCGACGTTGACGTAGCGCTGTGAAACGGTTACGTTTGATAGAGCATACAACACATCATAGGAGGGAGCCAGTGGTCACAGTTAGCGTGCGCTACTTCGTAAATGATGTCGACGAAGCCATCGACTTCTACACCCGCCTGCTCGGGTTCCGGGAAGTGATGCACCCTGCGCCGACCTTCGCCATGCTGTCCCGGGGGGAATTGCGGCTGGTGCTGAGTGTACCTGGCGGCGGCCCAGGGGGCGGACAAGCGATGCCGGACGGGAGCCTGCCCGCGCCAGGCGGCTGGAACCGCTTCACCTTGGAGGTCGAGGATCTGGCTGCATTAGTGCAGCAGTTGCGGCATCAAGGCGCCCGTTTTCGCAACGACATTGTCATGGGCGTCGGTGGCAAGCAGATCCTCCTGGAAGACCCATCGGGCAACCCGGTCGAATTGTTCGAGCCGACCCTCCCGGAAGCCCGTCTTTCCAACGGCCCGGCGTAGCCCTTGGGGCCTGCGGCGTGCAGAATGCCGTGTTCTGTGTCGGTCACAAAAGTGGTCCTCCTGCGAAGGAAACCGACATAACGAGGCCTCTTTGTGTCAAGAGGCTTTTTGAGATTTCTTTCGCTCTGTGAGGCGGGTTCTTGGACGCCTTGAAGTGGCACGGGGGCCTATGGTGGGG
>Ga0335074_10009083_pt1 | contig 13846 bp, 11 predicted proteins | sample Lox_Sample_23_FD_206715 | JGI IMG/M metagenome (GOLD analysis project Ga0335074, IMG submission 206715) | Soil microbial communities from Loxahatchee National Wildlife Refuge, Florida, United States - Lox_Sample_2.3 | ecosystem: Environmental > Terrestrial > Soil > Wetlands | place: USA...
CGGGCCTCGCCGTGCACGCGGTCGAGTCTGACTTCGAGGAGTCGCTGGGCCTTCCGTCGCCCAACGGCGACGGCGGCGGGCCGCGGCTGGTGGCGTTCCTCGGCTCCACGATCGGCAACATGGTGCCCGCGCAGCGGGCCGCGTTCCTGTCCCGGGTCCGGTCGCAGCTGCGCCCCGGCGACACATTCCTGCTCGGCACCGACCTGGTCAAGGACCCCGCGGTGCTCGTGGCGGCCTACGACGACGCAGCCGGGGTGACCGCCGACTTCAACAAGAACGTGCTCGCCGTGCTCAACGCCGAACTGGACGCCGACTTCGACCTAGACGCCTTCGACCACGTCGCGGTCTGGGACCCCGACCGTGAGTGGATCGAGATGCGGCTGCGCTCGACGGCCGACCAGCACGTGCTGGTGCGGGACCTCGGACTGACCGTGACGTTCGCCGACGGCGAGGAGATGCGCACCGAGGTGTCCGCGAAGTTCCGCCGGCCCGGCGTCGAAGCGGAGCTGGCGGCGGCCGGCTTCGCGATGCGCTCTTGGTGGACCGACAGCGCAGGCCAGTTCGGCCTCTCGCTGTCCACGCCGGCCTAGCGTCAGCCTCCCGCGGACTCCTTGTCCTTGACCAGCACGACAGGGCAGTGAGCGGCGGCCGCGCAGATCTGGCTGACAGAGCCGAGCAGCAACCCGGCCAGCGGTGACCGGCCGCGGGTACCGAGCACGAGGAGGTCGGCGTCCTGGGCGGCGGCGAGCAGCGACTCGGCCGGGTCGCCCTCGGCCACCACCGGTAGCAGCGGCACCGCCGGGCGGGGCGCGACCGCGCTGACCTTCTCGATCAGGAATTCCTTGGCGGCCTTCTCCAGCGCCTCCCGGTCGTAGAGCCCGGGGAAGGAGCTGAAGGGGACCTGCCAGGCGAACACGGCGGTCACCTCGCCCTGGTGTTTTTCGGCGTCCGCGAGCGCCCAGCGCAGCGCGGCCTCACTGTTCGGGAACCCGTCGACGCCGACAACGACTTTGTACGTCATCACCTGCACGGCGCGGCGGCCGCTGACGGGCGGCGCCGCGCCGCTTCACCTCCTCCGGGATATCAGTGGACAGACAGCGGTCAGGCGGGCTGTACGCCGGTGCGTGCCTTCACCGGCTCCTCGGCGTACGCTTCGTCCTCGAGCTGCTCGAGGGTCTTGCCTCTGGTCTCGGGCAGCGTCAGGAAGGTCAGCAGCAAGCCGGCGGCTGCCACGATCCCGGCGATGATCATTGCGCGGTTAAGGCCGTTGGTGACGGCCAGGAAGTCCGGGAACAAGAACGCGCCGGCGAACGCGCCCAGCTTGCCGGCCCCGGCGGAGATGCCGTGCCCGGTCGTCCGGACGTCGGTGGGGAACAGCTCGGCCGGGTAGATGAACGTCGTCATGTTCGGCCCGAACTCGGTGAAGAAGTAGCTGATGCCGTACAGGATCAGGAACGGCCACAGATTGTGCACGACCGACGGGATGAGGCCGATGAGCAGGAACATCAGCGCCATCATGAAGAAACCGAACATCTGGATGCTGCGCCGCCCGGTCTTGTCCAGCAGTGCCACGGCGACGATGTACCCGGGCACCGCGAACACCGAGACGATGGCGAGCTGCAGCAGGGTGTTCTCCAGAGTGCTGGCGTGCGGATGGATCAGCTTGAGGATCTCCGGCTGGGAGATGCTGTTGCCGTAGTAGCAGAAGTCCAGCAGCATCCAGCCGACCGCGGTGCCCAGCAGCCAGATCAGCAGCCGCCTGGTGCGGAAGATCTTCAGGTAGCCGTCCAGCGCGCTCTGCGAGTGCCTGGCAGTGGACTCACCCGTAGGAGCCGCCCCGGTCCCCTGCCCGGTGGCGTCCGCGATGGCAGCGGCGGCTTCTTCGTGGGCGCCGCCGGCCATGGCGAACCGCGGCGTCTCGTGGATCTGGCGGCGCAGGTAGAACACCGCCAGGCCGGGGATCGCGCCGAACGCGAGCAGCAGCCGCCAGGTGAGATTCTCCGAAATGCCCGAGGCCAGCAGGATCGACGCGATCAGCGGCCCGACGACCAGGCCGGCGCCCTGCATGGCGAACACGAGCCCGACCATCTTGCCGCGGTCGTTCTTCCCGGAGTACTCGCTCATGATCGTCGCGGAGACCGGGTAGTCGCCGCCGATGCCGATGCCGAGGATGATCCGGCAGATGAGCAGGAACGCGTAGTTCGGCGCGAACGCCGACGCGATCGCGCCGATCGCGAGGATCAGCACCTCATAGCCGTAGATCCGTTTGCGGCCGAGTATGTCGGCGATCCGGCCGAACACGATCGCGCCGAAGGCCGAGGCCAGCAGGGTGGCAGAGTTCAGCCACGATACCTGGCTCGTCGACAGGTGCCACTGGGTCTCGATCAGCGACACGACGATGCCGATGACGAACAGGTCGTAGGCGTCGGTGAAGAAGCCCATGCCCGAGACGAACATGATCTTCAGCTGGCGCTTGCTGACCTTGGTGTCGTCGAGCTGCTCGAAGGGATTGGCACTGGATGCGGCGGCCGCTGCTGGAGTGCTCATAACGCAGGAGGCTCCTTTGAACATATAGCCATTGCCGTCCCTATTTAATTTTCCGGCCGGTGCGGCAGGCATCCTCCAAAACGGATGAAAATCGTCTGCTACCTGCCGAAATGATATGAACGCCCGGTTACGGGGAGCTGCCCGCAAATCGACCGGCGGGTATATGAAACCCGCATTCCTTCCGGCCGGGAAACAATGTGGCTATTTAGCGATTTTCCGGATAAATACAGGCTACGTATATGTGCCCAGGCCGCCTCCGCGAGGTTGCGGGGCGGCCTGGATGGTCCTCACTGCGGCTGCGTGCGGGTCAGGTTCGCTGGGTGTGCAGCCATTGCAGGACTGCGTCGGCGACGTCTTTCCAGCCGTGGTCGATGGTCAGCGAGTGGCCGCGGCCTTCGAACTGCTTGAGCTCGGTGACGGCGGTGGAGTGGCGGTATTGCTTGAGGGTGGAGCGGGTGTCAACGTCCGGGACGGTGTGGTCTTCGGTGCCGGAGATGAGCAGCAGCGGGCCGCGGTTCTGGTTGGCGGTGTCTACCGCCGCCTGGGAGTGGAGGGAGAAGTTGGCCGACGCGGCCTGGAAGAACGGGCGGGCCGGGCCGGGGATCGCCCATGTGGCGAACAGCTGCGCGGATTCCTCCTCGCTGAGCGCGTTGCCGAACCCGAACTTGAACTGTTTCTCGGTGAGGGTGATGGACTTGTGCAGGTTGGCGGGGTTGCCGAGGGCGGGCAGCGCGGCGCGGATCTGGGCCAGCGGCAGCGGCAGGACGCCCTTGATCTGGGTGGGGTCGATGGCGACGGCGGCGGAGCCGATGCCCTGGCCGAGCAGCTTCTCGGCGATCAGGCCGCCGAAGGAGTGCCCGATGATGACCGGGCTGGCGTCGAGGGCGTCGATGATCTTGGTGTAGTGGGCGGTGATGTCGTCGATGCTCATGTTGGCCACCAGGTCGGGCTGCTGCCGGGCTTGGTCGACGGTGTCGGGCTCATTGGGCCAGCCGGGGGCGACGGGGGCATAGCCGGCCTGGCTGAACAGCTCCAGCCAGGGAGTCCAGCTGGCGGCGTGCAGCCATAGCCCGTGGATGAATACGACGGGGGTGCGCGGTGCGGTCATGACGTTTCCTTTCAGGCGTGCGCGGCGGCCAGGATCACCCGGGTGACGGTGCCGGGGTTGGAGACCATGGACAGATGCGGGGCGTCGACTTGGGTGATGTGCGCGTGCGCGCGGGTGGCCATGAACAGCTGCTCGGCCGGGGGGATCACATGGTCCGCCGTGCCGATTACGGCCCACGACGGGATGGTCCGCCAGGCAGGAGTGCCTGAGACATCTCCCAGCGTGCCGGTCGCCAGCGGGCGCTGGATAGCCGCCAGCAGTGCGCCTTGGCTGGCGGGCAGTCCGTTGGCGAAGCAGCTGGCGAACACGCTCGGCCTGACATAGGCGTCGACGTCGCCAGCGGGCGCGCCGGGGATCGGCGCGAAGGTAAAGACGTTCGGGAGGTCCGCGGGCGGGACCGCGAGGCAGGATCCGGGCTTGGCGCCGGCCAGGGTCTGCAGAGTGTCGCCGTGGGCCGGGATGAAGGCATCGACGTAGACGAGGGCCTTGACGTTCCGGTTGCCGGCGGCGGCGTTGGTGGTGACCATGCCGCCGTAAGAGTGCCCGACCAGCACGATGGGTCCGGAGATGGAACCCAGGAATCCGGCCAGCGTCCGGGAGTCGTAAGTCAGGCCCTGCAGCGGGTTGGGCGGCATGTCAACGGTGTAGCCGTCGGCCTGCAGCCGGCTCACCACGCTGGAGAAGCTGGAATTGTCAGCCCAGGCGCCTGCTTCGATCACGATGGTCGGCTTCGGCGGCGAGGCGGACGTGCGCGCAGACGCGGACGCGAAGTGTGCGGGCACCAGGGCAGCCGCCGTCAGCGCGATGGTGGCGGCGGCGATGCCGGAGATGGCGGGGATGGGTCGGCGGAGCGAGAACATGGCAGTTCCCTTCTTGGAATGCCTGGGGCTTGATCAGGACAGGGTCGGTGCCGGCGTGATCATCGTCAGGCGACCCGCAGGTTTGCAGACCAGGGAAAAACCCTGGCAAGTCCCCGGGCGACGGGCCGCATCAGCGTCATCGGACCCTGGCCAGGGGAAAGAGATCCTTAGTCTCAGCCAGGGACGCGGGAGGCTAGCCCGATAGCCCGGCCCGCGTCAGCGCCGCGGTGAGTTCACGGCGCGAGCTGATGCCGAGCTTGATGTACACCTTGCGCAGGTGCCATTCGACGGTCCGGGCGGACAGGAACAGCTGAGTGCCGATCTCAGTGTTGGTCCGCCCCTGCTGCGCGAGCCTGGCGACGGATGCCTCCTGCGCGGTGAGCGCGTAAAGCGTGCTGATGGCCTTGGCGGCGCTCGTTGGCACCGACTCACCGGTGGCCACCAGCTCCCCCCGGGCCCGCTCGGCGAACGCCGCCATCCCTATCACATCCAGCATGCCGTGGGCCGTCCGCAGTTGCGCACGGGCGTCCCCGCTGCGCTTTGCCCGGCGCAGCCACTCCCCGTAAAGCAGGTGAGCGCGCGCCAGATCCGGGCGGAGCCTGGTTCGGCCGAGCCGGTCGATCGCCTCGAGATAGCAGCTCTCGGCGGCCTGTCCCTGGCTCACCAGCGCCCGCGAGCGCGCCTCGAGCCCAAGCCCGCAGTCGGTCCCCCCGGCCTGGGTCCGCTCCGCCAGCCGGTCCAGCGCGCTAGACGCAACCTCGGTGTTCCCGGTGCGCGCGGCCGCCTCGATCAGCTCAGGCAGGGCCCACATGGAGACGTATACGTGGTCGTGTTCGCTGGCTTGCCGGGCCGCCGCGAACGCCTCGGCGTAACGGCCGAGGCCGTTATGCGAGATCGCGGCCACCCACTGCGCGTATGTCGCCGCGAGTCCCTGGCCTTCGGCTGCGGCCACGGCGTTGGCGGCCGCGCGCAGCGAGGTGAGCTCGGCCTCGCTGCCGCGGAGAGCAGCAAGGAACAGATGGGTGTAGGGCGCAACGCGGCTCGCGATCACCTCGGCGACGGCGTCCGTTTCCGCGATCAGGGACGCGGCCGCCCCGAAGTCACCGCGCCACGCGTCGCTCATGGCCAGCGCGATCAGAGCGGTCGACAGCTGTTCGAGCGCGCCGGTGTCGCGGGCGAGCTGGACCTGTCGCGTTGTGATCGCGCGACCGGCATCCTCGTCCCACAACACAGCCGCGGCGAGCCAGCCATACCGGAGTCCTTCTTCCCTCGAAACGTCTCCGGCGGTGAAGGCAGTGACCGCCTGCCGGAGTGTCGGCGCGGCCGCGGCGGGACCATCCGTGATCAGTCGTGCGAGGCCGTTCAAGAGCAAGTCGATCGGGCGGGCGGATCCTTCAGGAGGGGGCAGAGCCCGCACGGCGCGGGAGACCTCGAGCACATCGCTGGCGCCCGCCAGGTGCCCGGCGAGCGATGCCGCACTCCACGCGATCAGATAGGTCTGACGAGCCAGGCCCAGATCCAGCGGCTCAAGCCGCTTGGCCGCCTTGAGCAGCAGCGACGGAGCGTCACCGCCGAGGTTCGAGACGAACGCGATCCGCCCGCGCAGCAGGTCCGCCCGCGCGCTGGCGAACTCATCGAGTGGCCCGGCCTCCGCCGCCGCGAGCAGGTCCAGGGCCTTGGCGAAGGCGCCGGCCTGCATGCTGGCCTGTGCCGCGGCCAGGGAGCGTTCGGCGTGCCGCGCCGGGTCCGCGGTCAGCAGCGCCGCGCGTTCCAGGAAGGTAGCGACCGCGGCGAGCCCGCCGCGGGCCTGCGCCCGGCCGGCTGAGTCTTCGAGCTCCGCGGCGACCTCTTCGTCGGGCCCCAGCGCGGCCTGGGCGCGGTGCCAGGCCCGCTGGTCAGGATCGATAGCCGGGTCGGTCACCTCGGCCAGCGCCGCGTGCAGCTGCCGCCGCTCCGCGAACGACGCCGACCGGTAGGCCGCCGATCGCATCAGCGGATGCCGGAACCGGATCCGCCCGTCGAACTCCGCCAGCCCCGCCTCCATCGCCGGATCCGCCGCCTGCATCGCAATCCCCAGCCGCCCGGCTGCCAGCTGTACGCGCGACTGGTCACCAGACAGATCAGCCGCGGCCAGTTGCAGCAGCCGCCGGGTCTGGTCGGGCAAGGCGGACAGCTGACGGGTGAAGGCCTCCTCGATCAGGCCGGTTAGCGGCGCGGCCCCCGGCAGCCCGAACCCGCCCGCCAGTTCCGCCGGGCTCAGGCCCCGCGGCAGCTCAAGCAACGCCAGCGGATTACCACGCGTTTCCGCGACGATCAGTTCCCGGACTCCTGCGTCCAGCGGCCCCGCCAGCGCCGAAGCCAGGAGCGCCCGGGCATCCGCGGCCCGCAGCCCCCCGACTTCCAGCGTGGCCAGCCCATCCAGCTCCTCATCTGGATGTCGGGCCGCGAACACCAGCCCGACCGGGTCGGCCGCCAAGCGGCGGGCCGCGAATCCGAGCGCCTGCGCTGAGGCCCGATCGAGCCACTGCGCGTCGTCGACCAGGCAGATCAAAGGCCGTTCCCCGGCGACCTCCGACAGCAGGCTGAGCACGGCCAGCCCGACCAGGAACCGGTCCGGCGGCGGGCCCGCGGCGACGCCGAAGGCGATCCGCAACGCATCTCGCTGCGGTTCCGGGATATGGCTCAGATGCGCCAGCATCGGCGCACACAGCTGATGCAGGCCGGCGAATACGAGCTGCATTTCCGATTGCACGCCTGCCACCCGCGCCACCCGGCAGCCGTGCGCTTGCCCTGCCAGGTAGTCAAGCAGCACGCTCTTGCCTATCCCTGGGTCACCGCAGACCACCAGGGAACGACTCTCACCAGCGCGGACAGCGCCGACGAGACGGTCGAGCTCAGCGCGCTCGGCGAACCGGTCAATAAGGTCGACCAGGCCCGGCTTGGGGTGAACCATGACAGGCCTCCCGGCTGTCCAGCTCCGAGGCCTGTCGAATCGCATTCCCTCGTCAGCGGAGCCTAGCCTTCCTGATATATATGTCCCAGTAAACCCATCTGGTGGCCGCCCGTACTGCGGGGATAGGTCTTCCTGACGAGGATTACTACCTCGGATCGGGTGATGACGGCGCGGGTCAGACCGGGCCAGTATCGGGATCAGGCAGCACGCGACGCTTTCGAGGGGATGCTGACCATGACACTGCACGACCGCGATTCCATCCGTGATCAGTCCGAAGACTGCGTGTTCGCCGCGCGCGACCTGAACAGGCCGATCCCGAAGTACAAGTTCCCCCGGGAGTCGACCCTGCCGAGAGAGGCGTACCAGCTCGTGGCGGATGAGCTGATGATGGACGGCAACGCCCGCCAGAACCTGGCCACGTTCTGCCAGACGTGGGAGGAACCCGAGGTCCTGGGCCTGATGGCGCTGGCGATCAACAAGAACATGATCGACAGGGACGAGTACCCGCAGACCGCCGAGATCGAGCGGCGCTGCGTGCACATGATGGCGGACTTGTGGAACGCGCCCGACGCGGCCAACACCGTCGGCACCTCGGCCATCGGCTCGTCGGAGGCGTGCATGCTGGCGGGCATGGCAGCCCTGTGGCGGTGGCGGGCCCGGCGGCGGGCCGCGGGCAAGCCGACCGACAACCCGAACTTCGTCTGCGGCCCCGTGCAGGTGGTGTGGCACAAGTTCGCCGTCTACTGGGATGTGGAGATTCGCGAGGTCCCGATGGCACCAGGCCGCTACATGATGGACCCCGAGTCGATGCTGGAGCGGGTCGACGAGAACACGATCATGGTCGTGCCGACGCTCGGCGTCACCTATACCGGCTCGTACGAGGACGTGGAGGCCATGTCCCAGGCGCTGGACACGCTGCAGGCCGACACCGGCCTGGACATCGACATCCACGTGGACGGGGCCAGCGGCGGTTTCCTTGCCCCGTTCTGCGCGCCCGACGTCGTTTTCGACTTCCGGCTGCCCCGGGTCAAGTCGATCTCCGCGTCGGGGCACAAGTTCGGGCTGGCTCCGCTCGGAGCCGGCTGGGTCGTGTTCCGGGACGCAGGAGAGCTCCCCGACGAGCTCATCTTCCACGTCAACTACCTCGGCGGCGATATGCCGGTGTTCCAGATCAACTTCTCCCGCCCGGCCGGGCAGATCATCGCCAGCTACTACAACTTCCTGCGGCTTGGTTACGAGGGCTACCGGAACATCCACATGGCGTCGTACGGGATCGGGCAGTACCTCGCGTCAGAAATCGTCAAGCTCGGCCCGTTCGAGCTGCTGTGCGACAGCAACCCCGAGACCGGCATCCCGACGGTCACCTGGCGGATCCGCGAAGGCGAGGATCCCGGGTACACCCTGTTCGACCTGGCCGACCGGCTGCGCAACCGCGGCTGGCAGGTACCCGCCTACACCCTGACCGGGGGGGTGTCCGACATCGCCGTGCAGCGCGTCCTGGTCCGGCTCGGGGTCAGCCGCGACATGGCCTCCCTGCTGCTCGACGACTTCCGCGACGCCGTGGCGCACTTCGATAAGCACCCGGTCACGTCGCCCATGACCAAGGAGGAATCAGGCGGGTTCAGTCACCTCTGACGTCACCACCTGACCGCTGACCGGCTGGGTGCGTTCTGGCAGCAGCAGGACGGCGCCGATGAGGAAGCACACCGCGCCGATCAGGGTCTGCGTGTCGGCCCGCCCGGCGTTGTGCACCTGGCCGGTCACCGGGTTGATGTAGCCGGCCACGGCGGAGATGCCGAAGGCGATCGACCCGACCAGGTTGAGCAGCGTGATCCACCAGGAATAGGACCGGGGACTCCAGGCAGCCCAGCCGTGGCAGACCTCGTACCAGGCCAGCGCGCTGGACACCAGGAAGCAGACCGAGCCGATAGCGTCGGGCCGCCACACGTGCTGGTGAGCCGCCTGCGCGGATAGGTCGATCACCATGGCTAGCCCGGTGCTGACGTTGAAGTACAGGGTCCCGGCCAGTTGCACCGCGGTGGCCCACCAGTCGATCCGCTTCCGCTGGAAGACGAAAAAGCGCCGGTGCGCGGGGTTCAGCTCGCGCGGCGCCGCGTCGACCGCCTCCCGGTAGCTCAGGAACGAGGCGACGGTGAAAAACAGCGATCCGACAAAGTAGGTGACCGTATCCCCGACGGCCCCGGCAGCGCTGGCGTATGCCGGCACCGACCCGATCGCGAACAGCAGCGACCCGATGGCGAACAGGATCGCGATCCACCAGCCGCGGGCCCCGGGCGCCCACCACGTCGAGCCGGTAGCCGGCTTCTGGTGCTTGCGGTGATGGCGGGATTCCCACCGGACTACCACGCCGTCCGCGCGCACACGGTCCACGAACGTCGCGGGAGCACCGGTGACGACGACGTGTCCCGCACGCTTCGGCGTGGTCATGAACGGCCTCCCTCACTCACCCCACCCACGAAATCATCGCACCTCATGCGGGCGTAAAATCTCATCCGCGCAGGAGGGGTTACCGGGCCGCTGCTGGCATGATCGGGAGCGCGCCCCCCGTCATTCGGGTGCGACGAGCACGGTCTGTGCAGTGTCGTAGGTGACAGGGGCTTTACCGGGCTCGGAGACGACAAAAACCGTCAAGCCGAGTAGTTCGCCTTGCTCACGTGGCTGAGGCATGCGCACGATCACCCGGCTCCCCCGCGCCAGCACCACTCGCCTTATGTCCGGCGTCCGCAAGACGAAGTGTCCGACGCCCCGTCGCGCCTCGGCGAGACCGATCTCGCGAAGTAGCCGCATCGCCCGGCGAACCGTGTCCCGGCTGACTTTGTACCTCTCGGTCAGCTCAGGTTCCGACGGGAGCGGGGAGCCCGGCGGAAGCTGGCGCGCGATGATAGCGCCTCGGAGGTAGATCGCCAGCTGCAGGTACGCGGGCAGCATGCTCTGAGGGTTGATGACGGACACGTCGATGACTTCGCTCACGCCATCAACGGCGCGCTGGTCGTCGGGGGTAAGGCGACCCTCCGCACTCCTGCGCATTTTGTCTTCCCCTGGCTGGATTACTGCGCTATTATCCGTTTTGCCCACTTGTCTGGTGTTGCGAACAAGCATACAAGTGGGTTCTTGAGCCCACCAGGGCCGAGCTCAAGATCTCCTTGGGGTGGAAGGAGCGGAGGGGCGCGTCTCCGACATCAACGCGCGCTTAAACCGTGGGGTCTTCTCCTGGCAATCACGCTAGTCCCCGGCGCTGACCCTTCCTGGGTGATCGGCGCCTGGCATGATCGGGAGCATGACCTTGGTGAAGATCAACGCGATCACTGTGCCCGGCGACAGCGGGGATGAGCTGGCGCGGCGGTTCGCCGCGCGGGCCGGGGCGGTGGACAGCCAGGAGGGGTTCGAGGGGTTCGAGCTGCTCAAGCCGACGGACGACCGGTCCGTGTGGCTCGTGGTGACCCGGTGGCGGGATGAGGAAGCGTTCCAGGCGTGGGTGAACTCCCCCGCGTTCCAGCACGGGCACCGGTCGGCCGCCGAGCGGGCTGGCGGCGAGGCGCCGCAGCGGCCTGTCGGCGTGCACAGCGAGCTGTGGTCCTATGAGATCGCAGGCGGCTCAGCGGGACGCGGCTAGGCGAAGCACGTACTGCCGCTCCTCTGGGCCGAACCATGGCGGCGCACCGGCCGCCGCGTTCTCCGCCAGTCGGGCGGGATGGGCGGTTGCGACCAGCGAGACGTGCACGCGCGGGTCGCTCAGGCCCCACTTGATCAGGGCTTGCGGCCAGGTGGTGACGCCGAACGGGCGCAGCGGTTCCAGGTCGGCCGGATCGGGCTGCCGGCGCACGAGCTGTCCCTCGCCGAGCGGGCGCATCAGCAGGACCCCGAGGCCGAGTTCATCGGCCAGCGGCAGAATGGTCCGCTCTACGTCGCGATGGGCTGGGTTGTAGGGCACCTGGACGGCGTCGATGCGGCCGCTGCGCATGAGATCGGCGAGGTCGCCGAAGGCCCCGGGAGAGTAATGGGTGGCGCCGATCATGCCGACCAGCCCCCGGTCCCTGGCGGCCTCGAGCATCGGCAGCTGCGCGGACCAGGCGACCAGGTTGTGGATCTGCATCAGGTCCACCCGGCCGCCGTACCACTGCACCGCGCGGTCCAGCTGCGCCGCGCCCTCCCGCGGGGAGGGGGTCCAGATCTTGTCAGCGACGACAACCTCGTCGCGGTTGCCCTCGAGCGCCGCGCCGAGCAGCCGCTCCGCGTCGCCGTACATGGGTGAGGTGTCGATGAGCCGGATGCCTGCCGTGATGGCGGCATCGATGAGCTCACGGTCCTGGCCGCGGGCCGCGGCAGCCTCCAGACGGCGCCAGGTGCCCAGCCCGACCACCGGCACGCTCATCTGGCCATTGCCGAGGCTTCTGTTCTCCACGTCGGCTTCCTTCCCGGGGTTTTTGTTTGTTCGCCACGTTGACACGGTTTTGATCGTTTTCTAGCGTGATCGTTACCAGAGGTAAACAGGCCTGCCAAACTCTGCCGACACTGACCGCCGATAACCGCAAGAGGTGTCAGGAATGGCAGATATTGTGATCGGCGTTGCTTCGTCGCATACGCCTCAGCTGAGCTCTGGGGTCGATATGTGGCTGGATCACGCCGAGCGTGACCGGCGGAATCCGCAGCTACTCGGGACCGACGCCGCGTACCACACGTACGACGAGCTGCTCGCCGCTGCCGACCGGGCGATCCAGGAACAGCTCACGCCCGATATCTGGAAGCGTAAATATCAGCGCGGGCAAGAAGCCATCGAGGCGCTGACTGCCTTCCTGGCTAAAGCGAGCCCGGACGTCGCGATTGTGGTCGGTGACGACCAGCGGGAGATGTTCACCGACGACGGCATTCCCGCGTTCGCGTGTTTTACCGGGGCCGAGCTCGTGGACATGCTGCCGGACGAGGACGTCCTGCAGCGCGTGCCCAAGGGCATCCGCGCCGCCTACTGGGCCGTGCACGCCGACCAGCCTGCGACGCACCTGGTCGCTCAGGAGCTCAGCGCGCATGTTGCGGAGCAGCTCGCCAGGGACGACTTCGACCTGACCGTGGTGCGCAAGCAGCCCGCCGGGCGCACCCTGGGGCACGCGTTCACCTTCCCCAGGTACCGGCTCGGGCTGCCGCACGGCACCCCGATGGTGCCTGTCTTCGTGAACACCTACTACCCGCCGAACGTGCCGTCCGCGGCGCGGTGTTACCAGCTCGGCCGCGCGCTGCGGCGCGCCGTGGAGTCCTGGCCTGGGGACGCCCGGGTCGCGGTCATCGCGTCGGGCGGGCTCAGCCACTTCGTCGTGGACGAGGACCTCGATCACCGGGTCCTCGGCGGGCTCACCTCCCGCGACGCGTCGGTCCTGGGCTCCCTGTCCCGGGACCAGCTGCGCTCAGGGAACTCCGAGATCCTCAACTGGATCGTCGCCGCCGGGGCGCTGGAGCACCTCGCCGCGACGGTCGTCGATTACGTCCCCGGCTACCGGACACCAGCGGGAACCGGCGCCGGGATGGCCTTCGCCCGATGGGAGTGACCCCCGATGAGTACCGCGCCTGCGACCTCAGGCACCACGGCTAACTACGGGATCCGCCTCAGCTCCAACCGCATGACGCTGATGACAGGGGTGATCGTATTCGCCCTGCTCGGCTACTCCATCCCCTCCAACATGCTCACCCCGTTGCTGGTCGAGCTGCAGGCCGCCTACCACATCAGCGCGGTGGCGGCCATCTGGATCAGCCTTGGCGGGCTGCTGGCCGGCGCCGCCTTCGTGCCCTCGCTGTGCCGGCTCGGCGACGACCTCGGCTGGAAGAAATCCATGGCGATCGTCGCGCTGGCCTGCCTCACGGTGGGCGGGGTCGTCGCGGCGCTCAGCACCCAGCTGTGGCTGCTGATCCTCGGCCGCGCGATCCAGGGCGTCGGGCTGCTTGTCTTCCCGATGATCGCCGGGATCGTCAACGACGAGTTCCCCGTCGTCCGGCGCAAGGTCGCCATCAGCCTGCTGTCCGCCGCGCTGTTCCTGGGCACCGGGATCGGCGGGGTGATCGCCGGCACCCTGGTGGAGCATCACGACAGCTTCCGCGTCGTGTTCTGGGGGTCGGCGCTGCTGCCTGCCCTCGGCATCATCGCGGTCGCGCTCGGCGTGCCGAACGGACGCGGCCCGGCGCCCGGCGCGCCAGCCAACTGGCGGCAGGCGATCGACCTGCCGGGCGCGATCGGTTTCGCGATCCCCGCGATCGCCCTGGACATCGCGTTCAGCATGCAGCCCACCTGGGGCTGGGGCTCCTGGCAGGTCATCTTCCTGATCGTGCTCGCCGTGGCTGTCGCCATCGCCTGGGTGTTCGTCGAACGGCGGG
>Ga0335074_10009084_pt1 | contig 13846 bp, 11 predicted proteins | sample Lox_Sample_23_FD_206715 | JGI IMG/M metagenome (GOLD analysis project Ga0335074, IMG submission 206715) | Soil microbial communities from Loxahatchee National Wildlife Refuge, Florida, United States - Lox_Sample_2.3 | ecosystem: Environmental > Terrestrial > Soil > Wetlands | place: USA...
GCTGCCGAAGAGCGGGACGCGCCCGAATGGCGCGCAGTCAAGGCAGCCATCGTCCAGAACCAGGCTTCATCGACGCTGCGGAAGGACTCGGCCCGCAGCTTGATGGGGGGTAGGTTCGGCACGGGGGCGAGGCGGTAGTTCTGGGCAAGGGCGGCCATGTGATCATCTCCTGGTGTGTTGCACGCATTGGCTGAACGAAGCGAGAACAGAATAACCGCAGGTTGCACACCATGGCAAGCCTTTTTGTGAATTTTCCTATTCCATTTGGGACGGAATCCTAGGAAACTGGTTCCCGGCCCGATTCGCGGGTCGCTCAGCCCCTGCGGGAGGAAAGGTTGGCTCCATGAAGCACCAAGACATCTGGCGCGCACTCGACACGCTGGCAGCGGAGAATGGGCTGTCGGCATCCGGCCTTGCGAAGCGGGCCGGCCTGGACGCCACCACGTTCAATCGCTCCAAACGAACAATGCCGGACGGGCGCTCCCGCTGGCCGAGCACCGAGAGCGTGGCCAAGGTGCTGGACGCGACGGGGGCCAGCCTGGAGGCGTTCACCGCCCTGGTGACCGGGGCACGCACGCTGTCGGCCGGCGGCCGCCCCTACCGGCGCATCCCGCTGATCGGCCTGGCGCAGGCCGGCTCGGCCGGATATTTCGACGATGGCGGCTACCCGGTGGGCGGCGGCTGGGACGAGGTGAGCCTGCCGGAGATTGCCGATCCGAACGCCTATGCGCTGGAGATCAGCGGCGATTCGATGGAACCCGTGTATCGTGACGGCGACATGATCATCGTCTCGCCAGCCGCGCCGATCCGCCGCGGCGACCGGGTCGTGGCCCGCACCACCGCGGGCGAGGTGATGGCAAAGCAGTTGGCCCGTCGCTCGGCACGGCGCATCGAGCTTCGCAGCCTCAATCCGGCGCATCCCGACTATAGCTTCGACCTCGCCGAGGTGACCTGGCTGCACCGGATCGTGTGGGCCAGCCAGTAGGACGCGGCAATTTCGTTTGACTGTGCCCCCCGACCTGCTTCCATCGTATAAGCGGAAGGGCCTTGCGCGCGGACTGCTCCCCGCAGCGGGGCTGCCGGTTTCGCGTCACAAGGTTCCCGGGCCAGTCGCGCGGTGGCCGAGCAGACCGAGGGCAACATGGGCCTGCTGATCGATGGGGTTTGGCAAGATCGCGAGGACGACCGCTCGAAGAGCGGTGGTCGCTACGAACGGGCGCAGACCGTCTTTCGCAACTGGGTCACGCCCGACGGGCGGCCGGGCCCGACCGGCCATGACGGTTTCGCCGCCGCACGGGGGCGTTATCACCTTTACGTGTCGCTCGCCTGTCCCTGGGCGCACCGGACGCTAATTCTGCGGGTCCTGAAGGGCCTCGAGCAGATCGTGTCGGTCTCCGTCACCCACTGGTTGATGGCCGAACAGGGCTGGACCTTCACCCCGGGCGAAGGCGTCATCCCCGACCTGCTGTTCAACAGCCGCTACCTGCACGAAATCTATGCGCGGGCCGACCCGCAGTACACCGGCCGGGCCAGCGTTCCGGTGCTGTGGGACCGGCACACCCAGGCCATCGTCAACAACGAGTCGGCGGAAATCATCCGCATGTTCAACAGCGCCTTCGACGGCGTCGGCGCCAAACCTGGGGATTATTATCCGGCGGCGCTGGCGCAGGAGATCGACGCGCTCAACACGCGCATTTACGAAACCCTCAACAATGGCGTTTACAGGGCCGGGTTCGCGGCTACCCAGGCAGCGTATGAGGAAGCGGTATTGCCTCTGTTCGAGACATTGGACTGGCTGGAGGATCGGCTCGCCCACTCACGCTTTCTGTGCGGCGACGCGTTGACCGAGGCTGATATCCGCCTGTTCACCACCCTGGTGCGCTTCGATTCGGTCTATGTCGGCCATTTCAAGTGCAATATACGGCGGCTGGTGGATTACCGGCATTTGTGGGCATATGCCCGCGACCTGTACCAGTGGCCGGGGATCGCATCGACGGTGAACTTCACTCATATCAAACGGCATTACTATATGAGCCACAAATCCATTAATCCAACCGCGATCGTCCCGGTCGGACCGGCGATCGACTTCGAGGCCCCGGCGGAGCGTGGCAAGGATATCGCGCGCCTGCTGACCTTCTGAGACCAAGTGGGAACCACAATGTTACAGCAGCGGTCGTTGGGGCGGATCGGATTGCGGTCGCCTTGCACCCTCCCCCGTCCCCTCCCGCAAGGGGCGGGGCGTTTCTTGTTACCATGAGTGGATCGAACCCTGCCGCGGCGGCGGCAAAAGAGGCGACCGACCAGGCATTGACGCGCGCGCAGGCGGCCGCCCAGGCCAAGCGCTGGGGCGAAGCCGGCGGCATCTGCAACGATGTACTGGCGACCGCGCCCGAACACCCGGCGGCGCTCGCCCTGCTGGGAGTAGTGTCGGCCCATACGGGCCAGCCGGAGCGCGCGATCGGGTTGCTGGAGCGTGCCGTCAAGCGCCATGCCGGCGTCGGCGCCTGGCATGCCAATCTGTGCTCGCTCTACCGGATCATGAACCGGATGGACGAGGCCCTGGCCTCCGGCCAGGAGGCGGTGCGGCTGGCGCCGGACAGTCCCGACAACCTGGTCAACCTGTCGCTCGTACTGACCGACCTCGACGACCGCAACCGGGCCATCGCCTGTCTGCTGCGTGCGCTCGGGCTCAGTCCGTCGCATGCCGACGCGCGGCTCGCGCTGGCGCAGAACCTGCTCGCGCGGGGCGAGCTGGAGCCGGGCTGGATCGAGTACGAGTGGCGCAATGAAACCGAAGCCGGCCGCGGCCAGTTGCCACGGATCACCTCCGCACCGTGGAACGGGATGCGGATTGCCGGCGGCAAGCTGCTGCTGATCGGCGATCAGGGCTATGGCGATACCATCCAGTTCGCCCGCTACATCCCGATGGCGGCGGAACGGTGCGAGCAGGTCATCTTGGGCTGCAGCGCCGAGATGGCGCCGCTGCTCGCCCGCATTCCAGGGGTTGGCGTCTGCTGCCACCGCTGGAACGAGATCCCCGGACATGCAGCGCACACGCGGCTGTCGAGCCTGGCGGGACTGTTCCATACGAGGCTGGAGACGATCCCCGACAAGGTGCCCTACCTGACTCCGGATCCGGCTCGCGTGGCGGGCTGGGCCGAGAGGTTGGACCGCGAGCTTCCGCGCCTTCGGCCGCGCATCGGCATCGCCTGGAGCGGGCGGCCCACGCATCCCAATGATCGGCGCCGCTCGATCCGACTGGAGCGGCTCGCGCCGCTGGCCCGGGCGGGGTCGGCGTGCTTCGTGTCGTTGCAGAAGCCGCTACCGGCGGCGGACGCAGCAGCGATGGCGTATTTCCCCGGTCTGACTGATCTTTCCGATGCGCTGTCCGACTTCGAGGAGACCGCCGCGCTGATCGCCAATCTGGACATGGTGATCACCGTCGATACGGCGATGGGTCATCTGGCCGGCGCTTTGGCCAAGCCGGTGTGGATCCTGCTGCCCAAGGCGAGCGATTGGCGCTGGCTGCTGGATCGCTCGGACAGCCCGTGGTACCCGACGGTACGGCTGTTCCGTCAGCGCTCGCCGGGCGCGTGGGACGCTGTGATCGAGGACGCGGCGGCCGCGCTTGCGGCGCGGCTCAAGGCGGAGGCGGCGACGCTGGCCGCCCAATGAACGCGGCGGCGGAGGTAGCGGAGCTTGCTGCGTCCGGTCTGTTCGATCGCGAGTGGTATGTCCGGGTGCATCCCGATGTCGAGGCGGCGGCGCTCGATCCGCTGGAGCATTGGTGCGGGTTCGGCTGGCGGGAGGGCCGCAGCCCCAATCGTTATTTCGACACCGCGTGGTATCTGAGCTGCAATCCGGACGTTGCCGATGCCGGATTGAACCCGCTGCTGCATTATGCGTGGCAGGGTGATCGCGAGGGTCGCCAGCCGATGCCGCATTTCGATCCGGCGTGGTACAGGGCTGCTTATGGTATCGGGGACGAGGACATCGCGCTGCGCCATTTCCTCGGCCTGCGTGCGAGTGGGCGTTTCGCGCCCTCGCCCGAGCTTTACGCCGTGCCGCTGCTGCCGGCGTATCGTGCGGTGGTGGAGGCGGGCGAAGACCCGTTCGCCGGTGCTCTGGATGACGCGGCCCGGGAGGGGCGCGAGGCCTCGCCCGATCCGTCGGTTGTTGGGGGTTCCGGACTGCTGGATCCCAACTATTACCTGATCAACGGCAGCGATGTGCACGAAGCGGCGCTGGACCCGGTGCTGCATTTCTGCCGCTTCGGCTGGCGGGAAGGGCGAAAGCCAAACCTGTATTTCGATGCCAACTGGTATCTGCGCACCAATCCGCGTGTCGCCGGCATGCGGATCAACCCGCTGGTTCACTACATCCTGGAGGGCGAGAGAGCCGGGCGGCGGCCGATCATCTATTTCGATCCGGCGTGGTACCGGGAGCACCATGGGATCGGCGCCGAGGAAAACGCGCTGGCGCATTATCTCGCCCATCGCCGGACGCAGGCATACAGCCCGAACTCGTTGTTCGACGCGGCTTGGTATGTGCAGCGTGTGGGGGCGGAGCTGGGGCCGAACCGCGATCCATTCGCCCATTATCTGCAAGCCGGGATGCTGGAGGATGTGGATCCGTCGCCGGGGTTCAATGCCACGGAGTACAGGCGGCGGCATCTCGGCCGACCCAGCCGGATGTTCCGACACATGATGCGGCCGGACAAGCACAATCCGCTGGTGCACTATTTGGAGGCTCGGTACCGGTAGCGCCCTTTCGCCCTGACCGGCCGGCGATTAATGTCTCCCTGGATAGGGAGGAACCAGGATGCTGACCCGTCGTACGCTTATGGCCGCCGGAGCGGCCGCCGCCACTGCTCCGGTTGTTGCTGGCCGAGCCCACGCCGCCACGCCCGCCAATATGATCGTCATGGGCAAAGGGATCGACGACATCGTCGCGCTCGATCCGCAGCAGGCGTACGAGTTCACATCCATCGAAGTCGGGGTGAACATTTATCGGAAGATCGTTTCGCCCTACCTTGATAATCTGAGCAAGATCGGCCCCGATCTTGCCGAGCATTGGGAGGTGTCGTCGGACGGCAAGACATTCACCTTCCATTTCGTAAAAGATGCACGGTTCGCGTCGGGCAAGCCGATGACCTCGGCGGACGCGGAATTCTCGCTGCATCGCGCGGTAACGATGAACCTGACACCGGGCTTCATCATCACCCAGTTCGGCTTCAACAAGGACAACGTCGCGCAACTGATCCGCGCGACCGACCCGCACACGCTGGTAATGGAGCTGCCGAAGCCGGCGGCGACGAGCTTCGTCCTGTATTGCCTGTCGGCGGAAGTCGGCGGCATCGTCGAGAAGGAGACGGCACTCGCGCATCAGGTGAACAACGACCTCGGCAATCAGTGGCTCAACAGTCATTCCGCCGGCAACGGTCCTTACCAGCTCACGTCTTTCCAGGCCGAGGATCACATCATCCTCGACGCCAATCCACATGCCAGCACCCCGCCTGCCACAAAGCGCATCTTCATCCGCCACGTGAAAGAACCGGCAGAGCAGCTTTTGCTGCTACAGCGTGGCGATATTGATATGGCGCGAGATCTGACCAGCGATCAGCTCAGGGCCAGTGCGGGCGATGCCAACCTGCGCCGGTATACCTCGCCGTCAACCAACCAGATGTATATCGCCGGCAATGACGCCTATGCGCCGTTTGCCAAGCCCGAGGTGCGCCAAGCGCTGAAGTGGGCGATCGACTACGAGGGGATCCAGAGAAACATCGTTCCGGACACTTATATCGTGCAACAGGGGTTCGAGCCGACGATGATCCTGGGCGCGGTGAACACCAATCCGTTCAAGCATGATCCTGACAAGGCCAAGGCGCTGCTGGCGCAGGCGGGTTATGCCCAGGGCTTTACCGCGACGCTCGATCATTATGCCGAGAAGCCGTATTCCGATATTGCGGCGGCGATTCAGTCGGACCTGGCGCAGGTGGGCATCAAGGTTTCGCTGATCGCCGGGGTGCGCAAGCAGGTCTTCACGAAGATGCGGGCGCGTCAGCATCAGTTGGTCATCAACGAGTGGTTCCCGGACTATTTCGATCCAAATTCGAATGCTCAGGCCTTCAACTCCAATCCTGACGACTCCGACAACAGCCCGATGAAGATCATCGCCTGGCGTTGTCATTTCCACGATCCGGAATTGACGGCCGAGGTCGCGCAGGCCGCCGCGGAACTGGATACGGAGAAGCGTATCGATCTCTACCATAAGATGCAGCAAGAAGCGTGGGACCAGTCGCCCATAGTGTTCATGCTCCAGGAGAACAATGTTGCTCTGGCGCGCAAGAACGTCGATGGGTTCCATCTTGGCCCGCAGTCGGACTTTATCCGCTACGACAAGACGCGGAAGGTGTGACCTATCGGGATGGCCGGGCTTTTCCCGGCCATCCGCATCTTCTCGTGACAGTAGAGACAGATGTCAGAGAGGGCCGGCCATCGCCGAGCAGATGGTCGAGAGTCAAACGGCGGGATTTGCGATAGCACCGCACCAATGATATAGGACCTCAAACAACCGCGTTGTCCGCCATGGGACAACCAGAAAGGCAGACATGTCGCTCGCAAATGCACCCGACCCAGAGGTCCGCAAGAGCATAGTCAAGCAGGACCTGGGCAATGTCCTGCACCCGATTGTCCAGCACAAGGTGCTGGAAACCAAGCAGATGGTGGTCTCCCACGCGCAGGGCTCGACGGTCTTTGATGCCGATGGGACGAGCTACCTCGATGCGATGGCCGGGCTTTGGTGCGTGAATATCGGCTATGGGCGCGTTGATCTCGCTGAGGTCGCAGCCGAACAGCTCCGGCAGTTGGCGTATTTTCCGCACACCGCGATGAACGCGCCGGCTGCTGCGTTGGCGGAAAAGGTCAACGGACTGATGGGCGGCGGCTATCACACCTATTTCGTCAACTCGGGCTCCGAGGCGAATGAGGCCGGGTTCAAGATCGCCCGCCAGTACATGAAGCACGAATATCCGGGGCACTATCGGTACAAGACGATCACCCGCTACTTCGCGTATCACGGCACCACACTTGCCACGCTGGACGCCGGCGGAATGGGCGAGCGGAAGGCAAAGTTCGAGCCATATTCAGGCGATTTCGTGCACGTTGCACCGCCGCATTGTTACCGCTGCCCGTTCGGTCTGAGCTACCCGAGCTGTGATCTGGCCTGCGTGAAGAACATGGAGACAACGATTCTCGGCGAAGGACCGGACTCCGTCGCCGAGGTGCTGATCGAGCCGATCATGAGCGGCATCGGCGTCGCCGTGCCGCCGGACGAGTACCTGCCGGAAGTCGAAGGCTTGTGCCGCAAATATGGAATCCTTCTGCACGTTGATGAGGTGATCAACGGGTTCGGCCGCACCGGGAAGATGTTCGGCCACCAGCACTACGGCATTTCGCCGGACGTCATGGCGATCGCGAAGGGGATTTCCAGCGCCTATATGCCGATCGCTGCGACCATGGTGAAGAACAGCGTGTTCCATAGCTTCTATGGCGACGCGTCGGAGAACCGCCAGGTTGGGCAGGTGAATACCTATGGCGGTCATCCGGTCGCGGCCGCGGTCGCCTTGCGCAACATCGAAATCATCGAAGCGGAACGCCTCGCGGACCGCGCGGCCGAGATGGGCGCCTATCTGCTCGACGGCTTACGTACCTTGATGCGCCACGAGGTGGTCGGCGATGTGCGCGGCAAAGGCCTGTTGCTGGGCGTCGAGCTTGTGAAGGATCGCGCGACGAAGGAGCCGGTGGGTCCCGAGCAGATATCCGTGATTGCGGATTTCTGCCGCGATCATGGCGTGCTGGTGGGACGCGCCGGCGGCCGCGGATACGGCAACACGATTACTCTGTCGCCGCCATTGGTCATCACGCGCGCCGAATGCGATCAGATCGTCGATACATTGGACCGTGCGTTGGCAACGCTTGACCTCGGATAGCCTGCGTTGCGGTTGCATCACGACGCATCCCAGGCTGCCTGCGTTCGCGGCAACCTCGATCGCGTCCGGCAGAGCGGTGACGGAGGAATCGCACACAACCCGTCGGCTTAGTTTTTCGAGCGCAGCCTATCCAGCGGGCCCCGCACCCTCGACGATCCGCAGAAAGCTCACGCCCGCCGCCACACCGGCGACCGCCGACGACACCAGCAGCGTGACCAATGGCCCGTGGGTCGCGACCACGCCGAATACCAGCGCCACGACCGCCGCCCCGGTCGTCTGGCCCAGCAGGCGCGCGGTGGCCTGCATGCCGCTTGCCCCGCCGGTGCGCGACCGCGGCGCCGAGATGATGATCGCGCGGTTGTTCGGCGTGTTGAAGAAGCCGAAGCCAAGGCCGCACACCATCATGCGCCAGGCAATATTGAATGCCGATGGGTGTGCCGGCAGCGTGCTGAGCAACGCGAGCCCGCCGCACAGCACGGCAAGTCCCGTTCCGCTCAGGATCCCCACCTTGTACCGATCCGCCAGGCGTCCGGCCAACGGGGCGATGGCCGCCACCGTCAACGGCCATGGTGTCATCAGCAAGCCGGTCTGAACCTCGTTGCGACCGAGCGTGTTCTCCAGCAGGAAGGGGAGCGACACCATCGCCATACCCTGAGCCATGAAGCCGCAGATCGATGTGGCGACCGACAATGCGAACAGCGGGATGCGCATGAGGTCGATGGGCAGCAGCGGCGAGGTGCGTGTGAGCTGCCGGCCGACCAGCCACAGCCCGATCACCGTCGCAACGACGAGCTCGGTGATGACGATCTCGACGCGCTCGCCGTGGCCGAATCCGTCGATCGCCGTGATCAACAGGCCGATCGAGACGGCGGACAGCAAAGCAGAGGGCAGGTCGAACCGGGTGCGTGCGCGGGGGGTGAGCGGCAGGGCCCGCCAGGCGACCAGCAGCGCGGCCGAGCCGATCGGCAGGTTGACCGCGAACAGCCAGGGCCAGTTCGCCACCGAGAGGATTGCGGCCGCCACGGTCGGGCCCACTGCGGCGGAGATCGATCCGACGGTGGCATTGAGCGCAAGGCCGCGGCCGACGAACCGGCGCGGATAGATGAATCGTACCAGCGCGCCGTTCACGCTCATAATTCCGGCGGCGCCGAATCCCTGAATGATGCGTGCCAAGGTCAGGCCGATCAGCGAATCGGACAGCGCGCAACCAAGCGAGGCCAGGGTGAACACGGCCAACCCCCAGCGATACACGCGGCGATAGCCGAAGATTTCGCCAGCCGAGGCGAACGGCAGCAACGAGATGGTCACGGTGAGCTGGTACGCGTTCACCACCCAGATCGAATCGGACGGTGAAGCGTTCACGTCCCTGGCGATCGTGGGCAGCGCGACATTGGCGATGGCGCCGTCGAGGACCGCGAGTGTCAACCCGAGAGCGATTGAAAGGATCGCCCAATAGCGCTGCGGAATCGGAACGCCGTCCGACGGCTCCGCCAGTTGCATCGACGGCGGCCGCGCGGCCGGGCTATCGGCCATCAGGTTGCGGCAAGCTGGGGTGCCAGCAGATCCGTGGCGGCACAAAGCACATCGTCGACTTCCAGGTCGGCAAGGCTCGGACGCCGCCGCACCGCCACGCATTGCCCGCGGGGCGCGCAGAGCGCCGGGTCGGACGCACGCGAGAAGAGCACCAGCGACGGACAGCCGGCGGCGGCAATGAGATGCATGGGACCGGTATCGTTGCCGACCGCGAGTTTGGCCGCTCGGGCGAGGCTGGCAAGCTGGCCGAAATCCGTGCGCCCGGTCAGGTCGAGGACCGGGACGTGCTGGGCGATTTCTGCGGCCAGCCCCCGCTCGGGGGTGGCGCCGAGCACCACCGGTGCCAGCCCTTGCGTCGCCAGCACCTTCGCGAGCGCGCCGTAACGCCTCGCCGGCCAGCGCTTGGCCAGCCGATGCGATGAACTGCCCGGCACCAGCAGCGCGAAGCATGTCGGCAGACCGAATCGGGTGATGTCGCCGCTACTCCAGGAGAGGTCGGCATTCGGCACGTCGGGGATACCCGCCTGTCGGAGCTGGCCGGCCTGCCGCTCGATATCGTGCAGGTGGTTACGCGCCGGATCGAGGTCGGGATGTGAGCAACGGGCTGCGATCCCGGACCATTGCGGACGCGTGGCGCGGGGAAACAGTTGGAAGTAGCGGCTGCTGCGGGCCGAGGTCTGCAGGTCGTACACCCGGTCAAACCGGCCGGCGAGCAGTTGACGCCGCAGCCGCAACCAACCGGGCGCGTCCCACCAGGCTGGACGACCGTCGGCCCAGAGTCGGTCGAAATAGGGCGAGGAGTCGATCCATCCGGTATAGGGCGCGGTAGTCAGGAGCGTGATCGCTGCCTGGCTGTGGTAGCGCCGAATCGCTGCGAACGGCCCGAGTGACAGCACCATGTTGCCCAGCGCGCCGAGCTTTATGACAAGCACGCGCTCCGGCATCTCAGTCACTCTTATAAGTTGTATAGATCCACACGCTATGCGTGTAGACATAGCTCCTGTCGGGCGTCGGTGGGACGGCCAGGGCGATTTTGGCGGTCATGTGAGGGGTGGATAACAGTGGCGATGCGGAGGGGCAACGGCGAGCGGGTCGGCCGCGAAAATATCAGGCCGTTCCGGGTTAACACTTTGTTGACATTTCGTCAGCGGTCGGGGCATGGTGTGGGGTAGTCTTCTGCCAGCGTGCAAGGAGCGCCCGGAATGTCGTCACCTATCCATTTTACCCAATCGGTCAGCCTCTCGGGGACGAACAGCTATGCCTGGAACGACCCCAGCAATTGGGTCGGGGGCACACTGCCCGTGCCGGGGAAGCAGTTGGTCATCAATCAGCCGGCGGGCTCCTCGGGCGTCTCCTATGACAACTACCAACTTGCTGGCCCCGTCCTCAACTTCACGTTGCCGGACCAGTCGCCGAGCCCGGTGCTAGAGATCGCTTCGGGGATCACGCTGATCGCCGCGGGCGATATCACGAATTCCGGGACGGTCATCGTCGATTCCGGTGCGGTACTGGCGACCGGACCACACGGGCGGGTCGGCAGTAACGATTTGATGGAGGTCAGCGGAACGGTTTCGCTGCCGGATTTCCTGAACACCGGGACGTTCGAATTTACGAGCCCGTCGGCGGACATTTACGTATGGGCAGCCGAGGCGGTCTGGAATGGCGTTGCCGCGGATAAGGTCGAAAATTTCGGCGTGGGCGACGGGCTTCTGTTGCACAATTTCGAGCTCACCCAGCTCTATCCGAGCTACACGGCAGTTCTGTCCGGCACTACCCTGGACGTCGATGGCATCAGCAAGAGTGGCACACCGACGCTGCTGTATCAGCTATCCAATTTCAGCGAAGCCGCTGGTGTCACCGGGCTTGACGCGACCGTGGTGACGGCGATCAATCCATCGAGCGGGAAAGCCGAGTTGTTCCTCGACATCTCCGCGGTCTGCTTTGTTGCCGGGACGCGCATCGCCACCCAGCGCGGCGAGATCGCGGTCGAAGAGTTGCGGGAGGGCGACCTGGTGCTGACCGTCAGTGGCGCCCGGCGCCCGATCCGTTGGATCGGCGAGCGGCGGCTCGACCTGACGACCCACAGACGGCCGGAGTCGTTGTTCCCGATCCGCATCCGTCGCGGCGCCTTCGCGGAGAATGTGCCGCAGCGGGACCTGATGGTCTCCCCTGACCACTGCCTGTTCGTCGATGGCGAGCTGATTCCGGCCAAGCTTCTGGTCAATGGTATGACCATCGTGCAAGACGGATCAGTTCGCGCGGTGCACTATTATCATATCGAGCTGGACGCCCACGACGTGTTGCTGGCGGAGGGCCTGCCGGCCGAAAGCTATATCGACACGGGCAACAGGGGGTTCTTCGCCAACACCGATGGCCCGCTGACCCTGCACCCCGAGCTGGAGATCGATCCCGAAAGGGTGCATTGGCAGGATCGACTGTGTGCACCGCTACGCCTGCGCTCGGCGGAGATCGAGCCGGCTTGGGAGCGCCTTGCCGCGCGTGCCGATGCGCTTGGCTACCGCCGGCCCTCGCCAGCGGTCACCCGCGATCCGGATCTTCGGTTGGTCGTGCGGGGTCGCGAATTCCGTCCGCTCGCGGTCGAGGGTGATCGCTACGTGTTCGTGCTGCCGGCCGGCGCCTCCGATATCCGCATTGCCTCGCGCTCCGGCATGCCTGTCGTGGCGAACCGGGGCGCCGATGACTGGCGTCGCCTCGGCGTTGCCGTCGACCGGATTGGCATTCGCGTCGGAGACGAACGGATCGACGTTCCTGCCGATCACCCCGCGCTCACGCAGGGCTGGCATCCGGTCGAGCGCGACGCCGCCGGCCTGCGGCGGTGGACCGACGGAAACGCGGGGCTGCCGCTCGGGCTCTCGACGCAGGACGGCGTGGCGATGGTGGAGATCCACCTGGCCGGCACAACCCCGTACGCGCTCGAGGAAGAAGCCGCGACGAGCCTGGTCGCCTGATCCCGGAGGCTCGGTTATTCCGAGCCGATCAGATCTAGCGAATCAGGCCGGTTAACGGACTCGACGGGTCGGCACCCATCCGGCGCGGCATTCGGCCAGCGAGGTACGAAAGCCGCCCGGCCTCGACCGCCAGACGCATCGCGCGCGCCATCCGCACCGGCTCTCGGGCGTGCGCGATCGCCGAGTTCAGCAGCACCGCGTCGCAGCCGAGCTCCATGGCGATCGCGGCATCGGACGCTGTGCCGACCCCGGCATCGACCAGGAACGGCACGTTCGTCTGCTCTCGCATCATCCAGATCATCGCCGGGTTCTGCACGCCGAGGCCCGAACCGATCGGCGCACCGAGCGGCATGATCGCGACGCAGCCCATCTCTTCCAGGCGCTTCGCGGCAACCGGATCGTCGGCGCAATAGACCATCACCTCGAACCCGTCCTTGATGAGCGCCGCCGCCCCCTCGAATGTCGCGGGCATGTCCGGGTAGAGCGTCGGCGGGGGTCCCAGCACCTCCAGCTTCACCAGGTTCCAGCCGCCGGCTTCGCGGGCGAGCCGCAGCGTGCGGACCGCATCGTTCGCGGTATGGCAGCCGGCGGTGTTCGGCAGGTACGTGTAACGCTTGGGATCCACGTAATCCTGCAGCATCGGCGTGGAGGGATCCGACAGGTTCACCCGCCGTACAGCGACGGTGACGATCTCGGCACCGCTGGCCTCGATGGCGGTGGCAGTCTCCTCAAGGTCCTTGTATTTGCCTGTCCCGACGATCAGGCGGGAGCGGAAGCGGCGGCCGGCCAGGGTCCAGGTGTCGTCCGCGACAGGTGTTCCATCCATCTCAGCCTCCGCCGATGAAGTGCACGATCTCCAGCGAGTCGCCGCCGGCAAGCCAAGTCTCCGCGTAGGCGGAACGGGGCACGATTTCCTCGTTGCGCTCGATCGCGACCTTGCGTGGGTCGAGTCCGAGCCCGCCCAGCAACGCGGCCACGGTCAAAGGCCCGTCCACGGTCCGCTGCTCGCCGTTCACGGTCAGACTCACCAGGGTTCGCATCTGTACAGTATGGGCCTGCGACCTTCCGGCGGGAAGCCGTCGGCGCGCAGGCTGCGCCTGGCCCTTCCGCCGGCAGAAAAAGAGCCCGGCCGATCGCTCGGCCGGGCTTGGAGGAAAAAGGTCCGGGTTGACCTGGGCCACCGCGGGCCCAATCGACTGCCGCGGGTGTTGGGGCAACGTCAGCCGATGGCGCGGTTCTGGCATGCGGCTCGCGGGTAAGGTGTGAACTGGATCACAGGTGGGACGGAAAATTGTGCCGGACGGTGGAGCTGGTGGTTGTAGTGCGCTGACGCCCAAGCCCCGACTCGGGTCGT
>Ga0335074_10009085_pt1 | contig 13845 bp, 10 predicted proteins | sample Lox_Sample_23_FD_206715 | JGI IMG/M metagenome (GOLD analysis project Ga0335074, IMG submission 206715) | Soil microbial communities from Loxahatchee National Wildlife Refuge, Florida, United States - Lox_Sample_2.3 | ecosystem: Environmental > Terrestrial > Soil > Wetlands | place: USA...
CCGGTGCCCGGAGACTCCATCACCGGCTTCGTGACCCGTGGCAACGGGGTGTCCGTGCATCGTGCGGACTGCGTCAACCTGCAGCATCTGCTCGAGTCCCAGCCGGAGCGGCTGGTCAACGTGCACTGGTCACCGCGCGAGGGTTCGCAATTCCTGGTGGCCATCCAGACCGAGGCGCTCGACCGCACCGGCCTGCTCTCCGACGTCACCCGGGCGATCTCCGACCAGCACGTCAACATACTGTCCGCGTCGGTGACCACCACCAGGGACCGGGTGGCCGTCAGCCGGTTCACGTTCGAGATGGGTGACCCCAAGCACCTCGGCCACGTGCTCCGCGCGGTCCGCTCCGTCGACGGCGTCTACGACGTCTACCGCATCACCAACTAGCCAGCACCCCAGCTTCTAGCCAGCACCCCAGCAGTGTGGTGGGCCCCTAGCTGTTGCTACAGGAACAGCGTGGGGCCCACCACATCATTGTCTGAGGGCCGACCGGGCCGCCGGAGGGGCGGCAGGGGCGCAAGGTGCAGCTGTGATTCGCGAGGCGCGCCCTGGCGGGCCAGGGAACGGCCGCACGAGCGTGGCCGGAGGGTGGGCGGCCCATAGCGCGGCCAGCGGGGGTGCTGGCGGCAGGGTGCGGGCGGCAGGGTGCGGTCGGCGGACTCAGCCGGAGAGCTCGGCCAGGGTGCGCTCGGCTTCGGCCAGCCATGACCGCCGCGCCGCGAGTGCTTCCTCGGCCCGCCGCTCCGCTTTGGCGTCGCCGTTCGTCTGCGCCTGGGAGAGCTGGCCCTCCAGCTGGCTGATCGCCGACCGGATCTGCTCCACCGTTCCCCGGGCCCGCGACAGCGCCTCCGGGTTCGACCGGCGCCACTGCGAGTCCTCGGCCCGGCGCACCGCGTCCTCCACCCGGCGCAGCCCGCCTTCGAGGCGCTCGTGCGAGTCGCGCGGCACGGCTCCGGCGTGCTCCCAGCGCTCCTGGATGCCGCGCAGCGCCGAGCGGGCCGCGCGCGCATCGGTGACCGGCACCAGCCGCTCGGCCTCGGCCAGCAGCCGGGTCTTGACGGTCGCGTGCTCACGCAGCTCGGCGTCCTTGGCGTGCAGCACCTCCGACCTGGCCTGGAAGAAGGTGTCCTGGGCGGCCTTGAACCGGCCCCACAGCTCTTCCTCGGCGGCCCGGTCGGCCCGGCCCGCCTCCTTCCACGACCGCATCAGGTCGCGGAACGCGGAGGCGGTGGGGCCCCAGTCGGTCGACGAGGCGAGCGCCTCGGCCTCGACGGCCAGCTTCTCCTTGCGCGCCCTGGCCTCCTCGCGCTCTTCCTCCAGCCCGGCGAAGTACGCCTTGCGGCGCTTGGTGAAGGCGTTGCGCGCGGCGGACAGCCGCTTCCACAGCGCTGCCTCGGTGGCCCGGTCGCCGCGCGGCGCGGCCTTCCACTCCTCGAGCAGCTGCCGCATGCGCTCGCCGCTGATCTTCCAGTGCGTCGCCTCGGCCGCGATCCGCTCGGCCTCGGCGACAATGCGCTCCTTGGCCTCGAGGGCCTCGGTGCGGGCCTGCTCCCGGGCGGCCTTGTGCTCTTCCCGCCGGTGATCGACCAGGCCGGTCAGCGCCTCGAGCCTGCAGCGCAGCCCGTTCAGATCGCCGACCACGTTGGCATCGGTCACCGCGGCCAGCAGCCGGCTGATCGATGCCTGAGCGTGGGCGGGGGACAGGTCGGTGGACGCTATCCGCTGCTCGAGCAGGCTGACCTCGGTCTCCAGGGCCGAGAACTTGCGCTGGAAGAACGCGAGAGCCTCGTCGGGGCTGCCGGCCTGCCACGAGCCCACCACCCGCTCACCCTCGGCGGTACGCACGTAGACAGTGCCGTCATCGGCCACCCTGCCCCACGGATCGCTAGCCGTGCTCACCCCGGAACCTCCTGCTCGCTGCCCGCTAAGTAGCTAGCGGGCGACCTCGCTCACGTCATATCTGCTTGATGGTCACGCTCTCGATCTGGACCTTCTCCTTGGGCGCGCCACCACCCGCGGAACTCAGCGGCGGCCCATATCCGTGATTGCCCACATTCTGGAGGATATTGAGCCCGCTGACGATTTTCCCGAACGGTGTGTAATCGGGCGGTAGCGACGTGTTTTTGTAGACCAGGAAGAACTGGCTGCCGTTGCTGTCCGGCTCGCCCGTGTTGGCCATCGCCAGGGTCCCCGCCGGGTACGTGGCGCCGGTGAGGTTCTCGCTGGCGAACTCATAGCCGGGCCCGCCGGTCCCCTTGCCAGTCGGGTCACCGCACTGCAGCATGTACAGCCCGCCCGACGTGCTCAGCCGCGGGCACGGCGTGTTGTTGTAGAAAGCCTGGTCGGCCAAGGAAACGAATGAGTTGACCGTGCAGGTGGCCTTGCTGTTCAGCAGGTCGATCACGATCGGGCCGCGGTTGGTATTGATCGTCGCCTGGTAGCTGGCCTTATAGTCCGGCGTGGCAGAGGGGAAATTGACCTTTCGCGCGGCGGGCGGGTTCGAGGTATACGTGCAGTGCGTCGCGGGCTCGGTGACCGTCGTCGGCGTGGGGCTCGGCGTCGTGCTGGCGCTCGGCGTCGCGCTGGGCTTCGGCGTGGCCGAGCCCGTGGACTGACCGGCCAGGAACACGCCGCCCACGGAGAGGCCGGCCACCACGGCGACCGCGGTGAGGGCGATGGTCCACTGTCGTGTCCGCCGGGCACGCTGAGCCTGCCGGACCGCCTGGCGCTGATAGCGCTCCCTGGCCAGCTTCCGCTGCCGCTGCTTTTTACCCGCCACGCTGCCGGTCCTCCTGTTGCCGCCAGTACGGTTCTCATCAGCGAAACTTCGCGAATCGTACCTGCGCAAAGCCACTAATGGCGCGGCTGTTACCTGTTCGCCGCACCAACCGCGTCCTGTCTGTGTCCTGAGTGTGTCGTGAGGGTGTCGTGACCAGCCCACCGCAGGGGATCAAGGCCGCCGCCGATAGCCTGTACGCACTACTGCCAGCACCCCGCGCCAGAGGAGGAGGCCAGCCGTGCTAGTCGCCGGGTTTCCGGCCGGCTCATTCGCCGCGAACTGCTATCTGGTCGCGGCCGGGCCGGGGGAACAATGCCTGATCATCGACCCGGGCCAGGACGCCGAACAGGGCATCGAGCAAACCATCGAGCGGTACCGGCTTCAGCCGGCCGCGGTCCTGCTCACCCACGGCCACGTGGATCACATCTGGTCCGTGGCCCCGGTGTGCGGGGCCAAGAACATCCCGGCCTTCATCCACCCGGATGACCGGGCCCTGCTGACCGACCCGGGCCGCGGGCTGTCGCTGGGCCCGGGGCAGCAGCTGTTCGGGGGGATCACCTTCACCGAACCCGACGATGTCCGGGAGCTGGCCGACGGCGCCGTGCTTGACCTGGCCGGAGTCGAGATAATCGTGGATCACGCGCCCGGGCATACCCCGGGCTCGGTCACCTTCCGGGTGCCGCCTGCCGGCGAGCCCGGCACGCTGTTCAGTGGCGACCTGCTGTTCGCCGGGTCGATCGGCCGGACCGACCTGCCCGGCGGGGACCACGCCACGATCCTGGACAGTCTGGCCCGGGTCTGCCTGCCGCTTCCCGACGAGACCGAGGTGCTGTCCGGGCACGGGCCCTCGACCACCATCGGCCGGGAGCGCCGGGGTAACCCGTTCCTGGCCGGGCTGGCCGGCGCGGATGCGTCGGCTCCCATGATGCCGGGCGCGCGCCGCCCCAGAGGGCTGTAGGCATGATCCGCACGCGGGATGCGGGCACGCTGCGCGCCCCAGACGAGGGCCTGAACGTGACGCTTGCGGGCTGGGTGGCCCGCCGCCGGGATCACGGCGGCGTGGTCTTCATCGACCTGCGAGACGCCAGCGGCGTGGCGCAGGTGGTGTTCCGCCAGGAGGACGTGGCGCATGACCTGCGGGCCGAGTTCTGCGTCCTGGTTACCGGGACGGTGCGGCGCAGGCCGCCGGGCAACGAGAACCCGGAGCTGGCCACCGGCGAGGTCGAGGTCGCGGTCACCGAGATCGAGGTGCTGTCCGAGTCCGACCCGCTCCCGTTCCAGATTGAGAGCGCCGCCGAGCTGAACGAAGAGGTGCGGCTGCGCTACCGCTACCTCGACATCAGGCGGCCCGAGATGGCGGCCGCGCTGCGGACCAGGTCGACCGCGGCGTACCTGGTCAGCGACGTGATGCAGGCCCACCGGTTCGTGAACGTGGAGACGCCGTTCCTGACCAGGTCCACCCCGGAGGGGGCGCGTGACTTCCTGGTGCCGGTCCGGCTGCGCCCGGGCAACTGGTACGCGCTGCCCCAGTCGCCCCAGCTGTTCAAGCAGCTGCTGATGATCTCCGGACTGGAACGCTACTACCAGCTGGTGCGGTGCTTCCGCGATGAGGACTTCCGCGCCGACCGGCAGCCGGAGTTCACCCAGATCGACATCGAGATGTCGTTCATCACCCGCGAGGACGTCGTGGAGGTGGCCGAGAACCTGGTGCAGCGGCTGTGGGCGGAGATCACCGGGTACCAGGTGCCGCGGCCCATTCCCCAGATGACCTACGCCGACGCCATGGCCCGGTTCGGCTCGGACAAGCCCGACCTGCGGTTCGGCTGCGAGCTCGCCGACCTGACCCGCTACTTCGCCCAGACCGAGTTCCGGGTGTTCCAGGCGCCGCACGTGGCGGCGGTGGTCATGCCGGGCGGTGCCGCGCAGACCCGCAGGGAACTCGACGCCTGGCAGGACTGGGCCCGATCCCGGGGCGCCAAGGGCCTGGCCTACGTGCTGATCAACGCCGACGGCCAGCTATCCGAATCTGGCCCGGTGGTCAGGCACCTGTCCGAGGCCGAGCGGTCCGGGCTGGCCGCCGCGGCGGGTGCGGGCCCGTCGGACTGTGTGTTCTTCGCCGCCGGGCCGGCCAGTGCGGCCCGCGAACTGCTCGGGGCGGCCCGGCTGGAGATCGGGCACCGCTGCGGCCTGATCGACCCGTCGGCGTGGGCGTTCACCTGGGTGGTCGACGCGCCGATGTTCGAGGAGGACGGCTCCGGCGGCTGGACCGCGGTGCACCACCCGTTCACCGCGCCGCTGCCGGAGTGGGCGGACAAGTTCGCGGCCGAGCCCGCCGGGGCCCTGGCCGACGCGTACGACATCGTCTGCAACGGCACCGAGATCGGCGGCGGGTCGATCCGGATCCACCGGCCGGACATGCAGCAGCAGGTGTTCGACGTCATCGGGCTGTCGCGCGAGGAGGCCAGGTCGCAGTTCGGCTTCCTGCTGGACGCGCTGCGCTTCGGGCCGCCGCCACACGGCGGGATTGCGTTCGGCTGGGACCGGCTGATGATGCTGCTCACCGGCCGGGACACGATCCGCGACGTGATCGCGTTTCCCAAGGCCGCGTCCGGGCTCGACCCGCTCACCGGCGCGCCGACCCCGATCACGCCTGAGCAGCGCAAAGAGGCCGGCATCGACGTGATCCCGGCCGCTGGCCAGCAGCCCTAACCCAGCAGCCGGGCGGTATCCAGCGTGATCCCGAACGGCTTCGGCAGCCGCAGCGGCTCACCCGCCGCCGCGGCTTGGCGCTTGCCGTAGCCGTCGGCACCGGGCTGGCAGAACAGGGTCACCGTCGGCGGGCTGGCAAGCCGGTCGATCAGCAGGTACAGCGGCACGCCGCCCTCGGCATAAGCGCGCGGCTTGATGTCACGGTCCTCCCGGCGACTATGCGGCGAGACGACCTCTGCGACCAGCAGGACTCCGGGTGCAAGCAACTCATTTTCCCCGATCCCGGGCGCGTCGCCTGGCACGATCGCCAGGTCAGGGATGAGACGCTCCCTGGTGGCCGGGATGTGCACGGTCAGGTTCGCATGGCGTTCCCAGCCGTGCCGCCGAACGTCCGCGAACTGGTCGATGAGCTCCGTGACGATGTTGGAGTGCCCCCGGCTCGCAGTCGGGCTCACGACGATCTGTCCGTCAATAAGCTCAATGCGGTGACCGGGCAGGTCGAGCGACTGCCAGAGATGCTCCAGGTCGGCCTGCTCGGGCTCGGCAGACGGCAGGTCGGCTTGTGGCATCGCCATCGACAGCGCCTCCACTCCACTCGTCACCTCGACGGTACGCTGCCCGCCGGTTCAGCCCTGGGCGCAACGTACCGCCGGAGGGCGACAAAACGGGCGCTGCCGGGCGCAAGCCGCAACAGACTGGAAACGCTCGGTGTTACCGCCCCGGCCGGGAGGTACTGTCGACCCGTGCCCAGAGTTGAGGCGGGCCAGGCTGACAGCCTGTTCGACGCCGCGGCCGCCGAGGCCGAGGAAGGTGCCGCGCCGCTGGCCGTCCGGATGCGGCCGCGCACGCTCGACGAGGTGGTCGGCCAGGGTCACCTGACCGGCGCCGGGTCGCCGCTGCGGAAGCTGGCCGAGCACGACGCCCCGATGTCGCTGCTGCTGTGGGGCCCGCCGGGGACCGGCAAGACCACCCTGGCCTACGTGGTGAGCCAGGTGACCCGGCGGCGGTTCGTTGAGCTGTCCGCGGTATCGGCCGGGGTCAAGGACGTGCGGGCGGCCATCGATGCGGCCCGCACCGAGCTCGGGCTGACCGGCTCCCAGACCGTGCTGTTCATCGACGAGGTGCACCGGTTCAACAAGGCGCAGCAGGACGCGCTGCTGCCGGCGGTGGAGAACCGCTGGGTGTCGTTCATCGGCGCCACCACGGAAAACCCGTCGTTCTCGGTGGTCGGGCCGCTGATGTCCCGGTCGCTGCTGCTCACCCTGCGGCCGCTGGGCGACGACGACATGCAGGTCGTGATCGACCGGGCGCTGGCCGACGACCGCGGGCTGGCCGGTGCCGTGACCCTGGGCGACGGGGTGGCCGAGCAGCTGATCCGGGTGGCCGGCGGCGATGCCAGGCGGGCCCTTACCTACCTGGAGGCGGCCGCCCTGGGCCTGCCGCCGGGTGCCGTGATCGACCTGGCCACGCTGGAGCAGGCGGTCGACCGCGCGGCCGTGCGCTACGACCGGGCCGGCGACCAGCACTACGACGTCATCAGCGCGTTCATCAAGAGCATCAGGGGCAGCGATGCGGACGCGGCCCTGCACTACCTGGCCCGGATGATCGAGGCTGGGGAGGATCCGCGCTTCATCGCCCGGCGGCTGATCGTGCACGCCAGCGAGGACGTCGGGATGGCCGACCCCACGGCGCTGCCGGTCGCGGTGGCAGCGGCGCAGGCGGTCGAGTTCGTGGGCCTGCCCGAGGCCAGGATCAACCTCGCCCAGGCCGTGATCCACCTGGCCCTGGCGCCGAAGTCGAACTCGGTGGTCCGGGCGATCGGGGCCGCGCAGGGCGACGTGCAGGCCGGCCTGGCCGGATCGGTACCCCGGCACCTGCGGGATGCCAGCTACCGCGGTGCGGCGCGGCTTGGGCACGGGCGCGGTTACCGGTACCCGCACGACTATCCCGAGGGCGTGGTCCCCCAGGCCTACGCGCCCGACCAGGTCGCGGGGCACAGGTACTACGAGCCATCCCGGCACGGCGCCGAGGCCAGGTACGCGGAGCGGTCGGAGCGGATCAGGGAGATCCTGGGCCGCGCCGACGACGCCGGCGAGCCCGGCCCGCCGGCGCCCGCCGGGCCGCAGCCAGGAGGCTAGAGGGCCACCCGGTGCCGCGGCCTAGGCGATAGGGTCGGGCAGATGACAGACCAGGCAGCGCAGCGGAATCGGAGCCGAGGGTGAGCGCCGGGCAGCTCGCGGCGCTCATCGCCGCGGGATTCTTCGCGGTGGGGATGTGCGCCGTCGTATTCGTGCTGTTCCGGCTGGCCGGACTGATTTCCCACGCCAACCGGATCCTGACCGATTACTCCGATCGCGCCGGCACCCTGATCGAACGGGCCCAGGCCGCGGTGGACCGGACCAACGAGCAGCTCGCTCGGACCGATTCGATCACGGCGAGCATGGACGAGGTCACGGCCAACATGGCCGACCTGTCCGGGCACGTGTCCGCGCTCGCGGGCCTGGCCCGGGGGATCTCGGCTGGCTTCGGCACCCCGCTGCTGCGCCTCTCCGCATTCGTCTTCGGGGTCCACCGGGCGGTCGCGCTGCGGCGGCCGGCCCGGGTTGTCGCGGCCGCACGGCCGGGGCCTGGCCTGCTGCCGTCCCGGAACGCAGCGGCAGATGCCGTGCCTCCGGACGCGCTGGACCGCGGGCACCAGGCCAGGCTGCGCCGGGCCCTGCCCGCGCAGCGTGGCGGCGCGGCCCGCGCCAGCCACCGCGAGGAGGCCCGGCGCTGATATCTCCAGCGCACTGACCAGGGGAGGGACCGCAGACAAGATGATGCGCAGGCTGTTCTGGGTCATCGTGGGCGCGCTGCTCGGTGTGACCGGCTACCGGCGGCTGCGCCGGCTGACCCGTGCGGTCACGCTGGGCGGCCGGCGCGATACGGCGCCGGGGAGGGCACGGGGCCGGGACGTGACGCCCGGTGGCTGGGCCCACGGCGCGGCGCTGTTCGCCCGTGACGTGCGCGAAGGCATGGAACTGTATGCGGATCGTCATCCGCGGCTGGCAGGCCGTACCCTCGAAGGTCAGCAGGCACGCGCGCGGCGCCCGCAGGGGGCCGGGCCACGCGATGACGATGCGGGCCGAGCGCAGACGCGCGTCGACTATGCAAAGGAAGGTCGTTGATGGAGTCGGCCGAGATTGCCCGCCGTTTCCTTAACTTTTTTTCTCAGCGCGGGCACACCGTGGTTCCCTCGGCCAGCCTGATCGCCGACGACCCCACGCTGCTGCTGGTCAACGCCGGAATGGTCCCGTTCAAGCCGTACTTCCTCGGCCAGCTGGCGCCGCCGTTCCGGCGCGCGACCAGCGCCCAGAAGTGCGTGCGCACGGCGGACATCGAGGAAGTGGGCAAGACCACCAGGCACGCGAGCTTCTTCCAGATGCTGGGGAACTTCTCGTTCGGTGACTACTTCAAGGAGCAGGCCATCCCGTTCGCCTGGGAACTGCTTACCAGCCCCGAGTCGGCGGGCGGGTTCGGCTTCCCGGAGAACCGGCTATGGGTGACCGTCTACACCGATGATGACGAGGCGGCCAAGCTGTGGCACGACCACGTGGGCGTGCCCGAGGACCGGATCCAGCGCCGCGGGCTGGCGGACAACTACTGGCACATGGGGGTGCCCGGCCCGGGCGGGCCCTGCTCGGAGATCTATTTCGACCGCGGGCCCGAGTACGGCCGTGAGGGCGGCCCGGTCGTGGACGAGGACCGCTACCTCGAGGTCTGGAACCTGGTCTTCATGCAGGAGCAGCTCAGCGCGGTCCGGGCCAAGACCGACTTCGACATCGCTGGCGAGCTGCCCTCGCGCAACATCGACACCGGGATGGGCCTGGAGCGGATGGCCGCGCTGCTGCAGGGCGTCGACAACATCTACGAGATCGACACCATGTGGAAGGTGCTCGACCGCGCGGCCGAGCTGACCGAGCAGCGGTATGGCCGGGACCACCGGACCGATGTGGCCCTGCGCGTGGTCACCGACCACGTGCGGACGGCGGTCATGCTGGTCGCCGACGGCGTCGTGCCGTCCAACGAGGCCCGCGGGTACGTGCTGCGCCGGATCCTGCGCCGCAGCGTCCGCAACCTGCGGCTGCTCGCTGGCGCGCAGCGCGGCGGGTCGGGCCGGGGCGACGACGAGCGCTTCATGCACGAGCTGTCCGCGGCGGCGATCGACGCGCTTGGCGAGCAGTACCCGGACCTGCGCCGCGACGCCCCGCATATTCACACGATCATCGACGCGGAGGAGGCGGCCTTCCTCGGCACGCTTCGCACCGGCAGCGCGATTTTCGACGCCGCGGTCGAGGAGACCAGGCGCCGCGGGGCTGGCACCATCCGCGGCGATCAGGCCTTCCAGCTGCACGACACCTACGGCTTCCCGATCGACCTGACCCTGGAGATGGCCGCGGAGCAGGGGCTCTCCGTGGACGAGCCGGAGTTCCGCCGGCTCATGGCCGAGCAGCGGCAGCGGGCCAAAACGGATGCGGCCGAGAAGAAGACCGGCAACGCGGATATCTCGGTCCTGGCTTCGCTGCTCGACCGATCCGGGCGCGTAACGTTCACCGGTTATGACCAGGTGACGGACGAAGCGACCGTGACCGGCCTGCTGGTCGGCGGGGTCTCGGTGCCAGCGGCCGGCCAGGGGACCGAGGTCGACGTGGTGCTGGACCGGACCCCGTTCTACGCCGAGGGCGGTGGCCAGCTGGCCGATACCGGGCTGATCAGGGCGCCCGGGAGTGCGGCGGGCGGCGGCGCCGAGGTCGAGGTGCTGGACGTGCAGACGCCGGTGCCGGGGCTGATCGTCCACCGCGGGCGGGTGACGGCCGGAGAGATCGTCGTTGGCGCACCCGTGCGGGCCGAAATCGACGTCGAGCGCCGTCGCGCGATCTCGAGGTCGCACACCGCCACGCACCTCGTGCACCGGGCGCTGCGCGGCGCGCTGGGCGAGTCGGCGGCCCAGGCGGGCTCGGAGAACTCGCCCGGCCGGTTCCGGTTCGACTTCACCGCGATGGGGGCCGTGCCGCCGTCCGTGCTGGCCGATGCCGAGTACGAGGTCAACGAGGTCCTGATCAACGACCTGGGGGTCCGCGCGTTCCACACCACGATCGACGAGGCGCGGGCCATGGGCGCGCTGGCGCTGTTCGGCGAGAAGTACGGGGACCAGGTCCGCGTGGTCGAGGTCGGCGACTATTCCCGCGAGCTGTGCGGCGGTACGCATGTGGCCCGCTCCGGGCAGCTTGGGCTGGTCAAGATCCTCGGCGAGGCATCGATCGGCTCCGGTGTGCGCCGTGTCGAGGCGCTGGTCGGGCTGGACGCGTTCCGGTTCCTGGCCCGGGAGAGCGTCCTGGTCAGCCAGCTGGCCGAGCAGCTGAAGGCCCGCCGGGAGGAGCTGCCGGAACGGGTGGCGACCGTCGTGACCCGGCTCCGCGACGCGCAGCGGGACCTGGAGCGGCTGAACTCGGCGCGCCTGCTCGACTCCGCGGCCGAGATGGCCCGGGGTGCCGCCGACGTGGCCGGGGTGTCGTATGTGGCGCACCAGGTCCCGGACGGCACCGAGGCCGACAGCATCCGCAAGCTGGCCATCGACATCCGTGGCCGGCTGGCACCGGACCGCGCGGGCGTGGTCGTGGTGGTGGGCGTGCCCGCCGACCGGCCCACGGTCGTGGTTGCGGTCAACGACGCGGCCCGTTCGCTCGGCCTGGCCGCCGGGACGCTCGTGCTGACCGCGGCCGGGGCGCTCGGAGGCCGCGGCGGCGGCAAGGACGACGTGGCCCAGGGCGGCGGGCAGCCGCTCGGGGACCGGGCATCGCAGACAATCCAGGAGTCCTTCGACGCCGTTAGCGTGGCCATTAGGGACATACTGGGGTCGGGTAGCGTACGGTGAGACCGTGCTGCAGCCGTATCGTTGCCTGGGCGAGACCCGGACTTTGCCGAGCCGTCAGTTGAGAGCCGGAGTTCGGCTCGCCGTTGACGTCGGCTCGGTCCGGATCGGAGTGGCGCACTGCGATGGCGACGGCCGGCTGGCCAGCCCGCTGACGATGATCCCGCGCGGCCGCGGGGATCTGGACGCGATCGTGGGCCTGGCTGGGGCGGACGACGTCATCGAGGTCATCGTCGGCCTGCCCATCGGCCTCTCCGGCCGGGAAGGACAGGCTGCCGCCAGCGCCAGGAGGTTCGCGGCCGCGCTGGCCGGCCGGGTAGCACCGGTCCCGGTCCGCCTGGTCGACGAGCGGTTTACCACGGTCATCGCCCACGACGCGTTGCGGCAGAGCGGCAGCGATTCCCGGGCCCGTCGGCCTAGAGTGGACAGCGCGGCGGCTGCGTTGCTGCTGCAGGGAGCGCTGGACTCGGAGCGCTCCACGGGTCAGCCCCCGGGAGAGCTGGTCGGCGCGGCCACAGGAGGTGCTGGGTGACGAGCGACCGGCATCCAGACTGGCCGGACCAGGACCGGGGGAGGTCGCGCCGCTCGGGGCGGCACGGCCGGCCGCCCGAGGAGTACGGCAATCCGGACCCCTATGGTGCGCCGGATGAACCAGATGAGTATGCCCCGCGAGGCTCCTATGCCGCGCCGGATGAACCGGATCAATACGCCCCGCCGGGCCCCTACGCCGCGCCGGATCGGTTCGGTGGGCCGGATCCGCTGACCGCGCCGGGCCGGTTTGACCGGCCAGACCCGCTGACCGCCCCGGGGCGGTTTGACCGGCCAGACCCGCTGACCGCGCCGGGCCGCTTCGGTGGGCCGGATCCGCGGACCGCGCCGGATCGGTTCGGCGGGCCGGATCCGCTGACCGCGCCGGGTCAGTATGGCCCGCCGGACCCGTACGGCGCGCCGGACCGGCCAGCCCAGGCCGACCCGTACGCCACCCGGCCGCCCCGCACTCCGCCGGGCCCGGCTTCCTATGGCCAGTCGGGGCCCCATGCCCGGGTCGATCGCGGCCCGGCTCCGCACGCGGACGATCAGACCGACCCCTCCGCGGACCGGACGGATCCGTTCTCGCAGCGTGACAGGTACGCGGCCCAGGCCCGGCTCGGCGCGCCGGATCGGTACGCACCGGCCGGTGGCGGTGCTGGCCCGGAGGGCTACGGGCCGCCCGCCTACCCCCGGGACCGGTACGACCAGCAACGCGGTCGCGCAGATTCCTTCGATCAGCCGGCCGGGCCGCGCGGCCGCGGCTATGGTCCACCGGATTCCGCTGACCCGCTGGCCGCGCGGGCCGAGCAGAACGGCTACGCGCGCCCGGCCGCGTATGGCCCGCCGGACGGCGACGCCCCGCCGCGTTTCGATGATCCGCGCCGGCTGCGGGATGCACCCGGCGCGCCTGGCGAGCGGAACGGCTACCGCTCAGCGGCGCCCGGCGGCGACGGGGGCGACGGCCCGTTCCGGTGGCGCCCACCCGCGGGCGCACCCGAGCCGGAGGCCCTGGCCCCGCTGCCCGATTACCACGGCGGGGGGACGGATCACCAGGCCGGGCCGGGACCTCGCGACTGGGACGCGAGCCAGGAGCATGACTGGGACTCGAGCCAGTTCGACAGCTCCATGGACCTGGCCGAGCCCGTATCCGGACCGGTGGACCGCGCGGCGTGGCCGCTTGAGGCCGACGAGTTCGATGAGCCGGGTGAGTGGGATGACGCGGGACCGGGAGAAGGGCTCATCCCGGGCCTGGACTCCCGGCGCGGCCGGGGCGGCCGGGGCGGCCGGGGCGGCCGGGGCGGCCGGGGCGGTCGGCCCCGCCGGCGAATCAGCCGGGTGCTGGCCCCGCTGATCGCGCTGGTGCTGCTGGTGGCACTGGGCGCGGGCGGTTACAAGATCTACAGGCACTTCCAGTCGCCGGACTTCAGCGGGCCAGGGTTCGGCGAGGTCACGGTGCAGGTGCCGCAGGGCGCCTCGGCGTTCTCCATGGCTCCGGAGCTGGTGAAGCTCGGCGTCGTGGCCAGCACCAGTTCGTTCATCAGCGCCGCGAAGAGCAACTCGAACCCGGATGGCCTGGAGCCTGGCTTCTTCCGCCTGCGCCACCACATGAACTCGGCCCTGGCCTACGCGCTTCTGATCAACCCGTCGTCACGGATCCAGAGCGTGGTCACGATCCCGGAGGGCCTGCGGGAGACGCAGATACTGGCCACGCTGGAAGCCAAGACCGGCACCTCGGCCAGCGCGTTCGCGAAGGCCCTCAAGGACACCTCCGCTCTCGGGCTGCCCTCTTACGCCAAGGGCAACCCGGAAGGCTTCCTGTTCCCGGCCACCTACAACTTCAACCCGGGCACCAGCGCGCTCAGCATGCTGCAGGCCATGGTGGCCCGGTTCAACCAGGAATCGGCCAGCATCAACC
>Ga0335074_10009086_pt1 | contig 13844 bp, 11 predicted proteins | sample Lox_Sample_23_FD_206715 | JGI IMG/M metagenome (GOLD analysis project Ga0335074, IMG submission 206715) | Soil microbial communities from Loxahatchee National Wildlife Refuge, Florida, United States - Lox_Sample_2.3 | ecosystem: Environmental > Terrestrial > Soil > Wetlands | place: USA...
CGCGCACGCCGCGGCAGAGCCCGAGGCCGCGTCGGCTACACCACAGTCCGATGCAGCGCCAATGGTTGAAGCCGCGCCAACGGTTGAGGCCGCAGCCGCGTCGAAGTCTTCGGCAGAGCCCGGCCCAGCGCCCGTAGTTGAAACTCTGACGGTCCCGGAGCCCGCGGTAGCGGCCGAGGTCGAGCTAGCGCCCGATGCCGCGGAAGCGCCTGACGCCGCCCTAGCGCCTGAGGCTGCTGGAGCCCCCGAGGCTGTGTCGGTTCAGGACTCCGAGCTAGCGCAGCCCGAGGCGGTACCAGCCGCGGAGACCGCGTCACTCTCCGAGCCAGCGCCGACCTCACAGTCCGACGTCCTGGCGCCGTCCGAACGCGCCGAGACAGCCGAAGTCCTGCCCGCCGGCGCCCCGGCAACCGAAGACGCCGAGATCGCCGCGACCGTTGAGCGGGCTGGCAGCGCCGTTGCCCGGGCGGGCGAGTTGGAGAACTTTGGCGGCCTCAGCACATGGACCCGGTGTTTCACCGAGCGTTTGCGGCCGGTGGCGAGACCCGCTATGCCCGCGGAAGCTCAGCCGTGGCGAATGTTCGCCGCCGCCCGCAGCACTGCGCTTGCCGACCTGAGCGGACTGTTCACGGCGGACCCAACCGCGTGCCGCACGCTCGCTGTCGTCGACGATCCGGCCGATGAGCGCTCGCGAGCGACGGCCCTCGAGGCGGCTCACGACGCGATGACGACCGGCGAGCTTGTAGTCGTGACGACGAGTCCGGGATTCACCGGTTTCTTTGCCAGTCTGCACGCCGAGCATCCGTCGATCGGCGTCACGATCCTGCGCGTGCCGCCTGACGCCGGCGCGGCGCCTGCGGCGATTCAGCAGTTCGCCGCCGCCGAGCCCGGAAGCTTCAGGGAGCTAGTGCTCGGAGACGCCGAGACCGTCAGCGAGCCCGTTCTCAGCGAGGTGCCCCTCGCCGGCGGCGGCGACTTCCCGCTCGGGCCGAACGACGTCATCCTCATCAGCCGCGGAACATGCGGCGCTGCGCTCGCGCTCGCCCAGGTCCTCGCAATCTGCGGCACCGGCATCGCGGTGGTCGGCAGGCCGGGAGAGCACGACGACGACTCACTGATCGCCGGGCTTGAAGTGCTGCGCTCGGCCGGAGCCCGCGTGGGCTACGAGGTCATCGACATCGCGGACCCGCCAAGCCTCACCGCCGCTGTCAGGCGGATCGAGGACCGGCTCGGAGCCGTGACAGCTGTCGCGCATGGTGCGGCGGCTGGCGACCTCGTTTCTATGAGTGAGATGAAGCAGGCCCCGATGGCCGAGCATCTCGGGGACGAGTCAGCTCTGCTTGACCAGCTGGCGGGTGCCGTTCGCCCCGGCCAGCTCAAGATGATCATCACCTTCGGATCGGTGATCGGCCGGTACGGCCTCGCCGGAGCGAGCCTGCAGGCGCTCAGCAGTGGTGCCCTGACGAGCCGCGCAACGCAGCTCGCCGACGCCAGCATCGGCTGCGAGGCGCTGCACGTAGACCTGCCGGCCTGGGACGCTCGCGGGATGGGCGATCGTCCTGGCCTCGCAGCTGAGCTCGCCGCCGCGGGGACAGCCGGGCTCGATGTCGCGACTGCGAGCCGATTGCTGCTGAAGGTCATGACCACCCCGGACGCGCCCCGCGACCTTGCGCTGCACGGTCGGGTGAGCGGACTTGCCGCAGTGCCGGCGCCTGTGCTCACGGCCGCCGAGCTCGATGCGGCAGGCCTTGCCCACGGAGGTCGCTTCCTGCGCGAAATAGCCGTCTACTACCGCGGCATCGAACTCATCTCGTCGGCCAGCCTCGGACTGGACACCGATCCCTACCTGGCCGACTACCGGATCGACGGGCTACCGGTATTGCCGCCGGTGCTCGCACTGGAGGCACTGGCCCAAGCGGCGTCGGTCCTGGCCGGGCGGCCGCTGCGACGGGCCGCCAGCATCGCCTTCGACTCACCCGTGGTCATCCCGCCCGGGGGCGAAGCGGTCCTGCAGATCCTGGCGCATCGCGACGGCGACACGATCGTGACCGCGCTCCGCTGCTCCGATAGCTCGTACCGGGTCGATCATGCTCGGGCCGAGTTCAGCTGCGCTGCGGAGCAGCAGGATGTCACTGAGGTCCCGAGTGCGGTTGCGTCGGCCGCGCTGAACCAGTTCGCGGCAAGTACGTCGGGACTGGTCGACGGCGCCGAGCTGTACGGGCCAATCTGCTTCCAGTCAGGCAGGTTCCGCCGGATCGCGCTGCTACCCGAGGTCACCGCACGCTCCGGACGGGCGCTTGCCCGCGCCAGCGACGACCGGCCATGGTTTGCAGCCGGGAGCGACCTGGCCGCGACGACCTTCCTGCTCGGCAGCCCGGGCCTCAACGATGCCGCCATTCAGGTGCTGCAGGCCTGCGTGCCGCACCGCCGCGTGCGAGCGGCGGGCTGCGAGTCGGTGCAGTTCTCGGGCCGCGCAGCCGAGGGGCCCGTCGAGATCCGGGCGATCGCCGCACCGGTTCAGCCCGGCGCTTCCGGCGACGGCTACACCAGCCTCGTGCCCGACCAGGCCGGGCCACCGACCGCCGAACTGACACCGCAGGATGCTGCTCAGGCTGCTGATGTGCCGGTAACGCCCGGCGCGGCGACGGCGCAGGACGGGTCGGCCAGCGCGGCGGGCGGCGCGGCTGGCAGCGGGGCGGTCAGGCCGGCGGTCGTGGCTGTCGCGCCGGCGGACATGACTCCCGAGGAGCGCGCGGACATGGAGGTCGCCGAACGGCGGCCGCAGTCGCGCAAGTCGCGCCGTGCGAGCCGGCGGGCCGGCGGGCACTCGCACGGACAACGGAACGCCATAAGTTCCGCTCTGCTGGCCGCACAGGCTATCGCCCTCGGGTCTGGTCACGACCGCGCGACGGACCTCCCGGGAGCACGTGACGATCAGTTGCACTCCGGAACCGCGCCAGGGCAGACGCACCAGGGTGCGAATGTTCCGGAGACCGGTGCCGACGGCGCAGCCTTGCACGCCGTGAGCGACCTGGCAGGACCCACGCTGCAGCGCTGGGACATCGAGGCAGTCGACGCTGCCGGTCAGCTGCTCGCCACGTGGCGCGGGGTGCACCTGCATGACTCCGGCCCGCTCCCCCGCAATGCGGCCTGGCCGCCCACCTTGCTCTCGGTGTTCCTGGAGCGGTCCGCCGTGGATCTCGGGCTCGACGATGGCCTGCGCGTTACGGTCAGCTGCGGCCAGCCGGACGTTCCGCCGCTCCCGCTGCTGAGAAGCGTGCCGCAGCAAGCGTCAGCCGCGGAGAGCCATAACACGAGCCGCGGACGGCACGCCGGGCCCGAGCGGCGGGCGGTCAACACCGCAACGGCACCTGGCGAGGGACCGCTCTCAGGCTTCGGCCTGACGCTACGGGCGCCTGTTCCGGTGGCCTGCGGCTGGGCAGTTGTCGACTCCGGTCTGCGGCACCACGAGCCGGAGCCCGGCCTTGCGCTGGCCTGCGGTCAGCTCCGCGCGGAGCTTGGGGAGCCGCCAGCCGTGCTGGCAGCCCGACTCCACGCGATCGTCAGCTGCGCAGAGATGGCTGACCTGCTCGACGGACGGCTGAACTCCGCGCAGCTCTCGGTCACCCGCTCGACGAGCGATGGCTGGGCGCTGCTCACCCTGGGCAGGGCGTCCATCGCGTGCGCCGTCGTGGAACTTAGCGGAATCGCTGCGCCGGTCGCGGTCGCGCTGCTCACCCGGCGGCACGCCCATGCCCGCCCGCGTGAGCGGCGGAGCCGGGCCGAGACACCTGTCGCCGGATAGCAAGACCCGCAGGCGGCCGACCAGCGATCGCGCCCGCCTGCGGGAGACCGTCCTGCGCGGGTAGCGCAGCCACGTCATCGTACGCTGAGCCGGGCATGGCGGATGCACGGGGCAGTCTGCCAGAATTGCGCCAGAACGACGTTCTAGTCGAAGGCGGCGCCATGACCACACCAGCGGCAGGATCGGTCGACGGGATCGACATCTCGCTCACGGAGTTCTGGGGTCTGTCGCTTGAGGACCGGCACCGGGATTTCGCGAAGCTGCGGTCACTCGGCAAGCCGCCGTATTTCCTCGTCCCGGAGAGTCCCTTCAGCCAGGAGGGCGACGGCTACTACGCCTTTATCTCCCATGCGGACGTCAGTGCTGCGAGCCGGCAGCCAGAGCTGTTCTCCTCCGCGCGGGGCGCCACCAGCATCGAGGATCTGCCCGCCGAATTTAACGAGTACTTCGGCTCGATGATCAACATGGACGATCCGCGCCATGCCCGCCTGCGGCGGATCGTGTCTCGCGCCTTCACGCCCAAGATGATCAAGAAGTTCGAGGAGGACGTCCAGCGCACCGCCGCCGGCATCGTCGACGACCTTCTCGTTACCGGGCCCTGCGACTTCGTGCAGCACGTGTCGACGCGACTCCCGCTGAAGATCATCTGCGAGATGATGGGCATCGGCGACGACCACTACGACATGGTGCTGCGCAATACGAACATCATCTTGTCGGGCGCGGACCCGGAGTTCATCAGTGAGGACATGGACGAGGCCATCGCACAGTTGCTCACCGCGGGCAAGGATCTCGCCGATCTGGTCACCGAGGTCGCCGCGGATCGTGCCATCCATCCGCAGGACGACGTCATTACCTCGCTCGCATCGGCGAACATCGACGGGGAGCAGCTCACGCCGGCCGAGCTCGGCTCGTTCTTCGTGCTGCTCGTTGTCGCCGGGAACGAGACGACGCGTAATGCGATCTCACATGCGCTGCATCTGCTGACAACGCATCCGGAGCAGCGCGAGGTGCTGCTTGCCGACCTGGAGGGGCGACTTCCGGCGGCCGTCGAGGAGATCGTGCGGTACGTCTCCCCCGTCATCTGGATGCGCCGCTCGGTCACGCAAGACTGCACGCTGAACGGGCACAACTACCGCGAGGGCGACAAGGCTGTGCTGTTCTACTGGGCCGCGAACCGGGATGAGAGCGTCTTCCACGATCCTGCCCGTTTCGACATCACTCGGTCGCCGAACCCGCACGTCGGCTTCGGTGCCGCCGGCCCGCATTTCTGTCTCGGCGCTCACCTCGCGCGGCGGGAGATCACCGCGATGCTCCGCGAGCTTCTGACCCGCGTGCCGAGTGTCCGGACGACTGGCGAGCCGGATCGCCTGCTGTCCTCGTTCATCAACGGCATCAAGCACATGAGCTGTGAGTTCGACTGACCGGAGTTGCGGACCGGCCGTCACGGTCGAGGCCGCGACCTCACACCAGCGGCCAGAGACTCGCTATTCGCTTACGCAGCGACGGTAAGGCGCCGCCGGATCTGACCCCGATGCGCCCTTTCTTCCAAGCCGGCAAAGGATCTCCGTCACTCTCCGTGAACGCAGCATTCCCCCAGCCTGCGGGTGCAATTTGCACGGCCGACGAGGTACCCGGGAATCGATGCTGAGACTTTCCAGTAACTACCTGTGATCGCAGCCGCACTACGTGTATAACTGGAGACCCATGCGGCACTGAGGGGCCCGGTTCGCCGGGACGGGGGACAGTGCCGCGGGACAAGGGGGAAACCGTAAGTCGCGGAGGGGGACCTTCGTCTGGGGCCGTTCGATGCCCAGAGGGATCGCCCGGCTGCATGCCGCCTCGGTGCGTACGACCGGGCGCGCGCAGCGAACGAAGGTCGCGACGAGCGGCGGGGCCTTCGTCCTGTGGGCGGCGCCACCCGGGGGCGTGGCGCGGCCCGCAGGCGGAGGCCAGATAGGACCGGCCGATCAGCGCAGCTGGCTGATCGGCCGGCTGCCAGGCCGACGGGCCCGGTCAGCCGAGGTCGTTGATCTGCTCTGCCAGCGCGAAGTCGCTGGCGGTCAGACCACCCGCGGAGTGCGTCGACAGCGTCAGCGTCACCTTGTTCCACGCGATCGCGATGTCCGGGTGGTGATTCATCTTCTCGGCCAGGTACGCGATCGCGCCGACGTACAGAATCGACGCCCGGAAGTCGGCAAGGGTCGCCACATGCTCGATCTCGGCGCCAGCCCGGGTCCAGCCGGGTAGCGCGGTCAGTCGCTCGGTGATCTGGTCCTCAGTCAGCACATCCATGCCCTTCTCCGTGATCTCTCGCGGTCTCGGATCCTGATCCTGCTCCCCAGTGTCTGCCCGATGCCGGCCGGAATCTCTCCTGTCTGCCCGGGCTGCGCAGCCGCTCGCCGCTCAGTGGTGTCGGCGCCGAGCCGGGGCAGGCAGTCAAACGGCTGCGCAATTCACTCAGATAGTGACGTTCTGCCTCTGCGAGCTGCTAACGGAGCGAGCGCCGATGACTTCCCACGCCAAAGGTGCAGTTTTGCGTCTGGTTTATCCCGATTGTTCGGCACCTAGCGCGTGGGAAGTCGCGGCTCGCCGCAAGCAAGCGCACTCGCGCGCCGTATCTGCTGGCGCGACCGGTCAGCGCCGAGGGCAAGGCCGGTAGGCTCCGTGATCGTGACAGACTCAGCTCCAGCCGCGCACGCCTCACCGCGTCGCACCCCGCTCATCGGCGTTCACGAGCAGCTGGGCGCCAGCCTGACTGACTTCGCCGGGTGGCTGATGCCGCTGCGCTACGGCAGCGAAACCGCAGAGCACACTGCCGTCCGCACTGCCGCCGGCCTCTTCGACCTCTCGCATATGGGCGAGTTCACGGTCACCGGCGAGGGTGCGGCTGCTGCCCTCGACTACGCCCTCACCGGTGAGCCATCGGCGCTGAAGCCCGGCCGGGCCCGCTACACGATGATCACCGCCGACGACGGCGGCGTCATCGACGACCTCATCGTCTACCGGCTGGCTGACACCGACTTCCTCATCGTCGCCAACGCCGGAAACGCGGCCGTCGTCGGCCCGGCACTCGCCGAGCGCGCCGCCGGATTCGAGGCCGCTGTCGCTGACCGGACGGACGACTACGCGCTCATCGCGGTGCAGGGGCCCCGGGCCGCGGCGATCCTCGCACCGCTCACCAGCACCGTCCTGGACGAGGTGAAGTACTACGCCGGCTACCCAGCCCAGGTAGCAGGCCGCAGTGTGCTGCTGGCGAGAACCGGCTACACCGGCGAGGACGGCTTCGAGATCTTCGCCGGGCCACAAGACGCCGAGTACCTGTGGGAGCAGCTGAGCGCCGCCGGCGCCCGCAGCGGGCTGATCCCGGCAGGCCTGGCGGCGCGGGACACGCTCAGGCTCGAGGCGGGGATGCCGCTTTACGGCAACGAGCTCGGCCGCGACCTGACGCCCTACGACGCGGGCCTCGGCCGGGTCGTGAAACTGGACAAGCCCGGCGGCTTCGTCGGCCGGGACGCGCTTGCCCGCCGGGCGCAGGACCAGCCTCTGCGTCAGCTGATCGGCCTCAGCCTGCAGTCGCGCCGGATCCCCCGGCATGGCTACACGGTCCTGTGGGACGGCGCCCCGGCGGGCACGGTCACCAGCGGCGCGCCGTCGCCCACTCTGGGCGTCCCGATCGCCATGGCGTACGTCCGCCCGGATGTCGCGGCCTCGGCCGTGGCCGGTGACGGGCAGAGCCGCCTCGCTGTCGATATCCGCGGCCGCGCTGAGCCGGCCACACTGGTGGAATTGCCCTTCTACCGCCGCCCGGCCTGAGCCGCCGGTCCGCCGGCGGCTCAGGCCAGGTAGCCGGGGTCCGCCCCGCGACACTGCACCCGAAGACACTGCACCCGAAGACAACTGCACCTGAAGACACTGCACCCGAAGACAACTGCAGGAGAGACGACATGACCGTTCCCGGCGAGCTGTACTACACGCCAGAGCATGAGTGGGTTGCCATCAGCGAGTCCGTCGCGTCGGTGGGCATCACCGACCACGCGCAGAAGGCGCTCGGTGACGTCGTGTTCGTCTCCGCGCCCGCGGCCGGCTCCCGGGTCAGCTCCGGCGAGCCATGCGGCGAGGTCGAGTCGACCAAGTCAGTCAGCGACCTCTACTCCCCCGTCGACGGCGAGGTGACAGAGGTCAACCCGGAGATCGACGACGATCCCGGCCTGGTCAATTCCGATCCGTACGGGGCGGGCTGGCTGTTCAAGGTCAAGCTGGACGACACCGACGGCGAGATTCCGCCGGGGCTGCTCTCAGCAACCGAATACGCGGCCCTGACCAAGGAAGACGACGAGTGAGCCGAAGCGGCTCCCCGCAGGACAAGCGCCGGCTGGACGCGGCGACAGCTCACCTGGACCCGCCGTTCGCGATCGTCGACATGGCGGCCTTCCGGGCGAACGCGGCCGCCATGACCCTCCGGGCGGGCGGAAAGCCGATTCGACTGGCGAGCAAGTCAGTCCGCTGCCGCGCGCTGATCGAGCAGGTGCTCGAGATGACCGGGTTCCGCGGGATCCTGGCCTACACGCTGCCGGAGGCACTGTGGCTGGCTGCCCGCGGCACCAGCGATGACATCGTCGTCGCCTACCCGACCACGAACCGGTCGGCGCTGGCGCGACTGACCGGAGATGCCACGGCCGCGACGTCGATCGCGGTCATGGTGGACAGCACCGAGCACCTCGACCTCATCGAGAAGATCGCCGCCGAGGTGCCCGGCCCGCACCCCGTTCGCGTCGCGATCGACGTCGATGCCGGGTACGTGGCGCTCGGCGGCCGGTTCCGGGCGGGCGCGCGTCGCTCGCCGGTCCGGACTCCTGCTGACGCCGTTACACTCGCGAGGTCCGTCCTGGCGCGGCCTGGCCTGCGGCTGGCAGGCCTCATGGCCTACGAGTCGCAGATCGCCGGAGTCGGCGACAACCCGCCCGGCCGGCCGCTGTACGCGCTGGGCGTCCGCGTCATGCAGGGCCGGTCCGCAGCGGAGCTAGCGCAGCGACGCGGTGCCATCGTCGCCGCCATCCGCGAGCTAGCACCACTGGAGTTCGTCAACGGCGGCGGCACGGGCTCGCTCGAGGGCACGTCCGCCGAGCCGGCGGTCACCGAAATCGGAGCTGGCTCCGGGCTTTACCACCCGACGCTCTTTGACGCCTACCGTGGCTTCAGCGGCCAGCCCGCCGCGATGTTCACGCTGCCGGTCGTCCGCCGGCCCGGACCGGGCGTGGTGACTGTGCTTGGCGGCGGATATCCGGCCTCGGGGCCAGGTGCATGGAGCCGAGTACCGTCGCTGTACCTCCCGGCTGGGCTGCGCCTGGACCGCGAGGAAGGCGCGGGTGAGGTGCAGACGCCGCTCATCGGCGCGGCCGCGGACAGCCTGCAACTCGGCGACAAGGTCTGGATGCGCCACGCCAAGGCCGGCGAGCTCTGCGAGCGATTCAGCGAGCTGCACCTGGTCGAGGGCGACGCTGTCGTGGCGACCGTGCCTACCTACCGCGGCGAGGGCCAGACGTTCCTGTGACCCGTGGTGCCGCGAAGCTGCAGACGCGGCCGACTCCCTGACCTGACGGCCCGCTAGCTGTTGCGGCGGTGCCGGACCCACACACGCAGCAGTGCGAGCCCGACGACGGCCACGCCGACGGCCGCCGCCCCTATCTGCACCTGAGGCTTAGAAGCCTGCTCAAGGGCCTTCTCCCGCAGGAGACGAACGTTGTTTGCCGGGCTCACCCGCTCGGCCAGGCTGTCGATGGTGCGCGCCAGGTCCTCGCGGGTCCGCTCGATTTGCGCCACAAGCAGCTCCGGGTCGCCCTTGGCGACGGCACCGTCGACCGTAGTTACGGCGCCGTGCACTTCGACCGCCCCGCCCGGTTGCGCCATGTGACCTCATCCCTCCCTGCGTCCCGGCTTGTCCGCTGACGCATGCGGTAGCTCACTAGCTTCCCAGGGCAGAGCGCGTCATGCACAGCCGGCCGTCTAGTTGGCGGCTCAGGAGCATGCTGCCAGCTGAGACTTCGCGAGTGTCGTGCCGCACGTTTAGGATCGAGCCGTGACAATTCAGGCGGTGATCTTCGACTGGGGCGGCACACTGACGCCATGGCACACCATCGACGGGCTGCAGCTGTGGTCCTCGGTCTGCGCATCGTACTTCGCCGCTGGTGAAGCGGCACGGTACGCGGCAGCGCTGCATGCCACTGAGGCTGCGCTGTGGGGCGAGTCCGTCGCCAGCCAGCGCAGCGCCACGATCGCACAGCTGTTCAAGCAGGCAGGCGTCCCGGCGTCCGAGCAATTGCTCGCGACCTACGTGAGCGCGTGGGAACCGCATACATTCACCGACCCGGATGTGCCGCCCCTGTTCCGCGATCTGCGTGACCGTGGCATCAGGATCGGTGTGCTGTCCAACACGATGTGGCCGCGGGCCTGGCATGAGGACGTATTCCGCCGCGACGGCGTACTCGAGCTCATCGACGGCGCCGTGTACACGAGCGAGATCGACTGGACCAAGCCGCACCCTGAGGCGTTCCAGGCAGCGATGACCTCAATCGGAGTCAGCGACCCGGCCAGCTGCGTCTTCGTCGGCGACCGACCCTACGACGACGTGCACGGGGCAAAGAGTGTCGGCATGCGGGCCGTGCTGATCCCGAACGACGGCGTCCCGCCGTTTGCGGCGGCAGCCCCGGATGCGGTCATCGCCCGGCTCGCAGACCTGCGCCCGCTCGTCGAGTCCTGGTAGGCCATGCGCCGTGCATCAGTGCAGGTGCGACTGCCAGTCCGCGGGTACGCGGCCGGCCGGACCGGGCACCGGCTGGTCTTCGGGATGCTGCTCCGGCGGTGCGAGCGCAGGACCACCCTCGTAAAGCTGGTCGTTCTGGTAGTCCCAGAACCACGACTCGCCCGGCTCGAAACTGCGGATGATGTGATGTCCGCTGGCCTTCGCGTGCCGGGTCGCGTGCTGCTCCGGCGAGGTGTCACAACAGCCGATATGGCCGCATTCGGTGCAGCGGCGCAGGTGCACCCACCAGCCGCCGACGGCCTCGCACTCGACGCAGCCAGTGCCGCTCGGCGGAACCGACGGGTCGATCCCCTCGATCGTGGTCATGTGTCCTCCCGTTCTGCTCGAGGTGCGAGCGGATCGCCGAGCGACTCGCTGGCCGCCCATCGGTATACCCCGCTCGACATGGTGGATGTCGCCCGGTCCGCGCGGATGCTGAAGACCCGGTGGCGGGCCTGCTGAATCTCGGTGTCGTCCGGCTCGGCCAGCCATGCCAGCTCAGCCAGGTGGCCCGCCAGCCGGAGTCCGTCCTCGCCTCCGCGCAGCGCAGCAACCCGCAGTTCGGGGTCCGCCCCAGCGCTCACCTCAGCGGACCCGTTCTCGCCCGTGTCCGGCACTGCCTCTTCGGCGAGTGCGACTGCCCTCGCTGCAAGGACGGCAGCGCCGCCGGTGAGCCGGGCGATCTCGGCGGCCAGCGCCCGCTCGGGCGCGGGCTTGAGCGTCGCCGGGTTTCCGTCCCACCAGCCGCCGTACTGGCGCCAGATCGTCCGGACGATGAACTCGGGCTCGTCGTAGACCGGCTGCAGATACGGCCGCCCAGCCAGCCGAGCGGGGACGGCGACGGTGTGAATCGCCTCGTCGAGCCGGCCGCCGCCGTTCATGACCTCGAGCGTCTGGCTGACCAGCGTCTCCAGCAGCTCGGCTGTGTCGCCGAGAGCCTGGCGCACCCGCTCTGCGCCGATGACGGGGAGTCCGTGGCCGGGCAGTAGGTACTCGGGCTCGAGCTCGATCATGCGGCGCAGCGCCTGCGCCCACTCGAGCGGATACCGCTGCACCTTCTGCGGATTTCCGGCATTCGGCGAAGCCCAGATGAACAGGTCACCGCAGCACAGCACACGGCGGTCCGCCAGCCAGGTGACCGTGTGGTCGTCGGTCTCGCCCTTCTCGTGCCGCAGCATGAGTATCACGGCTCCGGCCTCGACGCTGAGCTCGGCGGCGTAGGTAACGTCGGGGTACCGGTACTCGACAGGCCAGCGCAGGTTTGCGATGCCGAACTGGCGCCGGTTGATGACGCCGTTGTACCCGGCAGTGGCGATGTAGCGGTCGAACCGGGCGGCCACCGCCTCGTGGCCGACAACTACCGGAGCGGGCCAGCCGCGCTCGGCGGCCTCGGCCTCCCACGGCGCGACACCGAAGACATGATCGATATGGCCGTGTGAGTAGATCGCCGTGTGCAGCCGCTCGTCAGTCCAGCGCCGCAACTCGTCATGGATGCCCTGAGCGGCGAACACGCTGCCAGTGTCGACGAGCACCAGACCGTCCCCGGACCGGATGGCCGTGACGTTGGCGAACGCGGGCAGGAACGCGACGTCGTCACAGATCTCGGCAAGGCCGCCCAGATGACCGACCGGGTGGAACTCGCTCGTGCGCGCCTCCCCGCGCCAGAGGCGGTCAGCAAGGGCCAGGATGTCGGCGGCCATCAGGCGCTCTTCTCGGTCAGGTCGTCCCGGAAGCCTGCGTACCACGCCGGGAATTCGGCGAGGGAGCCCAGGACGACAGCGGCACCGCCAGCGGTCAGCTCAGCCGCGGTGAAAGAACCAGTCGGAGTTCCCACCGGCACCGCTCCGGCAGACTGACCTGCGGCCATGTCGGCGGGCGTATCGCCGACGTAGACCGCCGCCCCCAGCCGGGCCAGGACGGCCGCTTTCTCCGGCCCGTGCACATGGGTGAACACCTCGTCGGCAGCCAGACCGACAGCGTCCAGGCTCGGCTGTACCGAGACCGGATGCTTGGCCGTGACGATCACTGTGCGCTCCCCCGAGCGATGTACCGCGGCGAGTGCCTCGGCTGCCCCCGGCAGCAGAAAGGTAAGCGCGGGCGTCAGCCGGACGTAGTGCCGCCGGTAGCTGTCCGCGGCGGCCTGCTGGTCCTGCGCCGGGAACCAGTAGCTGACTTCGTCCTCCAGCTTGATACCCATCCGCTGGTCGACGTCGGCCAGGTCGATGGCGACCCCGAGCTCGTCAGACACCGCTTGCCAGGCGGCCATAATCGCCGGCCGGGAATTGATCAGAGTCAGGTCCAGATCGAAACCAACCGGCCCGGCCTTGCGCATCGATCTCCTCACTGCCCTGCGACCTGCCGGCGTGCAGCGAGCGCGCTCACGTGATCGATCAGCTGCGCTGCCACCAGGTCGAACGACTCGATGTCGTGCTGAGCGCGGCTCATCAGCACAGCGCCCTCGCTGGCCGCCAGCAGCAGCGTAGCCGCCGATACGGCTTCTCCCCCACTCAGTCCGCCCGCTTCGAGCGCGCTCGCGAGCTTGTCCCGCCAGGCGGTGAAAGCCAACGCTGCCTGCTGACGCTCGTTCTCGCTCTCCGCAGCGACGGTCACAGCGACCAGAGCGCAGCCAGCCCCGAATTCGGCGTACGTCAGCAGGGCGCGCCAGGACTGCAAGAACGAGCGGGCCACTTCCACCGCCGGCGAGCCCATGTCGCGATCGATCAGGCTCAGCACCTGACGCTGCGCGGCGACGATGGCGGCCGTGACGAGTTCCTCCTTGCCGCCGGGAAAGTGATGGTAGATAGAGCCGCGCGGCGCGCCGGTCTCCGCCAGCACCGTGGTGAACGACGTCGACTGGAGGCCGCGCCGAGCTAGCAGTCTCACGGCACCGGCCACCATCCGGTCCCGGACTTCGCTCATCGTCGTTCCTCCATTCCGCTTGACTATGACGACCATCATAATCTAGCGTCCTATGACGGTCGTCATAGCCAAGCCTGAGGGAGCACTCACCATGCCCATGATCGATGTCTACGCAGCCGCCGACACCTTCCCGGCCGACGCCGACGAGCGCCTCGGCCACGAACTTACTCACGCCGTGCTCCGCGCCGAGGGAGTGGCCACGCCGGGAGCCTTTCACCTCGACAACACTGCGGCCTTCGTTCACCGGCTGCCAGCCGCCGCGATCTCGACCGCCAGCACGCCGTCAGCACATGCAGTCCGGGTCCAGATCGTGACACCTCC
>Ga0335074_10009087_pt1 | contig 13844 bp, 12 predicted proteins | sample Lox_Sample_23_FD_206715 | JGI IMG/M metagenome (GOLD analysis project Ga0335074, IMG submission 206715) | Soil microbial communities from Loxahatchee National Wildlife Refuge, Florida, United States - Lox_Sample_2.3 | ecosystem: Environmental > Terrestrial > Soil > Wetlands | place: USA...
TGCTCTCCGTCAAATCACCCACCACCGAAAAGATCCCGACCGCGCAGCCGAAGGCGACGCTGCGCCCGACCGGCAGACCGAAATGCGCGGCGCCGACCCAGGCGATGAGGGCCACCGCGCACAGCCCTCCGGCCGCACCCTCCCAGGTCTTGCCCGGGCTCACCCGCGGGGCGAGCTTGTGCCGTCCGAGCGCGCGTCCCACGAAGAACGCACCGATGTCCGCGGCGATGACCAGAAACACCAGCCACAGGACGATCTGCGGCCCGCGCACCGGTCCGCGGCTCGCGTCCAGGCGGGCGAGCGCCACGAATGCGGGCACCAGGACCGGCACCCCGCAGGCGAGCGCGAGCAGCGGGCGGTGGCTCACCGGCCCGAGCGCCAGCCACAGAAAAGCGATCACCCACCACGCGCATGCCGCCTCGAGCAGCAGCAGCAGGTGCGAGGGCTGCGCCGTGGAGCGCCAGGCGAGCACCAGGAGCAGTGCGATGGCGGCGGCGTAGCCGGCCCGCGCCGGCGCGCCGCGCAGTCCGCCGAACGCCGCCCATTCCCACGCCCCGAGCGTCAACACCGCGCCGAAGGCGAGCACGGTCCAGCGCGGCGCGAGCGCGAACAGCCCCAGCAGCAGTACGCCGCCGAGGATCAGCGCGGTGACGATGCGCAGCCTAAGCATCGGCTTTGATGCCGAGCTGCGCCGAGGTCTTGCCGAAGCGGCGCTCGCGCTGCGCGAAGAAGCGCAGCGCCGCGTCCAGCTCGGCGACGCCGAAATCCGGAAACAGCACCTCGCTGAAGTACAGCTCGGCGTAGGCGAGATTCCACAGCAGGAAATTGCTGATGCGCAGCTCCCCGCCGGTGCGGATCAGAAGGTCCGGATCGGGGAGACCGGCGAGCGCGAGGCGCGCGGCGATGTGCGCCTCCCCGATCTGCTCCGCCTCGAGGGTCCCGGCGGCCACATCGCGCGCGAGCGAGCGGCAGGCCTGCGCGATATCCCAGCGCCCGCCATAGGCGAATGCCACGCACAGCGTCAAGCCCGCATTGCCCGCGGTCAGCGATTCCGCCTGCGCCATCGTGCCCGCGATCTCGGCGCCGAGCGCGGCGCGATCGCCGATGAACTTGAGGCGCACCCCGCTCGCGTGCAGATCGGACACCTCGCGCGCAAGGGATTCGAGCAGCAGTCTCATGAGCAGGCCCACTTCATCGCTCGGCCTGCGCCAGTTCTCGCTCGAGAAGGCGAACAGCGTAAGATGGCCGATCTTGCGCTGCGCGCACGCCTGCACCACGCGGCGCACCACCTTGACGCTGGCGCGATGCCCCGCGGGGCGGGGCAACCCGCGCGCACGCGCCCAGCGGCCGTTGCCGTCCATGATGATCGCGACGTGATGCGGCATGTGGGCGATCGTCATTCGGATCACGCGGCCCGCTCAGACCTGCATCAATTCCTTTTCCTTGTCCGCCATCGCGTGGTCGATCTCGGCGACGTGCTTGTCGGTGAGCTTCTGAATCTCCTCCTGCGCGCGGCGCTCCTCGTCCTGCGCGATGAGCTTCTCCTTGAGCATCTCCTTCAGCTCGCTCATGACCTCGCGGCGCACGTTGCGCACCGACACGCGCGCGCTCTCCGCCTCGGCGCGCACCACCTTGGTGATGTCGCGGCGGCGCTCCTCGGTGAGCGCCGGCATGGAGATGCGGATGAGCGTGCCGGCGGTGTTCGGCGTCAGCCCGAGGTCCGACTTGTAGATGGCCTTCTCGATCACCGCCACCATGGACTTCTCCCAGGGCGTGACGGTGAGGGTGCGGGCGTCCTCGGTGGCGATGTTCGCCACCTGGTTGAGCGGCATCTCCGAGCCGTAGTAGTCGACCTTGATGTGCTCGATGAAGCTGGTGTGCGCGCGCCCGGTGCGCAGCTTCTTCAGCTGATCCTTGAAAGCCGACACGCACTTCTGCATGCGCTGTGTCGCGTCCTTCTTGACGTCATCGATCATAGCTTGCCCTCTGTCGGTCCCGCCGAGACGACCGTACCCACATCCTCGCCCTGAACGATACGCACCAGATCGCCCGCATGGAACAGGTTGAAGACCTGCAGCGGCAGGTTGTTCTCCTGGCACATCACGATCGCCGTGGCGTCCATGACGTTGAGCCGGTCGCTCAACACCTTCTCGAAGGTCAGATGCGTGTAGCGCCGCGCCCCGGGATGCTTGAGCGGATCGGCGTCGTAGATGCCGTTGACCTTGGTGGCCTTGAGCAGGATCTCCGCGCTGATCTCGATGGCGCGCAGGCTCGCCGCGGTGTCGGTGGTGAAGAAGGGATTGCCGGTGCCGGCGCCGAAGATGACCACACGGCCCTTCTCCAGATGGCGTATCGCGCGGCGGCGGATGTAGTCCTCGCAAACCTCGTTGATGCGCAGCGCCGACATCACGCGCGCGTAGGTGCCCTGCGATTCGAGGGCGTCCTGCAGCGCGAGGGCGTTCATCACGGTCGCGAGCATCCCCATGTGATCGGCCGTCACGCGATCCATGCCGGCGCGCGCCAGGCCGGCCCCGCGGAATATGTTGCCGCCGCCGAGCACCACGGCGACCTGCACCCCCATCTGGGTCAGATCACGGATCTCTCCGGCGACGCGCTTGAGCATCTGCGGATCGATGCCGTAGTCCTCGCTCCCGAGGAGCGCCTCGCCGGACATCTTGACCAGGATTCTTCTGTAGCGTGCAGTGGGCGTTGCGTCCGTCATGATCCCGTACCCTACTATAAAAGACCCCGCCGGGGCGGGGTCGTTGGAGTGCGATCAGGGCCTAGTGCTTCGACGGGCCTTTATCCTTGTCTTTTTCCCGCGACTTCACCTGATCCATGACCTCGCGCACGAAGTCATCCTGCTTCTTCTCGATCCCGGCGCCCACTTCGTAGCGCACGAACTCAAGCACTCTCGCGCCCGACTGCTTCAACAGCTTCTCGACGCTCACCTCGGGGTCCTTGACGAACGGCTGTCCGAGCAGCGTGATCTCGGCGAGGTACTTGCGCAGCCGCCCCTCCACCATCTTGGCGATGATCTGCGGCGGCTTGTTCTCGCCCCGGGTCTGCTCGGTGAGGATCTCGCGCTCCTTCTCGAGCACCTGCGCCGGCACCGCGCTCGCATCCACATAGGCGGGATTGATCGCCGCCACGTGCATGGCGAGGTCGCGCGCCAGCGCCTCGTTGCCGCCCTCGAGCGCGACCAGGCTGCCGATGCGCGTGCCGTGCAGATAATCGCCGAGCGCGCCCGGCGCGCTCACGCGCACGAAGCGGCGCACGGCGATGTTCTCGCCGATCTTGGCGATGAGCGCGCGGCGCCGCTCCTCGAGCGTGCCGGACCCCGCCGCGGTGTCGAGCAGAGCCTCCAGGGTGGGCGCCGAACGCTCGAGCGCCAGCTTGGCGACCTCGCGTGCGAAGGCCTGGAATTCATCGCTGCGCGCGACGAAATCCGTCTCGCAGTTGACCTCGACCATGGCGGCGCTCGCCCCCGACCGCGCCACCGCGATGGTGCCCTCGGCGGCGATGCGCGAGGCTTTCTTGTCGGCCTTGGCGAGGCCGCTCTTGCGCATCAGCTCGGCCGCCGCATCCAGATCGCCCCGCGTCTCGACCAGCGCCTTCTTGCACTCCATCATGCCGGCGCCGGTACGCTCGCGCAGCTGCTTGACCGCATCTGCCGTGACGCTCACCTCAAGCACCCCGAGCCGGCGTGCGCCGGCCCACCGGACGGCGCCGGGGCGCGCTCGCCGGGCGCTGCTCGACGGGCGGCGTGTCGGCGCCCTCGACATCGTCGGTCTCGGTCTCGCCCTCTTCGATCTGGGCGGCGACGGCCGCCGCGCCCGGGATCACCGTCACCGGCACCTTGCGCCGCGGCGGCGGCGGCTTCTTGCCGCGGTGGGCGGAGCCGGCCGGGCGGCGACCCGCGGAGGCGCGCTTCTTGGGGTTGCCTTCCTCGTCGAGCTCGACGAATTCGTCCTCGCCGGCCGGCACCTCGGGGAGCGACGCCTTGCCCTCGAGCACCGAGTCGGCGATTCCGGTCGCGTACAGCAGGATGGCGCGCATGGCGTCGTCGTTGCCCGGAATGACGTAGTCGATGCCATCCGGCGAGCAGTTGGTGTCGACCACCGCCACCACCGGAATGCCGAGCTTCCTGGCCTCGTGGATCGCGATCTGTTCGTGGCCGACATCGATGACGAACAAGGCATCGGGGAGCGCCGTCATGTCGCGAATGCCGCCGAGACTGCGCAGCAGCTTGTCCATCTCCCGGCGCAGCATCTGCGCCTCTTTCTTGCCGCGCCGGTCGAGGGTGCCGTTCTGCGCCATCTCGTCGAGCTCGTTGAGGCGCTTGATCGACTGGCGGATGGTCTTGAAATTCGTGAGCATGCCGCCCAGCCAGCGCTGATTGACGTACGGCATGCTGCAGCGCGCGGCTTCCTTCTGCACGGCATCGCGCGCCGAGCGCTTGGTGCCGACGAACAGGATCTTGCCCCCCCGCGCCGCGACGTTCTTGATGAACCCCGACGCCTGGGTATAGAGCGGCTGGGTCTTCTCGAGATTGATGATGTGGATCTTGTTGCGCTCGCCGAAGATGAAAGGGGCCATCTTCGGGTTCCAGAAGCGGGTCTGGTGTCCGAAATGGACGCCCGCTTCCAGCATCTGTCGCATCGACACGCTGGCCATGATATCTCCTTGGTCGGGTTGAGCCTCCGCGTGTCCCGATCGGAGACCCGGGAGCCTTGAAACTGCGGGATTGACCTGCAGATTGCCAGTGCTTTCCGGGCACCCGTCCGAGCGTGACGACACGCGTGCGGGGTTGTTAAAAATAGCCGCGCTTTATACCATGAACCTTCGAGGAAAACCAACTGTAAGGCAGCCCCCATGGTCACCGTCAAAACACCCGACGAGCAGGAGAAGATGCGCATGGCGGGGCGCCTCGCCGCCAGCGTGCTCGACATGATCGAGCCCTACGTGCAGCCGGGGGTGAGCACCGAGGAGCTCGACAAGCGCTGCCACGACTACATCGTGGAGGAGCTCAGGTCGATCCCGGCGAATCTCAATTATCGAGGCTTTCCGAAGACCATTTGCACCTCGGTGAACCACGTGGTGTGCCACGGCATCCCCGGCGACAAGCGCCTGAAGAGCGGCGACATCATCAACATCGACGTCACGGTGATCCGCGACGGCTTTCACGGCGATACCAGCCGCATGTACCTGGTCGGCGCCCCGAGCGTGCTCGCGCGCCGCCTGACCCGCGTGTGCCACGAGGCCATGTGGCAGGGCATCGAAGTGGTCAAGCCGGGCACCCGGCTCGGGGACATCGGTCATGCCATCCAGAGCTACGCCGAGACCAACGGCTTCTCGGTGGTGCGCGAATACTGCGGACATGGCATCGGGCGCGTGTATCATGAGGACCCGCAGGTGCTGCACTACGGCAAACCGGGAACGGGGCTCGAGCTGGTCGCAGGCATGACCTTCACCATTGAACCCATGATCAACGCCGGGCGGCGCGATGTGCGCCTGCTGAACGACGGCTGGACCGTGGTCACCCGCGACCAGTCGCTGTCCGCCCAATGGGAGCACACCATCCTGGTCACCGATGCGGGCTACGAGGTGCTCACCCTCGGCGCCGCAGCGGCGCTGCCGGCAGCCGCGGCGGCTTCTTGAGCGCCGGAGCGAAATTCCTCGATCACACCGCCGATTGGGCCTATCTGTCCGCCGTGCCCGAAGCGCTGCGCAACGGGCAGTACTCGCCGGCCGTGTTCCGCCAGGTGCTCGATGCCGGCACCGATCTGTTGCGCGAGCGCTTCATCGCCGGCGATGCGGTGGAGGATCTGGTACGCGACCGCGCCCGGCTGGTGGATGTGGCGCTGCGCGCCGCCTGGGGCCGGCACACCGGCCGCCATGCCGGAGATCTCGCCCTGGTGGCGGTGGGCGGCTACGGGCGCGGGGAGCTGCACCCGAGCTCCGACATCGACATCATGGTGCTCCTGCCGAAGAGCGATTCCGCGGACTGGCAACCGGACATCGAGAAATTTCTCACCTTTCTGTGGGACATCGGGCTCGAGGTGGGGCACAGCGTGCGCTCGATCGACGATTGCCAGCGCGAGAGCCTCGCCGACATCAGCGTCGCCACCACCCTGTTCGAGGCGCGGCTGCTGGCAGGGCCGGAATCGCTGTTCGCCGGGATGCGCCGTGCGCTCGCGCCCGATCGGCTGTGGTCATCGCAGGATTTCTTCGAGGCCAAGGTCAAGGAGCAGGCCGAGCGGCATCACCGCTACTTCGACACGGCCTACAATCTCGAGCCGAACGTCAAGTCGAGCCCCGGGGGCTTGCGCGACATCCAGACCATCGGCTGGGTGGCGAAGCGCCACTTCGGCACCGACACGCTCGATGAGCTGGTCGCGCACGGATTCCTGACGCGCGAGGAGCTGCGCAAGCTCAAGGCCGGGCAGGCCTTTCTGTGGAAGGTGCGCTTCGGCCTGCACATGCTCACGGGCCGGCGCGAGGACCGCCTGCTGTTCGATTATCAGATCAAGCTCGCCAAGCTGTTCGGCTACGAGGATGCGAGCTTCACGCTCGCGGTCGAGCAGCTCATGCAGAAGTACTACCGCACCGTGATGGATGTGAGCCTGCTCAACGAGATGCTGCTGCAGCTGTTCCGCGAGGCCATCCTGACGCAGAGCGGAGCACCGATAGCCGTCAATGCGCGCTTTCAGATCCGCAACGACTGCCTCGAAGTGACGCACCCGGAGGTGTTCGCGCGCTACCCCTCGGCGCTGCTCGAGTTGTTCGTGCTGCTGCAGCAGCACCCGCAGCTCTCCGGCGTGCGCGCCGAGACGATCCGCCTCATCGGCTCGCACATCTCGCTCATCGACGAGGAGTTCCGCCAGAACCCGCGCAATCATCGGCTGTTCATGGAGATCCTGTGCGCGCCCGTCGGGGTCACCCACGAGCTCAGGCGCATGAACCTGTATGGAGTCCTGGGGCGCTACATCCCCTCCTTCGGGCGCGTCGTCGGGCGCATGCAGTACGACCTGTTCCACGCCTATACGGTGGACGCGCACACGCTGTTCGTGGTGAGCAATCTGCGGCGCCTGGCGATGCCGAAGTACAACCACGAATTCCCGGTGCTGAGCCAGATCATGCAGTCGCTCCCCCGGCAGGAGCTCGCTTATCTCGCCGCCCTGTTTCACGACATCGCGAAAGGCCGCGGCGGCGATCACTCCGAGCTCGGCGCGGTCGACGCCGAGGCGTTCTGCCTGGAACAGGGACTCGGCCGCTACGAGGCCCGGCTGGTGGCCTGGCTGGTGCGCCATCATCTGATCCTGTCGATCACCTCGCAGAAGAAGGACATCAGCGATCCGGACATCATCCATGACTTCGCGCGCCAGGTCGGCGACCAGGCGCACCTCGACTACCTGTACGTGCTCACCGTGGCCGACGTGCGCGGCACGAACCCCAAGCTGTGGAACGCCTGGAAGGCGCGGCTGTTCGAGGAGTTCTACGACCGCACCAAGCGCGCCCTGCGACGCGGGCTGGAGAGCCCGGTCGATCAGGACGAGCTGGTCCGCGAAACCCAGGCGAGCGCGCGCGCCAGGATGCCGTCCCTGGAGCCCGAGCGCATCACGCAGGTCTGGTCGCAGTGGACCGAGGCGTATTTCCTGCGCTACACGCCCGAGGAGATCGCCTGGCAGACCACCCTGCTCGCCGATCGGCGCGACGAGGACGAGACCCCGCTGGTGGCGGTGCGTCAGCTGTCCGAGCGCGGCGGCACGGCCGTGCTCACCTACACCCGGCGGCGTCTCGCGCACAGCTTTGCGCGCACCACCGCGGTCCTCGACCAGATGGGCCTGAACGTCATGGACGCGCGCCTCATCGTGAGCGCGAGCGGCTTCAGCCTGGAGACCTACGTGGTGCTCGAGGACAACGGCGCGGTGATCGCCGACTCGGCGCGCATCCGCGAGATCGAGCGCGGCCTCACGCGCGCGCTCGAGCAGCCGGAGGATGCCGCGCTCACGGTGACCCGGCGCGCGCCGCGCCAGGTGCGCATGTTCTCCACGCCGACCCAGGTCAATTTCAGCCTCGACACGCGCAACAACCGCACCATCCTGGAGCTGATCGCGGCCGACCGGCCCGGTCTGCTGTCCGAGGTCGGCAAGGTCTTCAAGGCCGAGGGCGTCGCCATCAACGGAGCCAAGATCATGACGGTGGGCGAGCGTGCGGAGGATGTCTTCTACATCACCGACATGCAGGGGCGGGTGCTGCAGCAGGAGGCCTGTCAGCGCGTCCAGGATGCACTGGTGCGCGCCCTCGATCGGCGCGAGGCGAGCCGCCCGTGAGCGTCGATGAGAGCGCACTGCGCGCCCTCATCGAGGGCGCCTACGAGGCGCGCGCGGAGATCTCGCCCGAGAACGCCTCGCGGGAGCTGCGCGGCGCGATCGAGGCCGTGATCGACCGCCTCGACGCGGGCAGCTTGCGGGTGGCCGAGAAGCGCGGCGGGGACTGGCACGTGCATCAGTGGCTGAAGAAGGCCGTGCTGCTGTCCTTTCGCATCACGCCGAATGCGCCGCTGTGCGCGGGACCTTTCAAGTTCTACGACAAGGTGCCGCTCAAGTTCTCGGCCTGGAGCGAGACGCAGCTGGCGGCGGCAGGCGTGCGCGTCGTCCCGCCCGCGACCGTGCGCCGCGGCGCCTTCATCGCCTCGAACGCCGTGCTCATGCCGAGCTACGTGAACATCGGCGCGTTCGTGGATTCGGGCACGATGGTCGACACCTGGGCCACCGTGGGGAGCTGCGCGCAGATCGGCAAGAACGTGCACCTCTCCGGCGGGGTCGGCATCGGCGGCGTGCTCGAGCCGCTGCAGGCGAATCCGACCATCATCGAGGATCACTGCTTCATCGGGGCGCGCTCGGAGATCGTCGAGGGCGTGATCGTCGAGACCGGCGCCGTGATCTCCATGGGCGTGTTCATCGGCCAGAGCACGCGCATCTACGACCGCGAGCGCGACCAGATCCTCTACGGGCGGGTGCCCGCCGGCGCCGTGGTGGTGCCGGGGAGCCTGCCGGCGGCGAGCGGCAAGTACGCGCTCGCCTGCGCGGTGATCGTCAAGCGCGTGGACCAGCAGACCCGCGCCAAGACCTCGATCAACGAGCTGTTGCGCAATCTGTGAAGCACCGCCCCGGCCGCGCTACTGAATCCGTCAAGTTCGGCTAGCCGAAGCGCCCGGTGATGTAGTCCTCGGTGAGCCGCTGCTGGGGATTGGTGAATATCATGTCGGTGGGGCCCACCTCGACCAGGTCGCCCAGGTGAAAGTAGGCCGTGCGCTGCGACACGCGCGCCGCCTGCTGCATGTTGTGCGTCACGATGATGATGGCGTAATTGGCGCGCAGCTCATCGATCAGGTCCTCGATCCGCGCGCTCGCGATGGGATCGAGCGCCGAGGTGGGCTCGTCCATCAGGATCACCTCGGGGTGCACGGCGATGGTGCGCGCAATGCACAGCCGCTGCTGCTGGCCGCCGGAAAGCCCGGTGCCCGGCTGCGAGAGGCGGTCCTTGACCTCGTCCCAGAGTCCCGCGCGCTGCAGGCTGGTGGCGACCAGCTCATCCAGATCGGCGCGGCCCTTGGCGAGGCCGTGAATGCGCGGACCGTAGGCGACGTTCGAGTAGATCGAGTGCGGGAAGGGAGTCGGTTTCTGAAACACGATGCCGACGCGCGCGCGCAGCTGCGCGACGTCCTGGCGGCGATCGTAGATGTTCTGTCCGTCGAGGGTGATCTCGCCGCTGACGCGCGCGCCCGCGATGGTGTCGTTCATGCGGTTCAGGCAGCGCAGGAACGAGGACTTGCCGCACCCCGACGGCCCGATGAGGGCGAGCACCTGGTTGCGCCCGACATCCAGGCTCACCTCGCGCACCGCGTGCTTGTCGCCGTAGTACACGTTCACGCTGCGTGCGCTCATCACCGGGTCGTAGATCGAATCGCGCGCCGGCGATATGCGCTCCGGCTTGGCGGGCGGCGGCGTCGCGCCGTTGAGCCGCCCCGCATCTTCCACGGCTTTCATTGCTCCGCGCCCTTCAGCCGAACCGGCCGGTGATGTAATCGTCGGTGCGACGATTCTTCGGCGCCGTGAAGATCTCGGTCGAGGGGCCGATTTCGACCAGCTCTCCCATGTACATGAACCCGGTGACGTTCGATACGCGCGCCGCCTGCTGCAGATTGTGGGTGACGATCACGATACAGAACTTCTCGCGCAGCGCCTGCAAGGTCTCCTCGATCTTGAGCGTCGAGATCGGATCGAGCGCGGCGGTCGGCTCATCGAGCAGCAGCACCTCGGGCTGGACGGCGATGGTGCGTGCGATGCACAAGCGCTGCTGCTGGCCGCCGGACAAGCTGCGCCCGTCCGCATGCAGCTTGTCCTTGACCTCGTCCCAGATGGCGGCATCCGTGAGGGCCGATTCCACCCGCACCTTGAGCTCCGCGCCGCGCACGCCCCCGGCCAGCTTGAGGCCGAAAGCGACGTTGTCGAACACCGACATCGGGAACGGCGTGGGCTTCTGAAACACCATGCCGACGCGGTAGCGCAGGTCGGCCACGTCCACCGTCGGGCCGAGGATGTCGCGCCCGCCGATCAGCACGTCGCCGACCGCGCGCTGATGCGGATAGAGCGCATACATCCGGTTCAGGACCCGCAGGAGCGTGGACTTGCCGCACCCCGAAGGCCCGATGAACGCCGCGATGGAGCGGTCGGCGAGCGTGAGATTGATGTCGTGCAGCGCCTGCTGGTCCCCGTAGTAGAAGTCGAGCTTGCGCACCTCGATCTTCGGCGGCCCCGCATCCGCCGCCGCGGAGGGCGCCGCAGGCCTCGGGAACGGCCCGCGGGTCTTCAGATGCCGCGGCAGCTTGGACGACGGAATCATTTCTCCGCACCGCCCCCGCCCCGCGAGTGCAACAAGGCCAGCAATATCCGCGCCGAGATGCTGAGAATCAATATGGTCACGGTGATGATCAGCGCGCCCGCCCAGGCGAGACTTTGCCAGTCCGTGTAGGGACTCAGCGCGAATTGAAATATGACCACGGGCAGATTGGCCATGGGTGCGTTCAGATCGCTGCTCCAGAATTGATTGTTGAGCGCCGTGAACAGGAGCGGCGCGGTCTCGCCGCTGATGCGGGCGACCGCGAGCAGAAGCCCGGTGACGATGCCGCTTCGTGCCGCAGGATACAGGATGCTCACCGTGGTGCGCCACGGATAGGCGCCGAGCGCGGCGGAGGAATCCTTCATGCCCTGGGGCACGAGGTGCAGCATGTCCTCGGTGGTCCGCAGGGTGATCGGAATGGCGATCACGGCGAGCGACAGGGCGCCGGCGATGGCCGAGAAGTGGCCCATGGGCACGACCAGGATCTCGTAGATGAAGAGGCCGATGATGATCGAGGGGGCGCTGAGCAGCACATCGTTGATGAAGCGCACGGTCGTGCTCAACTTCGAGTTCTGGCCGTATTCGGCCAGATAGGTGCCGGCGAGCACCCCGATGGGTGATCCGACCAGAATGCCGAGAACCGTCATGATGGCGCTGCCGTACAGGGCATTGAGCAGTCCGCCGGCGCTGCCGGGCGGCGGGGTGGTCTGGGTGAAGAGGCGCCCCGACATGCCGGCGATGCCGTGCGAGAGCAGCGTCCAGAGGATGGCGGCGAGACAGGCGAGCCCGGCGAGGGTGGCGACCATGGAAAGCGCGAGGAACGCGACGTTCTTCACCTTGCGGAAGGCGCGCCGACTCATGACGGCGCTCATACCGTCGACAGCGCGCGCCGCTCGAGCCGGCGCAGCATCGCCTGCGCCGCGGCGATGACGGCGAAGGTGATCAGGAACAAGAGCAGGCCGAGCGCGATGAGCGAGGAGGTGTACAGCGTGCCCACCGCCTCCGTGAACTCGTTGGCGATGGCCGAGGAGATGGTGGTGCCGGGCGCCAGGAGGGAGCTGGAGATGCGGTGCGCGTTGCCGATCACGAACGTCACCGCCATGGTCTCGCCGAGCGCCCGTCCGAGGCCGAGCATGACGCCGCCGACGATGCCGGCCCGAGAATGCGGAACCACGACGTTCCAGATGACTTCCCAGGTGGTCGCGCCGAGCCCGTAGCCCGATTCCTTGAGCATCGCGGGGACCGTATCGAACACATCGCGCGTGGTCGCGGCGATGAACGGCAGCACCATGATGGCGAGCACCAGGCCGGCGGTCAGGATGCCGATGCCGTAGGGCGGTCCTGCGAACAGCGCGCCGACCCCCGGGAGGGCACCGAGGTGATCGATCAGCCAGGGCTGAACGTGCTCCTGCAGCACGGGCGCGAGCACGAACAATCCCCAGATGCCGAAGATGATGCTCGGCACGGCCGCGAGCAGCTCGACCGCCACCCCGATCGGCCGCTTGAGCATGGGCGGACACAGCTCGGTGAGGAACAGCGCGATGCCGAACCCGGTGGGCACGGCGATCGCCATCGCGATCAGCGAGGTCACGATCGTGCCGTAGATCGCGGCCAGGGCGCCGAACTTCTCGGTGACCGGATTCCACACCTCGCGGGCGACGAACGAGAAGCCGAAGGCCCTGAGCGCCGGCCACGACCCCTGCAGCAGCGAGAGCGCCACGCCGCCGAGAATCACCAGCACCAGAATGGCAGCGCTCAGCGTGGCGCCGCGGAAAATCCTCTCGTAGACCAGCTGTCTGGCGGCGTGCCTCGGATCAATGAGCGCCACGGCGTCAGTTTCGCGGCCCGAGCCGGCTTCAACCGCCGGTCCACACCGGATGGCCGCCGGCGGTGATCTCGGTCGCCCAGGTCTTCTTCACCTGCGCGATCAGGCTCGCCGGCAGCGGCACGTAATCGAGCTCCTCGGCCATCTGCGCACCATCCTTGTACGCCCAGGCAAAGAACTTCAGCGCCTCGCGCACGGCGGTGGGATCGGACGGCTGCTTGTAGAGCAGAATGAAGCTCGCGCCGGTGATGGGCCAGCTCTTGCTGCCCGGCTGGTCGGTGAGAATGAGGTAATAGGAATCCGCCTTCGCCCAGTCCGCATTCGCGGCCGCGGCCTGGAATGACTCCGCGCTCGGCGCCACGGTGCCCCCCGCCCTGTTGGTGAGCAGCGCGTAGGTCATCTTGTTCTGCTTGGCGTAGGCGTACTCGACGTAGCCGATGGCGCCGTCGGTGCGCGTGGTCATGTTGGCGACACCTTCGTTGCCCTTTGCGCCGATGCCCTTGGGCCAATCGACCGAGGTGTTCGCCCCGATGCTCGAGGCAAACTTCGGGCTCTCCTTCGAGAGGTACTCGGAGAACAGGAAGTTCGTCCCCGAGCCATCCGATCGGTAGATCGGCGCGATCGCGGTGCCCGGGAGCGGGAGCCCGGGATTGAGCTTCTTGATGCGCGGGTCGTTCCAGTTGCTGATCTCGCCCATGTAGATGCCGGCGATGATGGCGCCGTCCAGATGCAGCGCTCCGGGTGCGACCCCCTTGATGTTGACCACGGGCACGACGCCGCCGATGATCATGGGGAACTGCAGCAAGCCCGCGGCATTCAGGTCCTGCGGCTTCAGCGGCATGTCGGAGGCGCCGAAGGTCACCGTCTTCGCCTTGATCTGCTTGATGCCGCCGCCCGAGCCGATGGACTGGTAGTTCAGCCCGATGCCGGTGAGCTTCTTGTACGCATCCGCCCACTTCGAGTAGATCGGATAGGGAAAGGTGGCGCCGGCGCCGGAGATGTCCGCGGCGCCGGAGACATCCGTCGCGAGCGCGGCCAGGCCGATGGATACGCCGATGATGGAGGTGACGAGGCAGTTGCGAATGTTCATGAACCGATAACCCCCGATAAG
>Ga0335074_10009088_pt1 | contig 13844 bp, 14 predicted proteins | sample Lox_Sample_23_FD_206715 | JGI IMG/M metagenome (GOLD analysis project Ga0335074, IMG submission 206715) | Soil microbial communities from Loxahatchee National Wildlife Refuge, Florida, United States - Lox_Sample_2.3 | ecosystem: Environmental > Terrestrial > Soil > Wetlands | place: USA...
TGTACATCACGCACGACATAGCGTCGGCGCGTTACTTCGCGTCAGCCACCATGGTCATGTACGCCGGCGTCCTCGTTGAAGGCGGACCTTCAGAAGACGTCACCCAGCAGCCTGCACATCCCTACGCCCAGCTGCTGCTAGCTTCAGCACCCGACCCTGATCGGTTCGGCAAGACCACGCCTGTTCCAGACCGCGGAGAGCCCCCCACCCTGATCAGCCCACCCACAGGCTGCCGCTTCCACCCACGGTGCCCCCATGCGATGCCCATCTGCAGCGAGCAGGCCCCGCCGCGGGCCGAACTGGGCGGTACCCACTGGGTTCGCTGCTGGCTATATTCACCAGGCGATGATCGTCAGAGCCTGATTGCCGGGCCAGTTGCTTAGGGGGCGGCGCCGCATTGGCATGACGGCGGAGGTGTAAGAGTGCCGGTCAGCGTTTCCTAGCTGGCTATCGCCCCGGTCAGGGGCGCGACTGCAGTACACCAGCGAGCTCGAGCCGGTGAGGTCGACATCGCCGCCGACGGGCAGCTCGTCAAGTGCGGAACCCGCGTGCGTCGATCGTGTCGGCAGGAGGATCTCGAGCGAGACACCTCTGAGCGTGGCAGCGGCGAGCGCATCGGCGAGAAACGACATCCGCTGTCTGATCGATGAAAGGGGCAGCGAGCCTAAGCGAGCGCGTCGCTTGCACCACAAGCTGGACGAGCGTCTCTCCGGTAGTTCTGCGCAGGCCCCGCGGGAGAGGGGTTCCGCGGGGGAGGGATGCGACCAGCTCCCACGGTTCGAGGGCGGCAACGGACCGGCGTCCCATCGCCCAGGCGGTCCCCAGATCGCAGGCCTTCCGGACACGCTCCGGATCGTTACCCAAGCGGTCGCGAAGAACGGTCACGAGGTCCGGATCGAAGCCGACGGACCAGCGAGTGGCACCGGTCACGATTATCTCGGCGAGTTGCCGCGCGGCCTCACGCGGATCGGGGGAGTCGGCCAGGACGCCCCCGACCAGCTCGGCGTCGTCCACGGTCAGACCTCCGGAGAGAGGAATCCGCGCTCCCCGAACAGGGAGGATCTGTCCAGGAACCTGTTGAACCATCGACACGATGGCTCACCCAGATGGAGACACCCCATGCACGCGCCGCCACCGCTCCGGCAACCGGGATCGAGCGGGCACCGCGACTTGCCGTTGAGGAAGTCGTCGAGGAATCTGTTCAGTGAGGTCTCGAAGACGGCTTGCAGTCCGCCGAGCACGAAGTCTCCACGCGAGGCCGCGTAGACGATGAAACAGAGGTGCTGCGGAACGAGGTACTCGGCTAGCCCATCGCGTTCGATGCCCGCGAAGGCAGCGAGACGGCGAACGGTTCGGTGTGCATAGGAATGGATCAGTGTCAGCAGGTCTCCGTCGATGGCCTGGTACCGCTCCTGGGTGGGCCATGGGATCTCCATGTTCTGGAGGAGCGCGATCCGTGCATCCCTTCGGGTGTCCGCGGTCGGGAGAGCGTGGCCGAGTGTGACCAGATGACGATGGACGGCCAGCGGGTCGAGGCGGAAGAGGTGGTGCTGGCACCGCTGGCGGATCGCCTGCCGGATCACCTCAAGCAGCCCAGGGCGATCCAGGCCTGGGCTGAGAACCTCGGATGCGCAGACTTACCTGGGCATCGGAGGCGGCGCAGGACGCTTCGTGGTGGAGATCTGCGATCGCGGCCAGCAGTTCGGCCAGCTCATCAACACCCAGGAACTCAGCGAAACGCAGGAGCGCATCATGTGCGGCGGGCAGCAGACCAGCCTTTCTCGTCGTCACCTCGTCGACCTACACCCAGCCCTGACCGCCGCCCTGCGTTACCTCGCCAGCGCAGAGCCTCACCCCGCAATCACCTGCGAGTGGACCTCATGAAACTCCCGGGCCTGCCCGAGGCGACGCGGGGCCTTGTGGGCCCCAATGTCGTTCGTCTTAGCGAACTTAGCCGGTGAGAGTGAGGTCGAAGCTGTAACGCGAGGCACGGTAGATGTGGTTGCCATGCTCGATCGTGCGGCCCTGCTCATCGTAGGCTGATCGGGTCATTTCGAGCAGCGGAGCTCTTCTAGCCTCACAGAGCAAGCTAGCCTCGGCGGCGGTCGCGGCCCGCGCCCTGATAGACTGCTTGGCGATCTTGAGGTTGATTCCGGCCGCGCGGAGCAACTCGTAAAGTCCGTGCCTTTCGAGTTCGGCGGCGGACAGTCGCAGCAGCCGGGCAGGGACATGATTGCGCATCAGCGCCAGCGGCTCACCGTCGGCGTGCCGCAGCCGCTCGAAAATGTAGAGGTCCGTCCCCTGCTCGATGCCGAGTTCGGCGGCGAGCGAGTCCGATACGGGCTCGACCGTGAAGTTGAGCACGGTCGTGTGCGGGCCGCGACTGCTCTTTGCCAGGTCGTCGAACAGGCTGGTCAGGCCTACCTGACGGCGTACCTTCGCGTGCGCGACCTGCGTTCCGAGCCCGCGCTTGCGTATAACCAGGCCGCGTTCCACCAGGTAGCCGATCGCCCTGCGCATCGTTGGCCGGGACAGGCCGAGTTGGTCGGCAAAGTCAATCTCGTTGTCTAGGCGAGTCCCGGCCGGCAGGTTGCCTGACTCGATCATGTGCTCTAGGCGTTGGGCGACCTGGAAGTAGAGCGGGACCGGGCTGCTCCGGTCGATCTGGATGGGCAGCGCGGCATGGTTCACGGCAACCTCGCTTGGGACCGGCCACATCGGTTAGCGTTACCGAGCCCATTATGCACCTGCCAACAGGTTGATACTAGATGTTTACGTAAGCATGTAAGGACATATTCTTGACTTTCCGCAAGGGCGGGTGCGAGCATCGCTAACTGGACATGCCTGGAAGGCAGGTGAAGCGGACGTGACCATCTTCGAGGTGCTCACCATGGGCCGGGTAGGCGTTGACCTGTACCCGACGGAGACTGGCATGGCACTGGAGGATGTCCGCACATTCAGTCGGTGGCTTGGCGGCAGCGCTACCAACGTCGCCGTCGCAGCGGCCAGGTATGGGCGACGCGCAGCGGTCATCAGCCGGACTGGAGAGGATCCGTTCGGAAGGTTCGTGCACGCGGCGCTGCGTGAATATGGCGTCGACGATCGGTATGTCACGCCGGTGGCCGGACTGCCCACGCCCGTGACGTTCTGCGAGATGTTCCCGCCGGACGACTTCCCGCTGTACTTCTACCGCTGGCCAAAGGCGCCGGACCTTGAGATCTACGCGGCTGAACTGGACACGGCCGCCATTCGCCAGGCAGGCGTCTTCTGGGTGACTGCCACGGGCCTGTCCCAGGAGCCGAGCCGCACTGCCACGCTGGATGCACTCAAGGCCCGCGGTCGGGGCATTACCGTTGTCGACCTGGACTACAGGCCTGCATTCTGGCACTCGCGCGAGGAGGCCCGGCTCTGGGTGCAGCAGGCATTGCCGCACGCGACCGTGGCAGTGGGCAACCTCGACGAGTGCTATACGGCGGTGGCTGAGCGTGATCCGCTGGCGGCGGCAAGCGCGCTGTACGAACTCGGCGTCGGTCTGGCTGTGATCAAGCAGGGGCCAAAGGGCGTGCTAGCACATGGCCGGACTTCCGACGGCGTTGGGCAACCAGCGCCTCGGGTGTTCGGGGGGAGCAGAGTTTCGGCCGGGGCCAGCACAACTACCGTGGAGGTGCCCCCGGTCCCGGTGACCGTGGTCAACGGCCTTGGCGCGGGTGACGCTTTCGGTGGTGCGCTCTGCCACGGACTGCTGGCGGGCTGGGACGTCGAACTGGTTATGCGCTTCGCAAATGCCGCCGGGGCCATCGTGGCGGGACGGATCCCGTGCTCGGACGCGATGCCGAAGGCGGAGGAAGTCGAGGCGCTGCTTAACGAAGGCTCTGGTAATGCGTGATGGTCTAAAGCTGATTCTTGAGGTGCGCACGACACGCCCGCAGGCCATCGCCGAGGCTGCCGCTGCGCGGAAGCGGCGTGACTTGTTGCTGGGCGGTGACGGCAAGCTCTTCATCATCGCCGCCGACCATCCGGCGCGTGGAGTGTTGAGCGCGGGAGGCAGGCCGATGGCACTCGGGGACCGAGCGCAGTTGCTGGAACGCTTGTCGCTCGCGCTACGTAGGCCAGGTGTGGACGGTGTGCTGGGGACCGCAGAGGTAATCGAGGACCTGCTGCTGCTCGGCGAGCTGGACAACAAGGTTGTCATCGGGTCCATGAACCGCGGCGGCCTGGCAGGCACCAGTTTCGAACTCGATGACAGGTTCACCGGGTACGACGCGGCGACCATCGCGCGGATGGGATTCGACGCCGGCAAGATGCTGTTCCGCATCGACCCCGAAGACCCTGCTACCGCGGCGACCATGGAGGCGTGTGCTCGCGCGGTCAGCGAACTGGCTGCGTGCGGCCTGACGGCGATTGTAGAGCCATTCATCTCGCACCGGGTCGACGGCCAAGTGCGCAATGACCTCTCGCCCGACGCGGTGACAAGGTCTATCTCGATTGCCGCCGGTCTCGGGACCACGTCGGCCTATACCTGGCTCAAGGTGCCTGTTGTCGAGGATATGGAACGGGTTATGGCCGCTTCGACACTCCCGGCCCTGCTGCTCGGCGGAGAGGTCAGCGCCGATCAGGACGCCGTATTCAGGCGCTGGGATCAGGCGCTGCAGATCCCATCCGTACGCGGGCTCATCGTGGGCAGAACCTTGTTGTTCCCCCCTGATGACGACGTGGCGGGTGCCGTCGACGCCGCAGTCGGTCTGCTCCGGAGATGACACACCTGGACGCCAAGCTCCACCTGAGCGCCGGATCCGCCGGTAGCGGCCCGTTCTCCCTCGCCGTGACGCCTGAGCGGGCCGGCTGGCGCTACAGCGGTCTGCGAGTGCTGGAACTGAGTCCCGGCCGGGCCTGTACCTGGGCCACGGGTAGCGACGAGATGCTCGTGCTGCCACTGTCGGGGTCTGCCGTAGTGAGCTGCGAGAGTGCCACGTTCGAACTCCAGGGCCGGCCTGACGTGTTCTCCCGTGTCAGTGACTTCTGCTACGTGCCGCGGGACGCTGCCGTGACGGTGACCTCTTCTGGCGGCGGTACGTTCGCCATCCCTTCCGCGCGATGCGCGAAGAAGCTCCCGCCTCGGTACGGGCCGGCCGAGAGCGTTCCGGTGGAACTTCGCGGCGCCGGACAGGCCAGTCGGCAGGTCAACAACTTCTGCACGCCCGAGGCGTTCGAATGCGAGAAGCTCATCGCCGTCGAAGTGCTTACTCCGGGCGGCAACTGGTCCTCCTACCCGCCGCACAAGCACGACGAGGGACGCCCCGGCGAGGAAACCGAACTTGAGGAGATCTATTACTTCGTCACGCGCGGTCTCGCTTACCAGCGTGTGTATGGCACCGCGCATCGTCCCGTCGACGTGCTCGCTGAGGTCCGCACCGGCGATGTCGTGCTGATACCGCACGGCTGGCACGGGCCGTCTATGGCCGCGCCTGGCTACGACCTGTATTACCTCAACGTCATGGCAGGGTCGGCAGCTGAACGCGCTTGGTTGTTCTGCGACGATCCGGCTCATGCCTGGATTCGGAATACCTGGCGCGACCAGGCGGTCGATCCGCGGCTGCCGCTAACCTCAGCGGCCGAACTGGAGAGATGATCGTGCGCACCGTTCGCTGCACAGTTGCCCAGGCCGTGGTCCGCTTTCTGGCGAGCCAGTACAGCGAGCGCGATGGCCTGCGGCATCGGCTGATACCTGGCTGCTTCGGCATCTTTGGGCACGGCAATGTCGCCGGCATTGGCCAGGCCCTGCTTCAGGCCCACGCGACGGGAGAGGCAGATCTGCGCTACTACATGGCCCGCAACGAGCAGGCGATGGTGCACGCGTCCGTCGGCTTCGCCCGGATGCGGAATCGGCTGCAAGCCCTCGCCTGCACCGCGTCCATCGGCCCTGGCTCGACCAATATGGTGACCGGCGCCGCGCTGGCCACCGTCAATCGGATCCCGGTTCTGCTGCTGCCAAGCGATTTCTTCGCCACCCGTGTCGCCAACCCGGTACTTCAGGAGCTTGAGGACCGCCGGTCATACGACGTCAGCGTCAACGACGCGTTCAAGCCGGTGTCAAGATTCTGGGACCGGATAAACCGTCCTGAGCAGCTTCCGTCGGCATTGCTCGCCGCGATGCGGGTGCTTACCGACCCGGCCGAGACCGGGGCAGTGACCCTCGCCCTCCCGCAGGACGTGCAGGCCGAGGCGCACGACTGGCCGCTGGAACTGTTCTGCGAACGGGTCTGGTACGTGCCGCGACCGCTGCCCGAGCCCGCCGCACTGGCCCGTGCCGTCCAGGTCCTGCGCACAGCGCGCAAGCCACTGCTTGTGGCCGGCGGAGGTGTGATCTATTCCGAGGCCAGTAAGGCACTGCGCCGGTTCGCCGAGGCGACAGGCATCCCCGTCGCCGACACCCAGGCGGGTAAAGGAGCACTGGCCTGGGATCATCCGTGCGCAGTCGGCGGCGTCGGCGCCACCGGCACCGCGGCCGCCAACGCCCTGGCCCGCGATGCCGACGTAGTGCTCGGCATTGGAACCCGGTACAGCGACTTCACGACATCCTCCCGTACCGCTTTCGCGCACCCGGATGTCCGCTTCGTGAATCTCAACGTCGCCGCATTCGACGCGGGCAAACACGCAGGTGTGGCGCTAGTGGCCGACGCCCGGACCGGTCTGGACGCCCTGACGCGGGAAATGAATGGCTACCGCGTCACCGACTCATACATCTCCCAGGTGCGGGACTTGGCCGACCGGTGGCGGCAGGTGACCGACCGCGCGTACCATCTCGGCCACCAGCCGCTGCCAGCTCAGACAGAAATACTCGGCGTCTTGAACGAGTTCATGGGCGAGCGGGATGTGGTGGTCCAGGCGGCGGGCAGTATGCCGGGCGACATGCAGATGCTGTGGCGCGCCAGAGAACCCAAGCAGTACCACGTCGAATACGGCTATTCGTGTATGGGCTATGAGATCGCGGGCGGACTGGGGGCGAAGCTGGCCGATACCGACCGTGAAGTCTTCGTGCTGGTCGGCGACGGGTCGTACCTGATGATGGCGCAGGAGATAGTCACCGCGGTCGCCGAGCGTATCAAGCTGACCATCATTCTCGTCGACAACCGCGGATTCGGCTCCATCGGGTCGCTGTCGGAGTCTCTAGGCTCGCAGCGCTTCGGTACCAGTTACCGGTACCGCAACCCCGATACCGGCCTGCTCGACGGCGATGTTCTGCCGGTGGACCTCGCGGCTAACGCGGCCAGCCTGGGCGCCAGCGTGCTGCGGGCCAGCACTATAGGGGAGTTCCGTGAGGCGCTGGAATGCGCCGCGTCGTCGGACCAGACCACAGTCGTCTGCATCGAGACTGACCCGCTGGCGCCTGTGCCGTCGTCGGAGGCGTGGTGGGACGTGCCGGTAGCCGAGGTTTCCGCGCTCGGCAGCACGCAGAGGGCTCGCGAAGCCTACGAAGGGGCCAAACGCCGTCAGCGCCCATTCCTGTAAAGGAGCGCCCGGCACGTTCCGTTCAGCGGCGGATCCGCGCACGGTGTGCCGCCGCCGCGCCGACGATGCCCGCGTCGGCTCCGAGCGCCGCGCGTAGTAGGGGAGGCCCGCCTGGCCGGACGCCAAGAGCGCGTGCCGCGTGCTCGTCGAGTGCCGCTCGCCACAGGCCGCCGACGTTGGCTAGCCCGCCGCCAAGCACTATCGCCGACGGATCGAGCAAGGCGGTCAGCCAGCCGAGTGCCGCAGCCAGTGCACGTGCAGCGGTCGTGACGACCTCGACCGCCAGCGGGTCCCCGGCGTCGGCAGCGGCCAGCACTGGCCGCGCGCCCTCGGGCAAGCCGCCGTCCGATGAGCCGCCTGTCATGGCCGCGTAACGGGCACGCATCCCCTCACCCGAAGCGTATTGCTCGAGGCTTACGCCGGCCGTCGGGTCGACATCGGGCGCGACCGGCAGCTCGCCAAGGCCGATCGCTTCGCCACGCACGCCAACTACCGTCACGCCACCCGCGATCAGGCACGACGAGATTCCGGTTCCGGCCGAGACATACAAGAAGTCCGTCAGCCGGTCCCCGAAGCCGGCCTCGCCAAGCGCCGCGCACCGGACGTCGGAGTCCACCGTGAGCGGCCCGGTCAGCACTTCGATCGGCTGCACGTCCCAGTCAATCACCAGCTTGCTGGCCAGCAGCCCGTCAGGCGTGACGTACTCGGGGAACCCAGCGCCGGTGCCGTCGAGTTCGAAGCCTGCGTCGGCAGCCGCCGTGATCAGCGTGGCTGCGACCGAGCGCGTGACTGAGAGCCCAGGGTCGCGGCGCCCGCCGACCAGGCTGGACTCCCGGTGCCGACGCAAGACGGTGCCGCCAGGCGTGACCAGGCCGCCGGCCACCTTGGTGCCGCCGACGTCGAGCCCCAGCGTGACCACGGTCATCGGCACGCCCCGGTCATCCTGCGCACCCGGTCACGGCGTGTAACGAGGCGCCGCGCCGAGCACGAACTTGGCGCGCTCCGCTCCCTGGTTCACCAGCCGGTAGCGCTCGGGGCCTGGCAGGACGAACGCGTCACCGGTCCGAACCCGCCACCAGTTGGTCGCCGTCGTATCGGGAGTGTGCACGTGCACCTCACCCGCCGTCACGTACCAAAACGCGTCGCCCAGATGCGAGCGGAACTCGCTGGCCTGCCCCGGCAGCAGTTCCCCGCCCAGCACGGTCAGATGCTCGGTGCTGGCGACCAGACCTGCCAGCAGGTCCCCCTCCAACCGGTACCGCTGATCTGCCGGACGGACCAGATGCAGCGTACTGGCCCCCTCTATCGCTATCCGTTCCATCGGCCACCTGCCGAGCACCTCGTCCTGCGCATACCGGAACTCGGTGAGGTAGGGGCGAGTGGCTGCATAAGCTGATGACATGCCGGCCGCCGGAGGCGGCGCGAAGATCTCGAGCACGCGTAGCGTGCCCGCCGACCGGTTGAACCCGTGATGCCAGGTGTCGCGGCGGAAGAAGACTGCCTCGCCCGCCTCCGCGCGTATTACCTCGCCTGTTTCCGGGTTCGCCAGGGCCATTGTGCCGTCCAGCACGAAGTACACCTCGTCTGCGCCGAACACGGTGCGGTTCGACGGTGAATGACGGAACCTTCCGCTGGGCGGCAGCGTGAAGATGAGCGCGTGTAGCTTCCCTGACGAGACCAGCACCTCGTCACCAACGTACCCGGCATCCGCGTCGCCCCACAGATGGTGCGTGACCTCGGGCGGCCGGATGACTGCCGGCCCGTCGTAGCTAAGCCGAGGGGTAGACCGGCGGGCGGCGCTACTCACCTGAACAGTGACGCGCGGAACCGGTACGCGTCACCCCGGAACATGCTGCGGCCGGTCTCCACCGCCTGCTCACTTGCGTCGTAGGTAGTCTCGTAACCGAACAGCAGCGGGAATCCGGGCAGCACGCCGAGCAGCTCTGCGAGCCATTCGGGCGCGGCCTGTGCCTGGACCTCGTAATCGCACCGGATGATCGTGACATCGTACTTTGCGGCCAGGACGGCGTGCAGTGACTTGTCCGCCAGGTCGATCTGGTCGAGGCCGGGGAAGCAGGCTAGCGGCAAGCACGAACTCTGGACGCATAGCGGCACGCCGTCCATGCCCCGCAGCCGCTCGATCTCAACCACTTCGGCGGCGGGCGCGATGCCGAGTTTCTCGGCCTCGTCAAGCGTGGCAGAGCGCACCTCCTGCTTCAGCACGCGGCTGGTTGCGACCAGTCCGCGCTCAGCGGCGAGGTCGGTGAAGCTGCGCAACAGGTTGGGACCTTCGCTAAGTGACCGGGCGGCGACGAACCAGCCGCGGTTCGCTGACGGGTAGACGATTCCCGCATCGGCCAGCGCCGAGAGCACCTGCCGTACGGTGGCGCGGCTCACGCCGAGCTGTTCTGCGAGCGACCGTTCTCCGGGCAGCTGGGCGTCGACTGGGAACGCCCCCGCCCGTACCGCGTCGAGCATTATGCGGTACGCATGCAGCGCCGGGTGTCCGCCGTCTGGAACCCTCGGTAGCTCTCGCGTCTCCATGATGAACGGACAGTATCAGCCAATCCGGCGTTATGGAAGATCAGTGTTGACTTTTGTAGACCAGTGAGACGAAACTGGCCCGTTATGGCAACCAGTTCTACTATCCGGTTGGGAATCGTCGGCCTGGGCACCATAGCGCAGACCGTGCACCTGCCGAACCTCCGCACGCTCGAAGGCCGGTTCCGGGTGTGCCACGTCTGCGACGTGTCCGGCGAGCTAACCGCCTCGATCGCGGCCGAGCTGCCTGGTGATGTACAGGTCAGCACCGACTGGCATGACCTGTGCGCCGACGAGTCACTCGACGCCGTCTTGCTCCTGACGCCGGGCGCGCACTCCGAAGCGGCTCTGGCCGCGCTGCGCGCGGGCAAGCACGTGCTCGCCGAGAAACCGTTGTGCGTCACCCAGGCCGAGGCCGGCCAGCTGGCCGCCGCGGCTGCCGAGGCAGGCCGCGTGCTCCAGGTCGCCTACATGAAGATGTACGACCCGGTGCTGCCGCGGGCGCGCGCCAGCTTGCCCGAGCTCGGTACCTTGCGGGTGGTCCGGGTCACGGTGCTGCACCCCAGCGATGAATGCCAGGTCGAGCACGCGCTCATCCGCCGCTTCCCGGTATCCGACTACGGCCCGATCGCGGCTGCCGATGCCTACGCTGCAGCGCGCACAGACGAGGCCCTCGGCGTCGGCGCGCCGGTCAGCCTGACCACCTTGTACAACGACGTGCTGCTCGGATCGGTCATCCATGAGCTCTCGCTCCTGCGGGCGCTTGGCTTCCCGCCGCCGGCGAGCTACCGGTACGCGAACGCGCGGCCTCTGAGTACCGAACAGTCGGCCACATCCCCCCCGTGCTTGCTGGCTGTCGGCGACCTGAGCGACGGCGTCGAGCTGCAGCTCGCCTGGAACTGGGTCCCCGACTACCCGGAGTACACCGAGGAGCTTGCGGTTTTCGGTAGCGCGGGGCGGCTGTACCTGGACATGCCCGCTCCGTACCTGCCTGCGCAGCGCGCCCGGCTTCGCGTCGAGCGCGTCATAGGCGACGCACGCGCGGCTACCACCTACCACTCGGGTTACACCACAGGGTTCGTGCGCGAGCTGACGGCGTTTGCGGACTCTGTTCAAGTCGGGGCGCCGGTGCTGTCCGACGCTGCGGGCGCGGCTGCGGACACCCGCAGCCTGCAGGCTCTGACGGCCACGATCGGCGCCGAGGCAGGGGTCAAGCTAGGCGGCGAGGCAGCCCTGAGCAGAGAAACTGCGCTCGGCGATGCACCAGCCTCAGACGGTGAGGCCGGACGAACCGCGAGACGGTGCTTCTGATGACAATGCGCATCGGGAACGCGCCGGTCAGCTACGGCGTCTACGGGGCGGCGGCCGGCGGGGACCGCGCCTCCTCGCTTGACCTGCTGACTACCATCGCCGGTGCCGGTTACCAGGGCACTGAGCTTGGTCCACCCCGCTTCTTCGGCACCCCAGAGGAGACCGCCGCCCGGTTCGCGACGAACAGGCTTGCCGCAATCGGCGGCTACGTGCCGGTGCACTTCGCCCTTGACGACGAAGTAGTGGCCCATGACTTCGCCGGGCTCGAGCACACCTGCCGCGAGCTGGCGGCCTGCGGCAGCGACGGCTTGGTCATCCTCGCCGACGAAGGCAACCCGGAACTGCTGGACAACCCGGCGCGGCCGTGCGACGACCGGTCACTGGCGCTAGGGGCTGCCGCCTGGCGGCGGCTCGCGCGTCTGACCGCGCAGGCCATCGACATCGCGGCCGGCTACGGGCTCCGGACATCGTTCCACCCGCACATCTCCACCTATGTGGAGTCGCCGTGGGAGGTGGAGTGGTTGCTCGCGCTGACTGACGTGCGGCTAACTCTCGATATCGGGCATATCGAGTTGGCCGGCGGCGACCCGGTGCGGTGCCTGCGCGCCTGGTGGCCCCGGATCAACCACGTGCACATCAAGGACGTCCGGAAGGACGTGCTTGCCGCCGCCAAGGCGGAGCACCGATCCGACTTCGACGAATGGTGGGCCGAGATCGCCACGCCGCTCGGCAAAGGCGACATAGACATCGACGCGGTGCTCGCCGCCCTGGTGGCGGCCAGGTACGACGGATGGCTAGTCGTCGAGCAGGACCGGGCCCCGGCTGTTGCGGCCGAGTACTCGGTGATAGCTGGCGAGCAGGCAGCAAACCTGCGCTGGCTCGCCGAGCACCTCGCCAAGGCGACGGACGGTCCCGCATGACCGCTCCGCTGACGGTCTTCACTGACGCCGCTGCCGCCGGAGCGGCCCTGGCGGGCGAGATCGCGGACGGCATCGGGGCCGCAAGTGCGAACGGGCGGCGGTACCTGCTTGGCTGCCCAGGCGGGCGCAGCCCTCGACCGGTGTACCGCGCGCTCGCGGCCGAGGTCGCCCGGCGCCGTCTTGACATCTCCGGCGTGGTGATCGTCATGGTGGACGACTACGTCGTCCCCGACCGGGGCTCGTACCGCCGTGTCCGCGCCGACGAGCACTACAGCTGCGAGAACTTCGCGCTCAATGAGATCGTCGCGCCGTTGAACGCGGCCCGGCCATCCGGCAGTAGCACCGTGGACCGGGTGTGGCTGCCCGATCCCCGCGATCCAGCCGCCTACGATGATCGGCTGCGCGCGGCCGGCGGCATCGATCTGTTCATCCTGGCCAGCGGGGAGAGCGACGGGCACGTCGCGTTCAACCCGCCGGGCACTCCCGACGACTCGCTCACGCGCGTGGTCCGGCTCGCCGAGTCGACCCGGCGCGACAACCTCGGCACGTTCCCCGGCTTCCAGTCTATTGACGAAGTTCCCAGGTACGGCGTGACCGTCGGAATAGCCACCATCGCGCGCGAGTCAGCACGCTCGGTTCTGATCGCGACGGGCCGAGCCAAGCGCCTCGCGGTCAACCGGGTGACCAGCGCTAGCACCTACGAGCCGGACTGGCCGGCGACCGTCATCGCAGCCTGCCGGGACGCCGCCATATACGCCGACCAGGCCGCGGCGTCACTACCTGAAGCAGTGGAATCCGTCTGACAACCTGAAAGGCTCGCAAATGATGAAACTTGCCAAGCAGGGCAGACCCGCCTCGAAGATAATCACGGCGGTCGCCGCGACTGCCGTGATCGCAGGCCTCGCGGCCTGCGGCTCAGGAACCGCCTCAGGCGGCGCAGCCACCGGCCACATCACGCTCGTGGTGCAGAACGGCGACGGCGGCGAAACAGGCCTGCTGGCCGGCTACGCAAAGCTCAACAAGGAGTTCGAGGCCGCGCACCCCGGCGTGACCATCGACTTCGTCACCAAGAACTTCACCGACCTGGTGAACACGCTAAAGCTGCAGCTATCCGGCAGCAACCCGCCGGATGTGACGCAGGTGAACGAGGGCTACTCCTCGATGGGCGAGCTGGTGACCGACGGCCTGCTCACCAACCTTGACGGCTACGCGAGCAAGTACGGCTGGGCCAGCCGGCAATCCGCGGCGCTGCTTGCGGTGGACGGCAGGTTCAGCGCGAACGGCCAGACAATGGGCACCGGGCCGCTGTGGGGCGTAGCCGCGACCGGCGCCTGGGTCGGCCTGTTCGAGAACACCAAAGTCGCCAAGTCGCTCGGTATCACCTCGGCGCCGACCACGTTCGCCGAATTCGAGCAGGACCTCGCGATCGCCAAGAAGCACGGCGTAGTGCCGCTGCAGTACGGCTCATCCGACGGCGGGGAGTCCGCGTGGATGCTCGCCACGCTGATCGCGGACGAGAACACGCCCCAGACCTTGCTGAACATCGTGGACGCCAGACCAGGC
>Ga0335074_10009092_pt1 | contig 13842 bp, 8 predicted proteins | sample Lox_Sample_23_FD_206715 | JGI IMG/M metagenome (GOLD analysis project Ga0335074, IMG submission 206715) | Soil microbial communities from Loxahatchee National Wildlife Refuge, Florida, United States - Lox_Sample_2.3 | ecosystem: Environmental > Terrestrial > Soil > Wetlands | place: USA: Florida...
AATCACGACCGCATGCAGCCCGCGCTCGCGAGCAATCGCGATCCCCGGCGCATCGGCACGATTGGAAATGACCACCGCAATCTGCGCCTCGGGAATCCGTCCCGCAGCAATGTTGTCTGCAATCGCAACGAAATTCGATCCACGCCCCGAAAGCAAAATTCCAATTGAGTGCATAAATTGATTGTAGGGGATCAACCCAGAGTGTCCCAGTTTTCGGGGACGCCTCACGTCTCGCCACCTTTCGCAGCGCTGAAGTGCGCCGGGGTGCCCCATGTCTCGCCGCCTTTGCCAGACATGGGAATATAAGAGATTCACTTTTCCAAACTCTTGCTTCGAAACCCCAACATCGAACTACGATAGAATTTCCCGTTGCCCACTACTTCTGAAAGGCTCTGCATGTCCCGCATCCAGCGCGCCATCCTCTCCGTCACCGACAAATCCTCACTCGTCGACTTCGCCCGCAAACTCGCCGCTCACAACATCGAACTCATCTCCACCGGAGGCACCGCCAAGCTTCTCCGCGATTCCGGCATCTCCGTCAAAGACATCTCCGAACTCACCGGCTTCCCTGAAATGCTCGATGGCCGCGTCAAGACTCTCCACCCGAAAGTTCACGGCGGCATCCTGCATCGCCGCGACAATCCCGCGCACGTCGCCGCTGTCGCCCAGCATGGCATCGCTCCCATCGATATGGTCGTCGTGAACCTTTATGCCTTCGAGAAAACTGCGGCCAAGCCCGGCGTCGCCTTCGAAGAGCTCATCGAGAACATCGACATCGGCGGGCCCTCCATGATCCGCTCCGCCGCCAAAAACTTTCACGACGTCGCCATCGTGACCTCGCCGTCCGATTACCACGAAATCGCCGCCGAACTCGACCGCTCCCAAGGCGAACTCTCTCTCGCCACCAAATGGCGTCTCGCGCAAAAAGCTTTCGCCACTACCGCGGCTTACGATTCCGCCATCGCCTCCACTCTCGAACGCATCACGCCGGAAAATTTCCAGCTTGCGTCGCCAAACTCCAGTTTTCCCCCGACTCTCCGCCTCTCATTCCAGAAAGTTCTCGATCTGCGTTACGGCGAAAATCCCCACCAGAAAGCCGCCATGTATTCCGACGGTTCTGGCATCGGCGTCGCCAACGCCCACCAGATTCAGGGCAAGGAGCTTTCCTACAACAACATCGTCGACTTACAGGCCGCCTGGGATCTCGCTCAGGAATTCGACCCTCTTGCTGCACCCATGTGCGCCATCATCAAGCACACCAATCCTTGTGGAGCCGCGACCGGTAAAACTCTCGCCGAAGCCTACAAGCGCGCTCTCGAATGCGATCCCGTCTCCGCCTTCGGGGGCGTGATCGGTGTGAACTGCCCCGTGGACGCCGAAGCCGCCGAAGAGATGCACAAGCTTTTCCTCGAAGTCATTGCCGCACCCGCTTTTGACGAAGCCGCCAAGGCAAAATTTGCGACCAAGAAAAATCTCCGTCTCGTCGAAGTCAAACCGGCAAATCAGAAATGGATTTTGAAGAACGTTTCCGGCGGTATGCTCCTGCAAGATGCCGACATCCGCCCGCTTCAAGAGGTCGATCTCAAAATCGTCACCAAACGCGCTCCCACTCCGGAGGAAAATCGCGCACTGCTTTTCGCCTGGGAAATTTGTAAGCACGTCAAATCCAATGCCATCGTCTACGCTCGCGACGGGCAAACCGTCGGCGTCGGCGCCGGGCAGATGTCACGCGTCGATGCCGCGAAGTTCGGTGCGATGAAGGCACAGCTCCCATTGAAAGGCACGGTCGCAGCCTCCGACGCGTTCTTTCCATTCCCCGATGGCGTCGAGGAAATCGCCAAAGCCGGCGCCACTGCCATCATCCAGCCCGGGGGCTCACAGCGCGATCCGGAAGTCATCGCAGCCGCCGACCGCCTCGGCTTGGCCATGCTCTTCACCGGCGTGCGCCACTTCCGCCACTGAGCCGGAACGCCCTTCGATCGCAGCGCCGGCGTCTCGCCGGCTGTCGTGAGTCCCTCCTCGCATCGCTATGACATTTGCTACTGAGAGCTCTACCGTTTCTAGCTGTCAACCTTGAAACCTCGCCAACCTTTGCTACTTTGAAACGTTGACACTTTGCCGCCTTGACACTTTGCCACTCGGAAACCGCGCTTTTCCCCACCCGTCCCTGACCTTCCGGGTTAACTCGCATTTTCCCCATATCCGGCCTTCGGGGTAGAATAAAGGCACCTTTCCCCCGGCGGCTGAGCATCCAAATAGCTGACGTTTCGGAAACGCACATTCATTAGGTCCCAGCATGAATAGAATTTTTCGTCTTTCAGTCGTGATGTCGTTGGCGATTTTCCTCGCCACTACGGCCGCCTTCTCCCAATCCGCCGAGTCTGAATCCAACAAGTCCGCCGAATCCAAGGCCGCCAGCCCTGCGTCGCCATCCTCAGACGTAAAACCCGATCGCGCCGCCTCCTACTACCACTACATGCTCGCCCACATGTACGAGGAGATGGTCACCGCCTACGGCCGGAGCGATCTTGCCAATAAAGCGATCGACGAATACCGCCAGGCTATCGACGCCGATCCTTCCAGCGAATTTCTCACCTCCGGCCTTGCCGAACTCTACGTCAAGACCGGCCGCATTCGCGATGCCGTGCTCCAGTGCCAGGACATCATCAAGCGCGATCCCAACAATCTCGAAGCTCACAAGCTTCTTGGCCGCATTTATCTTCGTTCTCTTGGCGATATGCCCGGCGGCTCCGGTTCAGATAACGTTCTGAAACTCGCCATCGAGCAATACGAAGAGATCGTCAAACTCGAGCCCAATAGCGTTGATGATCATCTTCTGCTTGGCCGCCTCTATCGCGCTGATACCGATCTGCAAAAGGCCGAAGCGGAATTCAAAACCGCCGTTAAGCTCGATCCCAGCTCCGAAGAAGCCGTCACTACGCTGGCCATGCTCTACACCGACGAAGGCGATTCGGCTCATGCCTTGCAAGTGCTCGCCTCCGTGCCCGACTCCGCTCGCTCTGCCAAGCTCTACTCGGCGCTCGGCGCCGCTTACGAGCAGCGTAAGGACTATAAGAGCGCCGTCGACGCCTACAAACACGCTGTCGCTCTCGATCGCGACAATCTTGACGCGATTCGTGGTCTCGCCGAAAACTACATGAATGACGGCCAGCTCGACGCCGCTCTCGAACAGTACAAGGTCATCGTCGACTCCAATCCCGAGGATGCGCAAAGTTATGTCCGCATTTCTGAGATCTACCGCCGCCAGGCTAAGTACGACGAGGCGCTCGAAAGCCTGAAGAAGGCCGACACGCTCGTTCCCGACTCTGCCGAAGTCGCTTACAACGAAGCCGCCATCTATCAGGCGCAAGGCCGTTACGACGATGCCGTCAAGCTGCTGCAGGATCTTCTGAAAAAGACCGACAACTCCCAGGGCGATCGCACCAACCGCGCCATCTTTCTTGAGCGCCTTGGCATGATTTACCGCGATCAGGAAAACTATCCCGCCGCCGTCGACACCTTTCGCAAGATGCTCACGCTCGGCGATGACAATGCTCGCAGCGGATATCAGGAAATCATCGATACCTATCGCGACGCGAAGCAGTGGCCGCAAGCGACTGCTACCGCCAAAGAGGCGGTGCAGAAAATGCCCGATGATCGCGATCTGCGTATGGTGCTCGACGCGCAACTCGCCGATATGGGCGATGTCGAACCTTCTATCAAAGACGTGAAGTCGATGCTCAAGGGCGGTCCCGAGGACCGCGACGTCTACATTCGTCTTGGAATCATCTATACCCGCGCCAAGCGCTGGAAAGATGCCGAAGACTCGCTCAACAAGGCCGACGAACTCTCCACCAAACCGGAGGACAAGGCTTACGGATGGTTCCTGCTCGGTGACGTCTATCAACGCCAGAAAAAGTTTGACGAAGCCGACGCTGAATTCAGAAAGGTCCTCGCCGCCACTCCGCCTACGGATCCCCAGGCCGCGGCCACGCTCAACTATCTCGGCTACATGAACGCCGATCGCGGCGTTAAGCTGGAAGAGTCGCTCAACTACATCAAGGAAGCTGTTTCCATGGAGCCCACGAACGGCGCCTATCTTGACTCACTCGGATGGGTCTACTTCAAAATGGGCAAATACGATCTCGCCGAAGAAAATCTCAACAAAGCCGCGCTTCACATGAGTTCCGATCCCACCGTGCAGGAACATCTTGGCGATCTTTACCAGAAAACCGGTCGCCTCAAGATGGCCGCCGCACACTGGGAGCGCTCCGTCGAAGAGTGGAATAAAACCGTTCCCGCCGAGCAGGACACCGACGCCTTCGCCAAAGTCCAGCAGAAATTGGACGCCGCGAAAGTCAAGCTCGCCAAGGAAGACTCCGACAAGCAGCAGTAGCTGCAACTTAACGCGGTTGCCCCAACTCTTCTCGCGTTTTGTGCGGGAGGGTGGGGATTTTGACTTCTCGAAACGTCATCCCGAAGCTCCGCGCTTTTACCAGCGACGAGCGCCTGCCCTGAGCAGCGTGCATCGCGAGCGCGTTGAACGGGGATCTCGCGTGCAGCGCCTCGCAGCCCTCCGCCGAGACTTTGTCATTTCGAGGGGCGTAGCGGCGAGGAATCTGTTTATCACCGCATGCTATCCTTCCCCCATGCCGCTCGCCAGTTACGCGGTGCATCATTCCCGCGGACGCCGCGTCCCTGAACCGCCTCACCCCTACCGCAACGATTTCCAGCGCGACCGTGACCGCGTCATTCATGCTCGTGCCTTTCGCCGCCTGGAAGCCAAAACCCAGGTCTTCACCCGCCGCTATTCTGATCACTTCCGTAATCGCCTGACCCATACGCTCGAAGTCACGCAGATTTCCCGCACCATCGCCGGCGCCCTCGGCCTCAATGCCGATCTCGCCGAAGCGCTCGCCCTCGTTCACGATATTGGCCATCCTCCCTTCGGCCACGCCGGCGAGAAAGCTCTCGACGCGGCCATGCGTCAGCAGGGCCTTTTCTTCGATCACAACCTGCATGCTCTCCGCATCGTCGAAGATTTCGAACAGCGTTACGCAGCCTTCCGTGGCCTCAATCTCACCTTTGAAGTGCGCGAAGGCATCATCAAGCATTCGCGCGATTACAACCCCGCTTCCCATCCCGAGCTTGCGGAATATCTTCTCCACCAGCGTCCTCCGCTCGAAGCCCAGCTCATTGACCTCACCGACGAAATCGCCTACAACACCGCCGATCTTGACGATGGCTACGAGGCGCATCTGCTTACGCTCGCCCAAATCCGCGAAGGCGTTCCCATCTTCGACAACTTTTATCGCGAAGTGGAAAAAATCTATCCCGACGCCGCCGAGAAACTCCGCTTCAACGAAACTCTGCGCCGCGTCCTCAACCGCTTCGTCGACGATCTCATCACCAGCACTCGCTCCCACATCGTGGAAGCTGGCATTAAAGCCGAAAACGACGTCCGCAATCATCCCCAGCGCCTCGTCGCCTTCAGCCCCGCACTCGACGCCGAGCGCAAACAAAGCAAAAACTTCCTCTACGAGAATCTTTACTTCAGTCCATCCTTGGCCGAAGAAAAAGAAGAGGCCGAGCGCGTTGTCACGGAATTATTTGCCTTCTGGATGGCTCATCCCGAATCTCTCCCGCACAATTACCAGGAGAAGGCCCACCAAGAATCCCTGCCGCGCGTCGTCTGCGACTACGTCGCCGGTATGACTGACAATTTCATCATCGAGCAATACGAAAAATATTGCGGCTGATCCAGTCCGCGATCGCGCATTCTTACAAGACTTCCCCCAGCCTGCGAATCCCTTCTCGAATCTCCAGCTCACTCATTCGCGAGTAACCCAACATAATTCCGGCGCGCCTCGGCTTTCTCAGAAAATATCCGGCAATGCCATAGGCCTTCACGCCCTTCGCTGCCGCCGCTGCAATGACCGCCTCTTCTTCCACTCTTCGCCTTGGCCAGAGCACAACATGCGCGCCGGCCCCGTCTCCTGTAATCTCCACGCGCGTTCCCAGATGTTTCTCTACCGACTCCAGCACGGTCTTCCGACGCGATGCGCTTCGTCTTCGTACACGTCGCAAATAGCGTTCATACATTCCGCTGGTAATGAATTCCGCCAGCGTTTCCTGCTCCAAAGTAGCCGTATGCCGGTCGCACAACCATTTCGCCGCGCTGAATGCCGTCACCAGCCGCTGCGGCACAATCAAGTAGCCGATTCGCAACGCCGAAAAAACCGTGCGTGAAAACGTTCCGATGTAGATCACCCGCCCTTCGCGGTCCAGCCCCTGCAGCGATTCCAGAGGCTGCCCGTCGTAGCGGAATTCGCCGTCATAATCGTCTTCCACAATCGCCGCATTCTCACGCTTCGCCCATTCCAGCAGCGCCAGACGCCGTGCCAGAGGAAGCACCGCCCCGGTCGGAAATTGATGCGATGGCGTCACAAACGCGAGTCGCGCCCCGCCCGGCAATCGACTCGGGTCCAGCCCCTCGCCGTCCACCGCCACCGGTAACAGTTTCGCTCCAGCCGCTCGCAGCACTTCCCGCGTTCCCTGGTAGCCCGGATCTTCGATCGCCACCCGGTCTCCTCGTTCAATCAGGACTCGGGTAATCAGGTCCAGCGCTTGCTGCGATCCGTTCACCACGATCACCTGCGACGGATCGCTCACCACCGCGCGCGATCTCCCAAGATGCGCACAGATCGCCTCCCGCAACCCAACGCTTCCCGCCGCCGGACCGTAATCGAGTTCCGCAACCGCCGTTCTTCTCGCTCGTCGCAGCAACAGTCGCCGCCACATCTCAAACGGAAACTCCTCCACGTCGCTTCGCCCATACGCGAAGTCATACCGCAGCTTCGGCTTCTCGCGAACCGGAAAGTTCACCTTCGCCCATGACGACGACGCGTGCACTCCAAATCTCGATAAGCGCAATTCTGCCGACCGCATCGGCACACTCCGCCGTCCGATGCTTGCATCTGCCGATACGTACGTCCCCGATCCCGACCGCCCTCGTACGAATCCTTCCGCGAGAAGTTGGTCAAACGCGAGCAGCACCACTGTCCGCGAGACTCCCAGCTGTTCAGCCAGATCCCGCGTCGATGGCAGCTTCTCGCCGCCTCGCAACACACCACTTAGAATGGCGTCCCGCAGGTGGATATAAATCTGCCGGAATAGCGGTTCGCCGTCTTTCGAAAGTGGTATCACCAATGCCATATAAAGTGGTCATTGCAAAATACCACATGCGGAATCGATTATCGAACTAGGCTACTTTCGCGCAATCCGCCCAGGGAGGTATCAGAAATGTCCACGCACATCCCCAGCAGAATTCACCTTTATCTTTTAATCGCCGTCTTCCTCCTTTCATCTGCCGCTCTACTACCCGCATCCACTAACGCCTCCTCGCAACCCCAGTCATCCGACGCTCACGACGGCCAGCACGATTTCGATTTCGAAGCTGGCGCCTGGAAGATTCATCTCAAACGCTTGCTCCATCCCCTCACCGGATCCAACACCTGGGTTGAATTCGACGGAACGACGGTGACCCGCAAAGTCTGGGACGGACGCGCCCAGATCGAGCAATTCGAGACCGAGGGCTCCTCCGGCCATATCGAAGGCATGACTCTCCGTCTCTACAATCCCCAGTCCCACCAATGGAGCCTCTATTGGGCCAACAGCAAAGATGGGCTGTTGAGCGCTCCCACCGTTGGCGAATTCAAGAACGGCCGCGGTGAATTCTTCGATCAGGAGCCCCAAAACGGCCGCTCCATCTTCGTCCGCTATGTCTGGTCCGACATCACTCCGAATTCGGCTCACTTCGAGCAGTCGTTCTCCGACGACGGCGGCAAGACCTGGGAAGTGAATTGGATCACCGATCAGACTCGCGTCAGCGCCGATCCCGGCAAACTCATCTCAGAGGCTTCTCCAAAAATCCAGCCTGCCGCCGGCCCGGAAGATGGCCAGCATGATTTCGATTTCGAGTTCGGATCCTGGAAAGCTCATCTCCGCCGCCTGGTTCATCCGCTCTCCGGCTCGAACGAATGGGTCGACTACGAAGGCACCTCGGTCGTCAGAAAACTCTGGAATGGCCGCGCCAATATTGGCGAATTCGAGGTAGGCAACGCCACAGCTCACATCGAAGGTCTCACCCTCCGACTCTATAATCCGCAAGCGCGTCAGTGGCGCCTCTATTGGGCCAACAGCAGAGATGGCATCCTTGCCACTCCGAGCATCGGCCAGTGGAGTCGCGGCCGTGGCGAATTTTTTGATCAGGAAGATTTCAACGGCAAATCAATTTTTGTCCGCTTCATTTTCTCTGATCTAACCCGGGATTCTTTCGAAACCGAGCAGGCTTTTTCTGCCGATGGCGGCAAAACCTGGGAGCCGAATTGGGTCTCGTCCTTCACCAGGCAGGAATAGCATCGCGGCCCGCTCGACACGATAAATCGCGGGTGCCCCACTCGCGGTTTGTGCGAGAGGGGGATTTTGACTTTTTCGAAACGTCCTTCGTGGTTAATCAGGACAGTATCGACTGGTGGTGTAAATCCGGGGCAAAGAACTTCTACCTTCCCGCCACCTCCGCCACCACATCGAACAGAATCCTCGGTCCGCGCCGTACTTCTTCCACGCGAATCCTCTCGTCGTTTCCGTGTTCCGTATTTCCTTCTTCATCTGTCGCCGTATACGGATTGAACCCGTACGCCACGATCCCCAGCGGCCGATATCTCTGATTCTCCGTATATCCACTCGTAATGTGCGGCACCACCGGCGTTCCGGGAAAATATTTCGCCGACACTCCCTTAATCGCCGCATACAGCTCGTTATCCGTCCCCGAATAATTCGCCACCCGAAACTCCGCATTGATCGGCTCAATCGTCACATTCGGATCGTTCACCAATCTCCTCAATGCCTCCGCCAGCGCCTTCGGATTTCCTCCCGGCAAAATCCGCACATCCAGATTCGCCCACGCCTCCGCCGGTATCACATTCGTCTGCTCCGATCCTCCCATCATCGTCAACGAAATCGTGTCGCGCAGCAGAAAGTTCAACGACTCGTCCTCTTCCACTTCCGTCTGGAATTTCTTGTCGCGAATCGCCGCTTTCACGTCGCGGTAATACACCGCCCGGTCCGGAGGCTCATACGGCGCCATATCCTTCAGAAACTCATCCACCACCGGCAACACGCGCAGCGGCGTCTGATAAGCAATGATTTTGTTCAGCGCCCTCACCAGTCGATCCGGCGCGGAATCAATATTCGGCCTCGACGCATGCCCCGGACGCCCGTGCGCCGTCACGCGCAACCAGTACGTCGTCTTCTCGCCCACATCCACGCCTACGTAGCGCACCTTGCCGTTTTCCAGCAGATTCTCGCCGCCTTCATTAATCAGGAATGCCGCATTTTCCAACAGATCCCGTTCATTCTTGATGAACCAATCCGTCCCCGTTCCATCCGCCTCTTCATCCGACACTGCCAGAAAAATCACATCCCGGTCCAGCGCGATCTTCTCGCGCTTCAGCATCACCATCACCATCAACTGCGCCAATCCTTCATCTTTCATGTCCTGTGCGCCGCGTCCCCAGATGTATCCATCGCGAATTTCCCCGCTGAACGGAGGCACTCTCCAATGCGACGCATCGCTCGTGACCACATCCATGTGGTTCAGCAGAACAATCGCCCGATGATCATCGAGGTGTGTTTTCCCCACATCAGGGTGCCCCACTTCTGGCCGGTTTTGCCAGAGGTGGGGTTTTTGATTTTCATCTCCGCTCGCCGGAATTCTCGCCCACAAATCTCCCCGTCCCGGCGCGTATTCAAACACTCGATTCTCGATTCCCTCCGCGTCCAGGATCTTCTTGTAAAACTCGACCGCCTTCATCTCATTCCCCGGAGGATTCGTCGTGTCGATTCGCAGATACTCCTGCATCCACTCCACGGCCTGATCCGAATATTGCTGCAAATGCTCCGGCGGCAGACTCGCCGATCGCGTCCCTTCCACCGCCCGCGTATCTTCTCCGTTCATCGCGCTACCAAGCGCTAGGCAGACCAGACATGCCATGCCAACAAGCCATCTTGAATTCCACGCCCGTTCCGCTCGTTTTATCCGCACAAAACCCCCCAGAAATCCCCTGCCGGTCAAAGCAGTTTTTATATCAGGTTTCGCCAAAATTACCCTGCCATCTTGTTCGCCACTTCGCACTCGCCACGACAAGTCGTATAATCTTCCATGAATTCAATAAGTTAGCTCTTTAACCTTGTATCCGGTTTTGGCATCACACCTGTATCAGCAGTACATGGCTGCCCGATCGGGTACCAGCAAAGGCGAGGCGCTGCGTCAGCGCCCAACCTGGCATAGTCAAACAGCTTGCCAACTCAGCTTTATAGGGGACGCAATTAAATTTCAAGCACGCCGAAGGCGTGTACCGGGCCGGAGCGATCATTTCAAACGCTCCCCCAACTTTGGAGGAAGTCAACATGAACTACCGCGTACTCGTCACTCTGCCGCTCGCTGCTGTGCTCGCTGTTCCGGCGCTGGCGCAGACCACTACTCCCAGTTCTGATCAGAGTCAGCCCGCCGCTCAGTCGCAGTCAGCCTCTGACACCGGCAACGCCACTGGCAAGGCGCCTCTTGCGCCTCCGTCGCGCGAAGGCTTCTGGGGACGCATCAATCCCTTTGCCCGCAAAAACTATGTGAAGCGCCAGACCGAGCCCATCCGCGATCGCGTCAACGAACTCGATGAGCTCACTGCCGCCAACAGCAAGCAGATCAAAGATGTCGACTCCCGCGCCCAGGCTGGCATCAAGCTCGCCTCCGACAAGGCCGATACCGCCGATCAGCACGCCACCGATGCCGGCAACAAGGCGACCATGGCGCAGCAGAGCGCGCAGCAAGTCAACACTCGCGTCCAGAACGTCGAGACCGTCGTCAACAACATCGACCAATACAAGGCCTCGAACCAGACGGAAATCCGCTTCCGTCCCGGCCAGAGCATCCTGAGCAAGACCGCGAAAGATGCCATCGATCAGATGGCCGACAGCGTGAAGGGCCAGCACGGATACATCTTCGAAGTGCAGGGCTTCTCTTCCGGCAAGGGACAGGCCGCGATCTCGACTTCGCAGAAGATGGCCGAGTCCGTCGTTCGTTACCTCGTCCTCAGCCATGACATCCCGGTCTATCGCATCTACCTCGTCGGAATGGGCAACGCACCCGCTCCTTCCGATGAAACGGCCAAGACCAAGCGCATCAGCGGAGGCCGCGTCGAAATCAGCCTGCTGAAGAACGATCTCGAGCAACTCTCCTCCAACACTGGAGCGCCCGCGACCACGCAGGACCAGCAACAGCAACCGAAATAAGTGGTAGCGCCGGCATCTCGCCGGCCGGGTGCCCCACTTCTGGCTGGTGTTGCCAGAGGTGGGAATCCTGAAAAACTTCGCCTCCCCCAACCAAGCCCCTCTTCACCGAGGGGCTTTTCGTTTTTAAAACCACAAAGATGGGATGCCCCGTGTCTCGCCGCCTTTGCGAGACATGGGTTCATAGAGAGCCACACATGCGAGTCGAAAAATCCCGTGTCTCTATTTGTCACTCCTCACGGCGCTGACCTACCATCCCAGTTTCATCTGGACGGCGTCATCCCGAACGCCCATGTTTTCACCAGTGCGCGGAGGGATCTCGCGGGCATTGAATACTGGCGTTGAATGAGTGCCGCGGCTATTCTATTTGGAATTATTCAGGCCCGCCTCTAGCTTGACTGGTAAAGCTCCGGAGCTCCCATGAAGATCGTCCCCGTCATCAAGTGCAGCGACCTCCAACGATCACTCCACTTCTACACCAACATTCTCGACTTCAACCGCAAATGGCCCGGCTACGAAGACCGCGAGATGGCCAACGGTGTCATCGATCTCGTTCGCGACGGCGCCGAACTCCAGCTCTCCCGTCACGCCGGCGACGGCGTCTTCGGCTCCGTCAACCGCGTCTTCGTCGACGACGTCGACGAGCGCTATCGCACCTTCCGCGCCCGCGGCCTGGACACCACCCGCCGTCCCGAATCTCCCATTCACACCGCTCCCGTCGATCAAACCTGGGGCTTGCGCGAGTTCGCTGTCACCGATCCCGACGGCAATGGCCTCTGCTTCTGCATGTTCAAACGATAATCTTCAAACGATAACTGCAACAGCTGCCTTACTCAGAAGCGCAGCACAACCCCGCTCGAGAGGCGGATGTTGCACTTCGGCGTCACCCCTTCAATTACGCTGTCCGCTTTCATCCATCAGCTTCATCATCAGATAAGTGAAATACTCGGCATCCGTTCTTGCTTCCTGCTTCTTGTCAGCCCCGGCGCCATGTCCGCCCTCGGTGATTTCGTCATAGAAAAATGGATCGTGAAACTCTTCCAGCCGTGCCGCAAACTTGCGCGCATGAACCGGTCCCACGCGATCGTCCTTCGTCGTCGTAAAGATCAGCGGCTCCGGGTATTTCACACCTGGCTTGAGCTGGTTGTACGGTGAAATAGAGGCCAGAAACGCCCGTTCCTCGGGCACCGAGACCGAGCCATACTCGCCCACCCACGAAGCACCGGCCGACAGATGCTCAAACCCGAGCATGTCCAGCAGCGGCACCTGGATCACCACCGCATTCCACATCTCCGGGTGCTGGGTAAACTCCACGCCCATGAGCAGCCCGCCATTCGATCCGCCAATAATCCCCAGCCGCCTCGAAGACGTGATCTTGCGTGTCACCAGGTCTTGCGCCACGGCATAGAAATCGTCATAGATTCGCTGCCGGTGCGTTTTGAGCCCTGCCTCGTGCCAGGCTGGGCCGAACTCTCCGCCGCCGCGGATATTGGCAACCACAAACACGCCTCCACGCTCCAGCCACAACTTGCCACGCACCCCCGAGTAATACGGCGTAATCGCGATCTGAAATCCTCCGTAGGCGTTCAGCAGAGTCGGATTCGACCCGTCGTATTTCATATCTTTGCGGTGCACCACAAAATAGGGAATCTTGGTCCCATCCTTTGAAGTCGCTTCCAACTGCTCAACCACGTCGGCGCTGGCGTCAAACTGCGGCTTCTGCGATTTGGCCAGAACAAATGATGCATCCGCCGCATCGCCGAGCCACAGCGACGGTGGTGTTAGAAAACCCTCCACTCCCAGGAAATAGTGGTCGTCTGTGCGGCTCGCCGTCTGGGTATTGATCGTCTGGTTGTCTCCCAGTGGAATCCGCTTCCGCGTCCAACTGCCATCGCGGCCCCGTGTATACACGTACGCGCGTTGCTGTACATGTTCGAGCGTTGCCAGAATCAAATGGTTTCTTGTCGTGATGAACCACTGCTCGAATTCCTGTGTCGTCGGCGCAAAAACGATGGTTGGCTTCAGCCGCATTTGATCCTTCTCGACTGCGCCCAAATCAAGCGCGACCACCGATCCCTGCGCAATCTTGTTGGTCTGCCCTTCCGGCGTCCAATCTTCATCCAGCGTTATCAGCAACTGACCGTCGAGCATTCCATCCACGCTGGCCTTGAGCGGCAGCGCCAGCTTCTTTGCTCCACCGGGCAGCAGCAGATAGTTCTCATGCGCAAACGTGCTGAGATTTCGCTCCACAATCACTGCGTGGTGGCCCTGTCCGTCCACCAGCGCGCGCGGACCATCGCCGTATCCGTTGTCTTTAACGTCTCCGCGAAATACCTCCTGGGCATTCTCCAGCGGCTGGCCGCGCTTCCACTTGCGAATCGTAATCGGATAACCGGCCTCGCTCATCGTCCCCGGGCCCCAATCGCGCCCAACCAGCAGCGTATCTTTGTCCACCCATGCGGCAAACTGCTTGCCCCGTGGCAGAACAAAGCCACC
>Ga0335074_10009093_pt1 | contig 13842 bp, 17 predicted proteins | sample Lox_Sample_23_FD_206715 | JGI IMG/M metagenome (GOLD analysis project Ga0335074, IMG submission 206715) | Soil microbial communities from Loxahatchee National Wildlife Refuge, Florida, United States - Lox_Sample_2.3 | ecosystem: Environmental > Terrestrial > Soil > Wetlands | place: USA...
GGCTGCCCACGTCCAGGTACAGGCGCGCGCCGTTGCGAAGGAAGACATTGCTGCTGCGGCCCCACGACACCACGCGGCGGAAGAGGTAGCGGGCCACCTCGTCCGGCGACAGCCGCCGCTGTCCCCGCAAGGTGCACGTAACGCCGTACTCGTTCTCGAGCCCGAATATTCGCCTGTCCACGCTACTAGGCTAGGTTCAACAGCCGCTGTAGGAACACCGCCGGCCCCTAGATAGTCCCGTTTTCGATCGCGGCAGCGATCCAGGGGATTACCTCGTCGAGCATCTCGTCAAGGCTCGTGGTCGCCTCGAAGCCCAGCACCCGCTTGGCTTTTCCGTCGCAGGGACGCGGCGCTTGACGTCGCAGGTGAACGGGTCGCCGAGACGACCCGGAGCGGCTCGCCCGGACCCTTGACCTTGCGCCAGATCGTCTCGGCGAGTCAAGCACGGTCGTCGACTGCGCCCTCTTTCTACGACGAGAAGACCGCCGCCGGCGACAATCACCACTCCGCGCCGCGCAAACTCGGCAATCGCTGGCTCGAAGTCCTCTGGCACTGCCTGCACAAGGGCGTCTGCCGTCCCCACGTTCCCTGCGAACTCCGCGTTCCGCGCGAACCGAACGTGGGACCGGCCGGAGGGACGCCATCGGTGTCCGGCCGTTCCGACCACACCCTGCCCGCATCGGCCGGTGGCCATCCCTGCCGCTGCGGTGTACAAATGCGACTATGGCCGCGGGCGAGGACCAGGAGGCGCCGTCGCTTTTGTCGCTCCGCAGTGAAGCCCGGACGATCTTCGGAAGCGACGCCGAAGGCTACGATGCGGGGAGGCCTGGCTACCCGGCCGAGGTGTACGACATCCTCGCCTCACGCTGCGGTCTGCGAGCGGGCGCATCGGTGGTGGAGATCGGCGCCGGCACCGGGCTCGTGACCCGCCGGCTCGTGGCGGCCGGCGCTTCGGTCGTCGCAGTCGAGCCAGACCCCAACATGGCCACACACCTGGCCGCTGCCGTCAGCGGCGACGTGGAGATCATCCGCGGGACCTTCGAGCAGGCGGCGCTCCCGCAGGACAGGTTCGATCTGGCTGTGGCGGCTACCTCCTTCCACTGGGTGGACCAAGACGCCGGGCTGCCCAAGCTCGGACAGGTCATAAGGCCCGGAGGATGGGCTGCAGTGTGGTGGACCATCTTCGATGACCCCGACCGCCAGGACCCGTTCCGGGATGTGCTGCAGGCCCGGACCGGAGACGGGGATCCTGGCGGACAGCGCAATGTCCAGTTCCAGATGGACGCCGCGGGCCGCTGTCGCGACCTGGCCGAACGGGCCCGGCTGACCGAAGTGAGCGGCAAGCTGATCCGCTGGACGGCGGAACTGGATACCGCGCAACTGCGCGCGCTCTACGCCTCGATGATGAGGATCCGCCTGCTGCCCGACGGCGACCGGCGGCGGATCCTGGACCAGATCTACTCGCTGGCCGACCAGAACTTCGGCGGCCGGGTAGAGCGGCCATTCATGACAGCGATGTACACCGGTCGCCGACCGGACCGAGACGGGTAACCGGACAGACGACCATGGCCAGCTTGATTGAGATGAACCGTCACGTGCAGGCGCCGGTGGAGACAACGTGGGACGCTCTTGTGGACCCGGCCCAGGTTGGTACGTGGTTCGCGGCTCGGGCTAACGTCGTCACTGAGCGAGGCGGCGCCTACGAGCTGTTCTGGCTGCCGAATGATCCCGAGCATCAGAGCACGATCGGGTGCCGGATCACCGCGATCGCGCCGGGTCACTATCTGGCCTTCACGTGGCGGGGGCCAGACGAGCTGAGCGAACTGATGAACGAGGGTGATCCGCCGCCTCCGCCGACTCATGTCACGTTCACCCTGGTGCCGGACTCCGAAGGCACTGACGTGCGGGTACGGCATGTCGGATTCGGGGAGAGCGCGGACTGGGCACGAGCGGTTGCCTGGCACGAGCGGGCGTGGTCGGCGGTCCTGGGCAACCTTGAGGCACACCTGGCCGGGCGGCCTTTGCCGCGCCCGTGGAAGGACTGAACTCAGCAACCCTGTCCGTCCAGCGGGGCAATCCAAGTACGAGCTCCTGAATCCGTCCCGTTACTACGTGATCAGTTCGACCGTGCAGCGGCTCGCTGTCGCGACCCGCAGCGAGGCTCGTCAGCGCTGCCTGCGTCACGACCGCTGGCGGGTCGTGATGCTCGGCGTGACTGTCAGCAGGCGGCACCATTATGGTCGCGTTGCCTACGCTGGCGGGGTGCTTCCAGGTGCGTTACGGGATTGATGTCGCAAGTCTCGGCGAGTGGGCCGAGCCCGGCATGGTTGTGGACGCTGCCCAGTCGGCTGAGGCTGCGGGCTGGGATGCGCTATTGCTGTGGGATCACCTGGGGTATGTCTGGGGGCGCCTGCCGCCGACCCATGGGTGGTCCTGGCTGCAGTTGCCCAGGCCACCGTGCGCCTGCGCCTGGGCACAGCGGTCACGCCGCTGCCTCGCCGCCGCCCGGCAGTGGTAGCCAGCGCGGTCGCCACGCTGGACCGGCTCAGCGGCGGACGGGTGATCTTCGGCGCGGGCGCGGGCGGAGTGCCGTCGGAGTTCACCGCCTTCGGTGAGTCAGGCGAAGCCAGTGACCGTGCGGCAATGCTGGATGAAGGCCTGGACGTGCTCGCCGGGCTATGGTCCGGCGAGCCGGTTACCCACTCGGGCAGGTTCTACCAGGTAAACGGAGTCACCTTGGCTCCATTGCCGGTGCAGCGCCCGCGGCCCCCGGTGTGGATCGGTGGCACAAGCCGCGGGGCACTACGCCGGGCTGGCCGGTGGGATGGCTGGATCATCGGCTGCGATGACGAGCAGGGCACCATGGTCGTGCCGCCCGCGAGCATTGCCGCTGATGCCGCCGTCATCGCCGCTTCGCGGTCTGCGCAGGGCCAGTTCGATATTGCTGTCATGGGATCGTCGGCAGGGCCTGGCGACGCGGTGGCGTCTGCTTATGCTGAGGCGGGCGCGACCTGGTGGCTTGAGCACATCCACGGGCGGCGCGGCTCCCGCGCGAGCATGTTCGCGCGAATCGGCGCCGGGCCGCCCCGCTGACGCCGGTCGGCTCCCTGCTCGACGAGCTCGGCTATCCGTCCGGCCATAGATGTGATCCCTGGCCTTGGCGAAGGTCGTGAGGCAGCGGGTCGGCGACGGCAATGGTGCGGCCAGGATCTGGATGGTGCTGGCGACGGACCGTCCTCACGAACGCGCGGATGGGCCAGCCTGTCTCGCGCTCGATTGAGGAGCCGACTGGCCACGGCAGCTGCCGCGGTTTCTAACGGCGCATGCGGTAGCGGATGTGCGTGACCGCGGGTGCTTCGACGACGTCGACCTGCTCCACTCGGGTGCCCGCGAGCTCTTTGTCGTCGAACAGCCGGACCCCGTCGCCCAGGAGCACCGGGACCAGGTGCAGTTGGATCTCGTCTAGCAGCCCGGCCGCCAGGTACTGCCTGGCGACGGTCCCGCCGCCAGGTACTGTGACGTCCTTGCCGTCAGCGTCGGCACGCGCCAGCCTGAGCGCGGCGTCGATCCCGCCGGTAACGAACTCGAAGCTGGTGCCTCCCTCGCAGTCCAGCCGCGGGCGCGCGTAGTGAGTCAGCACAAAAACCGGCAGGTGCTGTGGCGGGTTCTCGCCCCACCAGCCTTTCCACGGATCGTCGCCCCACGGTCCAGAGCCGCCGCCGAACATGCTGCGGCCCATGATGACCGCCCCGACCTGCTCGTCATCGCGGTCGAGAACGGCAGTGCTGGCGTTCGTCACGCCGCCTTCCAGGCCGACGGCGTCACGCCAGGCGGCACGCTCTCGCATCCATTCGTGCAGCAACTGACCGCCGACTCCGAGCGGGTTATCCAAACTCTGGTCGGGGCCGGCCACGAAGCCATCCAGTGATATCGACACGCTGTACTGCAGTTTGCTCATCGGATTCCACCCTTCCCGGCCTTGCTGGCCGGACACCATGGCTACGAACTAGAAGTGCCGAGGTAGACAGCGCGGTGAGCAATTCGGGCCTAGTTTCCAGGCTGCCTTTTTCCAGACGCCAGTGATCGGCGCGGCATTGGCCGCTGCACAGGCCGCCAGTCTCAGAACAGGCGAGGTGCCAGCTTCCAGCTTGGCGTCGTATCATCCCCGCGTGAGCGGATCGAAGGCTTCGTCGAACGGCAGTGGTTCGGCAGTTGCTCAGCGGCGGTTCGTTCCGACGCCGCGGTCCATGGGCTGGCTGCCGTTCGGCACATTCGTGCTGTCGGTTATTGGCCTCGCCGACGCCGGCTACCAGGTCTATACGCACTTCACCGGTACGGGCCTGCTCGGCTGCTCAGCCAAGGCCGACGCATGCGTGCTTGTGCAGAGCAGCCAGTATGCCTGGATCTTTCACATCCCGGTGGCCGTGTACGGCGTGGTCTTCTTCGCATTCATGGTCGCGATCTGCTCGCCCTGGGGCTGGCGTCTCCAGCAACCCCTGGTTCGCCACGCGCGGCTCGCCGCCGTCGTGGCCGGAATGATCTTCGTGCTGTACCTCATCTACCGTGAGCTAATCAGCCTCGACCAGATCTGCCCGTACTGCACCAGCGTGCACATCATCACGTTCCTCATCTTCGCGCTGATCGTGTACGAGGCGTCCGCGCCAAGGCCCGCCAGCCCGGCGCCCGCTCGCCGCTAGTCGTACAGGTGCTCGTCATTGCTCCTTACCTGGCCGCTGGCTCCAGGTACCGCTCAGTGCTCGGTATGGGCACGATAAGCACGGCTGGCTGTGCATGCTGCCGTGGCTTGCTGCGGCGTGCCTGGCGCGCCCGCCGCACCGCGGTGGCGTCCTTGTACAGGTCGACGCCTCGCTGGGCGGCGAGTGCCTGCATGGTGCTCGGATGCATGCTGTCCTCCTCGGTCACGGCGATCGCGCCGGTTGTCATCCAGCCCTGGTGGCCGGACACCATGACTACGAACGAGAAGTGCCGAGATAGACAGCGCCGCGTGAGCAATTCAGGTCATTGCCTCAGGGGGCGGGGATGAATAGTGCCACGAAGGGCGGACGACACGGGTAAATGGCTGGGCGTCGGTCGTTGCGTCTTCTCTCTAGTTAGCGGATCGGGATGCTGGCCCCGTGAATTGGTAGTCGTCGATTATGCGTCCGTCCTTGCCGACAATAAGGAATAGGGCGCGATGGCGACGCGGCGCCACGGGCCGATCTCGCCGGCCCTGCTAGCGCCGGTCTCGGCGGGTTCCGAGCATCCGCTGGTTACGCCACCAGTCGGCGCCCTGCCGCGACTCGAGCCCGGTCCAGGTAAACGAGTCGGGACGGATGTCGCTGAAGGTCCACCGGTTGAGAGTTCCGTCCGCCTCGGCGCCTTCGAGGACGATCGTCTCGCCAGCAGACCGGCCGCCCTCCAGCTGAACCGTGACACCGGTGACCGCGCCCAGGTAGTAGACCGTCCAGCGCTCGGTAACCGGGCTGAAGTACCTGAGGGTGGTGCCGCCAGAGTTCCGGTGCGGCGACTCTGTAGTGCCCAGATCCACGATGACGTCCTGGATCGCGCGGCCGCCAAGAATCCACGCGAATGACCACTCCCAGCGCCCCTGGTAGGTGCGGTGCCCGGCGGCGTCGAAGTACTCCACTTCCATGTCCCAGGTTCCGACGAACTGGCCGAACAACATCAGCTGGTCACGCAGCGCCGGGACCGGGCCGTCGGCGCACAAGCCGTCCAGGATCGGGAAGCCGATCGCGGGAAGATCCACGCTCATGCCTCTGCTCCTTCGGACGGCCAGACTCGGCGCCAGAGCCCTGGGTAATCGGTGACAAAGCCGTCGCCGTCAACTGTCAGGTCGGCACTGAATGAGCCGGACTCGTACCGGTACAACGACGTGTTGTCATCCGCCTCTGGCCTGAGCAGCGTGTAGCACTGGCTCACCCGCCGGGCGGTGAGGTCGGGAGCGCTCACGTATACGACGTCGAGCTCTTGCGCGCGCGCCGGCGTCCAGGCGAGTCGCCGGATCGGCAGAGTGTTCGTCAGCGGCGTCAGCGAGATGTCCAGGTCGATGCAGCCGTCCAGATCCGGTCGCGGTTGCCCGTCCGCGAGCCAGTGCGCGTCGCCGCCAGCGATCAGTGCCAGGGTTCGCGTGCCAGCGGAGTTAGCGGCCGTGATTGTCAGTCCCGCGACGCGCCAGTTCGCGTCGCAGCTGAGTTGATAGCTGACACTCGCCGGGCCGACGGGTGGACCCAGTACTAGCTGGCCGTCTGCCCGAAACCCGGCCGCGTCTGAGGAGACGACGACGTGCTCCAGTCCGGGCCAGTCCAGCGCTTCCCATTGCAGATCGGTTGGCATCGGGCGTCCACTCCTGACCTATCGATGTAACCGGCTAAACGATTAGCAAGTTACAGGTCGGCGGCGGAACCGTGCAACCGGTATAGAGACTTGATGGTTAACAGCACTCTGGCAACCCTCAGGCTTCGAGACGGTGGTGACTTCTCGCCAGGCTGCAGTTAATGTCCGTAACAGGAATCCGGGCGGAGGCTCTGGTCTTGGCCTGACGGAGCTAGCTGGCACCTCACCGGCACAAGCAGGGAGAACCTCACCATGGCATATGACATCGCGGCTGACATCCGGCTCGACCCGAGACTGAAGGCGATGCTGGCTGGCGTCCCGCTCGAGAGCGGGGGCGACGTTGACAGCCGCGAGGCGCTGCTGGCCGAGGAGAACTCCGAGGAGTCGCGCAAGCAGGCAGAGCTCTTCCGGACGTTCATGGATCTGTGCGACACCGAAGAGGCCGCGCCTTCTGCCGGCCTGCGCGTGTACTCCGAGAAGGCCGTCTCCGCGCCCGATGGCAACACCATCAACCTTCAGGTCATCCGCCCTGACAATGACGAGACAGTTGCCTGCGTCTACTACATCCATGGCGGCGGGATGGCTTCGCTGTCCTGTTACGACGGCATGTACCGGGGCTGGGGCAAGATCATCGCCGCCAACGGAGTCGCCGTCGTGATGGTGGACTTCCGCAACTGCGTGGTGCCGTCGTCAGTACCCGAAGTGGCCCCGTTCCCCGCTGGTCTTAATGATTGTGTGTCTGGTCTCAAGTGGGTCGCGGACCATGCCGGGCAGCTCAATATCGACCCGGCCCGCATCATCGTCGCTGGCGAGAGCGGCGGCGGCAATCTGACGCTCGCGACCGGCCTGAAGCTCAAGCAGGACGGTGACCTAGGCCTGATCAAGGGCCTGTACGCGATGTGCCCGTACATCCGCGGTGAGTGGCCGGCTCCGGATAGCCCGTCATCGACTGAGAACAACGGCATCCTGCTCGACCTGCACAACAACCGCGGCGCGGTCGGTTACGGGATCGAGGCATTCAACGCGCGCAACCCGCTGGCCTGGCCGTCGTTTGCGACCGCTCAGGACGTCGAGGGGTTCCCGCAGACGGTGATCAGCGTGAACGAGTGCGATCCGTTGCGCGACGAGGGCATCAACTTCTACCGGATGCTCCTCTCGGCCGGCATCCCGGCCCGGTGCAGGCAAGTGATGGGCACCTCGCACGGCACCGAGATCTTCACGATCGCCTGCCCAGAGATCAGCAGGGACACCGCCCGCGACCTCGCCGCTTTCTGCACGGGCTAGCGGATCCGCCAGGTAGTGGCGGACTCGGGCGGATCCCGGTCGCCATGATGTGCCGGGAAAGCGCGGCCCTGATCAGCCGCTCGACCTGTATAGGTAAAGGCCGCGCAGTTCAATCGCCGCCAGCAAGCCGTCCCTGAACCTGACCAGGTGGCCGGACACATCAGGCGGGATGGCCGGGCCGGTCATGAGGCGTCGACGGTCGTGCTGCCTTCGAGGTCATCGAGGAGAACTGAGATGGCATGACGGAGGGCAGCTCTGTGCGTCAGCGCGCGCTCATGCAGGTGCTCGGGATAACTCCAGTCGATAGTTGCCCCGTTGAACGGCCCGCCGCGCGGCGGGTAGGACGGATCGTCCGCTCCGGGTCCGGGAAACAAGCGGACCGTGACCTCGAGAATCGGGTCGCCGTCCGGCACGCCCTCGTGAGATCTGCCCTTCCGCATTGGGTCGGTCATAGCGTCATTCTGGCAGTTGCCAGGACGACCCGCCGTGCGAGCGCGGACCGGCTCAGCTAAGGCGCGCCACGGCCGGCTAGCGCCGCGTAACCGGTCCGAAGGCGATGCGATTATGGTCCGGGGCGGTCTTATTGGATTTGCCCCGGACCACGACCCGGGCGGTAGGTTCGGTAACCGGCCATTGGCCGGCAGGCTAGGAGTGTCAGGCAGCTATGGACGGGGGATCGGCTGAATTGCCGATACGAACGACTTCGGGTTGCCATAGACGCGATATAGCTTGACGCTAAACGCGATAGTACTTATGGTTCTGAGGTACCGAGGCGGGCAGCGCTCACTGTGTAGTGCCGGTTCGCCGCAGCGTCGCTAGGAGTGCAAGTGTCAGACGACAGTAAAGGGCCAGCGATTCTCGTTGAGGGGCTGACGAAGTCATTCGGCGATGTACATGCGCTGCGCGGGATCGACCTGGTGGTGCCGCGTGGCACTGTGCTCGGCGTCCTCGGCCCCAACGGCGCCGGGAAGACCACGGCCGTCCGCATCCTGACGACGCTATTGCTGCCGGACAAGGGCCGCGCGCTGGTGGACGGCCGGGACGTGGTGCGCCAGGCAGCTGCTGTCCGCCGGTCCATCGGGCTGTCCGGTCAGTCTGCCGCGATCCAGGAGGAGCTCACCGGCCGGGAGAACCTCGAACTCATCGGGCGCCTGTACCACCTGAGCCGGCCTGAGTCCCGTATCAGGGCCGCTCAGCTGCTCGAGCAGTTCGACCTGGTCGATGCCGAGGGCCGTCCGGCCAAGACCTACTCAGGTGGCATGCAGCGCCGCCTCGACCTGGCGGCGAGCCTGGTCGGCCGGCCGCAAGTGCTGTTCCTGGATGAGCCAACGACCGGTCTGGATCCGCGCTCGCGCCTCGGCATGTGGGACATCATCAGGTCGCTGGTAGAGGGCGGGACGACCCTGCTGCTCACCACGCAGTACCTCGATGAAGCCGACGAGCTGGCCGACGAGATAGTTGTCATCGACCACGGCCTGGTTATCGCGGCCGGGACGGCCGAGGAGCTCAAGAGCCGCGTTGGCGGGGACGTACTCGAATTCAACGTTCCCGACCGGAACCGGCTCAGCGATGCGGTTAGCGCAATCGCGGTCGTCGGTGAGGGCGAGCCGCACGCCGACAAGGAGACCGGCGTCGTTAGCGTCGGCGTTGGCGGGCGCGGCTCCGACGCACTCGTTGACGGGGTGCGCGCCCTGGACGGGGCGGGCGTCCGGACGCAGGGCCTCGCGCTGCGGCGGCCGTCGCTCGACGATGTGTTCCTGGCACTGACCGGGCACGCGGCCGAAGAGGAAGAGCAAAACGGCAAGCGCCGCCGGAGCCGGCGCTCAAGGCGCGAGGAGACGAAGGCGAAGTCATGACGACCGTAATTGCACCCATGACCGCCTTGCCCGACGAGCCGAGCCTGCTGGCCCGGTTCCGCTGGGCGGTAAGCGACACCATGGTTATCGCGCGGCGCAACCTGATCGTCTGGGTCCGGGTGCCCGCCTACCTGGTCTTCACCGTGATCCAGCCGGTGATGTTCGTGCTGATGTTCCGGTATGTATTCGGCGGCGCGATCAAGATCCCGGGCGGCGACTACGTGGACTTCCTGATGCCCGGCATCATCGGGCAGACCGCGGCATTCGCGAGCTTCGCCACGGCGATCGCGCTGGCGCAGGAACTGAAGAAGGGCGTCATTGACCGGCTGCGGTCGATGCCGATGGCGCGCTCGGCCGTGCTGACGGGCCGGCTGCTGGCCGACACCGGGCGGATGCTGGTGACGATCCTGATCATCGTCGCGGTCGGCTACGCCGTCGGTTTCCGGTTCCACAATGGAGTTGTGCCGGCGATCCTGATGGTCGTGCTGGCGACGGTGTTCGGGCTGTCGATCTGCCTGATCGCTGCGTTCACTGGCCTCGCCATCGGAGATGAGGAATCGGTCCAGGCGTTCGGGCTGATCTGGTTGTTCCCGATCACGTTCCTCAGCTCAGCGTTCGTGCCGATCTCGTCTATGCCCGGCTGGCTGCAGGCGTTCGCCAACAACCAGCCAGTGACCTACGTCATCAACACAATGCGGGCGCTGGCACTGGGCCACCAACCCATCGAGGCCAATCTGCTGAAGAGCATCGCGTGGCTGGCGGGAATCCTCATCGTGTTCGTGCCGCTGGCCGTGCGCGCCTACAAGCGGGCGGCCTAGCGGCGCCTGCGTGAGCCCGGAACGGCCGGCGAAGCGTTGTCTATAGTCAGAGGCATGCCGAAGATCGCCACCGCCGACCGTGTCACGCTCGATCAGCTCGTCGACTTCGTCCGTACCCGCCACCAAATCACGCTGGCGACTACCCGGCGCGACGGGCGCCCGCAGCTCTCGCCGGTGACCGCTGGCGTGGATGATCAGCGACGCATCGTTATCTCTACTTATCCCGACCGCGCGAAGGCGATTAACGCTCGCGGCAATCCGGCAGTGTCTGTCCTGGTTCACTCCGACGCCTGGGATGGCCCGTATGTCCAGGTGGATGGCACTGCCGAGGTGCTGGACATGCCCGCACGGGAGGCGGAGGACGCCCTCGTGGCGTACTTCCGCTGCATCGCGGGCGAGCACCCGGACTGGGACGAGTACCGGGAGGCCATGCGGCGCCAGGGTAAGTCGCTAATCCGGATCACGATCGACCGCTGGGGTCCGATCGCGACCGGCGGGTTTCCGCCTGACCGGACGCCGGACGCCTGACTGCGACCTGCCGACCGTGACGATCGCGACACCCATCATGAGGGGAACGACGTGAACGGAGCGCAAGCCGTCGCTCGCACGCTCGCGGGCTGCGGCGTGACGACCTGCTTCGCCAATCCCGGCACTTCGGAGATCCATTTCGTCGCGGCGCTTGACGGCGTTCCGCAACTGCGCGGCGTGCTGTGCTTGTTCGAGGGCGTGGCGACCGGCGCGGCTGATGGTTACGGCCGCATGACCGGGCGGCCGGCGGCGACGCTGCTTCACCTCGGCCCTGGCCTGGCCAACGGCCTGGCGAATCTGCATAACGCGCGGCGCGCCAGGACACCGCTGCTGGCGATCATCGGTGATCACGCTACGTACCACAAGCGGCTCGACGCTCCGCTGGAGTCGGATATCGATGCTCTCGCTGGGTCGGTGTCCGGCTGGGTCAGGCGGTGCTCGCGCAGTGCGGACGCGGGCTCGGACACAGCCGAAGCGGTCGCCGCGGCATTGCGCCCGCCCGGCCAGATCGCCACGCTCATCCTGCCTGCCGACGTCACCTGGACTGATGGCGCGAAGCCCGCTGCACCGACAGTCCCGCGACCGCCATCGCCTGTCCCGGCCGAAGTGATCGGACAGGTGGCAACCGTCTTGCGTAGCGGCGAACCGGCCGTGATCCTGCTCGGCGGCACCGGGTTGCACCGCGCCGCGCTCGATGCCGCCAGCAACGTCGCTCGGGCAACCGGCGCGCGGCTTCTCGCCGAGACGTTCCCCGCCCGCCATGAGCGCGGCGCCGGGATCCCGCCGGTCGACCGGCTCGGCTATTTCGTGGAGTTGGCGGCTGGCCAGCTAGCCGGCACGCGCCACCTCATCCTCGCCGGAGCGACCACGCCGGTGTCCTTCTTCGCCTACCCCGACAAGCCCAGTACTCCGTTGCCGGCGGGCTGCCAGGCGCACGTGCTCGCAGAGGCCGGCGACGATGTGCCGGGGGCTCTGGCATCGCTGGCCGATCTGGTCGGCGCGGGGGAATTGCAGAGCGCACAGCGGCAAGCGCCAGCTGGACGACCCGAACTGCCCGACGGCGAGCTGACCGCGCAGACCGCCGCCAGCGTGATCGGCGCGCTCCTGCCCGAGGGCGCAATCGTCTGCGACGAGTCCAACACCTCCGGCATCTGGCTGCCAGCAGCCACCGCCGGCGCGCCGCCGCATGACTGGCTCAGCCTGACCGGTGGCGCGATTGGCCAGGGCCTGCCGCTTGCGACCGGAGCGGCGCTAGCCTGCCCGGACCGGCCGGTCCTCGCGCTGGAAGCCGACGGAAGCGCCATGTACACCGCCACCGCGCTGTGGACACATGCACGCGAACAACTCGACATCACCACCGTCATCTTCAGCAATCGCGCCTACGCGATCCTCACCATGGAGCTTGAGCGGACCGGCGCTTCCACGACCGGCACGACGGCGCTTGGTATGTTGGATCTTTCCAGGCCCGACATCGATTTCACGGCACTTGCAGCCGGAATGGGGGTGCCGGCCAGCAGAGCGTCTACCGCAGCAGACTTCGCCGCTCAGCTCCGGCACGCGCTCGCGGAGCCAGGGCCGCATCTCATCGAGGTGGCGTTGCCGCCTCGCGGCTAACCGGGCAATTCCCGCAGAGTGCGCGACGTACGTTAAGTCGTGAACTGAACCAGCTGCGCCGCCCCGCTGTAGGCCAGGAACGGGGTCGCCGTGCTTCAGGAATGCCTGGGCGCCGGCGACCGGTGGCCTGGCAGCGGGGGTAATCATGGCCGCTCAGCACATGACAAACCGTGTCGCCTTGCCCGCCGGGACCGCACAGGATAGCGCGATGCGACTCGTCGGCGCACTGCTCGCGCTCGCGGTCTCCGCGGTGCACGTCGCCGATCAGGGTGGCATGACCGCGTTCACCTCTCCGGACTGGATGGGCTGGGGCTACCGGCTGATCGAAGCAGGCGGCGTGCTAACCGCCGGCGCTCTCCTGCTGGCGCCGCTGGCGTCGTCACCGCTCCGGTCGGCTCGCCCGGCGTGGTCCGCCCTAGTGCGCTGGCTGGGCTGGGCAGCTGGCGTGCTCCTCGGCGCCGGGCCGTTCCTGGCATATGTCGCCTCGCGCACTGTCGGCATGCCAGGAGATCCGCGCGACGTCGGCAACTGGGGCTACTGGGTCGGCACTGTGTCGCTGCTCGTCGAAGCCGCGCTGGTCGCGCTGAGCGTGACCATGCTGCTCGCCTTGCGGCACTCAGGCCGCCAGCGGGCCGGACGTTCAGGCCACGTCGAGGTCCGTGAATATCCGCGCCCTTCTGACGCATCCGGCCGCTACGCGAGCACGACTACAAGCAGGCCTGTTCGTTGCGCGGCTGCTGCGCAGCCCAGTTCGGTGCCGGCGTGTCCCCGAACCCGAGCCAGATCGGCCCGCCGCACGCCGGCACGATGACCCTGCCGGCGGCACCGTCCAAGCCGTTCGTCTTCGGCCGCGGCATTCCGAAAACGGCTCCTGACCAGGAGCAATGTGGGCTTGGATAGACTGCGGAAGATGGCGGCCTTGCCGGGGCGAGCCGGCGATGACCGGGTCACCGGGGAACAGGCGGCGCTGCGGCGGGTGGCGACGCTGGTAGCCCGCGGCACGCCACCTGAGGCAGTATTCGCTGCAGTCGCGAAGGAAGTGGCGGGGGCGCTCGGCGCCGACCGAGCAACGATGGCCCGGTTTGACCCGGACGGCACCTCAACGGTGGTCGCGTCGTGGAGCCGTACCGGCGCTGCCTTCCCCGTCGGCAGCAGGTGGAGCCTTAGCGGGCATGACCTGCTCGCGCTCGTGTTCCAGACGGGCCGGGCGGCGCGGATGGAGGCGAACGCTGATAGCTCCGGCCCAGACGCTAAGGCCCGTGATCTCGGCGTCCGCGCGGCGATCGGCGTGCCGGTCAGCGTCGAAGGCCGTCTGTGGGGCGTCATGACCGTGGGGTCAATGAGGGAGCCGTTGCCGGCTGGCACCGAGGATCGGCTGGCCGGGTTCA
>Ga0335074_10009094_pt1 | contig 13842 bp, 8 predicted proteins | sample Lox_Sample_23_FD_206715 | JGI IMG/M metagenome (GOLD analysis project Ga0335074, IMG submission 206715) | Soil microbial communities from Loxahatchee National Wildlife Refuge, Florida, United States - Lox_Sample_2.3 | ecosystem: Environmental > Terrestrial > Soil > Wetlands | place: USA: Florida...
CCAAAGACTCCGTTGAAGAGCTGGAACTTCTGGTCGAGAATCTGGTAGACGCGAAGATCGGCTGCGTTCGCGCGATTGAGAAAATTGACAACTACAACGTCGAATTTCTGTCCGTAGCGGTGGCAGCGCCCGATCCTCTGCTCAATGCGTTGCGGGTTCCAGGGCATGTCGTAGTTCACGACCAAGTTGCAGAACTGAAGGTTGATTCCCTCCGCGGCCGCTTCCGTAGCGATCATGATGCTGGCTTCGTCGCGGAAATACTCCACGATGGCAGAGCGTTTGTCTGCGGTAGGTGAACCGGTGATACGGTCCGTTCCTTTGTTGTGCTCCAACCAACTCCGGTAGATTTCGGCGCTTTTGGAGTCGCTGTTGGTTCCATTGAAGAGAATGGTCTTGCCGGCAAAATCTGATTCTTCAAGTAGGCGAAGTAAGTATTCCTGCGTGCGCCGCGATTCTGTGAAAATGATCGCCTTCTGTTGCAGAACTCCATTTTGGTGTTCTGCACGAGCTCGGTTTGCTGCCTCAAAGCCCCTGCGAAGCGCTGTGAGCAGCACCTCTCCCTTGGAGTTCTGCTGAATGCTTTTTGCCAGCTTGTGGAACTCAGTTAGCTTCTCTTTTTCCTTACGCAGTTCCTCGCGCTGCTCCGGGGAGAGCTGTTGAGTGGAGCTCGCGGTTTGATCCGAGCCATTGTCGGAGTCATCTTCCAGCCATTCATCCTCAATTTCTGGGAGGGAGTCGAAATTATCTTCCAGGTTTGCCGGCGGCGAGTCGACTGCCGCTTGAGCGCGCTCGACAGCTTCGAGCTTATTGGCGAGGCCCAGCAAGGTGTCGGAGATTGCATACGTGGAAGATGCCAGGAGTTTGCGGAGGATGAGCGTCATCAGTTGGCGCTGGCTTGCTGGCAGGGCATACAAACGCGGCGATTGCAGGTACTCAGAAACCAGACCGTACAGTCGCTGTTCATCCTCGTTGGGAATGAATTCCTGCACGAGGGCGTGGCGATTGGTATAGCTGATGTAAGGAAGCACCTGCCGACGCAGTGTCCGCTGACAAATGGGGCGGATTCGCTCGCGAAGCGTACGATAATCGTCCGGCGAGTTCATCCGTGAGAACTGGGCCTTGAAACTCCTCAGGTCCCCGAAAGTGAATTCGTCAACAAAGCTGACGAGACCGTAAAGTTCGAGAAGCGAATTCTGAAGCGGCGTCGCGGTGAGCAGTGATTTCGGCCTGTTGATGATCGCCGCTTTGATTGCGTTAGCGATTTTGTTACTCGCCTTGTATACGTTTCGGAGGCGATGTGCTTCGTCTATCACTACGAGGTCCCAAGGTGACTGTCGAATGTACTCACACTTGGTCCGGGCAAACTGGAAAGAGCAAAGAATGATCCGTGGCTGATCGAAGGGGTTGAGGTTCCCGCGCTTGACTTCTTCGTTGAATGTCTTCGTCTCGAGAATGGCGAAGGGCAAGAAGAATTTGTCAGAGAGTTCCTGACCCCACTGCTTCCGGAGGTTGGCGGGGCAGATGACGAGCAGCCTGCGTCGGCGCTCGGCCCAGCGTTGCGACAGCAAGATTCCTGCCTCTATAGTCTTTCCCAGGCCCACTTCATCGGCCAGAATTGCGCCGCGTGAAAGGGGAGACCGAAAGGCGAAAAGGGCGGCTTCCACCTGGTGGGGATTGAGATCAACCTGAGCGTCCGCTAGCGCAGATGTGAGACTGTCAATCGACGCCGAACTCGACCGTTTGGTCAGTTCGTGAGCGAAATACCGAGCATGGTAGGCCGTAAGACTCATCTTTGGAGCGAACCGCGGCAAAACAAAGCATGTGGGCTTCATTCCAGCCGTCAAGCTGGGAATACCCGTTGCATAAGGGCTTCAAAATGAATGAATCCACGTTGCTTCTCATGATAGTCCCTCAGACGTGATGCAGAAGTCATTGCAGACCCGGAAATCGTGTCGATTGGCAGGTTCTTGAGTCCGCGAGCGCAGGGACTGAGCAGATTGGCGAGAATTGTGGATCGCCAGAGTACTCGCTGGAGGAATCCAACGCGCCGGTGTGGGAGAAAAAGCGGTGACTGGTGCTTTCGGATTAGAGCCCGCCTCAAGAAAGGGCGCCCTCGGTGCCAATGACTGAGATGAAGGGGCGGGTTGGGTATTTATGCGTAATTTAAGTGCTATTTTTATGTAAAAGGTGTATATTTAGATTTGCAGGAGGTTCCAATGGCAACCGTTCCCGCATCTCGGCCTGATCTTGCAGCGCATCGTGAAGCGCTTCGCCTCCCCATCCCGGAAATCGTCAAGCAACTCGTCGGCCTCATTGGCCGCAAGCTGACCGCCTACGTCGGCGGTGTCCGGGACGTGCGCGCCGTCGATCGGTGGATGAACGGAAGTGAGCTCTACGGGGATGCCGAGCAGCGTCTGAGGTTTGCCTTCCAACTGGTCCGGATGCTCGCCGAAAGAGAAGATCCCACCGTGATCCAATCCTGGCTCACTGGCCTGAATCCTGAACTCGGCGACCGCGTCCCGCTTCGCCTGATGAGGGAAAACGATCTGGAGACAGTGGCGCCGGAGATCATGGGAGCCGCGCGAGCTTTCCTCGTTGGCGGTTAGGAGCAAATTCGTGAATCTTGAATCGAAGCGGCCTTCCGGGCCGCTTTTCCGCGTCGGCAGGGATCGCGACGCATGGGCGGTTCCTGACTGGGCTTATGCCAAGGAAGACGGAACCTTCGGAAACCGCTTCGACGACCCGATGGGCGTATACAGAGTTCTCTATGCGTCTTCGCAACGATTGGGATGCTTCGTTGAAACCCTGGCGCGCTTCCGCGTAGACGTCTCTTTCGTCGCAGACCTGGCGCTGATGGAAAACGGCGAGGACGACTTTTCGGCTTTCGGCACGGTCCGCAGAGCGTGGATCAAAGGACGCTGCATTGGCACCGCAAATGTCGAAGGCGAGTATGCCGATATTTACGCTCTCGAATGGGTCAGCCATCTGAGGACAGCACTGGCCGAGGTTGCGGTGAAACTTGGGATGGAGGACATCGACCTGAGTTCGCTTGAACGGGCCGAACCGCGCCGATTGACACAACAGGCCAGCCGGATCGCATTCGAACTCGGATACGCCGGGGTCTTCTACCACTCCCGCTACGGCCACTCGATAGAGAACTGGGCAATCTTCGAGGACTGGACGATGTCAGAACGTTTCCCTATACATCAGCCAAACTCTCGGAAAATCGCTGAAGACGATCCGGATTTGATGGAGGCTCTGAGAGTGCTGGGGTTGATTCTTTCCGACTAACGTGGCCGCTACACCACGGAACAGCCCGTCCTAGTGGCGACCGCAATGAAAACGGGTTTGATCCAGGAAAAGACTATGCTGGACGCCGTCGTGGTGGCTCGATCGTAGCGGTCTTGCTCTGCTGCGGGAACATTGCCCGACTTGACTGTCCGTCCGATCCAGTGAGCAAGCATGAAAGCCTGTCGGCCTCGGTCTGGCTCTTGGCACTGGACAACGTTGCGTTGGCGAGGTGCGATGATTGGATTGAGGGCGAGCGGTGAGCGATCGAGACGATGAAGAGATCAAGATTGCCGACGATTTCCGTCGGCAGCTTCAGGAAAGGTTCCCGGCTTACGAGGGCGACCGCACGAAAGACGATGTCCTGGACTGGGTGAAAGGAAACCCAAAACTTGAAGAGTTCATTTCTACACTTGGGGAGAATGCGAGGAAAGAGCTGTTGGACGAAATGCAAGTCGAACTGGAAGCAACGCCGCTCCCCAATCCCCGCGATGAGCCGTTCACCCACAGAATCGTTCAAGAACTCTGTAACACAATCGAATCCGCCTGCCGTCGGGCCGGAGTACCACTTCGCGGAGGTGTCGCCTACGGAGTTTCTCCCACGTTCGCTCTGAATGCAGAGCAGCATCACGTGCCTACGACCGGAACGAGTGTCGTAGAGCTCAGTGCCGGATTCATCTCCTTCTGCAGCCATCTCAGTAAGGCGCTGTCCTGGAGCATTCCGCACGAATCCGCCGGGAATTCTTTGAAGCTTGATCGTCAGCCTGCCCAAGTCCTGAAAAGAATCGGCGGCGACAGCGAGCTCAAGCGTCTCTGGCTGGAACTGTTCGGTGCCTATGCTTACGGGGAAGGCCCACTGAGTGTCGAAATGCGGATTGTACCGCACCCTTATTCATTGACCAGAATGCTGCTGCTTCGGGCCTTTGAGCTGTTTGCGGTCGCCCACGAGTACGCGCATCACGTGGCCGAGCATGGAGCGATGGAGAGTCTGGGCGTGGGAGGCGACCCGGAGGCGTCGAGCAAAGAAATCGAGGCGGACATGTTTGCCATCTCGTTGTGCCGGTATATCGAGCAGGAGGGAAAGCAGCCAAATATTTTCTTAGTTTCCGGAGCCGCTCCAGTGGTCCTGTTGAAGTGCCTCGACTACGTCCGTCGCACAAGGAAGATCTTCGCTGGCAGAGATTCATCGGAAGAAACGTCAAGCACGCATCCTGAAACGGAAGAGCGAGTGTTAGCTTTCGATTCCTATGTCGATGGCATCCCTCCCGGACTGGCAGTGAACTTTCAGCGGACGAGGCACGACTTCTGCGCAGTAATCGATTCGGTCTGGACCAAACTGAGACCGCTGTACTTACTGATGTACGAAGATGGCCTCCGAGTAGAGGATAGTCCAGTGGCTTGGCTTCCAGGATCGCTGGGCTAACGATAGATCGAGCGCTAAATGTTCTGGAGGTAGCAATTCAGACTAAAAAGTGACTGCGCATTCGCACGGGAACTGATTTTCAGTCTGCAGCGTATTGGTTTCTCGCGATTGAATCAGCGATGCCGAAGCCCACGGCTCGCAACACTAGGAGCGCCATCAGATAGTACTCGTCCGTAATGAGGATCTCGCCGGCGGCCTGCGGAACCCGGGGCCACTTTGTGAAAAACGAGGCTGACACCGCGCCGCCGTCGTGCATCAGAGCGTTGCGAACATCTTTGATCTCTGCCAAGTCGTTGTAGTGGGTTGTAGCACGGTTGCCAAGGAGAATGTAGGTTTCGACGTAGGGATCACGAGCAAATCGGAACTCATCTTTGAGAAAATTGATAAGACCGTGAACCGATTGCCCCTCTTCCTGCCGTCTGTCAATTTCACGTTGAACCATCCGCTCCCGAAGTTCCTCGATAGAGGTAAATCCCTGAGACATTTCGATCACCTCTTCAGGAGAGAGCGTTGTTTTCTTTCCCTTTCCCGTGGCGCCAATTTTTTGCGGATGCTTGCGCAATAGAAGTGCGATCGTATCGCGGATATACACCTCAAAACTTGACCATTCCTGCACGAAGCAGACTTGGCGAAGCAGGGCCAGGGAGTGTTCCGATGATTCCTGCGGATCCCCCTGGGAGCTTGCCAGCTTGAGAAAGATGTCCCGTGCCTTTTCGCCTTCCTCCCAGTCGCCTCGGATCGAGAATCGTGTATCCGCAGCGAGCGTGACGGAGTAGGTCTTGGTTTTCGAGGGGGGAGGTAGCTCAGCCAGAGGTTTCCTCTGCTCACCGGGCGCCCAAAACAGAACGTTTTCGCCAGTCTCTGGAATTACCGCAATCGGGCCGAGTGTGCCCTGGCGGGCGCCCTCTTCAACCGCATGGAGTTCCAGCCCAGACTCTTTCGCGTATTCCTGATAGGTGACCCATCCACGCTGCACATGGACGTCTTTGGCGCGAGCGGCGCGCGGGATCATCGACCCGTTCTCCGGCTTCGAAAGGGGAATTCTGACCTTTTTGAGTTCGTCTGCTGGGATTGCAGTCAGACTAAAGGCGGTAAACAGGACGGAATACTGCGTCAGAGCATAAAAACGGTCCAGCTTCTCCTGCCTGCTCTGGTATTTCAAGTAGGCATCAGGGTAAGGGGTCGTCTCTGGTTCGTCTGCCATTTTCATCTTCTCCCATGCACGAAACCCCCGGAAACTATGGGGCAACGTCACCGGCCCGGTCGAGATCGCAATTGCCATCGGACTACAATTTCCGTATCGTCCATCGTGAGATTGCGTTGCGCAGTCCGGGTCCTCCTTCAGTATTGATCGCCCTGCATGTCCACCAGGTAAGATTCGACGTCTGCTTCGCGATCCGACTCCGTTAATTCATTTTTTAGGCAGAGATACTCACTCTCCAAGTTCTGGGCGAGCGTATTGGAAAGGAGAAGTTGAACCCTAAGACTCCGGGTGGTTTCGGGGACATCCGACGCCCACGATCCTGGGTACATTAGCCTGAAACCAGTGACCGGCCCCTTTCTGCCAGCTCATTCTTAAACGAATTGGATCGGATAGAAGGAGTCGGCTTTCTCCCGCAAGACCCGAACTTCACGGTCGAACCCCAAACGCATGCATCGCTCGATCGTCTTGGTTATGGCGGCACTCTCATTCTGCAGCAGCGCCATCGCCACCGATGCGCGCGTCGCCATGGTGGTCGCCCCAAGTGTCCTGTACATCTGCCACACTCCTCGAAGCTTTTCGAGAGCCACCAAGGAATTCTGACCGCGAGCGCATTCGGCTTCGACGAGGGATGCATGTGCTTCGATCATATGGGGCCGCTGCGAAAAGAAAGTGGAATTTTCCAGATGGGAGCGCAATTGCGATAGTGCCCTCGAGCAGTCGGACCACTTTCTAGCCAGCCTTGCGAGGTCTGCTTCTTCAAGAAATAGCCGCGCTTCAGCATGGGCCAAGCGTCGCTTGCCGAGCCTGCTGCGAACTTCGTTTAACAGTTCCAGAGCGTGAGACCAAGAGGTCTCCTTCCGGCAGTCGATCTCCAGAATTGAAGTCCAGGTCACTCCCTGCACATTTCCATGGGTCTTGAATAGAGGATATGCCCGAAGGACAATTTCCATCGCGTCGTCATATCTGCCCAGAAGAACGAGTCTCTCAGCTTTCACATACCAGGGCCAGGCTTTGACGGGGAGCTTTGCGTAGGCAATCGCATCCTCAATCGCAGCATCGGCCAGGTCCTCTGCCTGTCGAACTTTGCCTCGAATAAGTGCCATCTCTGATTGCCAAGTCAGGACGTCGATTCGACCGTCGATGTCGCGAGCTTTCGAAAACGCCCGCTCCGATTGGGTGTACAACCGATTGGCGGTGCTCAGCTTTCCCTCGAGTCTCTCGATCCCGGCTTGGGCGTTGCGAGTCCAACCCAGTGACTGGTAGAAATCTTTCACAGTGAACGCCCGGCGATTCTGACTCAGCAGCCGGTCCACTTTGGAAAGTACCCGTTTAGCTTCTCTTGCCCGCGAGGAATTGCGTAGGGCATCAGCATTATCCAACTGAAGCTCAACACGCACAGGGAGCGACAGCTTGCGTCGGCGTGCGAGAGAAACAAGCATTTGGCGCCCTGCCTCATGTCCATGTGTTCTGGCGGTCACGCGCGCCAGGTCCACGACGAGTTGCGCATCCTTCCCATCTGTGATCTTGCAGAGTTCCTCGTAGATACCGCGAGCGTCCGCATACGCGCCAAGGTGTTCCAAAACCTTCGCCACTGCCTTGTTTCTCTGCAGAAATGTAATGGAGCTGAATGAGTCTTGAATCGGCGGAGAGAGAACAGGGTTTTGAGAGTAACCATCAATCAGCTTCCGAATTCGGTCAGTTTGGGAGCCCGTCAACTGGCTTTCGAGCCAATGATTCGAATCAACCATCTCAATTGTCAGACGTTCTCCTAGAGCTGCGCGTGCCCGCTCCAGTTCTGGTGAGATTCTTGAAGAGGAGTGCAAAAGCCACATGATGCTGTTCGCTTCGGAGGCAACCAAAATGGGCATCACATCCCGGTCGCGGCCGCTGTATCCGAAAACAACGACATCCCGCACTCTGACCGCCTGGCGAAACGATTCGCGAACTGATCGCTCCAAACCACCGAGATATTGGCTGACGATGGTAATGATCGAACCAATGTCATCACAGCGTCCATGCAGGTGGATGACGCGACGACGCAGCCGCGCGAGGCGAGCAGCGCGTTCAAATAGAATGTCCTGATTGGTCGTGACGACAACGTTTCCTGACAACGCGAGAATCGCAAAATGGGCGAAACAGGGAACGGCGTGTTGAAGGCTGGCAAATGGCCGAAATGCCACCTCAGGAGATACCTGATCCGCCAGAATCTCAAGAAACGTCTCCAGACGCAATTCATACTGAAGTGCGGCATGCACTTGTGCAAGAGAGGTGGCATTGGTGAGAACCTCGCCGCTTCCAATTAGCAGGTTGAAGATATTGGTAGCAAGCATTGCTCCATCTGGAAGGCCTGCTCCAAGCGAGGCGCCGGCTCCCACGAGAAACACTTTGTCGACACCTCTTCGGGTCTTCACCATAACTCAATCAGACCAAATCTCTCGATCTCCGCGTCGCGAACCGCCCGGCCAAAATTCTCCGCACCCTGGTGCTCGATGGATCCGGTGACGGATGACTCGAGGAGTGCGAGCCCATCATTCCCAAATTGTGCGAGCCTTACCGCGGCAGCCCGCGCTACCAGGCGATATTCGTGCTGCGCCAAAGCTCCTAGTATTTTGAGATCGTTCACCCCCGCCGAGCCGATCAGCGCATGGGCAACGATGCGGACGTAAAGCGCCCGGTTATCGATGTTCTTCAGTGGGAGCTTGCTGCGCCTACTCGCCAGACTGGTGACACGGGGGTCGCGCCAGAACTCGTTGTTCTCGTAAATGCGACGAAGTTCATCGGGCACCGACGATCCGAGCTCCCGCATCCGTCTTCCAACCGCCCTTCCGACCTCGATCTGAAACCAGTAAGGAATCCGATCCTTGCTGCCGGCAATTCTCTCAATCAAACGGATCACGTCTCCCGCATCGCCGTGACGGACGAGCGCGATGACGAGATATTGAGCCGACGCAGTCAGAGCAACGCGGCCAAAAGTCTCTCGGAGTGCGGCAAGATGCTGCTCGCTCGATACTCTCAGGATCGTTTTGGCGAATCCAACGGCCTTCTCTTCATGCACTCGCGCAACGCGGGGGTTGTGCGATTCGGCAGGGCCGGCTTCCTTCTGGTTCCACGAGCGGTACCCGTCGAGTAGTGATTGCATTTCGGCTTCGGCGACCGGAGAGGAGATCGAATTAAGCAGGGACAAGGTTTTCTCTGCACTCAGACGTTCGAGCCTCTTCACTGTGGCCGCGGCTCCGAGAACGCGATTCGCGGCAATTGCCGAGGCGAACGATTGCACCCTGGCACCGGGCCTCAAAACCTTAAGCTCGCGCATCGCCATCCGAAGTCTCTCTGGGTTTACTGCCCGCGCAATAAGCTGCAGCAGAGCGAATTCGCGGATGGGTCGAGCCGCAGCTGGATCATCCGGGCACAACGGCAGAGTTGGATCGATAACCAGTCGTTCAAATGCGGAGCGGTATGCCTTACTTGAGCTCTTTCCGAAAGTTTCGATCCAGTTGGTCTCGCCCGCGGCAACTTTCTTCGTGATCGCCCGAAATGCCGCCTCGGCAACGGCCAGGCGCCGGTTGCGCGCCGCCCAAAGCAAGACACGATCGGGACAGGCGAGAGGATCAGCGGTAATCATCTCTGCAACCTCCATGCCGAGCTGATAGCTGTGAAACTCGCCCCAGTCCCGTTCATCGAGCGGCGCGCCCGTCAGTTTCGATCGCAGCAGGATGAGCATCGCCTTGCCTTCCTTTTCCTTGCGGCCCTTGGGATCCTGCGAGCGAATCAACTCCAGGAGTCGCGTGGACGGCGCGGTGAAAAGTAGGGAAAGGCCCGGACCTGTGCCTTCGGTCCACGAAGCCATCATTAGGCTGAGTTCCTCATCGGAGAGAAGGATTCGGTGTCTGTGCTTGAACAAAAGCAGCGACTCTTCAACGCTCAGGAGCGAATACGTGGTCGCGTAGCCGGCGGCCTTGGAAGCGAGCAGCTCCCGCACCCGCTTAAACTCTCTCTCCTCGGTATCGACCAGTTTCGCTGCGATTTCCCGCGCCAGAAAATCATGGGCGATCTCATAGAGCCCATCCAAATGCCGCACCAGCCGGAGATCGATCAGCTTTTCCAGGGCCACTTCGCAATTGCTGCTAGACAGGCCGGTATCGGCGGCAATTTCGACAAGCGATTTTTGCGCCTTGACACCGTAGCTGCGTACCAGAGAGATGAGGACCGCTTTGAGATGCCCCTCGGTATCCTGCGCGTATTCGAGCTGACGCGACAGATACCCCGCGGTCACGCCGTCCATGGCGCCGGCCGCCAGGTAACGATCAAAGCGATAGCTTCCGGCCAGATTCCCCAGCGACCTCCACACATGGTCGATGAACATCTGGAGATAGGGCGGGTACACCGCTCCTTCCGGCTCTTGGCGCGCGCTGAAGCTCTCGAGATCCTTTTGAATCTGAGCGCTCTCCGGCTCGGACAAATCGAGAATGACGCCAAGATCGGCGCACGCGCTCTCAATGCTCTTCCAGGCTTCTTCCGCGCTGATGCCGGTAACATAAACCCGCGGCAAACCGGCAGCGGATCCACTGATCGACTGCCAGAACACTCCCAGCCGCGCTTCGAGATCCGCTCGATAGACCAGCAGGACCCGTACGCGCGCATCGTCGATGAAACGCAGGACCCGCAGGTCATCGATCAGCCGCTCTGCCTCACGAGTCTCCCGGGAAGACAGAATGTCCTCGAATTGATCGATGATGAGGAGCACCCTTTTCGGCGCGGTCGCTTGGGCAGCATCATCAAGAGCGCCGACAAGGGCACCGCGGTACGACTGCGGACCTTCGAACACCGAAGAGACCAGTCCCGCGACCACATCGCTCCGAGGCAGCCCCAGGGGGCGAGTATAAACCGGGAACCAATCCTTTCCCATGATTGCGGGGTAGAGGCCAGCGTGAATGAGCGAAGTCTTGCCGGTACCCGAGTTTCCTAAGAGCAGCGTGATCCGGTTGTTCTCGATGGCATCGAGGAGCTCTTTCAGCTTGGCTTCGCGACCGTAGAAATGCTCTCTGTCGGCGCTGGTGAGGAATTCCATCCCGATGGGCCGCTGCAGCTTTCGCGCATTGGGAAGGGACATCGGCCGAGTCCTCAGGGAAGGAGAATCCAGGCGGTGCCGAATCTTCGCCAGAACGTCGCGGATCACGAAGTAGGGTAGATCGCGGGGATCACGAAAAGGTGTATAGGTATGTTGCCGGGAATGTTCGCGCAGGGCTTTGAGTCGTGCGACGGCAGCAGGATCGGTTTCACGCAAGTGAGGGGGCCAACTGACGTCCTCGTCGAGCCAGTAGAGCAGGATGTTCGTTAGAATCCCGGCACTCAGGGATCGCTCTGCCTCGTCGAGCTCAAGCTCAGTGATAGATTTCCCGGTCGCCGGGTCAACGGCACCGTAGCGGCGGGCATAGACGCCAACAAAGAGATCGCACCCTCTTACGTTACGAATCGCCGAAATGACCGGCGGGGCGGCATCGCTCCCAAACGTCTCCATGATCAGGAGGTGGGCGCCAAAGACGTCGCGAAGCCTTCGCGCGATTTCTTCTCGCAGTTCTTTGAGGTCAACGTACGTTGAACTCAGGAAGATGCGTACATCTGTGCTAAGCTCTGCCATCGCATTTCCAAGCCCTTGTGAATGGTTCCTTTGAATCCGATTTTAGTAGCGCTCGGCGCGAAGGATGGCCCTAAGAAGATCTGAGACCCGTTGGGGAATCAGCATGCACGGCTACTTCGTTTCTCGCGTCGCGTCGGTTTGCCCCTCCGCCCGTCCGATGGCCCGCACCCGGACCACACACTCGAGCTGCTCGATTTCGTCCACAGGAATGCTGCGGCGTTGCCACATGGCACGCTGAATCACAGCTGCCGCTTCACCGATTTCATTGCGGAATCGCTGGACTAGTTCGAGAGACCGGCGCCTTGCCTCAGCACAGACGCTGGCTTCGAGCGCATGATTCGCCATGCGCATCAAAATCATCTGCCGAATCTCGCGATCAGACATTGACCGCGCAACACAATCCGATTCCGAGAGCATCGAAAGCAGCCGGTCTCCCGCGTATCCGGCGTAGCTCATGACCAGACCGGGCATCGCCTGAAAATGGGTGAAGTTGCAGCGGGGCTTGCCGAAGTGAAGAACGACGTGAATGTCTGTTGCACCGACGTAGGCGCCCAGGACCACGTGAGAAGCCTCGTGAAGGCTGTCAAATGACAGCGGCTGGGCAGAATGCATGGCAAAAGAACCTCATCATGTGATGGGCATGCTCGAAGCAGCCTCTATGAATAGGTTTGCGTAGTTCTTTTTGAGGCTCCATCGATGATGTGCTTGCGCTACATCACGAGGGTCAAAGCAAGGTGCTCCGCCCACGGTGAGTAGTGCAACTCGAAGGTACTGACCCGGATTGCCAGTGCCAGTCTCCCTGGAGGGCACAAGGCCGGACGCGGTCGTCCCCGCAGACGCATTGAGGCGCTTGCGGATCCACGATCATTTCGGAAAGCTGCCCTAAGCCAAGGCGATCTTCTCGTAACTTTTTGTCGTAACATTCGGCGCGTTTTCCCTCGTTTTCCTGTATTTTCAGGGCAGTGAGATACGCATTCTGGACTATTCGGAGATGCGGCTCATCATTCTGAAAAGAAAGGAGCTTACAGACAGGTCAGGGAAAACGTGGGAAAGAAGAGGAACCGTAGGACATCTGACTCTGGAACAGGATATCGGCGGCGACCATGCATGCTATTTACTTGTGGCCGCCTGTCCAACCTGTCAATCTGCGGCTTCTGAACTGGGGCAATCGTGCACCATCAGAACATACAGCGGTTTGCCAATGGAGTCCGGCAGATGGGGTGCGAATTCAGATTCAAACCCGCAGTTCAGGCAACAGAGTGCGTGTCGTGATTCCGAGTATTCTTTTCGGACCACATCCGTGGGCAGCTTGTCGTCCTCAATAAACTGCATAGGCGTGTAGCACCTCCGGCTCTGTAGGTCAGGATACATCCGGATTGTCCCGCGAGATACTGACGAGCCGAAACTAGATGCCTCTAGACGAGAACAGATTCACAACCATGCTCGATTTGCAACTTCCCGAGAATTCGGGCACCATGACAGATATGCTGCATAGAGCCCCAGCCCATTCCTCCTTTGACGCGGAGGCCCTCCGGCCTAATTCGCAAAGGGGAAACATTTTCAGGCCACGGCTCGACGGGAGAGAAGCTTAACGATCTCACCGAAAGTTCAGCGAACTTCGAGCCCCTGGCCAACTCGGTCAGGGGTTTTCATTTGCGCCTGATGGCGCCAGCACCGAACTTAAACCGGCGTCTGCTGTCGCCTACACTGGAAGACAATGCTTCTCACAGTCACTACCACGCACCGTCCTGCGACGGATCTCGGTTACCTGCTGCACAAGAACCCGGCGCGGGTTCAGACGGAAGAGCTTTCTTTCGGCAAAGCTCACGTCTTCTATCCCGAGGCCGGCGAATCGTGCTGCACGGCTGCCGTCCTGCTGGAGGTTGACCCGGTCGCGCTGGTGCGAGGCCGTCGCGGTCCGGCCGGAGAGGGTGGGCAACTCGAGCAGTACGTCAACGACCGCCCGTACGGCGCGAATTCTTTCATGAGTGTCGCCTTGGGAAGGCTCTTCACCACTGCATTGAACGGAAAGAGCAAAGAGCGTCAACAACTGGCGGAAACGGCGATTCCGCTTGTCGCGAAGGTGCCTGTGATTGCAGCACGTGGCGGAGAAGATCTGGTGCGCCGGCTGTTCGAGCCTCTCGGATACGCTCTCGAGATCGCCCGCTTGCCCCTGGACGATCGATTCCCCGAATGGGGAGAGTCGCCCTATGTGGCTTTGGAGATTCGGGCAACGACGACTTTGCAGAAGCTTCTCACGCATCTTTACGTGCTGATCCCGGTTCTCGA
>Ga0335074_10009095_pt1 | contig 13842 bp, 13 predicted proteins | sample Lox_Sample_23_FD_206715 | JGI IMG/M metagenome (GOLD analysis project Ga0335074, IMG submission 206715) | Soil microbial communities from Loxahatchee National Wildlife Refuge, Florida, United States - Lox_Sample_2.3 | ecosystem: Environmental > Terrestrial > Soil > Wetlands | place: USA...
AGCTCGCGCAGCGCGACCAGGATCGGGCCGATCGGCCGCTGCCTGATCCGCTCATCCCCGTCGAAGTGCACCTGCGCCGAGGTCAGCGCGGCGACCGCGGGCAGGAACCGCATGACCGTGCCCGCGTTGCCCACGTCGACGCTGACCCGCGCCCCCGCGGGCGGCTGCCCGGGGGTGACCCGCCAGCCCGCCGGGGTTCCGTCGGCGTCGTCGGTGACCTCGGTCCCCATCGCGCGCAGCGCGGCCGCGGCGAGCAGGGTGTCCCGGGCGCGCAGCGGGTTCGCGATCCGGGCCGGCCGGCCGGACAGGGCGGCCAGGACCAGGGCCCGGTTGGTGATGGACTTGGACGCTGGCAGCCAGATCCGCGCGCTCACCGGGCCGGTCGCGACGGGCGCCGCCCAGGTTCCGTCCTGGTCGTCGGCATGCATAGCGTCGAGAGTATCGTTGCGCGTCCCTCCGCAGGCGCGCGGCGTGCGCCTGGCCGAGCCCGAAAGTTTGACGCGGCCGGATTTTGGTTATGAAATGCCAATCCAGGCTTAACGGGACGTGTCCGGATTCCATTCAATTGGGGAAGTTTAGATGTGTGGTCGGTTCGTGTCGGCGCGTAAGCGCCTTGAGCTCCTCGAGGAGTTCAGCATCGAGCGTGATCGCGTCGCCGACGGACCCGACCCGGAGCCCGGCCCGGACTACAACGTGGCGCCGACCCGGCGGGTGTACGCGGTCATGGAGCCACGCCCCCGGGACAAAGAACCCGAGCCGGAACCGCAGGCCCGCGAACTGCGCGTGGTGAAGTGGGGCCTGATCCCGTTCTGGGCCAAGGACGCCTCGGCCGGCGGCAAGCTCATCAACGCCCGCGCCGAGACGGTCGCGGTCAAGCCCGCGTTCCGGCGTGCCTTCGCCAAGCGCCGCTGCATCATCCCCGCCGACGGCTACTACGAATGGCAGGCCGTGACCGAGGACGGAAAGCAGCACAAGCAGCCCTACTACATCTACCGGAAGGACGGTGGTGCGCTCGCCTTCGCCGGAATCTACGAGCTCTGGCGAGATGAGGCCCTACCCGATGATCACGAACGCGCCTGGCTGTGGACGGCCGCGATTATCACGACCCAGGCGACCGACGATGTCGGCCAGATCCACGACCGCATGCCCATGGTGATCGCGCCCGACCACTGGGCCGACTGGCTTAACCCGGACAACTCCGAGCCCGGCCAGCTTCAAGCGACGATGGTGCCCGCGATGGCTGGCGGGCTGACGTCGCATCCCGTTTCAATGGCCGTCAACTCCGTGCGGAACAACCGGCCCGATCTCATCGCGCCGCTTTCCGCCGATCCGGAGGGGCCGCCCGGCGAGTTGTTCTGAGTCCGCGGCACGCGGCCGCGGCTCACCCGAGCCTGGGCTGCGCAGCGCACGCGGACGGGAGGCGAGGACACCAGTGGAGATAACCGTCGCCCGTAAGCGCCTTGAGGAAATGCGCGACGAGCTGGATCGGTCGATATCCATCCTGCAGGGCGAGCATCCCGCGCCCGCGGCCGGCGCGGGGTATCCGCAGGACTCGGCCGATGCGGGCTCCAGCCTGTCCGAGGCCGATCGTAACGAAGCGATCCTGCACTCGGCGCGCAACCAGCGGGACGGGGTGCTCGCCGCGCTCGCCCGCGTCGAGGGGCACACCTACGGGCGATGCGTCGACTGCGGGGGCGACATCCCCGACGGCCGGCTCGACGCGCGGCCCGACGCGGCCCGCTGCGTCGGCTGCCAGGCCAAGCACGCCCGCCGCCGCTAGGTTTCAGCCCTTCTTGCTGGCCGAGATCACCAGTTGCGCGCCGAGTGACTCATCCGACCTGGCCGCCAGTTCGGCCCGGACGAGCTTGGGCAAGCTGGCCGGGTCGCGGCGCAGTACGTGCGTGACCATCGACTCGGAGAACACGGTGCGCGGCCGCATCCAGTTCACCGTCAGCCCGGCCCCGCTGAACAGCTCACGCGCCTGGTCGGGGCCGTAGCATCGGGTGATGGTCCCGTCCGGCCAGGGCACCAGCACCACCTCGGCGTGCGGCAGGTCGACCAGGTGAGCCCAGTGATGCTGGTCGGCCAGGACCGCCATACCCAGCACCAGCGAGTCGACGCAGGCCAGTATCCGGCCGTCCGGGCGCAGGAGGCGCGCGATCTCGGCGATCACGGCCTCGGCGGCCAGATGGGTGGACAGGGCCCGGTCCTCGGCGATGACGTCATCCGCGCACCCGTCGGCCAGGAACGACAGCCGCGAGGCGTCCCCGACGACGTGCGCGACACCGTCCGGGTCGCGCCGGCCCGGGTCGGCCTCGACGACCCGGACGACAGCGTGGCCGGACATCGCGGCGATCTCCGCGGCCTGGGCGCGCGGGCCCGAGACATCGACGATCGTGTGCCGCCGGCGGGGGAGCCAGGCCAGCAGCTGAGCCTGGGCCACGGCGTCGTGGAACTGCCAGTAGGCCGGAAGATGATCAGTATCCGGCGCGGTGATCGCGGTGGCCGCATGGTGCACGGGCCCGGGCTCCTGACTCGGCGTTCCCGCAGCGGGGACGCCTTCCCTCCCTAACGTTCCCGGCCAGGCGCGGTTCTCACCTGCCGGCCGGGACCGATCTCGGAATGACCGGCCGCGCCGCCGTGTTGAACGCGGCATGGCACTCGCCTCGCCACCTCGTGGCACGCTGCAACTCGCGCCCTTCCCGGGCACGGTATCCTCCCGCTCATATGGTCTGCACTCCAGCAGCCCGATTCAGTACGAGCCCGAGGGGGTGAGTCCCGTTCCGGAGACTCTCGAAGAGCGCGGTGAGCGCTTCGAGCAGGAGGTGCTGCCCTACCTGGATCAGCTGTACTCCGCAGCGCTCCGGATGACTCGCAACCCGGCAGACGCCGAGGACCTGGTACAGGAGACGTTCGCCAAGGCGTACGCGTCCTTCCACCAGTTCCAGCAGGGCACCAACCTCAAGGCGTGGCTGTTCCGGATCCTGACCAATACCTTCATCAACACCTATCGCAAGCGGCAGCGCGAGCCGCAGCGCTCCGGCGCGGAGGAAGTCGAGGACTGGCAGCTGGCTCGTGCGGCGTCGCACACCTCGGGGGGACTGAAGTCGGCCGAAGCCGAAGCCCTCGAGCGACTGCCCGATTCCGACATCAAGGAGGCGCTGCAGGCGCTTCCGGAGGAATTCAGGATCGCGGTCTACCTGGCCGACGTGGAGGGGTTCGCGTACAAGGAGATCGCCGACATCATGGAAACGCCTATTGGTACCGTGATGTCACGTTTGCACCGCGGCCGGCGGCAGCTGCGGGAACTGCTTCAGGATTATGCATCGGAACGCGGCCTGGCGCGTACCGGTTCCGAGGCTTCCTTGCCCGGGGAGGATGGGCGATGAGCTGCGGAAAGCCACACGAGACGCCGTGTACCGAGGTGCTGGACCGGGTCTACGGTTACCTGGACGGCGAGCTGGGCGACATGGACTGCGCGAAGATCCGCCAGCACCTGGATGAGTGCGGGCCGTGCCTGCGCGAGTACGGCCTGGAGGAGGCGGTGAAGCGCCTGGTGGCCAAGCACTGCGGCTGTGATCCGGCGCCGGCCGACCTGCGCGCGAAGATCCTCGTCCGTATCAGGGAAGTCCGGGCGACGATCGAGTTCGCTGAGTAGCCGCGAACGGTCCGATTTGCCAGGACTGGGGCAATTGCGCTGGGTGTGCCACCTTTGATTGCCCATTGTGACTATCGTGCTCACGATTTGTTCACGATGAGATTTGGGCCTGCGAGATCCGTTGTGGCCACGTTATCCTTGACCTTGGACGATATCCGGTGAGCTGTAGGTAGTTGCACGTTAGGGAGGTCAGCTCAATGCGTCCATCCGGCGGAATATCGCGTGCTGCGGGTGAGGTGATGGCGGATCGGGTCTGTCCGGCCGCCCTTTCCGGGAGCACGTGGGGGTAAGGGGTTGGAGCATAGCCCGCGTTCCACGCTCCTGGCAGTGAGGGGGGGAGGGTTTGGCTAGGCTCTCGTGGGCCGCACGGCTGTATATCAGCGCGGTGGTCCTCGCCGCCGCGGTAGTGCTCATTCGTGGCCCCTTCGGGAATATCACCTGGTGGCGGGATGTCGCGGTCCTGGGCCTGCTCCTGGTGGTCTTCGAGTCGACCGCCACGTTGCTGCGCCCCCGCCAGCTCGCCTGGTCTCCTAATTCCTCCGCCACCCTGGCCGCCGCGGTCCTGCTGGGCCCGGTCGGCGCCGGGCTCGTCGGCGCCTGCACGATATTCGGGATGCGGCGCGGGCCCTCGCTGGCCCAGCGGGCCTTCAACACGGGCATGATGGCCCTGTCCGCGTACCTGGCCGGCGAGGTGTTCGTCGCCATGCACGGGCAGGTGGGCATCCCCAGTGCCACCTCGTTCCCGAACGTGATCGGCCCGTTCGCGGTCGCGGCGCTGGTGCACGCGGTCGCCAACCACGCGCTGCTGGCCGGCGTGCTCTGGCTGACCAGCGACCGCGATTTCGCCGGGCGTCGCGCTCCGCTGGGCATGAGTATCAAGCTGATCGCCTCGGATCTCGGCTACGGGGCGTTCGGGCTGCTGATCGCCGCGCTGTGGGGCGTGGCTGGGGTGTTCGCCCCGGTGCTGGTCCTGATTCCGCTGTTCGTGGCCCGCTGGGCGGTGGCGCAGATCGCCGAGCAGCAGCAGGCCTATGAGGCCACGGTGGGCGCGCTGTGCCAGGCGGTGGAGACCAAGGACTTGTACACCCGCGGTCACAGCGACCGGGTCTCGCGCGGGTCGGTCATGATCGCGCGCGAGATCGGCATGCGGGGCGAGCGGGTCGAGGCGATCAGGTACGCGGGCATGCTGCACGACGTCGGCAAGCTCGGCGTGCCGACCAAGGTCCTGCAGAAGACCGGCAAGCTCACCGAGGAGGAGTACGCGGCGATCCAGCTGCACCCGATGCGCGGCCTGGATATCGTCCGGGAGATCGGGTTCCTCGACGAGGCGCTGGCCGGGATCATGCATCATCACGAGCGGATCGACGGCCGCGGCTATCCGATGGGCCTGGCCGGAGACGAGATCCCCGAGTTCGCCCGCGTGCTGGCGGTCGCCGACGCCTTCGACTCCATGACGTCCACCCGGTCCTACCGCGGCGCGCGGCCGGTCGAGGAGGCGGTCGCGGAGCTGAGGAAGTGGTCCGGCACGCAGTTCGACCCGGCGTTCGTGGACGCGTTCGTGGCCGCGATCCTGCGTGACGGCTGGCAGAGCCCCGAGCTCCCCATGCTGGCCGCCGAGGACCTGTCCGCGATTGCCGCCCAGGATCACGACGATCCCGGGGCGCCGCTGCGGGTGATCGACAGCCTCTGAGCCCCCATGACCGAACGCCGACACGAGCTCCGCAGGTTTCCCTGGCAGGTGAGGGATTCCGGGCTGCTGCTGCTCGTCGTCGCGGCCGGGGTGGTGCTCGTCGCCTCGGTGGCGCAGACCGCCGTGGAGGGCCTGCGGGACCCGCGCATCGCGGTGGCGTTCGGCGTGCTGATCGCGTTCGGCGAGGTGCTGCGGCTGAACCTGCCGGGCGACCGGGATACGGCGCCGATCGCGATGGCCGGAGCGCTGGCCTACGCCCTGCTCATCCGCGTCGGGACCCACCCGGCTCAGCACATCGCCGAGCAGGTCGTCACCGTGACCACGATCGGCATGATCGTCGGCGCGCTGCCGCACCTGGCCGTGGGCCGCCCGGCCAAGGTGGGCAGCATGTCCATCCGCCTGCTCTGCGTGGCCTGCGTCGCCTTCATCTTCCGCCCGCTGGCCGGGAACAGCGCCGTGGCCGACCACTGGGGCCTGGCCTTCTCGCTGATGACGGCCCTGGCCGTGCTCGCGCTGCTGCTCGAGGCGGTGCTCACCGCGCTCATGCGGGTGGACGAGCAGCGCGCCAGGTTCCGGGTCGCGCTGGTCGACGAGATGCGCGTCCAGCTGCCGCTCGGCGCGGCGGTCGGGGCGTCGGCCCTGCTGATCGCGTTCGCCGCCGAGGTGATGGGGCTCGCGGCGCTGGCCGTGTTCACCGCGCCCCTGCTGGTCACCCAGGTGGCGTTCCGCCGTTACGCCGGGATCCGGGCCACCTACCTGCAGACCGTCCGGGCGCTGGCCAAGGTCACCGAGATCGGCGGATACGTGGAACCCGGTCATTCCGAACGGGTCAGCCGGCTCGCCGTGGCCATCGGCCGGGAGCTAGGCATCCACGAGCCCCAGCTGCTCGAGCTCGAATACGCCGCGCTCATGCACGACATCGGCCAGCTGTCGCTGGCCGACCCGATCCCGGGCGGCGCCACCGTCCTGGTCTCGCGCCAGGACCAGCAGCGCATCGCAGAGCTGGGCGCCGACGTGATCCAGCAGGCGCAGGTGCTCGGCTCGGTGGCCGAGATCGTCCGCCGGCAGAACGAGCCGTACCGCGGCGTCGAGGTGGCGCACGAGGCCTTCCGGGGGCGCCCGGGCCACGCGGGCCGCCCGGACCGCTTCGACGCCGAGCCCTCCCGGCCGCCGCTGAGCAGCCGCATCATCAAGGCCGCGAACGCCTTCGACGACCTGGTGGGCAGCTCGCTGGACCCCGGCCGCGCGGCCGCCGCGGTGCAGCAGCTCCGGCTGGACACGGCCAGCGAGTACGACCCGGAAGCGGTCGAGGCCCTGAGCCGGGTCGTCAACCGCAGGTCGGTTATCCAGCTCTAACACCTCCTGCGATACTGGCCTGATGTTTGATTCGGTGCTGGTCGCCAACCGGGGCGAGATCGCCAGGCGGGTGATCCGGACGGCCCGCCAGATGGGGATCAGGGCGGTCGCGGTGTACTCCGACGCCGACGCGGACCTGCCGTACGTCCACGAGGCCGGCCAGGCCGTGCACATCGGGCCATCCCAGCCGGCCCGGAGCTACCTCGACGCCGGGGCCATTATCGAGGCCGCCCGTAAGACCGGGGCGGCCGCGGTCCACCCCGGCTACGGCTTCCTGGCCGAGAACGCCGACTTCGCCCGTCAGGTCATCGCGGCCGGACTGATCTGGGTGGGCCCAGATCCGGCTGCGATCGAGCAGATGGGCGACAAGATCCGGGCCCGGAACCTGATGGAGCGGGCGGGTGTACCCGTATCCCCGGGCAGCCGCGAGCCGGTCACCGACGTCGCCGCGGCGGTCGCCGAGGCGGACCGGATCGGCTATCCGGTCATGGTCAAGGCCGCGGCCGGCGGCGGCGGGATCGGCATGGGCGTGGCGGCGGGCGCCGCCGAGCTGCAGGCCGCGTTCGAGACCGCCCGGTCGCGGGCCGAACGGTTCTTCGGCTCGCCGGAGATCCTGCTCGAGCGGTACGTCGCCCGCGCCCGCCACGTCGAGGTACAGATCCTCGGCCTGGCCGACGGGACGGTCCTCGCGCTGGGCGAGCGCGACTGCTCGGTGCAGCGGCGGCATCAGAAGGTCGCCGAGGAGACCCCCTCCCCGGGCGTTTCCGGCGGCCTGCGCGAGCAGATGCTGGCCGCCGCCGTCCGGGCCGGCCAGGCCGTCGGGTATTCCGGCGCGGGGACCGTCGAATGCCTGGTGGACACGCAGGACGGCTCGTTCGTCTTCCTGGAGATGAACACCCGGCTGCAGGTCGAGCACCCCGTCACCGAGCTCGTGACCGGCATCGACCTGGTCGAGCAGCAGTTCCTCATCGCCGCGGGCGACCCGCCCTCGTTCGACCCGGCGGCCGTCCGCTCCGCCGGGCACGCGCTCGAGCTGCGGGTCTACGCCGAGGACCCGGTCAGGTTCCTGCCCGGCCCCGGCACGATCACCGAATGGGCCGAACCCGAGGGGGACGGCATCCGGGTCGATGCCGGCTACCAGGCGGGCAACACCGTGACGCCGTTCTACGACCCGCTGCTGGCCAAGCTGTGCGTCTACGCCGCTGACCGGCCGAGCGCCCTGGAACGAGCCAGGAAAGCGGTGGCCGGCTTCGCCGTCGCGGGCCCGAAGACCAACCTGGCCTTTCACGCGGAGCTGCTGGACAACCCGGAGTTCGTCAGCGGGGACTACGATACGTCCCTGATAAGCAGGATGCGCCCCAGCTAGGGACAACGCAGAACAGACAGGAGCCGCCGTGGCTGAGATCCGCGCGGAGATGGTCGCGAACGTGTGGAAGGTGGTCGCGGCCGAAGGCGACCACGTCGATGACGGTGACACCCTGGTCATCCTGGAGTCGATGAAGATGGAGATCCCGGTCCTGGCCGAGAGCTCAGGCACGGTGACCAAGATGCACGTCGCGGAGGGCGACGTCGTCCAGGAAGACGACCTCATCGCTGAGATCAGCTAGACGGTGTTGGCTCGCGGGGGGACGACCCCCGTATCCCCCGCTAGACCCCGGTGGTCGACCGCGGGTAGGCGATCTCCGGGTCGGTCACCACGTTGACCAGGTAGGGGACGCCGGCGGCGAAGGCCCGGCGCAGGGCGGGGCCGATACCGGAAGGAGCGGTGACGAGCTCGCCCGCGCCGCCCAGGGCGCGCACCACCTCGTCGTAGCGGCAGCCCGGCTGCAGGTCGGCCAGCACGTCATAGCCGTACAGGGCGCGCATGGGGTGCTTTTCCAGGCCCCAGGCGCCGTTGTTGCCGCACACGATGACCACCGGCAGCCGGTGCCGGACCAGCGTGTCGGCGTCCATCAGGGAGAAGCCCGCCGCGCCGTCGCCGAGCAGCAGGACCACCTGCGCGGACGGGCGGGCCAGCCGGGCCGCGATCGCGTAGCCCAGCCCCGTGCCCAGGCAGCCGAACGGCCCCGGGTCCAGCCACCCGCCCGGCCGGGCGGGCTCGATGTACTTGCCCGCGAACGAGACGAAGTCGCCGCCGTCCCCGATGACCACCGCGTCGTCGTCGAGCACGCGCAGCAGCTCGCCGTAGACGCGCGCCGGGTGCACCGGCTCGGCCTCGCTGGCCAGCAGCGGCGCGTCCCGGTCCTGCGCCGCCCGGACCGCCTCGGCCAGCCGCGGCGCCCAGCCCGGATCGGATCCGTCCAGTCCCCCCGGCCCGGAAACCCGCGCCGCCAGACCGTCAAAGAAGGACGCCAGGTCGCCGCTGGCCGAGGCGGCCAGTGGCACATGCGCCGCCACCCCGCCGGGCCCGTCGGCTACGTGCACGACCTGCGCCGGGCTATTTTCTGGACCGAACGACCCGTATGCAAGCCGGAAGTCAAGCGGGGCGCCTGCCACCAGGACCAGGTCCGCTTCGCGCAGCGCCACCGACCGGGCCCGAGTGACCAGCAGGTCATGACCCCGGGGCAGCACGCCGCGCGCCTGCCCGTTGGCCACCACCGGCAGGCGCAGTTCCTCGGCGGCCCGCCGGGCCGCGTCCTGCGCGCCGCCCAGCCATACGTCCGAGCCCAGGATCAGCACCGGACGCCGCGCGGCCCGCACCAGGTCCGCGATCCGGCCGACGTCGCCTGGATCCGGCGGCGGGGCGGCCGGAGCCGGTTCCGCGACGGAAACGTCGGGCAGGTCCGCCTCGGCCTGCCCGTAGATCGCCTCGAGCGACATGTCGAGGAACACCGGGCCGCGGTGCGGACTGCGCGCGATCCGGAAGGCCTCGTCGACCGCCGCCGCGACCTTGGCCGTCTCGTGCTCGGTCCACGCACGCTTGGTGACCGGCGCCAGCAGCGGCGGATGGTCGATCTCCTGCAGGCTGCCCGCACCCCACCGGTAGTCGGGCGCGCGACCGGCGAGCACCACCACCGGAGCGCCGTTGAACCAGGCGGTGGTGACCGCGCTGACCGCGTTGGTCACGCCCGGCCCCGCGGTCACCGCGGCCAGCCCGGGCGCGCGGGTCAGCCGGGCGGTCGCCTCGGCCGCGAACACGGCGGTCTGCTCGTGCCGCACGTCCACCATCCGCAGCGGCGCTTCCCCGCGGGCCACCGCGTCGTACAGCGGGAAGATATGCCCGCCCGACAGCGTGAACATCACCGGGACGCCGTGCCGGCGGGCGGCCGCGATCGCGTGCGCGCCGCCGTGACCTGATACCCGTGCCACGGAAGCGACGTTACCAGCCGGTATATGGCGCCGGGCCGGCCCTGGGCTCGCTTGACCCGGGCCCGGACAGATCATTAGCCTCGATTACGTTATGTGGGGCCTTACGAAGAAGAACTTCAAATGGAACATGGTGGTGCTGGCCGCCATGACCGGCCTGGCAGCGGCCTGGCAGTACCTCCCGCGTGTCGTATTCGGCCCCGTCGCGCTCTTGGTGGTCTCCGTGCCGGTGGTGGCGTGGTTCCGCCGTCGCGAAGTGCGCCGCAGCGGCGCCGTGTATGGTTCCCGCCCCGTGCTGCCGTCGCGCCCGGCCGTGCGAGTACCGAGATCACCGGGACCACAGAAATCCCGCAAGCGCGAGGAGGTCCTGGCTCCGGACGCCACCGTGGCCCTGGCTGACGAGCGCCAGGTCGCGGGCGTCGACGACGTCTTCGAAGAGCTGGATAACAAGCTGGTCGGCCTGTACCCGGTGAAGAACAAGGTCGAGGAGATCGCCTCGCTCCTGCTGGTCGACCGGGTCCGGCACCGGTTCGGCCTGGAGGCGCCCCGGCCGAACCTGCATATGTGCTTCACCGGCGAGCCAGGGACCGGGAAAACCACCGTGGCGCTGCAAATGGCCGAGCTATTGCACCGGCTCGGTTACCTGGAGAGCGGACATCTCGTCCACGCCATGCGCGATGACCTGGTCGGGGAATACATCGGGCAAACCGCGCCGAAGACCAAGCGAGTTCTCGACCGCGCCATGGGCGGGGTCTTGTTCATTGACGAGGCGTATTACCTGTACCGCGCCACCGATTCGAAGGATTACGGCCAGGAGTGCATCGACATCCTGCTGCAGGTCATGGAAAATGACCGCGACAAGCTGGTGGTCATCCTCGCGGGTTACCAGGACCGCATGGACGGATTCTTCGAGAGCAATCCCGGCATGAGTTCCCGTATCGCCCACCACCTGGACTTTGCCCCGTACAACCTGGACGAGCTGACCGCCATCGGGCGGGCCATGCTGGCCGACGCGTCCTACTATCTGTCCGAGGCGGCCGAGGCGGCCTTCCGCGAGTACCTGACCGTACGGATGGGCCAGCCGCGGTTCGCCAATGCCCGGACCGTGCGCAACGAGCTGGAGCGGGCCAGGCTCCGGCACGCGCACCGGCTGGCCTCGGATCCGGAGCTGAGCCGGAGCATGGACGACCTGATGCGCCTGGAGCCTGCGGATATCCGCGCCGACCCGGGTTTCCCGCTGGAAGCCTCCCTGTCCGCTCTCGACGAATAGCCTGCTCCTCAGTGCGCGGGGCGGTACTGGACCGGGCCGCTGATACCATCGCCCGTTCGGATCAATGGGTTTTCTGATCTGGGGCGGCCCCGGTGCTGCCGATGCCGACCGCGGCCGGAGTCGGCGCGGAGGGCTGCGCCGGGTCGGCGGTGTACTCCTGCGGCAGGGTCTCGTCGGCGCCCTCGGGGACCCTGGCCGCCTTGAAGATCAGGGTCAGGATCACCACGATCGCCACGTTGAGGATGAACGCGGACAGGCCGATGTAGACCGTATGGCCGAACACCAGGTCCGTCGACCCGGCCCAGTGCGACGTGGTGGGCGTGGCCACCTTGTAGGCGGCGATCGTGCCGAAGATCTCCCCGGCCAGCCAGCCCGCCAGCAGGGCCCAGCGATGGAACCAGCGGGTGAACAGGCCGAAGACGATCATCGGGAAAATCTGCAGGATCCAGATGCCGCCCAGCAGCTGCAGGTTGATGGAGAACGTGCGTGGCAGTGACACCGCGAACAGCAGCGCGCCCAGCTTGACCACCAGCGAGGCCCACTGGGAGACCTGGGTCTGCAGCCGGGGGGTGGCGTCCGGCTTGAAGAACTCGGTGAAGATGTTGCGGGTGAACAGGTTGGCCGAGGCGATGGCCATGATCGCCGCGGGGACCAGCGCGCCGATCACGATGGCCGAGAACGCGATCCCGGTGAACCAGCTCGGGAACAGGTGCTGGAACAGGTACGGCACCGCGAGCTGCGCGTTGCCGCCCGCCTTCTTGACGCTGGCGACCGTGGCCTTGTCGGCCAGGGCCATGTAGCCGAGCAGCGCGATGAAGCCCAGCATCAGCGAGTACAGCGGCAGCAGCGCCATGTTGCGCTTGATGATGTCGCGGCGTTTGGTCGACAGGACGCCGGTGACCGCGTGCGGGTAGACCATCAGCGCCAGCGCGGAGCCCAGGGCCAGGGTGGAGAAGGCCAGCTGGCTGTTGCCCGTGGTCGGGATGAACACGCCGTTCGGCTTGTGGGTGACCGGGCTGATCGCCTTCATGTGGGCTTCCCCGGCGGCGAAGATGTGCCCCCAGCCGCCGATCCTGGTCGGGATGTAGAACACCGCCACGATGATCATGACGTAGACCAGGGTGTCCTTGATGAACGCGGTCAGCGCGGGGGCCCGCAGCCCGGACACGTAGGTATAGAGGGCCAGGACCAGGAACGCGATGAACAGCGGCAGGTCCTTGACGAAAGTATTGCCCGAGGACGTGCCGACCCCCATCACGGTGAGCACCGCGTCGATGCCGACCAACTGGAGCGCGATGTAGGGCATCAGGGCCACGATGCCGGTGATGGCCACGGCCAGCGAAAGGCTGTGTGATCCGTACCGGCCGCGGACGAAGTCGGCGGGCGTGATGTAGTTGTGCGTCCGGGCGATCGACCACAGCCGGGGCAGGAAGATCAGCGCGATCGGGAACACGATAATCGTGTACGAGACCGCGAAGAAGCCCGTCACCGCGCCGGCGCCGAACACCGCGGCGGGCACCGCGATGAACGTGTACGCGGTGTACAGGTCGCCGCCGAGCAGGAACCAGGCCACGAAGGTGCCGAAGCTGCGCCCGCCGAGCCCCCACTCGTTCAGGTGCATCATGTCCTCGGTCCGGCGCCACCGCGCGGCCGCGAACCCGGTCAGCGTGACGATCAGGAACAGGACCAGGACGATGGTAAAGGTGACGTAGTTGACGTTGCTCACTGTGTCCTCCCGTTCACCTCGCCCGGGCCGGCGCTGGCCGCGGCCGGGCCGTCCTGGCTCCCTGACGGCCGGACCCGCTTCTGCAGCAGGACGACGACCCAGCACACGATCGACACCACCGGCATGTAGATGAGCAGGTAGAAGTAGAAGAAGGGGAAGTCGCCGACCATCGGGGTGGCGCGCGCGTAAAGCGGCACGTAAACCGCGAAGAATATGACGGCGACGATCAGGATGGCGATGATCGCCGAGGTAACCGGATGGGCGGCGATGGGACTCCGTGACTTAATGGACGCCTGAGTCATTGTTTCCCTCTCGTCGGGGGCAGCCTCACCTGCTGTGACTAAATGTCACTAGGTTTCATTCATGGTGCGCCCAGGTCCGGCGATCGGCAATGCTTTGCGCGCGCAATGAGAAAATTGTCACCAGTCAGCCGGTCACCAGCCACACAAGCCGGCCATTGTCATATCGCCTGGTAAGAAGCGTTTCGCGCTATTCTCACTAAATGAGGATTCGTTATTCTCAGTTAATGAGGTGCCAATCAGCGTGACTGCGGGTCCCGGCCGGCGCCGGGCCGCTGGCCGGCGGCGGTGCGGCGCAGCCGGGTGACGAACTTGTACCGGTCGCCCCGGTACCACGACTGCGCCCACTCGACCGGCTCGCCGGTGACGTCGTATGCGTGCCGGGACAGCAGCAGCAGCGGCAGGCCGGGATCCACGCCGAGCAGCCGCGCGTCGTGCGGGTCGGCGAGCACGGTCTCGATCGTCTCCTCGGCCTCGGCCAGCTGGATGCCGTACGTCACGCGCAGCGTCTCGTATAGGGACAGCTGCCGCTCGAGC
>Ga0335074_10009096_pt1 | contig 13841 bp, 8 predicted proteins | sample Lox_Sample_23_FD_206715 | JGI IMG/M metagenome (GOLD analysis project Ga0335074, IMG submission 206715) | Soil microbial communities from Loxahatchee National Wildlife Refuge, Florida, United States - Lox_Sample_2.3 | ecosystem: Environmental > Terrestrial > Soil > Wetlands | place: USA: Florida...
GAGGCCAGCGGCAGGTAGGGGGTGCCGTGGTGCAGCAGCAGCCCCCTGACCTGGCTACGACCGCGACATCCGGGGGAGTGGGCTCCCTGGTCATGAGCCACAGGGCCGGTGCCACCAGGGCCCCCGCGACAGCGACCCCGACCGCGAGCCTCGTGGCCCGCGCACCCCCCGGTGCCATCAGCATGATCGCGGCGGCGACAGCGTACCCGCCCGCCGCCCACGCGCCCCACCAGTGGTCGAGTCCGGGACCGCTGAACAGGGCGACCCCGCCGGCGTACACCGCGAACCCCGCGTACAAAAAAGCCCGGCCCCTGCCGGGAGTCACGCGCTCGTTTGCCATGTCACCGAGCTTGCCGGGTGCCAGGACAGCAGACGATAGGGCTTAACACCGAAAACACCCGGAACCCAGCCTCCACCCCACCCGGTACCTGGCTCCACCGCGACGCCCTTCTCCGCGGCGGCGGCCGCCCCGGAGACGCGATCCTCTGGATTGGCTAAGAAACGGTTTGTCGCGCCCGCATTCGCCGGGGGTCAACGGCTTTTCGTGGGATAGTGTCCGCTGAACCGGGAAAGCCGGGAAAGGCGGTGACGCGTGTCGGAGGGCGTTGGCGAGGCCCGCCCGGAGGCTGAGGGGGAACTCGCGCTCGCGCGGCTCGCGCTCGACGACGGCGAGCTGTCCCACGCCGCCAGGCACGTCGCTAACGCGGTCGGACGCGACCCGACGCTGCGCGCGGCCTACGCCGCGCTTGACGAGCTGGCCTGCGCCGTGGCGGATGCCCTGGACCTGGTCCCCGTCGACGGCACGCCGAACGCCGGAATGGTCGCGGCACGCTCCTACCTGATGGCCCGCGCCGGGCAGATCGACGCCGCGTTTTACCTGCTGTGCCGGGTTACCGAGGCGGACCCGGCCAAGCCGTGGGCGGCCGGCTGGCTGGCGTCGCCTGGTGCCGACAGCCGCGAGCTCGGCCGTCAGCTGAACCCGCGGCACGCGGGCTCGTCGGTCATGCGGCTGGCGCTCGGGCTGCCAGCCGAAGTCCCGGCCGGCCTGGCCCAGACGCTCACCCCGTTCCTTGAGGCCGCCCGCGGCGTCGCCGACCGTGGCGAGGAATCGGTGCAGGCACTGCCGTCCCTGTCGGCCCTGGCCCGCCGGATGGGCGCACTCGATGAGGCGATCGGCTGGTGCGAGCGGGCGGAAAAGGCAGACGGCAGCGCCATCGCCGCCATCATGCTCGGCTACGCGCTGCGCAAAGCGGGCCGCAAGCAGGAGGCGCACGAGGCGTGGCAGCGTGCGCTGCGGCGCGAGCCGGGCAACATCGACCTGCGGGTCGACATCGCCGAGCTGCTCGCCGACCGGGGCGAGCTGGTCAAGGGCATCGCCGCCCTTGACGAGGCCCTGGCGCTGGCACCGGATCATGCCAAGGCCTTCCCGTCTTCTTGCCAGATGCGGTACGCGCACACGTCCGACATCGGCCACCTGGTACGGCTCGCCGACTGGTGGCGGGAGCACCCGGAACACGGCTACGCGGGCACGATGCTCGGCATGGCCAGCCGGGGCAAGTGGTGGCTGTCCCTGGTCCCGGTCCCCTCGGAAGCGGTATGCAACCTGGCGGTCGCCGTGGCGGAAAAGCACGGCGAGCAGGAGGAGTTCCGTACCGTAACGGGGACCTGCACGCTGTCCGCCCTGGAGGTGCCGAGCGCGATCGCCGCGGTCCGCGCGGCGCTGCCTGGCCTGACGATCACGCCGCCGGTCCCCGTGCCGGCCCCTGACATCCGGATACCCGTGGCCGACGGCCGGTACCGGCTCTGGACGTACCGCGGCACCGACGCGGTGCCCGCGGTCACCGCGCCGTCGCCCGCGGCCGTCAAGGCGCTGCAGACAGTGGCGGCCCAGGGAATCTGGCACCATCCGGTCGCGGCCTACGACTGGGCTGTCGGACTGTCCGTGCTCACCCTCGATGACCTGCTCGGCCTCATCGCGCACGGTGTCCCGGTGCCCGACGACAACCTGGCGTGGCAGCGGATGCGGACGAAGAACCCGGTTTACTGGCCGCGCTTCACCCAGGCGTGGGCGTGCCTCGGGCTGCTGCACCACATGCCGGAGCAGCCGTGGCCGGATTCGACCCGCCGCGCCGTCCTTGTCGATCTGGTCAACGGCGTGGAGGACTGGGCGACGGACGCCGCGGCCAACGCGCTTGTGGTCGCGGCGTGGACGGATCCGGCGTGCCGGGCCGACGTGGCGGAGATCATGGGTGCCCGGTTCGCCGCCGCCGGGCGGGCGAGGATCAAGCGGCAGGTAACCATCGCCAGCTCGCTCGCCCACCTCGTCCTGGTCACCCCGGAGATGCCGCAGTCCGCGCTTAGCGCGGCCAGGGCGCTGATCAAGCGCGAGGCGGCCGACAAGCCGTCCGGTCAGCCGGCGGCGGCCGAGCCGAAGCGCCGCTTCTTCCACCGTAAGGCCTGACCGCGGCCCGAGCCCTGACCGGCGGCGCCCAGGCGACGCCCCAGGAATGTCGGCACCCCCACGTAGAGTTGAAACCTGAGCAGCCGCGGGGGACGGGCTGCCGTAAATGCGAAGAAATCAGGAGGGGGCGTCGTGCGTCCGGTAACCGACCTGCAGCGGAAGGTGGCGCCGTTCGAGGTCGTCACCGAGATGACCCCGGCCGGCGACCAGCCGGCCGCGATCGCCCGGATAGCCGAGCGGATCGGCGACGGGGAGAAGGACACCGTACTGCTCGGCGCGACCGGCACCGGCAAGACGGCCACCGTCGCCTGGGTCGCGGAAAAGCTGCAGCGCCCCGTGCTTGTCATGCTGCCGAACAAGACCCTCGCCGCCCAGTTCGCCAACGAGCTGCGTGAGATGATGCCGAACAACGCGGTCGAGTACTTCGTCTCCTACTACGACTACTACCAGCCCGAGGCGTACGTCCCGCAGACCGACACCTACATCGAGAAGGACTCCTCGATCAACGACGAGGTGGAGCGGCTGCGGCACTCGGCCACCAACAGCCTGCTCACCAGGCGGGACACGATCGTCGTCGCGTCCGTCTCCTGCATCTACGGCCTCGGCACCCCGCAGGAGTACGTCGACCGCATGCTCAAGCTCAGGCTCGGCGACACCATCGAGCGGGACCAGCTGCTGCGCAAGCTGGTCGGCATGCAGTACACCCGCAACGACATCTCCTTCACCCGGGGCACGTTCCGGGTCCGCGGCGACACCATCGAGATCATCCCGCAGTACGAAGAACTCGCGGTGCGGATCGAGATGTTCGGCGACGAGATCGAGCGGCTGTCCACCCTGCACCCGCTGACCGGCGAGGTGATCAGCGAGGACGAGGAACTCTACGTCTTCCCTGCCAGCCACTACGTGGCCGGCGACGAGCGGATGGAACGCGCCATCAACGGCATCGAGGTGGAACTCGCCGAGCGCCTCGCCGAACTCGAACGCCAGGGCAAGCTGCTTGAGGCCCAGCGGCTGCGGATGCGCACCACCTACGACATCGAGATGATGCGCCAGGTCGGCTCCTGCGCCGGCATCGAGAACTACTCGCGGCACATCGACGGCCGCGAAGCGGGCAGCCCGCCGAACACGCTCCTGGACTACTTCCCCGAGGACTTCGTGCTCGTCATCGACGAGTCGCACCAGACCGTGCCGCAGATCGGCGCCATGTACGAGGGCGACGTATCCCGCAAGCGGGTTCTGGTCGAGCACGGCTTCCGGCTGCCGAGTGCGATCGACAACCGCCCGCTCACCTGGGACGAGTTCTGCGGGCGGATCGGCCAGACGATCTACCTGTCGGCCACGCCCGGACCGTACGAACTGCAGCGCGTCGCCGGCGAGGTCGTCGAGCAGGTCATCCGGCCCACCGGCCTGGTCGACCCGCAGGTCATCATCAAGCCGACCCGCGGGCAGATCGACGATCTGCTCGAGGAGATCCGGCTGCGAACCGACAGGGACGAGCGCGTGCTCGTCACCACGCTGACCAAGAAGATGTCCGAGGACCTCACTGACTACCTGCTGGAGAACGGGGTCAGGGCGCGCTACCTGCACAGCGAGGTGGACACCCTCAGGCGCATCGAGCTGCTGCGCGAACTGAGGCTCGGCGAGTACGACGTGCTCGTCGGCATCAACCTGCTCCGCGAGGGCCTCGACCTGCCCGAGGTGTCCCTGGTCGCGATCCTCGACGCGGACAAGGAAGGCTTCCTCCGCTCGCCCACCAGCCTGATCCAGACGATCGGCCGCGCCGCGCGGAACATCAACGGCGAGGTCCACATGTACGCGGACAAGGTCACGAACGCCATGCGGCACGCGATCGACGAGACCAACCGGCGCCGCGAAAAGCAGGTCGCCTACAACACGGCCAACGGCATCGACCCGCGGCCGCTGCGCAAGAAGATCGCCGACATCCTGGACGCGATCATCCGCGAGGACGCCGACACAGCGGAACTGATCGGCGGCGGCGGGCGTCAGCAGTCGCGCGGCAAGTCCCCCGTGCCCGGTCTGTCCTCCCGCGCCCGCGCTGCGGCCCAGGGCGCCGGCGAGGCGGGCGCCGGCGGGAAGGGCGAGGCCAGGGTCGACCTGGTAGCGCTGATCCAGCAACTCACCGACCAGATGCACGCGGCCGCCGCCGAGCTTCAGTTCGAGGCCGCCGCCCGGCTGCGCGACGAGATCAAGGAACTCAAGCGCGAACTGCGCGGCATGGAAGCGGCGGGTGTCTAGCGCTGGTCTGAGTGCCGCACCGCCTTCTTCATCTCGCTGACCACGATAACGGACAGGGCCACGGCCAGGCACAGCAGCCACTGATACTCATCAAGCGCGGTCGTCTTGAGGATGGCCTGGCATGGTCCGAGCAGGGTCGCCAAGATGATCAGCAGGAAAGACACGCCGGTCGTCGTCAGGAACGTCCGGTCGGCGAACGCGGCGAGGGAGAACGCCGACTCCCGCAGGTCCCTGCTCTCGATCGAGAAGAACAGGTTGCACAGCGAGAACGTGACCAGGCCCATGGTCCGCGCGCTGCTCAGCCCGTGCGCCTGCTGCGCCCAGCTGACGAGGCTCAGCGTCCCGGTGGCCATGACAAGCCCGATCACGACGAGCCAGCCGAGCGCGGCCCGGCTCAGCATCGGCACGTCGGGGGAGCGAGGCGGGCGTTCCATCAGCCCCGTGCCGGGGCTGCTGTAGCCGAGACCGATGGACTGGATCGTCACGGTGGTGAAGGCGACCCACAGGACCTGCAGCGGAAGGAGCGGCTCGCCGTGGGCGATGTCGAACAAGCTGGCGCCGAGGAAGGTGATGATGAACCCGAACATGCAGCCCATCTCGAACCTGATGTACCGGACGAGGTTGTCGTAGAGCCCGCGGCCGAGTTCCACCGCCTTGATGATCGAGGCGAAGTTGTCGTCGGCGAGCACCATCACCGCGGCCTGCTTGGCCACCTCGGTCCCGCTGCCCATCGCGATCCCGATGTCGGCCTTCTTGAGCGCGGGCGCGTCGTTGACGCCGTCGCCGGTCATGGCGACGACCTGACCGCCGCGCTTGAGCAGGTCAATCAGGCGGGCCTTGTGCTCGGGGGTGACGCGGGCGATCACGCCGACCTCGGCGATCGCCGCCATGGCGTCGGCGTCGCTCATCGCGCCGAACGCCGCCCCGGTGATGACGGTGCCGTCGATGCCGAGCCGCCGGGCGATCGCGGCCGCCGTGACCGCGTGGTCCCCGGTGATCATGCGGACCTTGACCCCGGCCGACTTCGCCTGCGCGACGGAGGCCGCGGCGCCCGGTCGCGGCGGGTCCATGATCCCGACGAGGGCGAGCAGTTCCAGGCCGGTCACGAGCGGGAGGAGTTCCGCGTGCGGGTCGAACTCCGCCGGGTCGAAGTCCCGCCGCGCGACCGCCATGACCCGCAGCCCCTCCTCCGCGAGGCGGCGGTTGTCGGCCTGGTAGCGCTCGCGGCCGAGGCCGTCAAGCGGGACCCGGCCGACCTCCGGGTCGAGCACCGCGCAGGCCCTGGCAAGCAGCCGGTCGGGCGCCCCCTTGACGAAACAGCGGATCACCGCGTTCCCCGATTCGTCGGTCATCTCGTGGAACGTGGCCATCAGCTTGTACTCGGCGTCGAAGGGAAGCTCGGCGGTTCTCGGGTACACCTGCCTGGTTGAGGCGGCGTCGATGCCGCCCTTCGCGGCCAGCGCGACCAGGGCGCCCTCGGTCGGGTCGCCGATCAGCTCACCGTCGCGGAGCACGGCGTCCGAGGCGAGGACCATCGGCATCAGGACCTCATCGAGCGGGACCTCGGCCTGCCCGGCGACGCGGTTGATCCGCCCGCTTGCCGAGTACCCCTTTCCCTCCACCGTGTAGCGGTGCGCGGCGGCGACCAGCTGGACCGCGGTCATCTCGTTCAGCGTGAGCGTCCCGGTCTTGTCCGTGTTGATGGCGGAGACCGAGCCCAGGGTCTCGGTCGAGGTGAGCTGCTTCATGATGGCTCCGGCGCGGGCCAGCGCCCGGGTACCCCAGGCCAGGATCGTTGTCACCACGGTGGGCAGCTGGACCGGGACCGCCGCGACGGCGAATGCGACCGCGGCGTTGAACATCGCGTTGAAGGTGTAGCCGCGGGCCAGGTTCACCGCCATCGACGCGATCAGCGCGACGCCCGCGACAAGCAGCAACTGCTTGGCAAGGCGGTCGAGCTGGCGGGTGAGCGGTGTCTTGACCAGCGGGCTGGCCTGGAGCATCCCCGAGATATCGCCGATCTCGGTCGCCATCCCCGTTGCGGTGACCACGAACTCGCCGGTGCCGCGGGTAACCGAAGTGTTCATGTACACCATGCCGGTCCGGTCGCCGAGCGGCACCGAGGCCTGAGGGACCGCGGCCGTGCCCTTGGACACCGGCAGGCTCTCCCCGGTCAGCGACGACTCGTCGACCTCAAGCATCGCCGCCTGCAGCAGCCTGCCGTCCGCGGGCACGATGTCGCCCGCCTCGACCGAGACGATGTCGCCGGGGACCAGCTGCCTGGCGGGGATCTCCGCCAGCTGTCCGTCGCGCCGCACCCGGGCCGAGACGGTCATCTTCTCCGTGAGCGCGCTGACGGCGGTCTCGGCCTTGCCCTCCTGCTGCAGGCCGAGTACCGCGTTGGCCAGCGTGAGCAGGATGAGCAGCAGCCCGGTGCCCAGCTGCTTGAGCGGGAAGCTGGCGGCGCCGGCCACCAGCAGCACCAGTTGCATGGGGTCCCGGTACTGCCGGATGAAGGCGCGCCAGCGCGGCTCGACCTTGCCCGCGGCGACCCGGTTAGGACCGAACTGGCCGGCCCGCGCCGCCGCCTCCCGCGAGCTGAGCCCGCGGGAGGCGGAGACCTGCTGTGCCTGGAGCGCCTGCTCGGCGCTGAGCGTGTGCCATGCGGGCCGCGGGACAGGGGCCGGCCGCTCCAGTCCGGGCTCGCGGGTAAGTCTGGTCTGCACGCACCACTCCCCTCTCGGCGAGCCCCGGGCCTCGGCGCCCGGGACGCCTGGGACCTGGGCAATGTCCTGTGGGGATCAATCCATTCAGTGCCCAGAGATGCGGGCGGGGAACCCGAACAGGGTCGGGGCCTGGTCGACGAGCTTGTTCAGCGTGGTCCGCGGCGAGGATTGGCGGCGATGCCGCGCAATGCCGGATTTACCGGGCGGTAGAGTGCACCGCGAAGGCGCGGCTTCCTGGCTCGCCTGCGGGAGGTAGTTCATGCCCTGGGTGGTCCGCGAGGCGGTACGCGACGTCAACCGCGCGGTCGGCCGACGCTGGCAGGCCATCGACCCGCTGCTGCCCGACCCCGCGACGATGCCGGCGGGCTGCGGCGAGCCGCTCGTCGTCACCGGGGACAACGGCCGCATGACCGGCCTTGGCGTCTGCGTCCACCAGCACATACCACCGCAGTCGCTGAACCAGACCTGGGGCGCGGCGGAGCGGTTCACGCTGGTTCCCCGGCTGCCCGGGCAGGACGTCGCGGCGTCGGCCGACCTCCTGCTCAGCCAGTGGCGCGACCACCTGTCCGGGATCGGTGCCGCCCGCGGTCCCGACACATCCGCCAGCGTGGTCTGGCCGAGCCTGGACGTCACCGGCGTCCAGGCACTGCTCAGGCACGGCATGCAGCCGCTCACCGTGATCGCCGCGCGCACCAGGCCGAACGGTCCGCCGTCACCGCCGCGCCGGATCTACGGCGCGACGATCCGCGCCGCTGGCCCGGCCGACGAGGAACAGGTGCTCGACTTCGAACTGCGGCTCATCCGCTACGACATGCACTTCGGCGGCCCGGTGTGGCGGCCGGACACCGCCAGGCTGGTCCGCGACGAGATACGCGCCAGCCTCGCCCGCCCCGCCGCCTGGACCTGGCTGGCGGAGCGGAACGGCCACGCGGTAGGCCTGCTCGTCGCACAGCCGCCCCAGGACGCCGGCTGGATCGCGGGCATGACGAGCCAGTCGCCGGCCGCCTACCTGCAGACGATGTTCGTCGACCCGCGCGACCGCGGCACCGGCATCGGCGCGGCTCTGGTCAGGAACCTGCACGCGGAACTCGACGCCATGGGCGTGGCCGTCACGCTGCTGCACCACAGCCAGGTCAACCCGCTGTCGGCCCCGTTCTGGTACCGGATGGGCTACCGCCCGCTGTGGACAAGCTGGGAGGCGCGCCCGGCGAGCGCGCTGAGATAGCCTGCGGCACCCGCGGCTGCGCTGCGCTGTGTGGCTGAGGACTTACTGAATGCCCCTGTTTCTACGGGGTAGGGTTGGCGATGTGCTGGTCAGCCTCGTCGCCGCGGTGGTCGCGGCGCTGTGTTACGGGATCGCCTCGGTCATCCAGGCTGTTGCCGTCCGTGAGGCGAGCAACCGGTCGCAGGCGCAGGCCAACGCCGGCGGTGTCGACGCCAGCCTGGTGCCGCGCATGCTGCACCAGTGGCGGTTCGTCGCCAGCGTCGTCATCGACCTGGCCGGCTTCGCCGCCCAGCTGGTAGCGCTCAGGCGGCTGCCGCTGTTCGCGGTGCAGGCGATGGTGGCGGCCAACCTCGCGGTGATCGCGGTCCTCGCCACCGTGGTCATCGGCGCCACGCTGTCGCTGCGGGAGTGGCTCGCGGTCATCGGCGTGGTGGCCGGCGTGGGCCTGCTCGGCTCGTCCGCGGGCGCCGAGGGCGCCAGCCACGCGGGGGTGACCTTCAAGATCGCGCTGATCGCGGCGACCGCGGCCCTGGGTCTTGCCGGACTGATCGCGGCGCGGCTGCTGCGCGACCCGGTGCGCACGCTGATGCTCGGCACGATCGCCGGCTTCGGCTTCGGCGCGGTGGGCATCGCCGCGCGCGTGCTCAACGGCTTCGCACCGCTCACCCTGCTGCGCGACCCCGCCGCGTACGCGGTCGTGGCGGCGGGCATCGTGTCGTTCGTCTTCTACGCGACCGCGCTCGAGGGCGGCAGCGTCACGGTCGCGACCTCAGCGGTCGTGCTCGCGGAAACGCTGCCGCCGGCCCTGGTCGGGGTGATCTTCCTCGGCGACACGACCCGCCCGGGCCTCGCCCCGGTGGGGGCGGTCGGCTTCGTCCTGGCGGTGGCGAGCGCGGTCATGCTAGCGCGCTTCGGCGAGGCCGACCACCAGCCAGAGCAGGCCCACGGTCATCCAGAGACCGGCCATTTCCCCAGGCAGGGGCTGGCCTGAATCTGGGCGGCGTGGCGCCCGGCCGCCGACGACGGCCAGCTGAGACACGGTAGCCGGCTGTGACTAGGGGGGTCTGATCAGGTTATAGTCCCATGTCGTGTTATCCTGGTGGCCCGTGGACCTGCGGCTTTGCGCCGCTACATCGTCGACCACGGGAGCCCATCTTGGCCGCTGCAGCGACTCAGTCCAGGCTAGCCTCACAAAGGCCCATTAAGACCAAGCATCTCTTCGTCACCGGTGGTGTCGCCTCGAGCCTCGGCAAGGGCCTCACCGCATCCAGCCTCGGCCGCCTGCTCAAGATGCGGGGCCTGCGGGTCAAGATGCAGAAGCTCGATCCGTACCTCAACGTGGACCCGGGCACGATGAACCCGTTCCAGCACGGCGAGGTGTTCGTGACCGACGACGGCACGGAGACCGACCTGGACGTCGGCCACTACGAGCGGTTCCTTGACATCAGGCTCTCCGGCGAGGCGAACGTCACCACCGGCCAGATCTACTCAAGCGTGATCGCCAAGGAGCGGCGCGGCGAGTACCTCGGCGACACCGTCCAGGTCATCCCGCACATCACCAACGAGATCAAGTCCCGCATCCTGGGGATGGGCGGCCCGGACGTGGACGTGGTGATCACCGAGGTCGGCGGCACCGTGGGTGACATCGAGTCCCAGCCGTTCCTCGAGGCGATCCGCCAGATCCGGCACGAAATCGGCCGGGACCGCTGCTTCTTCATCCACGTCTCCCTGCTCCCGTACATCGGGCCGAGCGGCGAGCTGAAGACCAAGCCGACCCAGCACTCGGTCGCCGCGCTGCGCTCCATCGGCATCCAGCCCGACGTGATCGTGGCCCGCTCCGACCGGCCGATCAGCGACGGACTCAAGCGCAAGATCAGCCTGATGTGCGACGTGGACGAGGAAGCGGTGGTCTCAACCCCGGACGCCCCGTCCATTTACGACATCCCGAAGGTGCTGCACGGCGAGGGCCTCGACGCGTACGTCGTGCGCAAGCTCCAGCTCCCGTTCCACGACGTCGACTGGTCCGCCTGGGACGACCTGCTCAGACGCGTCCACCGTCCGGCCCGCTCGATCACCATCGCGCTCGTCGGCAAGTACGTGGACCTGCCGGACGCGTACCTGTCGCCGGCCGAGGCGCTGAAGGCCGGCGGTTTCGGCAACGACGCCAAGGTCACGATCCGCTGGGTGACAAGCGACGACTGCGAGAACCCCGACGACGCCGCGGGCCAGCTCGACGGCGTGGACGGCATCCTGATCCCCGGCGGCTTCGGGGTGCGCGGCATCGAGGGCAAGATCGGCGCGATCAGGTACGCCCGCGAGCACAACATCCCGCTTCTCGGCCTCTGCCTCGGCCTGCAGTGCATGGTCATCGAAGTGGCCCGCGACCTGGCAGGCATCAAGGACGCGAACAGCTCCGAGTTCGACCCGGGCACCCCCGACCCGGTGGTCGCCACCATGGCCGACCAGGAGGACGTCGTCGCGGGTGACAGGGACATGGGCGGCACCATGCGCCTTGGCCTGTACCCGGCGAACCTGAAGCCAGGCACGATCGTCAGCGGGCTGTACGGCGGTGCCGCCCAGGTGGAGGAGCGGCACCGGCACCGCTACGAGGTAAGCAACGCCTACCGGGAGCGGCTCGAGCAGGCCGGCCTTGTCTTCTCCGGCGTGTCGCCAGACAACCGCCTGGTGGAGTTCATCGAGCTGCCGCGCGACGCGCACCCGTTCTTCGTCGCCACCCAGGCGCACCCGGAGTTCCTGTCCCGCCCGACCCGCCCGCACCCGCTGTTCTCCGGGCTGATCGCCGCCGCCCTGGCCCGATCCCGTGGCGCGGAGAACAGCACCAGCCGCGCGGTGGCGTCCGCCTGATGGAAGACGTCCCCGAGCGCTGGCCGGTCACCGAGTCCGACGTCCGGCTCAAGCACTGGCTCGTCACGGTCCGCTCCGACCGGGTTCAGATGCCAGACAACGGGTCCGCCGAACGAGTGGTGGTGACACACCCGGGCGCCGTTGCCGTCCTCGCGGTTGACGAGGCGGACCGGGTGCTCATGATCAGGCAGTACCGGCATCCGGCCGGCTACCTGCTGTGGGAGATCCCGGCCGGCCTCCGCGACGTGGCGGGGGAGCCACTGGCCGAGACCGCCCGGCGCGAGCTGCTCGAGGAGACCGGCTACCGGGCGAACCAGTGGCACACCCTGGTCGACACCTTCACCTCGCCGGGCTTCAGCAACGAGCGGGTCAGGATCTTCCTGGCCCGAGGCATCGAGAAGGCGGGGAACAACGGCTTCGTGCGGAAGGACGAGGAGAAGTTCCTGACCACCGAGTGGGTGCCGCTCGCCGAAGCGGTCCGCCTCGCCCTGGCCGGGAAGCTGCACAACGGGGAAACGATCAACGGCATACTCGCCGGGTATGTCGCCAGCGCGCAGGGGTTCTCCGGACTGCGCTCCGCGGACGCTCCGGAAAACTAAGAAAACTAACAAGAAAGCTCTTCACCTCCTGTTAGCCAACCCTCCATAACTGGGTACGCTGCGTCCTCATAGAGGTTTCTGGGCCTGGCCCTGGCCGGCATGCTTGGCGGCCAGGCGACGGAGGATCGGGGAGCTCATGAAGGTCGGCGTCCCAGCGGAAGTGAAGAACAACGAGTTCCGGGTGGCGATCACGCCCGCGGGGGTGCACGAGCTCACCCGCGCCGGTCACGGGGTCTTCGTCGAAGCGGGCGCCGGCGCGGGGTCCTCGCTCCCGGACGAGGACTTCGCCGCCGCGGGCGCGACGATCCTGCCGACAGCCGACGACGTCTGGGCGGCCGGCGAGATGATCCTCAAGGTCAAGGAGCCGGTCGCCGAGGAGTACCACCGGATGCGGCCGGGCCAGGTGCTGTTCACCTACCTGCACCTGGCGGCCTCCCAGGAGTGCACCGACGCGCTGCTTTCGCGGAAGGTCACGGCCATCGCCTACGAGACCGTCCAGCTTCCCGACGGCTCGCTCCCGCTGCTCGCCCCGATGTCGGAGGTCGCCGGGCGAATGGGGCCTCAGGTCGGCGCGCACCACTTGCAACGCGACGGCGGCGGCCGCGGCGTGCTGATGGGAGGCGTCTCTGGCGTGTACGCGGCGAAGGTCGTGGTGCTCGGCGCGGGCGTCTCCGGCATGAACGCGGCGGCGATCGCGCTCGGCATGCAGGCCGAGGTGCTGCTGCTCGACAGGAACGTCGCCAGGCTGCGCACCGCCGACGCGATATACCAGGGCCACTGCCAGACGGTGACGTCCAACGCCTACGAGATCGAGCGCGCCGTCGTCGACGCCGACCTGGTGATCGGCGCCGTCCTCGTCCCTGGCGCCAAGGCCCCGACCCTCGTCAGCAACGACCTGGTCGCGCGGATGAAGCCGGGCGCTGTCCTTGTCGACATCTCGATCGACCAGGGCGGCTGCTTCGAGGACTCACGGCCGACCACGCACGCCCACCCCACGTACAAAGTACACGGCTGCGTGTTCTACTGCGTCGCGAACATGCCGGGGGCCGTCCCGCACACGTCCACCTACGCCCTCACCAACGTGACGATCCCGTACGCGGTCGAGATCGCCAACCGCGGCTGGCGCGAGGCACTTCGCAACGACGACGCCCTGGCCCAGGGCCTGAACACGCACGAGGGCGTCCTCACCTGCCCGCCGGTCGCCGAGTCCCTGCACCTGCCGTACACCCCGCTCAGCGAGGTCTTGACCTAACGCACCGGCATCCGGGACGGGCTACGATCCGGACGTGGTAAGCATGACGGACGGGGTGCGGCGGTACCTGCAGTACCTGGTCGTGGAGCGGGGGCTCGCGGACAACACCGTGCAGTCCTATCAGCGGGACCTGCGCAGGTACGCGGAATTTCTCGGTACCCGTGGCAAGCAAGAGCTGACCGACGTCACCGTGCCGGACGTCGCCGAGTTCCGGGCGGCGCTGCGCGCCGGGGACGACGAGCACCCGCCCCTCGCGGTCAGTTCGGTCGGCCGGGCCGTCGTCGCCGTGCGCGGGCTGCACGCGTTCGCGCTGAGGGAAGGCCTGGCGGTGCAGGACCCGGCCCGCGACGTGGCACCGCCCGCACCCGCCAGGCGGCTGCCCAAGGCAATCAGCATCGACGCGGTGGAGCGCATCCTCGACGCGGCGGGATCGACCGCGGACAGCGACCCGAAGATC
>Ga0335074_10009097_pt1 | contig 13841 bp, 10 predicted proteins | sample Lox_Sample_23_FD_206715 | JGI IMG/M metagenome (GOLD analysis project Ga0335074, IMG submission 206715) | Soil microbial communities from Loxahatchee National Wildlife Refuge, Florida, United States - Lox_Sample_2.3 | ecosystem: Environmental > Terrestrial > Soil > Wetlands | place: USA...
GTCGAGTATCACCGTCTCGACCCGGACGTCACGCAGGTCGGCCATCTTCAGCAGTTCCTGCAAGTCAGCGGCGCTGACCCGGTAGCTGTCCGGGTCAAATGCCTTCGGGAACGGCTCGGCCAGGCCTGCCTCGCGCAGGGTTTCGTTCATCGGGCCGAACAGGCCGAGGGGATGCTCGGCTGCCCACGTGGACACTACGACAGTGCCGCCGGGCCTGACAACCCGGCGCATTTCCCCGACCGCTGCCGTGCGGTCAGGGAAGAACTGCAGGCCGTGCTGGCAGAGCACTGCGTCGAAACTGTCATCGGGAGCGGTGATTGCCGACGCCGGGCATTCCAGGTACTCAATCGGCGCCCGCTGCGGATCCGCCGGCCTGGCGGCCGCCAGCGCGAGCATTGCGGCGCTGATATCACTGGCCACCACCAGGCCGCCGGGCCCGGCCGCCCCGGCCGCCAGCCGCGCGACCGGGCCAAGCCCGCTAGCGACGTCAAGCACGCGATTGCCCGGCCTGATCCCCGCGCGGGCGACGAGTTCCGCGGCCCACGGCTCGAACAGCTGGCGCAGCATGAACCGGTCGTAGCCGTCGGGAACCGAAACCTGGGCAAAGCCCTGGCTCCTCGCGCCATCATCCATCATGCCTGCCCCCTCGCGCTGCGCGGACGACTAACTGCACGGGCGATTATCGCGCCTCCTGGCAGACGCCAGACAGCACAGCAGCTTCCGCCGTCAATATCGTGAAGCTTATACACTCTTTGCCGGAACGAACTCGCCATGCCCAATATGCGGAAATCGTGGACAATCGCCGAGATGCTGGTGTCCTGATCCTCCGGTAACGTCGGAGTGGTGGTGGCTGGTCAGCCGCAGGAGCCGTTCGGCTCAGTACTGCGGAATCTGCGCGCTCAGGCGGGACTGACCCAGGAAGAGCTGGCTGAGGCCGCGCGGCTGAGCGTGCGCTCGGTGAGCGACCTGGAACGCGGCATTAACCTGACGGCGCGCCGGGACACCGCCCGTCAACTGGCGGACGCCTTGGGCCTGCGGGGAGATTCGCGCGAGCGATTCGAGGCCACCGCGCGCGGACGCGCCCCCCGTAGCGCGATCGTGCCAGCCTCGCATCCCGCCCCGCCGTTCCAGGGACTGGCCTCGGTCAGGGCACTCCCACGCGACATCGCGAGTTTTATCGCGCGCGACGAGGAGTTCAGCCACCTCATCGAGGAAGTCACTCGCGGCGCGCCCGTGAATGTCTGGGCGATCGGTGGCATGGCCGGCGTCGGGAAGACTGTATTCGCCGTGCATGCGGCGCACCGGCTGGCGCCTGACTTCCCCGACGGGCAGGTCTTCTTGTCCTTGCACGGCCACACGCCGGGACAGCGTCCGGTCGATCCGGCGGATGCACTGGCCAGCGTCTTGCTGACGATCGGGGTACCTGCCGTCCAGATACCCGGCGACCTGACGGCCAGAACCTCGATGTGGCGTGATCAGGTCGCGGTTCGGCGGCTGCTGCTGATACTTGACGACGCGGCCGGGCACGAGCAGGTCCGGCCGTTGCTTCCCGGCGCGGGCGGCAGCGTTGTCCTGGTGACGAGCCGCCGTCGTCTGACCGCGCTGCCGGATACCAGGACGGTCGACCTGGACACGCTGAGACGTGACGAAGCGATAGAGCTGCTGGTGACGCTGGCGGACCGGTCTGACCTGGACGCGGGCGACCCCGCTGTGGGTGAGCTGGCCGACCTGTGCGGTTGCCTGCCGCTCGCGGTCGGGATGGTCGGGCGGCAGCTTCATCATCATCGTGCCTGGACCGCCAGGCAGCTAGCGGCTGATATGACCGCTGCGCGGGACCGGCTCGACTTCATGCGTGCGGAAGACCTTTCCGTCACCGCCGCCTTCGACTTGTCCTATCGCGACGCGTCCGCCGGGGAGCAGCGGCTGTTCCGCCGTCTTGGCCTGCATCCGGGCACCGACTTCGACGCGCATGTGTCGGCGGCGCTCGATGACATTTCGGTGGCGACCGCCAGAAGGCGGCTGGAGACCCTCTACGACCACCATCTCCTCATCGAGCCGGAGCACGGTCGTTACCGGATGCACGACCTGGTCCGCGAGCATTCCCGCGCCCGCGCCACTGCCGACCCCGATGAAGCCACGTCCGGTGCCTGGAACAAGCTGGTCAGTTACTACGACGATGCGGTGGGCAGCGCGGCGCGGACGCTGGGCTGGCGGTTCCCTGAGGCCGCCCGCGCCGGCCAGGTCACGCAGGCGGGCGTTTCCTCTCGCCAGGATGCCCTGGCCTGGCTGAACGCGGAACGCCTGAACCTGGACGCCGTGGCGAGGGAAGCAGCCGACCGGGGCCAGGACCGCGCCGTCATTTCTCTGGCGGCTTCTTTGCACGATTTCCTGCGGAGTCAGGGTCACTGGGATCAGGCCGCCGGAATGCACCGCCTCGCAATCCGGTCCGCTTCCTGTCTGGGTGACCGCTCGGCCGAAGCCAGGGCGCTGGCCAGGCTGGCCGACATTCAGAATCTGGCCGGTGACTACCGCGCGGCCGCCGTCAGCCTGACCAGAACCCTCGAGATCAGCGAGGCGCTCGGCGACAAAGCCGGGCAGGCCGATGCGCTTAACAGACTAGGCATCGTCGAGCAGCTCATCGGCGAATACCGGGCCGCACTGGAAAGTCACCAGCATGCCCTGCGCTTGCAGCGGGAACTCGGGAACAGGGGCGGCCAGGCCGATGCGCTCAACGAACTCGGAGCCGTTCAGCTTGCGCTCGCCGACTACCAGGCCTCCTACTCCAGCCACAGCCGGGCCCTCGTCATCTTCCGTGATCTGGACAGCCAGGTCGGCCAGGCCAGCGCGCTTAACCGCCTGGGCCTGGTGCAACGATCCATGGGGGACCACGAAGGCGCTGCCGCTCACCACGAGCAGGCACTCCGGCTGCATTCAGAACTTGGCAACCGGCCAGGCGAGGCAACCGCGCTCAACGGGCTCGCCCTTACCCAGCGAGCCGCCGGGCGCTACCAGGATGCGATCAGGTCCCACGAGCGGGCGCTGCGGATCTACCGTGACCTGGGATTCAAGCTCGGCGAGGCACACGCGCTGAACGCGCTCGGCGCCACTCAGCTCGCGGCCGGCCTGCCTGAAGCCTCCATCGCCAGCCACCTGCGGGCACTTCGCTGGTACCAGGATCTCGGCTACCGGCTCGGGCAGGCCCACGCGCATAACGGCCTTGCCCAAGCCCACCGCGCATCGGGCGACCATCAGACCGCGGACGGCAGCCAAGCGCAGGCCCGAGTGATATACCGCGAAGTCGGAAGCCGGCTGGCGGATAATCTCAGCCTCAGTCCCTGGCCCTGACTCAGCGTGAGGAGTGACGCACCTTGTACGTTTCAGACGACAGCGGATACCAGGTCAAGGACGACGATCTGGCTTTCCTCTCACTCACGCCCGCTGACGTGAAAGCGATGACTGACCATCAGATCCCGCTTGGCATGAACGCGGCTGAGTTCGAGCACTTTCGCGATACGCTAGCCATCGCCGCCACGAGAGATGGCATTGATGACTTCGAGGCGAGACTGCAGGGAAGCTCGGCGAAGTTCTTCGCGGGCGCTCATAAGGAGATGGCCTACGAGAGAGCGTCAGTCGTCGACGAGTTCGAGGCGGCAAGGCAACGACTTCCCGAAGTACTCGAATTGCGCCAGATATTTGACCGGATGCGGGCGGTCTGGCCAGATCCTGCTGATCGCCCCAAGCGAAGGCCATTCGATGCGTACTACAAACTGGGGATAGAGCGTCACGGAAGCGACTACGATATCCAGATATCTAGTGATGAGCTGGCGCTCAGGGCGCGGGAAAAGCTCGATCAGCTAGAACTGGGTGATGAGTACGAGATGCGACACCCGACCTACCGGTTTATTAAGAAATCCATTGTCTATTATATAGCACCCAATCTCACTAACTGGGCGACGCTTGAGTCGGATATCCTGGGGCGGAAGGTGACGCTCGCGGTATTTCCTGGATGCGGCCCGGAGCGTATTACCGATCGCCCGGAGATCTCCAGCCACCATCGGGTGACGGACTGGATACTCCTGGAGGGAAGTGGCCGTGACTAGTACTCCGGCCTATCCCGCGCGGCTGCTGTGGTTCGAGACCCTCGATTTCCCGCTCACCTGGCGGGATGCCGCCGATCTTGCGGAACAGACCGGGATCGTCGTTCTCGGCCTTGACGATCCCGACGAGTGGGTGATCGGCTACCGCGTCATAGGCCCGCCGAGTCTCGACGCCGCCACGATCCTGAATCTCACCCGGCGCTTGCGTCTGCCTGGAGTTCGCTTCGACATGACGACCACGTCGTCCGCGCCTCCGCCTACAGAGGACGTGCATGAACTCGTCAAGCAGTACATCCGCGAGTACACCCCGGTACTTAAGCTTCACCAGGAGACCGATAGCGCCGAGTTGCCACGGTGGCAGTCGGCACGGTCGGTGACCGTTGACTACCGTGCGCAGCTCACCGACCTGCGCAAGCAGAATCTGGCCCTAGCGCGGGCGCACTTGGCCGAACGGCTGAATTTCGAGGCTCCCGCGCTGGCGGCGGCCGGCCTGAGCGGATACGCGCAAGTCGATCTCGCGTTCCCACCGGCAGGGACCGACCTGGACATTACTGTCGGAGTGGGAGTGGAAGGGTCGTTCAGCCGGGTGAGGCTCAGGGCCGCCATCGGCGAGAGGACAGTCACTGCCCGTTTCAACTCAGCTGGGATAGCGACGATCAAAGGGCTCGCGCTGGATCCCGGCACTGACCTTCTGCACCTCGCCTTCGAGATCAGGTCCTGACCGCCGCAGCGGCTGACGATGGCTGAAATCACCGGGAAACCAGCGCCCAGTGTCCAGGCACGCCTGATCGCGGACGTCAGGAGGCTGCCGCTCAACGACGCGGTCCGGCTTCTGCGCCCGCTTTCCCTGCTCACCCTCCTGCAATTGCTCATCGCCATGCTGAAGACCGACGAGACGCGGATGCGTCAGCTCGTGGCTCGCGGTGACGTCACGCACCTGCTCGATGAGAAACTGCGGAATCCCGGAAATAAGCCGCCAGAGCAGGCTTTTGCTCACGAAAATGATTCGCTTGCGACAATATCGGCCGAGATTATCGCTAACCTCAACCGCACTGGCGTCACCTACGTGCACTCGCTCATCACCGAGCGGCTCGCGCGGCTCCTGCGGCCAGATCGTCAGCTTGCCTTTTACGAGACCTTGCTCGGGCTGATCGACAACGAACCGTACAAGTCTCGCATCAGGAGAACGGGCGGCCTGTATTACCTCTACATCGACGCGTCGAAGGTGGCATTCGAAGCCAGGCAGCCGGAGCGAGCGTTTGAGCTTTGCGTCGCGGCCAAGGGACTTGCGTCGTTTCTTCCTGACAATGAGCTCAGCGCGAAAGCCAGATTCGCCGGCCAGGTGAGCTATATCTCGTTCCTGGCTCACATCGATAATGACCGGATCGAGAAGTTGCTGGCCGACGCCCAGGCTGACCTCCAAAGGGAACTTGAGAACGCGCTCAGGTTCGAGCCTGCTGACTGGCGCTTGCTGGTCTTGCGAGCGGCGCTGTCCCGGTCGAATCTCTGGCAAGCGGCGGACGGCAGGCACTTGACCGGCCGGATCACGGCCGCTGAGGCCCGAATCGAGATCCTTGAGCAGTCGCTGGCTGACGCTTACGGGCTTTCCAGCGCAGACGGCCGCATCGACGCCGAACGCCTTCGGTCGTTGTCTGCCCGCCCGGCGGGCGAGGAGAGCCGGGCCATCGGCCGGACCCTGATCGACCTGGCCCAGTCGTACGCACGGATGGGAGACGACTCCAAAGCTTCCTGGTATGTCAGTGAATCACACCATCATGACTTGTCAGCCCGAAGCCGACTCGATGCCGACATCGCGGTGGCGCGGGCCACGACCGACGTCAGCGTTCTGGTACGGATCTGTGAGGATTTCATAAGGGCGCACGTCCTCGGCACGCTTGGCTCGCTGGGAAAGCACCAGCATATCCGTGCCCTGCGTCATTACGCTTCTCTGTCTACTCGCCTCGCCAATCTGCTCCGTTACAACAATGACCATGCGGCGGCCGCGTTCTGGCGGCAGCAGGGAAAGTACTGGTCAACTGAGGCCCGGCACCACGATGCTGTCTGGGATGGTTCCGCCGGACCGCAGGAATATTTCGAGCAGATGCTCGGGAAGCAGCAGCGAGCGAAAGACACCAAGGCGGCACCGCCGACGGCTAACTATAGGACCAGGAACCGTGAACGGCAGCGGCTCAGGGCCAGGCGGCGTGGCGGCAAGAGCGCCGAGATACCGGCAGAGCACGCGCGGTTCCTCCGCGACGGGGCCAGCCGGCAACTGACGGCGATTACGCGCTACCTGGCCACCGAGGACGTCAGCGGCATGATCGATGTCCTCGCGGACGTCGGGCGCAGTCCCAACCTTGTTCTCGACGACGAACTGGAACGCGCTATTCAGGAGGCGATTGCCGCTGTCGTCTCCTGGCGGCCTGAGCTTTTCGCTGAGCAGGCCGCCCCGGATTCCGTTTCCCGGCTCACCGGTTCGCCCCTGCTGACCGAAGTACTTCGAGTCACCGTCGGCCTTGCGCGCGGCTTCGCGCCTTCCCGTCTGGTCCCGCTGCTGCTGCGGCTGAGTCAGCAGCCGGAGTACGACCTCCCGGCGCAGCTTGAGCTGGTGACCGAGGCACTGGAGATAGCACGCGCTCAGGGAAGATCGACTTTGCAACTGCGCTCGCTGCGCATCCGCCTGTGCCTGCTGGATGACCTGGCCCGTCCGGCGAGCGATAAAGAGATCGCCGACGAACTCGCCGACGTCGTGCGCGGATCAGGAGAGTCGACAGCGTTCCTCGGGATCTCCGGACTCGTGGACCGCGCCTTCGGCCTGTCCTCTGAACTAGCCGACCTGGCCGAGATGCTCGCCGAGACCGGTCGGCCCGAGCTGGCGTTCCAAGTCAGCGCCCTGGGTCAGGGACAGGTCACCAGGACCCTGGCGCAGAACCCCGACGCTGTCGCGGAGCTTGACAACGCGATCAAGGCACGCAGATCCGATGACGATGTCGACCTGAACCGGCTGTATTTCTCGGTGCTTTCGCGCATCTGCGCCCAGCCAGCTCAGGCGGTCTCCACCAAGCAACTCATCGCCACACGGGCGGAGTATGAGTATCAGGACGGCGAAGCAGTCGTCCGTTTCATCCGGCCGACTTCGAACCAAGTGCGAGCCATTGGCCGGACCGCCGACTCGTCGTATTTCGCGACTTCACTTGGCATTACGCCCTCCGGGCTATCCGACCTGGCGGACGCGATCTGGTTCTGGCTGAGAACGCGGACGCACGTCACCGAGCGCGACGTGATCTTGACCAGGCTGTACGACGCCTGCATCGCTCCGCTGCGGCCTTACCTGCGGGGGGCCACCCGCCTGACCTTCGCGTTCCACGACGGCCTTCCGTTCCTGCCGCTCCACGGCGCGAAAGGCCCAGACGGATTCGTCGGCGCCCAGGCGGCCGTCTCTTACGAGACCGCCACAAGTCCGATGCGCAGGTGGGAGGAAGGGGAGACCGCCCGCGGAGCGGCAGTGCTGGGCTGGGATCGTTCCACATTGTCTGATCAGGAGACGACGGAAGTCACGGCCGTGCTCGAGAGCCGGTTCGACATCCTTGAGCTCGACTCCGCCAGGTCCGCAGTCAGCGGCGTCATCCTGAACCCAGAGCAGGAACTGGCCATTCTCCATCTGGCCGGGCATGGCCACCTGCTCAGGTATCCGGACGCGATGGACTCTTCCGTCGAATTGGCCGCCGATGTCACGCTTCAGGCGCTTGACCTGCTGCGGTCCGGATGCCGGTCACGTTTTGTTTTCCTGAACGTCTGCAGCATCGGGTACCAGGAGGTGACAGCGGGTGACCAGTACGGATTCGCGCTGGCAGCGACGTCGCGCGGTGCGTTCGCTTTTCTCGCCCCAGTCACTTATGTGTCACCAGCTGACGCGAAGAACTTCGCCGCCCGTTTCTATGAGAAAGCCGCGCAGCACGACGCGGCCGAGGCGATCCGTATCGTCATCAGTGACCTAGCCGGCAGCGGCGCCGGCCCGGAGACCTGGCTGCCCTATCCGCTGTTCGGCTACCTTCCGCCCCTGAGCTCGTTCGGTCGAGAGCCGATACTGGGGAGCGGTGCCCATCCAGACTCCCGCCCGTTCCGGCGGCATGCCGATACTGACCGCGGCCGGCCGCCGGCTTAACGGGGCGCCCGCTCCGCATGAAACCAGGCCCGCATCACGGCTCCCGGCCGCCAGCCAGTCCCATAACGCACAGGTGCTAACTGGGAGGCGGCGAAGGCAGGTACTCGTAGCGGTACTCGACGCGCGTATCCGCCCTGGCGATCAGCTCGGCGTACTCGATCACTTCGTCTCCCGCGCCGAGGCGGCGGCTGTGGGCGACGAGTACCGCCGAGCCGCGCTTGATGCCGAATTCGCGGGCTTCGGCGGACGTCGGCGGGCGGGCCGACAGCCAGTCTTCGCCCCAGGCCGGCCGGAAGCCGCACAGGTCGCCGGCGGGCTGGCCCATCTCCAGCAGTCCGGGCCATGTTTCCGCGAGCGCAGCGGGGTGCCAGGAAGTCAGCAGGGCCACGGTGCCGCCGTCCTTGATGGTGGCCTGACGGCGGCGGATGACCTGATCGAGCGGTCCGGTCCCGAGCTGGGCGGCGATGGCGGGCGGCGCCTGGGTGATCCCGGCTTCCAGTACCTGAGATTCCGCGCCGGGCCGGGCGGGTCCGCGCGCAGCGAGCGTGATCAGGATGGGTCCACTGCTGCTACCAGGAGGATCCGGCCTAAGATTACCTAAGATCAATTGAGGGGCGCATTTCAGAGCCTTCGGAATGGGTGCAAATCCTCAGGGACAAGACACTGATCCTGCACTGGAACGGCACAGAATGGAAACAGACCCGATACCGGCAGCCATACCAGTTCCGGCTCCCAAAGGGCACGGGCAGGCAGACGGCGACCGGTGAGAACAGTGCATGCGGCGCGCCACGCCGCATGGGCCTGGTCCGCGCTGACCTGCATCGCGCTTTCCTGCCTGCTGCTGGCAGCCTGCTCAGCTCGCCGGCTTCCGGCAACAGGTCCCAGCGCGAGCCCGCCCGCCGAAGAGATCCGTGTCGTCGCCTGCCCGACCAGTTACGGGCTGACCCAGCACCCGCTCCCCGAGTACCCGGCAACCCTGCAGGCCGCGCTCCCCGCACGCACCGCCAGGCAAGTCGCCTACTACACGAACTCCACCCGGTCAGTCGAGCCGATCCTCGCCCCCGCCGGCTGGGCCTGCTCAGCTAGCATCGGCGCCGACGGCAGCACCAGCATCACCGTCTTCCCTCGCGGAAGCTCAGTCACCAGCTCGCAGCAGGTCACCGCGCACGACGACTCCGCCTGCCAGGGCTGCATCTACTTCAGCGCCTGCCCGCTGGTGCCCCATGTCTCAGCCGACCTGCACGAGACCTACCCCGGCTGCACCATGCACCCGGCCAGGGAAACAGTCACCTTCCTGTCCGGCTCCCCGGCGGTAACCACCGCAGGCAGCGACATCATCGCCTACACCGACCCGCCCGGCGTCAAAGGCGACGGCACCGCCTCAGGAGGCCCCAACTACGCCCGCGGCATCCTACTCTTCTCCTGGGGCGCCGTACCGGGCCAAGGCGACCGCGCGTCCGCCATGACCTGCACCCTCCCCGCCACCCGCCTGCGCCTGTGCCAGGCAGCACTGACGTCCTTCCGGCAGCAGAACTGGCCGCAAGGCTAACCAGAACCGAGCACCCGGCCGCCGGCAAGCCCCGAGCTGCGGCCCGAAACATTCGCCGGAACCGCTGACGACAGTGGCTTGCAGCATCTATGGCTCGTTGATGCTGTTGGGTACTGGCCCGCCAATGACAACAATGGCCCCCTGTTGCTACAGCTACAGCGTCAAAGTTCCATTGATGCGGTAATTCTCCTGGCGGCGACAGCATCGGCAGGCCATCGATGCGGTGACGCCAGCCAGCTCGGACGGTCTGGGCGGCCTGCGGTGAGCGCCAACTGCGGCGATTACTTCCTGGTGCCAGAGAAGTCCTTATCGGTCGCCTTGCCCGCCGTGCCGGCATGGCCGCTGGGGCCGGGGGTCCCGTTGCCGCCTGGCGAGCCGTCGGGCGCCTGCGTGGCGTTGTCGCCGTTCTCGCCGCCGAGTCCGCCATCGCCGCCCTCGGCCTTGCCGCCACCCGCTCCGCCGGCACCGCCCTTGCCGGCGGAGATGGAATCCTTGCTAAATGTCAGGGACTTCACCTTGGCTGACGGGGTGTCCACGGCACCTCCTGTGGCACTTCCGCCCGCACCGCCGCTGTTACCGCCGGCTCCGCTGCCACCGTGCCCGCCATCACCCCCGTCGCCGCCTTTGGTGCCGTTGCCCCCGTTGCCGCCGTCACCGCCCGCTCCCCCGGCCCCTCCGGCACCCCCCTTGCCGCCAGCGCCCCCGGCACCTCCTTCAAGCCTGCTGCCCGAGAACGTGACCGACGTTAGCGTCAGGTTCGCGTTGGTGCTGGCGATCGAGCCGCCCTCGGCATTGCCGCCCGAGCCGCCAGGGGCGCCAGCGCGCCCACCGAGCCCGGCGGTGCCGTCGGAACCTGGCTGTCCCTTGCCGCCACTGCCCTCTATCGCATCGCCGCCGTTGCCGCCGAAGCCGCCGTCGTCGCCGCCGATTCCTGAGCCGGCACCAGTGCCACCCGAGCCTCCGGCGCCCCCGGCGCCGCCGAGGGCGCCGTTTCCGCTGAATGTGGTTGAGGAGACCGTCAGCGTCCCGGTGCTGTAGATCGCGCCGCCAGCCGCCGCACCGCCCTTGCCACCCGGTGCTCCGCTCCCGGCGGCGGCCGCCGTACCAGGATCCCCGGCCTGGCCGCCGGCTCCGGCGCCTGAGCAGCCGAGGTCTGCGTCGCCGCCGGTGCCACCCGAGCCACCCGAGCCTCCGGCACCGCCCGAGCCGCCGGCACCGCCCTGGCCACCGCCGGCGAAGTTCCCCTTCAACGTCGAGTTCGTCACGCTCAGCGTGCCGGCGTTGTAGATGGCACCGCCCTGGGCGCTGCCGCCGTTGCCCCCGGCTCGGCCGGGCCCGCCGGTGCCGCCATTCGCTCCGTCACCGCCATCGCCGCCCGCGCCGCTCTTCCCGCAGCCAGACGAACTCGACGAGCCGCCGGCACCGCCCTCGCCGCCACCACCGCCAATTCCGCCGGCACCGCCGTGACCGCCTTGACCGCCTTTGCCGCCGGCGGCGTAGTTAGTGGTCAAGGTCGAATGGCTGATAGTCACCACTGCGCCGCGGGCAATATAGATGGCGCCGCCCTGCGCGATCGCGCCGCTAGTGCCGGGACTTCCGATGCCGCCGTCCACCCCGTCGCGGCCATCGCCACCAGGCTTGCCGGCCGCGCCGACGCCGCCGTTCGCGCCGTACGAGCCCTCGGCACCGTCCTTGCCCTCCGGTCCCGCAGCCCCTGACTTGCCGTTGGCCGCGAACTCGAAACCATGCTGCAAGGTAAGGAACTCAATGGTCAGGTGCCCGCCGCTGACCATGAAGAGACGGCCTGTGCCGCCGCCGTCGAGTGCGACCTTCCGCCCCTGCCCGTCCAGCGTGACGCTCTTGCCCGATCCGATGGTCAGGGACTTGGTGAACGTGATGGTACCACTGCAGCCGAAGGTAACTTTGCCGCCGGCGCTGATCGCCGCCTTGAGCGCGGAGTAGGTGCACGACTTGAGGACACGGGAAGCCGGGCCAGAGGCAGCCGCCGAGGCGATCGGCCCACCCGACGCGAGGACGCTGCCGAAGGCCAGGCCGACAGCAGCGGCCCCGGCCAGCCAGTGCAGGCGACATCTGACGCCGATCGGTCGGCCGCTTGCAAGACCTTTCGACTCCCCACCGATCTCCATCTTCACCTACCACTAAAATCGACAACAAGGTCCACGAAACACGACGACTAGCAGTATCCAATACCGAACCGACCGTCACCGCAATAACCTGTCACCTCAGTTCGGACAGGGGTGCTGGCACGGTCCCAAGCGATGTCCGAGCCGACGCACGCGAGCACGACATGTTTATTTGGTTTAAACTGGCGGCTGACGTCCTTGCGTCGGATGATCCGATGTCAACGTGGCGAGTGCTTTTCAGGCGTGCATACACCCTGATCGCGTGGAAACGTCGCCGGGTGGAAGGTGCCCGCTGGTTGTGGTCGGCAGCTGGCGACCGTGACTGTTGTCGTCAGCACTGTCGTCAGCCAACGGCAGAGACTTGGTCGACCAGGCGCCTGATCCTGATCATGAGCGTAGCCGAGGGCACTACTTTTCCAGATATGTAGGTTGACAGGCGCGATGCGGAGGTCCCTATCTGGGCAGCGAACTCAGCCCGGCCCAAGCCTGAATGCCGAACAGCATCCTCGATTTCGGCTGCGACAGCGGCGCGCTCGCTAGCTTCGGCCCGGCCACGCGCCCGCGACAAAACCAGCTCCATGGCGTCTGCGATGCCATACGGACGCGAGTAGCTGAGGACCTCCTCCACTTGCCGCGCAGTTCTCCCCCAGGGATGCGCGTCAATCTGGGCAACGATCCGGTGCCAGTCCGCCAGATCGCCTCTCTCAAGAGCGATCCGCACCGCTTCAGTAGGCCACTGGGAGACTGGAGCGTCAGGTGTAACGGTCAAGTTGCGGAATGCCAGTGCCACGAGCTTCACACCTCTGCTTCCAGCATCTCAGCCGCCAACTGCCTGCAAACAGCCCGCACCTCGCCCCAGTCCGTCCAACGAACCGCTAGGTTCCGGTACGCATCAAGTTCTCTCGTTACCGAAGCGTCTTTCGGACGGGGATCAGCAAGCTGACGAGTCAACTGCGCAGCCACCCCCCTGCCCCCGCCGTGTTGGTCCGCGTAGTAATCATCGATTCTGGCCAGGACTCCAGCAGCCAAAGGGCGACCGTAACGATCCGCGAGGGCCGCGACATCAAGATAATCGCGAGTCTGATTGCGCCGGACTATCAGGAATCCCTTGACCCGGAGCGTCTCCTCGGCAGTGGGAACCGTAAGTACGCCTCCCGAGGGTAGCGTGACCTGGGTGGTCTCCAGCGGCCTGGTGCGGATTAGCTGACGTACGCCGGCCTCGATATCCCCCAGTTGACCGAGAATGATTTTCCCGGGAACGACCCGGTTCGTTACCCACTCGCCAACAGATTCAAGAGCTTCAAGAACGACGTCGAACCGATCCCGCAAGTCCGCGAGCACGTGATCATGATCGTAGGAGTCCCGATGGCCGGCATAAAGGGCCGCAGCAGAGCCTCCCACGAGAACCGCATCAGGAACCATCTGCTGCAAGAGCGAGGCGGACTCAAGCACAGCCACCAACTCCGGGCTGGCCTCCGACAGAGAGATCTCCAGCGCCGAGTCCCGTCCCACATCCTTCTCGGCCACAACACCAGGATATCAGATGTGATAACCAACGCAAACCTGCGCAAGTCCCGGCCGCCAGGTTCAAGCCGACAGGGAGACCATGCGCTACATCACGACTGTCCGCCGCCCCAGCAGCAGCGTTGTCGTCAGTTCCAATCTCGCTATAAGAGGTATTTGCGCAGCTCAGACAGTCAGTGGTCAGGGGCGGGGTCGAACCGCCGACCTTCCGCTTTTCAGGGGTTCTTTCGCGTCCTGAACCGCTCTCTTGAGCTAGCGCGCAAGCCCTGCTCACTGGCATATCGCCTGGTTAAGCTTGCTGTCGTCAGTCTAGCGGGTGTGCCGGACAGTGCCGTCGAGTGCCGCCTCGTTCGTGGGGAACT
>Ga0335074_10009098_pt1 | contig 13840 bp, 17 predicted proteins | sample Lox_Sample_23_FD_206715 | JGI IMG/M metagenome (GOLD analysis project Ga0335074, IMG submission 206715) | Soil microbial communities from Loxahatchee National Wildlife Refuge, Florida, United States - Lox_Sample_2.3 | ecosystem: Environmental > Terrestrial > Soil > Wetlands | place: USA...
GGCCTGCGGACAATTCAGAATCGAGACGCGAAACTTATTCTTGGTTAGGTTAGACGTCCAACCGTAGATTTCGTCAAGCGATTTCTTGAGGGACACTGATCCGAGGCGGATGTCTGGAGCAGAAAGCGGATCGCTGCTAAAATGAAACAGCAACTTCCCTGTATACCCGCGCAGTGGGGCTATAGCTCAGCTGGGAGAGCGCATCGTTCGCAACGATGAGGTCGTCGGTTCGAGCCCGACTAGCTCCACCAATCCTCTCAATGACTTGCAGGCTTTTTGCAGGCGAATTTGATCCCAAAAATTCATGCTTTATTGGACCGAAATGGACCGTGAATTGGACCGTACTCCATTCAGGTTTACAGTGGCGAATTCCGAGAGCTGTTGCAGTGCTCGCCGCTGTGCTTCTGGCACGATCTGCGCGTATATGTCCATCGTGGTGGAGATGCGCGAATGCCGCATCTGGCCCTGCACCGACTTCGGGTCGGCTCCGGCTTGCACCAGCCAAGTTGCGTGCGAGGTTCGCAAGCAACGCCAGTTAACGAAGGGCAGCCCTAGCTTTCTTGCCGCGGGTTGAATGTGTCTTTTCAAAATATTCTGATCGTTCATCGGCTTGCCCGACTTCACGCTTTGAAAAATCAGAGCGTCAGGTTTGTCCGACTTCACGACGTTGTAGTGACGTGTCGCACGTCCTGCACGAACCGGCACGGTCAAAGTCTTGAGCCGGTTAATGCGTTCGATCACCGATGGAGCGACGCCGATAGTTGCGGCTGACGCGTTAGTCTTTGGAATCGACCAATCGCCGCGGCAATACCGCGCCTCAATCGTGATGCTGTCAGCATGGACTGCGCGCCACTTCAAACCGATTAGTTCGCTGACTCGCAATCCAGTCCACACGGAGACGTAAAGCATCGTCGCGTATGGTTCGGAAACGAGGGCAACGAGATTCTGAAACTGCTCTGGTGTGATCGTTGGCTTCGGCTGCTTCGGTCGCTTATCGCGAGGCAGTCGTAATCCTTCCGTCGGGTTTTTGTTGAGATAGTCCACATCGACCGCGGCGCGGAGGACGGAGGACAAGGTGTCTCGGATTTTCGAGATGGTTGGAAATGAAACCGTTGCTGCCATTCCCGAAAAATACTGCTGAAGCGTGAGCCGCGAGAGTTCGCGTAAGGAACGACACGAGAATTGCGGCTCCAGATACTTCGACAGCATCCCTCGATAGCAATCTTGGGTGCTGCTCGCGAGCAGCGGGAAATAAGTTGGTAGGTAGGTTTCAGTCACGAAGTCACCGAAACTCATCGCCGAACCTGTCAACGCCAACCCCTGATTCATAGGGCGGAGTTTTTCGTCGGCGATCTTTTGCACTTCCCGCACTGGCATGTCTGCCGGAGCGAGCTTCAAACGTTGACGTTTTCGGTTGCCCGTGGGGCTTGTATCCCAAACGCGCAGCCACCAGAACTGACCCTCCTTGAATGGTTTTGGAGCCTGAAATCTCCGCTTGGCCATGGCTTCGTAATCTCCATGGCTCGCGAGAGAAGTTGCCTCGCCGTGCACGATAGCACAGGTTTCGGCAGCGGCGGATTGTGAATCTTTTTCCAGAGGTTAATTCTTTGTGCGCTAGGCAATGGGTTTTACTGTGTGGTTGTCCCGTCATCATCCGGCTCAAGCCCGTAGATTTCCTGCTGCTTGCGGTTCTTGCCGAGCACGACCAACGCGCCCGACCGGCGAAGCGCTGACAAAGCGGTGCTAAAGACTTGGTGACTGCCATCGCGATCCACGTTCGCAGCCCGCCGTAAGTCATTCGCAGACGCGCTCCCTTTGCGGAGTCGTTTGAGGAGAACTTGCGTGATGGCCTCCGACCGGGAAGCGGCATCATTAGGCCAAAGTGCCAAACGCAGCGCGAGTTGGTGGTGTCCCCAAAGAACACTGCGCTCCATCATTTCAGCCGTGATCGTGGATGATGCGGAGAAAACCGCACGAATGAGCGCATCCGACTTGACCATTTCGAGCAACCGCCGCGTCTGCTCGGGATGCGGAAAGTCACGCGCCAAAATCTTCGTACCGAGAGCCCGCAGTTGCTCTAGCGCGCCCGCATCCAGCGTCACAAGTGTGAACTTCCTGGGAATCAGTTCTGCAATCTGCTGTACGATCCGCCGCTCTTCGGTGAAGTTCCGCTCTGCCCAGATTGGTACCGCGGGCCACTGATCCGAATAGCAAAGCGTCACACGGGACAGAAAGCCATCACCGACCGCGTTTCTAGTAGCAAGTCCATCGCGGAACGTTTTGCGCGTCGAATGCAACAAGATCGAAAGATGTGCATCGTCGGTTCCGTGTTTGCGGTTTGTGAAGCTCCCCGTCCAAAGGCTAGTGCTTTCATAAAGGGTTTTGAGTGAACTAAGCAATGTTGATGCCTGTTGACTGCTGACTTGGAACAGGTGTGAAACTTCATCCCAAACGCAAATTGCTCGGGGATTTTCTTCCAAAGTCGCGGCCAAGAATTGGCCGGAGCCGATGCCAGACCCGCTCAAAACCTTTACTCCACTAGCTTCAATCAACTGTCGAAGTACTGCACCTTCCGGGGACGCTCCGCCGATGCGCTGCCAGCTTGCGCCCTTGCCCGATTGTGGAAGCTCGCTGACGAGGCACAAATAACGGCGAGTGCTCAAATCGCGATGTTCCTTGATGCCTGCTTTGCCTTCGATCAGGCTGCCAAGCACCATGACTGCTGACTCGCGAAGATACGCAGGCGGAAGGGGAGTCCCCTTAAAAAGTTCATACGTCAGATCGCTAAGAAGATCACCCTCCAAACAATCGACCGGCCACTCAGGAATTCTTTCGTCTTCCACTTTTGCGGCTTCGACAATAGGCAGCACTTCAAATCGGCTACGGGTGAATCCAAGCCATTCGCAAACTTTCTCGAATGCCGCACCCCCGATAATTTCGCTGAGGCGCGTACCGCCCCATGCCGCCTGACCGCTTTCGAGACGTTCCAACGTGGTTTCGATTGCCTTCTGTCGGTCCTCAAGTTCTTCGTCGCCTGCCGCTGTTGCAATCGCGACCACGAAATGTCGCACGCGATCTGCACTCCATCCTTGACGTAGAAGGAAACCAGAGAGCGCTAGGGCGAACCCGTGACGTGACCCAACTCGGGGGTAATGGCGAGTGAGCAGCGTTGCCGCTGCGAGTTTCCGCGCTGCGCTGCCCAGTTCATCGGCTGAAACCGTCGGCAGCTCCCCCATGGCTTCGTGCCAGATAACTTGCTCGCCCGATGGATGCAGCGACGGCGGGCACATGGTCTGCCCCCTGCTTCGCAGTTCTAGGAGGCAAGCGCCTTCAAACTCAAATTTCTTGTGATCGGGTACCGACTCACCCCGATACCATTGATGTGAGCGGGGCTTGCTCGCCCTTCCACTGACAAAGCCAGTAGCGGGTAAGAATGCGGGTGCGAGCGCAATCGCTTCTGCGGAATCAAGATCGAAATCAACAAGGTTCGCGCTCGCTTCCCCGAGCAGTAGCCCGATGTTGTCTTGTTCGCAGAAGGTTTGCGGAACGTCATCCGCGGTCAGTCGCGTATTCTGCCATCCTTCGCCGATGGGCTGCTTAGTCAGAGGGCGCAACGGCAACGGCTTCCATCCGGCAGCAATGTAGTCATTGGCGGCTTGTGCAATGGGATTTGGATTGTTACTCATCGGAACCGCCTTCCTCGCCATCACCGCAACGATGTTCGGCAATCAAATTAACGATCAGTTGATCTCCGAAAGGCCGCTCAACTTCAGCGTCAAACTTGAGGCTTCCAATTTGTACGGGTGCGACTTGTGTTCCGCAGTTTTTGCAGAGGCGAGCGCTCGATTCGGGTACCAGCGCGAGAACCTGACCCAGAGAGGTCCGACCCAGAGCGCGGGTGACGATTACGACTCTATCGAGAGTGAGTTCGCCGTAGCGTTCTTCCGCACAGTCGGGATTCGGTTCGCGATTGATCGTGAGATCGGCTGCGATCAGGCGCAGAAGATTGTTAGATTGTGGTCCATCATTTTTCGTGTTATCCGTGCTCATGTTCGTTCTTTAAAAAATAGTGGGCTGGGAGTGCGACCTGTCCAGCCCACGTCCTTTCCTTGGGAGAACCTTCAGCCCGAGCCTTTGACTAGTTCCGATAGAAACTCTCGCGGAATCAGTCGACGGCGGCCTAGAACACGGGAGGGCATCTCGCCTCGCGCAATCAGCTTCTCTATCGTGCGAAGGCTGACTCCGAGCAGACGTGCAGCTTCCTGCCTGCTTATGAGAAGTGGTTCCCGTTGTTCGTTTGTAGCCATATTTGCGGGCATGAGCGCATGGTAGGACGGAAACGCCGAAAACCAATGGACACAAACAACAAAAGTTATCGGAGTTTTGTGTCGGTGTGCGATTTTCAGCCGATGCCCCCGAATCGAAGATCGGCGATTCTCATCTAACTGAGTAACTCAAGGAAGGAAGGTTCTTCGCGATGAGTTTACGCGACAGTTTTCTCCCGCACGAGCACGGCTAACGCCGTGCGACTCATGGCAGGCAGCCGTGAGTTATTTCATGGGAGGAGTAAAACAATGGACAAAGCTGTAAACCGTTTCGTTCTCGGCTCTATCAGGACCGATGTTTTGATCAAGGGCTTGGTAAATAGGAATATCCATACTGGCCACATCGACGCAATCGGAAAAGGTCCTGTCAAATCTTTCTCCGTCGTTGCGGAACTTGAAGAGGAAGCTGGGGGGAGCGAAAAGTTGCTCAAGATCATCTTAGAGCCGGAAACATAAAAGAAGGTGGCTAGGATTCGCGTTACCGAATCTCTCGGAGGCCGTTCCCATTGAGGGAACGGCCTCATTTCTTTTGTTTCGGGACGCAGGGGAGGTCGCTAGCGCGGGGGTGCTTCTCCAAGAACAAGCGTTCGAGGATAGGTTTCAGCAGGGCAAACCTGTGCTCGTTAAGACGTTGCAGACAGCGTCCAAGGGCTTCCGCCTTTAGTTCTTTCCTTCCTGTTTCTCCGGCATCATCCGCCGCATTCAGCAAGTCGGCCAGAACGGGGTAGGTAAGCGGTCGGTGCAGTTCCTCTTCGATTTTTTGTTTAGCGTACCGAACTAACGACCAATCACGATCACGGCCAAGGCGTTTCTGAGTGAGAGCAGGTGCAGCCTTTTTAAAGTTCTCCAATTTGAACGTTAAATCGCCCCGCACGATACCAAGGAACTCTGCGAAGTGGGGTTTGTGGTCGACATTCTGATAGATGCGCTCCATCGCCTTGCAGCCCGCGATGCCAGCCGTCAGGTCGCTTTTCAGATTTTCTTTCTGTTGTTGACTCATCTCGGCAAGGCGGTCTTCCGTGTCGTTCACGGTGTGCCACAGGACCCATGCGGCCTGCTCCAGTACAGCAGGACTCTTGAGAATCAGCGCGATAGTATCGTCTCCGGCATAGTAGCTCCTCAGTACGTTTAGGAAACGCGTGCGGAACACGTCGCGCGTCAGATTTTTCTTTTTCATTGCCACTTGAAGTAGTGGATGCGCCGTTGTGCAATTCGATGCGCCCGATTGCCGGTAATTCCGACACCCCGATGAAGTCGGGTGCTAGTACCTGTACCGCGTTGAAGAGGGCAAAAACGAATCGTCTTCAAAATCAGGGTGCCTAACGCACCCCCTCCGATTGGCGGAGATTTTCATACTTTCCGAAGACAAGCAATCGTATTCAACGGGTGAAGATGATTTGAATCAGAACGGAAGACGATTCGTCAGTGTTGTTTCTGTGAGTGTTTGTTAGATTAGAAATATATTCTTTATATTCATATATTTATACATACATTTATATACATACGTTAATATCACACATCCATCGAGCAAGGCTTTCCGTAGGGGGTTGGGTCTACCCCTCGACTACTGACAACGATTCGCAGAATAAATGTCCAACCGCGGCGAAAGGCCGCGAATCGTTTTCAAAAAACGTCAACCGTATGTCACCCCTCGAATACGATTCGCAGATAATCCTGCACTAGCACCTTGGTCCCCCGCAACGTTTCGTTTTCCCAAGCGAAATTTCCCGCAAGGATCATTATCGACTCGCATTTCCGCATGAAGCCGGTTATATCCGGAGAATGCGAAAGGATCTACATCACGCCGTGCTCGAAGCGAGCCGCAACCCCCTTGTGCGTCTGGGTCGGGCGATTGAAGTTACCGGCCTTTCGGAAACAGTAATCGAGAAATGCGTTGCGACGCGTCGCCTGAAGGAATATCGCATCGGCTGCCGAGGCCATCGCCGCTACGCGCTGCTAGACTTGCTCAAATTGGTGCGCGAGTCGGAGGTGAAACCATGCGAATGACTTGCTCAATTTGCAATCACGATGCCCGCGGTCAGATGGACGCATGCCTGCAAAGCGGCATGAAAGTTTCAGTAGTGGCAGAGCAGTTCTCTGTGAGCAAGGATGCGCTCGCCCGCCATCGTCGCAAATGTCTTGCGCTGTCGCTCCGTGCCAAAGACGATTCCGTCGCCGCACAGGTCCGTATGTGGCTTGCGCGGGCGAATGATCTATTCATCGTTGCGAGCGCCAGCCGTGACGTGCGCGGACAGGCGAACGCGATTGCATCGGCGCAACGCGCGCTCGAATTTCTTTGCTTGCACAAAGATGAATTGAACGAAGCGAGCCGCGAACTGTCCCATGACACGAATGAATGGACGGAGCGCGAAGCACAGAAGTTTCAGGCTTATCTTGACTGGTGCATCTCGCTGGCAGCGCAAATGCCTCACGCCAGTCCCGAACTGCGAGCATTGGCAGGCGCAGCAAACGAGGCAAAAGGGGTAACACAGTGAAAAATGAATTGCTGGAACGAGTCGAAAAGGCGCAGATCGCATACGACAAGGCCGCGGCTTTACTTGCTGCGTATGAGTCGCAATTCGAACATGCCCGCCTTGTGTGCGCACCCGCGGAATTCAGTCTTGCGGTAGCTCGCTTGTCGCAACAAAAGGAGATTGTCTCCGCGTGTTCTTCCAAGCGTGATGTCGCGCTTGCTGAATTGAATGCAGCGCAGACGGCGGAAGCCGAACGCGAACAGCGAACACGCGATGAGCAAGAGCTAGCGGACCTGAACGTCCGTGCACGCGCGCTCAGTGCAAAAATCGACAAACTGAACGCGGAAGCAAGAGCCATTCCCGCACGGCTGCAAACAACGCACGGGCAGCACACTCAAACAGTGAAGCGGATTGCCGAGTTGCAGGCGAAGCTGGCACCTGCACCAGTCCCACAAATGGCGACGTGGTATTCGACAGAAGGCTCGCTCGCAAATCGTCTCACGGAGGTCTTGCAGTGAGCTATTTCACGGAAATCTTTGGGTGTGATGCCCCGATTGCCAAGAATGCCAGCGTGCCGGATACAAAGCTAGACGATCCATTATTCGATTACTCATTGCCGACTGGTGCAGGTGACGCACTGGCGAAGGCGCTCATCGGCGATGAATTCGCTAACCGCGTCCTTGGTGACTTTCTTTCCGATGCGATTGTCGGAGAGAACGGTGCTTGTATCAAGTTGCAAGTAGCGGCAGCGGTAGAAACAGTAAAGGTTGCTCCGTCCACTCGCAAGGCACTGAGAAAGCGGCATGTCGAGGGGATGATTGCCGACTTCCGAAAACTTCCGCTTTTCGTCAGCCATCAACATTTGACGTTGGATGACGGAAAAACGGTTTTCTGGGACAAGTTGGCGGGTGATTGCGTTGCATGTCTTGAGGGCGGAATCGCGGATGAACTTACGAAACGACTTCGCTGAACTTGAGTTGTCCCTGCGGGCCTTCGGCGTGCCCTCCGCAGAAAAGCGCCGGTCTGCTGTTGCGTTTCATTGCCGTTTCCAGACGGAGAGAGCGACGCACAGCAAGAAAATCAGCGCTCTCGCACTCCCCGGGGGGTTCAGGCTGGAACACCCGAACCCCATTTTCTGACTAGGCTTGCTGCAACACCCGCGCTACCTGTGTGGCAGACCACTCGCCCCCGCGGGCGGTTGGAATCCCGCGCATATTCAATCCGGCTGCAATATTCCGCAGACTCACCGTGCCCTGTGCCTTGATTGATTCGATGACTGGCAACAGATCGCTTGCTCTGCTCTTGGCTGCTTCACGTCTCACCTTTACGGAAGCGACAGCACCTTTGTGATAGATCAAACGCGCGTTGCCTCTGTCCCCGCCAAGTACCACGCCTTTGCGTTTAGCGGCTGCTAGAGCAGCTTTTGTGCGCTGACTAATCATTTCCGCCTCATGTTCTGCCACAGCCGCTAAAACGTGGATTGTGAGCCGATTCGCTTGCGGGAAATCGCACGCCGTGAATTCTACGTTCGACTCCATGAGATTCGAGATGAACGCGACATTGCGTGCCAGCCGGTCTAGCTTCGCAATAATGAGCGTCGCATTGTGTAAGCGGCAGCGTACCAGAGCCGCGGCGAACTGTGGCCGACCATTGCCCTTGCGCGTGCCATGCTCAACTTCGGTTAACTCTGCGACTAACTCACCGTTCACGCTTGCCAGATACGCAGCGACCGCTTCACGCTGGGCATCCAACCCCAACCCTGAAATGCCTTGCCGCTTTGTCGAAACTCGGAAATACGCGACAAACCTGCGTTTCTTTTTGCCCATTCGCCCTCCTGTAACGTATGCTGCGACGTTCGTTGCAGCATTTGTAACGCTCCTGACGTAAAGAACCAGCTAGCAATTGCCAATAAGAAAAGCGGGCGATCCACTGCCACACGCTCACGGTGCGCTGTCTAACACGTCACAGCGGTTCCGTTACCATCGTGGCTTGCTCACCAGTTCGTTGACGTGACCGCCATTGCCCACACTGCTATCCGTGCAGCCCTGTCGCTGCCGGTTTGCGTGATGCGACGGCTCTGCCCGAATGTTCCGGCTTCGCGCCCGCTTGGTTGTGATCCTCCCCAAGCACACGCTAGCCGGTCACCGGCCATTCAGTCGGAAGATTTTTTCTGTGCAAAAGTACAGCTTCGATGAAGTCTCAGAAGTGCTTGAACAATCAATACTTGGAAAACCGAAATTGACCTTCGACTCACCGCGTTACCTTCCCGACAATTTTTTTGTTTTTGAAAAGTGGAGCGGCTCGAACAGGAAAAATGTAGGCCGTTCCCATCCTGGAAACGCCCTGTAGAACAAGAGTCAATTCTCGCCCTCAGCTCCCTCCGATTACTTCCGCCCTCTCGGCAAATGCGACGCATTCCCAGTCCTGCGATGCGTTCGGCATTTGAATCTCCCATTTGTTGTGATATTGCGTTGACCGTTGCAGTCGAAAAAGTACGCTAGATCCTTTCTTGTCGTCGGTAGAGATGAATATGTGGATCGGCAAGGTGTCGAGTGCGATCTGATGCTGGCCCGGGATTCTCATATGAGGCGAAATCAACATCGGCTCTGCTTGAATGTGACCGCTATCCCTCTGCGTCCAACGTGACACGTAAACGCGGAAAGTCGCTTGTTGGTTTGGCTGGATATCAGGTTCGGCAACCACGACAATTGTGCCTAAATACCCTGCAATTGTTGCCTGCTCGACGATCTGATACATCACTGATTGGGTAAAAATCGAATTCCACTGTTCCTGAGCTATTTGTGTTGCTGGGTCAGGCTGTGCTGTGGTCATGCTGCACGCTCCATCTGTTTCGTTGGGTGCGAATACGTTAGTCGCCGATTCCCCCTGAAGTTACTTTTCACGGCTTTGCGTGTTGTTTCGATTGAGAAGCTTCGAGACGGACTGCTTCAGTTCTGTGTCGTCCTTCAATGCTTGTGATATACGTTCTGCGAGTTCGGTCAGAATCAGCCGGATGCTAGTTGCCAGCATCAGACATTCCTCGTCAGAACGATCATGCAATCCCTCGCTCAACGCAGTATGCAGGAGCGTGAGCGGATTATGTGCCTCAATAAGCAGACTCTTCGGAATTCCTGCCTTGACCAAATCAATAGCTGTACTGAATTGGCTTTCTTTCGCAGCTCGCGAGAATGAATCAATCACACTCTCTTCAGCACCAAGTCGCGCAGCGACTCGTCCCATCTCGGCGATAATGCGTCCTTTCTGATTTTCCACAACCCGCCTGTAGTAAGCATAAGCGCCGATTCCTAGACCGTGATTCTCGGCACGCCTGCCACGAAGAAACATCTCACTATCAGGACCGATGAGCGTTATCACGCGTGCGGGCGTGGGCGGTCCGAAAGTTGGTATCTCTCCGAACTTTTGAGCTAGGCCAGAACGACCGTTTTTGGCCATTTGAACTGCAAGGGAATAGATTTTCTGACTATCTTGGCAGTTCCGACAGGTATAGGTGACGTAGTGGAACGTCCATTTGTCAAAAACTAGGTATGCAAAGTCATTTGAAGTGTGAAATACCCGAATGCCATTGCATCTTTTGGAAGTGCAATGGATTTGCAACTCAGGGGACGCCAACACGTAGTTAGCTCCAGCTTGACGGGCTAAGTCCGCGATGGCTTCTAGCGCATACGGGGGGCTACCTTCGAGAAACTGAGCTAGACTCTTCGCCTGCAATTGCGGGGATTGTTGAGGAGTACCGGCCATCGGTTTGTCAATCTTCAGGCCAATTGTACGCCCGGCTTTTAAGATGGTTGGCGTCGAAGAAGTGATTTTTCGGCTAGGGTCGCCGCCCGCTTGACTTCAGAACGCGGAAATATTAAGCAGGTTTGCCACTTTTATCGTAGTTGGTATTGCGTTGCTGGCCCCGCCGGTTCTACCCTACCGGCAAGATGGATTGGACTAAGTATCCGCTCGAAAAGTTATTTTCCTTGGTGGCCGGGATAATACCTGGTTTTGTCGTGCTCCTAATTTTCCCTGGTTGGCTGCCATGGTTCTTTGCCCTGGGATTCCTAGGTTACCGAACAAAGCTGAGCCTCCTAGCTCTCCTAGCGTTCGTCGTTGGTTTTACCGTGACTAGTTTCCTTAATGCATTCCTCGGTGCGGTAGGCGGAGTCGTCGGTCTGTCAACCTACAAGCCGCCGTATTCATACTCTCTTGCCCCGTGGCGTGACCCAACATGGAGGGAACTCATAAGGAAGCGACTTGGTGCAGGTTGCCCGAACGATACGCACCCCATGTCCCCCTTGCTCCTCGATCTGCGTTCCAAGATCGTGGCAAACTTGCCCCAAGACCAACAGGCCGCCGCGGGAATAGAGTTACACACTGAAAGACTCGCTGCAGAGTCAGACGACCTAAACTGGGCGTCATGGTACGACCATTATCACAAGATTATCCTTGAACCCAGTAAAGATGTTGTCTGGCACGTACACACAGGGCTCACCTTTAATTTGGAGGCGGCAGCGCTGATTATCCTGCTTAGCGCGACTGTTCTTCCTAGTGTTCGCCACTGGTGGTGCATCTTGCCTGCATTTATCTGGCTCCTGCTCCTTATCACTGAGTGTGTGGTTTCGTTGCAACAGGCTGCCGACAAGTGGGCAACGCTAAGAGACCAAATAAAGTATCTGTCCACGGATCAGAGCTCGCAGAAATAAATGGCGAGGCTGCATGAGTCTTGAGGCAACTCCATCGCGAGCCGGTTAAAACGTAAATTGGACCGTGCCGCGTTCGAGCCTACCGAAACCAATGCTGAAAGCTGTGCCAGTGCTCGACGCTGTGCTTTTGGCACGATCTGTGCGTAAATGCCCAAGTGAGATTCATGAAAAAATAGCCCGGCACGATTCCCTCACATGTTGGAGGCAAAAGGATGCCGGAGTCTTGGAAACAGCAGTTCGTGACCTATCTGCAAGAAAGCACTACTGCGACATCGTTGATCTGGCAGGCGCTCGCGGTGAAAGACCAGAATCTCCCATCCCGCATATACAAGTATCGCTGCGACAACCCTTACACGCGAGCAAATCTGGATGCCGACTCCATTTGGACGTGTTCACCTGCACTATACAACGACCCCTATGATTCGTGGCTGAGTATGCCGACCAATGTGCTGGCACAACTACTAGAACACTCCCTCAAGAAGAACACCGCAAACGCCGAGAAATACTTAGACGGTATCTCTCAAATCGCGATAAGCACTGTTCAGAATCTAAAGATCTTTCGTGACTTGGCTAAAGTTTGCTCGTTCAGCGAAGTTCATGATTCCATTTTGATGTGGAGCCACTATTCCGACCACCATCGCGGGTTGTGTATTGAGTATGACTTAACAATTTTGCCGTATCATCACTCTTTTCGCCGAAATCTCTATCCGGTGTTCTATTCCGCCGATCTCTATGATCTCTCCAAGTTTGCGGAGGCTTTGGCAGGTCCGAGTCAAGGTTTCAGGCCGTATATGCCCCTTTTAGCGATGTTATATAAGTTCGATGGTTGGCAATACGAGCGCGAGTGGCGATTCGTACGAGAAGTGCCCCAGGTTCAGGCCGATGCGCCGGCGAGCGCTCCTGTTCCATCCCGTATCTTTCTCGGAGCGCGATTCGATGATTCCGCGAGCAAGGAACTGCTCGCCATCTGTCAAAAAAAGCATATTCCACTTTTCAAAATGAAAATGGCCGACGACAAGTACAAGCTTCAAGTTACCGATTTCAGCTAATATGCGAGAGGAGAAAGCATGAAGGAAGAAGAGTTGCGCCAAGCGATCATCGAAAGGATGAAGAAGGAAATCGCAGTTGATCTAGCGAAGCTGGAGCGTGACGGAGTGATCTCAAAAATAGGAGACGGTCCTTGGTACAGAGTTCCCAACTTTAAGGCTCTGCCTCGCGATTGTGGTCTGTTGGCAGACGGAATTGCTACGGATTCGAAGGGAGGCAAAATCAGAATCCCGAAAAATGCTCAGCAAAGGGCGGCCAAGCTTCTTAAGCAGCTCATCCGTGAGAAGTAGACGCTTGCATCGTAGGGGACACAAGAAGTTCCGCCGCAACTTCGCCGCAAAACGCCGCAAAATAGCATGTTATCAGAGGCAAAACGAGCGGTTGGCACGGCGTAAGTGCTTTGGAATCAGCGGGCCATTTTGTAGTCTGACGGGTTCAAATCCCGTACGAATCGGTCAGCCTCGTTTCTTATTCTCGCGCGCCCGAAACCCCGGCCCGAGGGGGTTCTTGTACCACATCTGACTTGCTTCGAAAGGACTGGCATCCGCACCTCCACGCTAGGAATTCTGAGGCAACTCCATCGCGAGCCGGTTTTAAACGTCAATTGGACCGTAATGGACCGTAATTGGCCTTTCAGACCCGCATAAACATTGAGGGAAAATGGCGGACGCCGTCGTTCGCAACGATGAGGTCGTCGGTTCGAGCCCGACTAGCTCCACCAATCCTGGTTGATGTACCGTTCAGCAAAATCAGTACAGGAAATACCGTAGAGCCAGCCGCTTTCCACCCATGTTATCAATTGTCGGTACGCCGAATGCCCTAAGTGTGCGCGAAGCTCTTTGTCGAAAACATTTGGAGTGGGTGCTCGGCCATTCTCTTGTACGTTCATCCCCCATCGGCTCGTATGCTCAGTTCGCAAGGAGTGAGGCTTTGCCCAGATGAGCAGGTTGGATCACTTGCCAGGAGACGAACTTGAAAAAAAATACCAACAGCACAGTGACGATCGATCCCAAGCTCGAAGCGAGTCATAAAAGAAACGGCCACTCGGCCGTGGCGGTTGATTCGGGCGCGGCGGATTTGGGAACGATCCTGGCAAGTCTCCACGCAGTACGCGACGGAAATTTCTCGGTTCGCTTACCGGGCTCCTGGACCGGCCTTCCGGGAAAAATCGCTGATGCGTTCAACGAAATCGTTTCCGCCAATGAGCAGATGGCGCATGAGTTGAAGCGCATCGGACAGGCGGTGGGAAAAGAAGGACGAACGCGGGAGCGCGCCCGAGTGCATGAAA
>Ga0335074_10009099_pt1 | contig 13839 bp, 12 predicted proteins | sample Lox_Sample_23_FD_206715 | JGI IMG/M metagenome (GOLD analysis project Ga0335074, IMG submission 206715) | Soil microbial communities from Loxahatchee National Wildlife Refuge, Florida, United States - Lox_Sample_2.3 | ecosystem: Environmental > Terrestrial > Soil > Wetlands | place: USA...
TTCGGGGAAGTTCTATGTCAACTTCCGCTTTCCCGGCTACGACTACGACAAAGTGGTCTGCGGCCTGATCGATGCGCACTCCTTCGCCAACATTCCGCAGGCGTGGTCGCTGCTCGACCGCACCACCGATGCGGCCATGCCGCATCTTCCTCCAACTGCCCTTGACCGCGACGAGCCGCAGCGGCGCTGGCGGGCCTCGGTGGGTGACAACACCAGCAACGACTACTGCTGGGATGAGTACTACACCATGCCGGAGAACCTCTATCTCGCCTGGGAGCGCGGGGCGGGCAAGCGCTACCGCGACCTGGCCGGGCGCTATCTGCTCGACAAGACCTGGTTCGATCCCTTGTCGGAGGGCAGGAATGTACTCGCCAACCATCACGCTTACAGCTTCTGCAACTCGCTCAGCTCGGCCATGCAGGCGTACATCGCGACCGGCAGCGAGAAGCATCTGCGCGCGGCCAGCAACGCCTTCGACATGATCAACGACACGCAGAGCTTCGCTACCGGCGGCTGGGGTCCGAACGAGAGCTTCTCGGCTCCGGGCAGCGGAACGATGTATGCCAGTCTGACCGACACGCACCGCAGCTTCGAGACGCCGTGCGGCAGCTATGCCCACTTCAAGCTGACGCGATATCTGCTTCGTGTTACCGGAGATGGCCGCTACGGCGACAGCATGGAGCGAGTCTTCTACAACACCGTATTGGGTGCGAAGCGCCTCGAGCCGGACGGTCACGCTTTCTACTATTCGGACTACAACGACTCCGGCAGCAAGTTTTATTTCACCGACCGGTGGCCGTGCTGCTCGGGCACCCTGCCCCAGGTGGCGGCGGACTACCGCATCCTGATCTACTTCCGCGACCCGGCCGGGCTGTACGTCAATCTCTACCAGCCTTCCACCCTGAAGTGGACGGCCGGCGACGGTGCCCAGATGTCGCTGACTCAAACGGGCGACTATCCTGTCGGCGGCAGGATCGGGATGACGCTGCGGGCGTCGCGCCCCAGCGACTTTGCCCTGCGGCTGCGCATTCCAGGCTGGGCGTCCGACTCCGGATCGACTCCCGTAATCCGCGTCAACGGCGCTCGCGTGGTCGCTCCGGTTACGACCGGATTCGCCACTCTTCCCCGGCGCTGGAAGGATGGCGACCGGATCGACCTCGAGCTTCCCATGCCGCTGCGGCTCGAGGCGATCGACCCTGTACATCCGGAGACCGTGGCGCTGGTGCGGGGACCAGTGGTACTTTTCGCGCTGAGCGGGCAGGCTCCAAAGGTGACTGGCCAGCAGTTGCTGGCGGCGAGCGCTGCTTCCGGCGGCGATCCGGATCGGCCAGAGTGGCAGGTTCAGACGGCGTCCGGCCCGCTGCGCCTGATGCCGTTTAGTTCGATACGGGACGAGCGTTACATGACGTATTTGAAGGTGAGCTGATCGGAGGGAACCCCCCTCCCCCCACCCTTCGTAACCTGTCTTCGTAACCGTCTCATTCGAGGCGGGTTACGGCGCTAACTTCCGTAAAGAATTGAAAATAAAATCTTTATTCGCAAAGATCTGATAATAAAGCGCTTATCGAGATCCGGAGGTAAGAGAAAAAGGCCCGGAGGCGATGCCAACCGGGCCCTTTGTTATCTTCTACTACCATTCTATCGGGTCAGGGGAATTCGTCGGCCAACTATTCGCGACTGCTCCCCGGTCAGGGCGTTCCGAGGCTGAGGAGAAGCAGAGCAAAGGCGGCGATCAGACCACAGGTTCTTGACCAGTGATAGAGGTCCCAGCGGCGCTCCTGGGCCTGCCAGTCGGAGGGCAGCGAGTCCGGCGTCCAGGTCTTGATGCGGTTGTTGATGGGCACCGGGCCGATCAGTGAAAAGACGACAGCCAGCACCTGAATGGCGGCCGAAATTGCGGTCAGCTGCCATGCGGAACGGCTCAGATGAGCGAAGGGAAACAGAAGCAGCAGGTTGAGCAGCGTCGAGCCTGCCATCCAGAAGGGCATCACGCGGCCAAAGAGGACGGCGAAGGCGGCGCGCATTCTGATGTGGACCTCCAGCGACTGACGGTTGAACGTGGGGTGAGCAAAGACGGCGACGTTGAGCTCGCTTCCGCACATGAGCCCGAGGACGAGGATGGCGATGAGCTGGAGGGTAAGCAATGAAGGCCTCGTGAAGGTTGGATGTCCTGAGGCCAAATAATTCTTCAGAAACCAGCTGAACCCAGGCCTGGCCGTCGCTATCAAAATCTCTTGCGAATCAAGTCGGGTCCGCTCACCTGATCGACCTTGAGGTTAATGTCGATCTCGCCGTGGTCATAAGCCCGGCTGTCGCCTGTCATGCCGTAGTCCTTGTATTCGAAGGGCACGATTCCCTGAACGTATCCCACGGTCTTTGTTTGATCGGCGATCTCAAGATTTAGAGTCGCCGGCTTCGAAATGCCGCGCATGGTGAAAGTGCCGACGAGGTCAAAGGTTGTTTTGCCGGTCTGGACGACCTTATTGCTCTTGAACGAAATTACCTGGTCCTGATCGACATTGAGGAAGTCCTTACCCTTCAGCTTTTCGCTCATCGGGCTGGTTCCGTTGTGCAGGCTCGCCGCTTGAATCTCGACGTCCAACATGCCCGACGTGGCGTCGCGTGACGAGAAGGTAAGGTTTGCAGTCCATTTGTCGAAATCGCAGCTCATCGGCTTCGAAGACCTCACATTGAACCTGACGGAGCTCTGGACGGGAGTGACCTGAAAGACCGGCACTTGTGCCCGGGACGGCAGGCACAACAAGGCACTTGCTATGAGACAGATCGCGGGCAGTCGCATGCGGAGAGTTTCACCGCACTGGCCGTTTCTGTCAACCGCAAGCAGGCTTGCGCAGAAGAGTTGCGCCTTCGGTGCGAATCATTTGAAATACCCACTGGCATGAGTACGCAAAATCTCGTCTTTCTGTTTCCCGGACAAGGCTCGCAGGTAGTCGGTATGGGCCGCGAGCTCTTCGATAACTTTCCCGTCGCGCGGCAGACCTTTGAGGAGGCTGATGACGCGCTGGGCTTCGCCATCTCGGATCTGTGTTTTAACGGTCCTGAAGATCAACTGAAGCTGACGGAGTTTACCCAGCCTGCGATCTTTACAGTCTCGATTGCGGCGCAGCGGGTGCTGGCGGAAAAGGGTGTGACTCCAAGCTTCGTTGCGGGACATTCGCTGGGCGAGTACTCGGCCAATGTTGCGGCCAGGGTCATCTCGTTCGCCGATGCGGTACGGACGGTGCGCAGCCGCGGCCGGTTCATGCAGGAGGCGGTTCCGGCAGGCGAGGGCGCGATGGCAGCGGTGCTGGGGATGAGTTCCGAAGACGCCGCGAAGGCCTGCGCCGATGCCGCAGTGGAGACGGGCGGGGTGGTGTCGCCGGCGAACTTCAATTCTCCGGAGCAGACGGTGATCTCGGGCGCTGGAGCAGCTGTCGAACATGCGGCGGCGCTGTGCAGGGAGCGCGGCGCCAAGAAGGTGGTGATGCTGGCGGTGAGCGCACCCTTCCACTGCGCGCTGATGCAGCCGGCGCAGGATCGGCTGGCGGTTCTGCTGAAGGCGTTGGAGTTCAGGTCGACGGAGACGCCGGTGGCGGTGAATGTCGACGCGGCATTCATGACCGAGGCAGACCAGCTGCGGGGTGCGCTCGTCCGGCAGGTGACGGGATCGGTGCGGTGGGTCGAGTCGATGCGGTTGCTGATCGCGCAGCAGCCGACGCACTTCATCGAAGTGGGTCCCGGCAAGGTGCTGTGCGGCCTGATGCGGCAGATTGACCGCAGCCAGAGCTGCCTGAACGTGGGCGACGTGGCAAGTCTGGATAAGACGATGCAACAGCTTGGAGCAGCGAGTCAGCAGGTCCGCGAGTCGACAGGCTGACAAGTCAGCGGTTCGCAAAAAGCAGGTCCTTCGACTGCGCACGCTCCGCGTGCTTCGCTCAGGATGACGGCGGAGCTTTGTGCCTGCGACAACGTTGCTGACCTGCTGATTCGCTAGTGATTGAGGGCGCGCATGCCGGCTTCGTTGTAGCGTTCTCCGGCGACGACACCACGGGGCGCGACGGCTTCGATCTCGGTGAGGTCGGCTGGGGTGAGTTGAATCTGCACGGACGCGACGTTCTCTTCGAGATATTTTCTGCGTTTGGTTCCGGGGATGGGTGCCATGTCTTCTCCCTGGGCGAGCACCCAGGCGAGGGCCAGTTGCGAAGGGGTACAGCCTTTCTTCGCGGCGATCTCTTCGATCTTGCGGACGGTGTCGAGATTGCGCTGGAAGTTTTCACCCTGAAAGCGCGGTGAAGTGCGACGCCAGTCGTCGGGAGCAAGGTCGTCGGGGGTCTTGATCTGCCCGGTGAGAAAGCCGCGGCCCAGTGGCGAATAGGGCACGAAGCCGATGCCCAGCTCGCGGATGGTGGGCAGAATCTCGTCCTCGGGATCGCGGTTCCAGAGTGAATATTCGGTCTGGAGAGCGCTGATGGGATGGACGGCGTGCGCGCGGCGAATGGTGTCGGGAGCGGCTTCGGAGAGTCCGAGGTAGCGCACCTTGCCGGCGCGGACCAGGTCGGCCATGGCGCCGACGGTGTCTTCGATGGGCGTGTTGGGGTCGACGCGGTGCTGATAATAAAGATCGATCGTCTCGATGCCGAGGCGCTTCAGGCTGGCTTCGCAGGCGGCGCGGACGTATTCGGGGCGTCCGTTGACGCCGCGGCGGGTGGGATCGCTGGGGTCGCGCACGATGCCGAACTTGGTGGCGATGATGACCTTGTCTCGGTAAGGCCGCAGCGCCTTGCCTACAAGGATCTCGTTCGTGTGCGGGCCGTAAACGTCGGAGGTGTCGAAGAAGGTGATACCGAGCTCGACTGCGCGATGGATGGTGGCGATGGATTCGGTCTCGTCGGTTTGCCCGTAGAACTCGGACATGCCCATGCATCCGAGGCCGATTTCCGAAACTGCAAGTCCTTGCGTGCCGAGCTTGCGTTGCTGCATACGGAGGCTTCTCCCTGGAAAAGAGATTCGTGAATGGCGGAGTTCGATTCGGACGTGTTGGGCGGCGTTACGGGCCGAGATAGAGCTCGACGGGCGAGAAGCCGATGGTCTTGGATTTCGAATCGACGCGCAGGAAGATGGGCGTCTTGCCACCGTTGATGTTCACTCCGATGACCACACCGTTGCCGACGCGATGGGCGATGACAATCTTGTGAGACTTGATCACACCGTAGTCACTCGCCGAGCCCCAATCCTTCTGGAAGTCTGCGAGGCCATAGGCTTTGTACTGATCGGGATGCTGCTTCCAGTTGGGGTCGTTGTTCCAGAGGCCGTAGGCCTTGTCGAGGTCGCCAGACTGGACGGCGGCGAAGAAGTTGTTGATGCGGTGGTCCTGGGGCCAGTGCCACACCTGCCAGGGAACTTCAATGGCCCAGGAGCCGACGGCGATGGCGGCGACTACGATCACGACGATTCCGGTGATGAGAAGATTGCGGTTGCGCCGCTCGCGGCGAACATCGAACTTGGGAGCATCCATCAGTGTCATCGGCGGCTATCGTTCCTTTCGGTCTCGCGTTGGCGCAGACTTCCCCATATATTTCTGACACCGTGCCGCGGTTCCTTGTTCCCTTCGCGGCTATCGCCGGGTTCCTCAGCGGCTGTAACTGGTGCGGTCCTTTTCGGCACGGCGCTCAAGCGCAATGGCGATGAGACGGTCAATAAGCTCAGGATACGCGATGCCGGAGGCCGCCCAGAGCTTGGGGTACATGCTGATAGACGTAAATCCGGGCATGGTGTTGATCTCATTCAGATAGATGCGTCCGGGCTTGCCCGCGTTTGAGGTGGGCTCCATGAGGAAGTCAACGCGGGCCAGGCCGGAGCAGTCGCAGGCGCGGAAGGCGGCGATGGCCATCTGCCGGACTTCTTTGGTCTGCTTTTTCGTGAGCTTCGCCGGAATGATGAGGTCGGAGCCTTCGCTAAGGTATTTCGCTTCGTAGTCGTAGAACTCCTTGCCGGGCACGATTTCGCCGACTACGGAGGCCTGGGGGTTGTCATTGCCGAGGACGGCGACTTCGAGTTCGCGGGCTTTGCCACGGCGGCCTCCGACTGCCTGCTCGACGACGATCTTGCGGTCGTATCCGGCGGCGATGTCGATGGCGGGGCCAAGTTCTTTGCGGTCATGGGCCTTGGTGATGCCGACGGAAGAGCCGAGGTTCGCAGGCTTAACGAAGAGCGGATATTTCAGGGCGGTTTCGATTTTCGTGATGATCTTCTTCGGGCCGGCTTCCCACTCGTGGCGCAGGAAGGTGACGTGCTTCGGAATGGGCAGCTTCGCGGCGGTGAAAAGCTTTTTCATGATGTCTTTGTCCATGCCGGTGGCCGAACCCAGGACACCGGAGCCGACGTAGGCGATTCCAGCGAGTTCGAAGAGGCCCTGGATGGTGCCGTCTTCGCCGAAGGTGCCGTGCAGGACGGGGAAGATGACGTCGAGGCTCAGGGCTGAGCTGGGCGCGGCGCTGGCATGCAGGTCGAGGGACTTAGCTTCGGTTTCGAAGGGGACGAGGGCGCCGGTTCTGCTCTCGGAGGGAACGGGAGGCACGATGACGGATTCGCCGCGGGCGAGTACGGCTGCGGATGTCGTGGTCTCGGGGTCGCCGGCGCGCAGGGCGCGTGGGTTTGAGGTGGACTCGCCGGCGAGCAGGCGGGCGGCATCGGTCGAGGTAACCCAACGGCCTTCCTTGGTGATGCCGATGGGGGTGATCTCGTACTTTTTGGGGTCGATAGCCTTGAGAACGGAGGCGGCGGAAAGCAGCGAGACCTCATGCTCGCCGCTGCGGCCACCAAAGAGGACGCCTACACGGAGTTTGGGCATTGGAAATACTTAGATTTCACTTACGACTGTAATCGGTGATTGTGGAAGTACCAGCTTTACCTCAGGATCGTGGCTTAGCTCTAAGCAGATCGCCTTGATATCTGCCTTTTGCTGATTTGGGTCAGTATCTTTGGGCCAACCGATTACTGAGGTGTGTCTCTCAAAGGGACGATCATCTCTCATCGCCTTCAATTTCTGGGCAATGAGCTTTTCGACCCGTAAGTCTGCCCGACCGTAGACTTTTTCTCTTCCTCTCTGAGTACCGAGAGTTAATTTGCTAATCCGCCAAATATCGTTTTCAGTGAGATCTGTGGAGTGGACCACTGACAGAGTTTGGTAGGGTTCAGGGTTGAATGCAGCGGGTTTCGGTCGACCATGAAGCCGGCTGAAAGCGCTGGACGAATATATAAACCGCGACACGGACTCCTGGCTGGCCAGCTCGTGCTCAGACGACTGAGGCCGACGGCGAAAGCTGACCCTGCTGAGACGACTCAGAAGCGAGCCGACCCAAGAAATAGGCGATAGTCGCGGGAATCCCATCTGTCATCCAATCAGTTCCTCGAAAAGCGCTCTCGCCTCGAATGCACGCAAATGTGCACCGACCTGTCGGGCCAATGCTTACCGTCAGAGCCCTTCGATCTCCAAAAATCCAATCAAGTGCAACCTCGCCGTCGCCGTCCGCACTTATCTCTGGCACCGGAGCGGTTGTGGGAAGGGCCGTTAAAAAGGCTTTGGCAAAGGCGCATGCTTGCAAGTCGATCCTTTTGCCACCGTAGCCGTTCCATCCATCGTAGGAGGCTTCCTCCTCAACCTCTTCGAGCTCCGAAAGGGCTTGATCGGCAACCCTGCGAATCATATAGCTGTCAAGCAAATGCCGCCGGATTTGTTCCTGCATAGTCTTGATGCTTTGGGCCGACTCACTCTTTGCAGTCGAACGCGCAGGCGAGATAAGTCCTGAGAGACTCCCTAAAGGAGTTAGTGCTGTTGTCATTCGTACATCTCCACTGTTCGGTCGGTAACGCTGGCAAAGAAAATCTCATTCTTCAGTTGTCTAAGTTGCTCGAATCTTTCGGGAATCGTTGGATCGTCTGGAGCCAAAGCGAGTCCGTCTCGGAACGCGTCTATATCAAGTAACAGAGAAATTTGTGAGGGATCTACCCTAGGCTCAAGCGCCTGAATTATAACAGCGGACGCATTTCGATTTGTGTCATCGACGTGGGTGCGGCACAAAAACTCCCGGACCCTCTGCGGGATTGGTTGCGGAAGATTGGGCGGGGCAGAAAGATACTCAGCCAGTTCGGCTGGACCCGGCACCCGCATCCGATTTATATATCGCACTGCAATTCGCAAAACCTGCCTTGGTTCTAAGGCGCGAGCATAGATTGCCCAAATTCGGAGCGCCTCTCCAAAAACTTCTTCCCAAGTTGTGTACGGTTCTAACCGATTGAATGTAAAACCATCCATCCGGAGCTGAGCAATATCGTGGTCCGTTTTGTACAACCATCCCATTACTGTCTGGACGGATCGAGGTTGTATGAGGTTCCCCTGATCAACGCCAAAGCGCGCCTGTAGTGACTGCATAGGCAGAACCTGGGAGTACCGCGCGCCAACTTCATTAGCCAAGCTCGAAAAGATGTCTGGGGAGCTGCTCGTGCGAGGCAGAATACGGAAATCAATGAGAGCCTCGGCGATAGGTGCGTTTCGGAGATGAACTCGAGGTCTAGCCATGGGATCCTTTGCGGTTTACCGACCTCTTTGCAATCAGTTTAGGCGCTTCTATGAACTCTTGGAGAACTCTCTCTATAAACCGCCCGCCCACTTCAGCAGGACTCCTTCCATAGATGCCGATAGACGCTAACTGCTTTAGCATCTCAACCGACTGCTCGGCCAAAGTCACCTCGAACCGAACGCCAGGGGACGAACTCTTGGGCCTTGCCATAAGCCTACCGATAATAACCCGATAATTATGGGATTATTATCGGCCATTCAGCAAGCAAATTAAATACCTTCTAAGCCACCTGCCAATCACAAAATCTTCTTACCAAAGGCTGAGGAAATCAGTTCGACGGCGAGGTCGGCGGTGCGGTTGCGCTCGTCGATCACGGGGTTCACTTCGACGATTTCGAAGCTGAGCATGCGTCCGTGGTCGGCGATGATTTCCATGGCGAGGTGAGCCTCGCGGTAGGTTGCACCACCGCGCACGGGGGTTCCGACACCGGGGGCGTCTTCAGGATCGATCCAGTCCATGTCGAGCGAGACGTGGTAGCCGGCGGTGCCGCGTCCGGCCGCGCGCAGAGCCTCTTCCATCACCGTGCGCATGCCGCGCTCGTCGATGTCGCGCATGGTGTAGACCTCGCTGATGCCGGCGCGGCGGATGTTTTCCTTTTCGGTCGCGTCGATGTCGCGCACGCCGATGAGGACGGTGTTTTCCGGCGCGACCTTGGGTGAGAATCCGAAGATGTTGGCCAGCGGCTCGGGACCAAGGCCGAGCAGCGCGGCGAGAGGCATGCCGTGGACGTTGCCGCTGGGCGAGGTCTCGGGGGTGTTGATGTCGGAGTGCGCGTCGATCCAGATGAGGCCGATCTTCTTGTTTTCGCGACGGTAGAACTCGGCCACGCCGGAGACCGTTCCGGCTGCGACGGAGTGATCACCGCCGAGGACGACGGGCGTCATGCCTTCTTCGAGCGAATGGAGGACTTTTTCGGCTGCGTGGGTGCAGGTTTCAGTGATTTCTTTGAGGTAGCGGGCGCTCTGCTCGCCGATTTGCTTGGTTTCGGCGATGGCCACGGCGATGTTGCCCCCGTCGTGGACCTCATGGCCGAGGGCTTCCAGGCGCGCTTCAAGGCCGGCAACGCGAACGGCGGAGGGCCCCATGTCCACGCCGCGGCGCGCGGCTCCGAGATCGAGCGGGACGCCGATGATCTTGATGCGGCGCGGGGGCAGCGACTGCACACCGGTGTGGGCGGGACGTCCGGTTGCGGTGGTCGCGGTTCTTTCGACCGCACGGATTTCAGTGACTCGTGCCATACAGACTTCCTGATCGTTCTCTTACGGGTAGATCCGGTTCAGGGTGCGCGCGAAGGGGATCGTCTCGCGCACGTGATCGAGAGCGCAGATCCACGCGACGGCGCGCTCGATGCCCATGCCGAATCCGGAGTGGGGAACCGAACCGTATCTCCGCAGATCGAGATACCACTGGAAGGCGTCCATCGGCAAGTTGTGCTCCTCGATGCGCTTCTTGAGCAGATCGAAGGAGGCGATGCGCTGCGATCCGCCAATGATTTCGCCGTATCCCTCGGGCGCGAGCACGTCGACGCAGAGGGCGTACTTCGAGTCCTGTGGGTCGGGCTCCATGTAGAAGGCTTTCACGGCGGCGGGATAGCGGTGGACCATCACCGGACGATCGAACTGCGAAGAAATGTAGGTCTCGTCGGGCGAACCGAAGTCATTGCCGTATTCGAAGGGATTTTCGAGCAGGCCTTTGGCGTGCGCGTCGTTGAGCATGGCAACCGCGTCGTCATAGCGCAGGCGCGGGAATGGCGCTTTGATGGTTTCAAGCTTGGAGGTGTCGCGCGCGATGACCTTGAGATCGGGCGCGCGGCGCGTCAGCACGCGGTCAACGATGAAGCTCAGGAATTGCTCGGCGAGTTCCATCAGTCCCTCGAGGTCGCAGTAGGCGACTTCGGGCTCGACCATCCAGAATTCGGTGAGATGACGGCGGGTCTTGGATTTTTCGGCCCGGAAGGTCGGTCCGAAGGAGTAGACCTTGCCCAGCGCTAATGCGGTGCTCTCGATATAGAGCTGGCCTGACTGTGTGAGGTAAGCCTCGTCGCCGAAGTATTCAACGGGGAAGAGCGTGCTGGTGCCTTCGCAAGCTGCTGGCGTGAGGATCGGCGGGTCGGTGAGGACGAAGCCGCGCTCGTCGAAGAAATCACGGGCGGCCTTGATGATCTCGGCGCGGATGCGCAGGATGGCGGCCTGGCGCGGGGTGCGAATCCATAGATGGCGGTGCTCCATCAGGAAGTCGGTGCCGTGCTCTTTCAGCGAGATGGGGAACGGCATGTCCTCGGGCACACGCTGGACGACCTCGATGCCCTCTACATCTAATTCGTAACCGCCTGGAGCACGTTTATCGGCGCGGACCTTGCCGGTGACGATGACGCTTGATTCCTGGGTGAGACCCTTGATGGTGTCGAAGACCTCAGGAGGCGCCGCTGCCTTGGGGACGATGCCCTGGATCGTGCCGCTGCCATCGCGGAAGATGGGAAAGAGCAGCTTGCCGCTCTCGCGCAGGTTGTAGAGCCACCCCTGGATGGTAACGCTGCGGCCTTCGTACTCGCCGATTTTGGCGATGGTGGTGAGGGGTTTTGCTTCTGTCGCTGTATCAGTTACGGATTCTGTCTTTGTTTCTTCGGCCATGACCTTCTAACTTCTCTCAAGGGTGTTGTCGCCCAATTATTAATCCCTGTTTCTATTTCTCTGATTTACTAAAATCTTTCGAAGGCTTTTGCCGCCTTCTGAGTGACTGTTTCCGGAGTTTCCTCGAGTGCGTAGTGAATCTCGAGCACGCCGGCGGGCGTTTGCGGGGCGGTCGTCAACCCTTCGAAGACGTCGTCCCACCCGATCGTGCCGTTTCCGGGCCAGAGGTGGGAGTCGCGGTCGCCATTGTTGTCGTGCAGATGCGAGGAGCGAATGCGTCCCTTCAGTTCGGACAGAACCGATGCGACGCCGTCGGTGAGGTGCGCGTGTCCGACATCGAGACAGACTCCAATATCGGAGAAGTGTCCGGTGTTGAGGATCTCGAGGATGTTTGCCGGACGTGTCACGTCGTTCTGCAGGTTTTCGACCAGCAGCTTTACTCCCAGCGGGCTGGCGAAGGCGCGCAGATGTTCGAGCGCAGTCATCGAGAACTCGAGGGCTCGCGGGCTCCAGGTATCCTCGCGCTCGCCGAGGTGTACAACGAGGAAGCGGAAGGGAATCTGCTCGGCTACTTCGAGGGCGCGCTTGATCTCGTCCATGCCATCGATACGGCGGGACTTCTCGGGATGGATGACGTTGATACCGGGTGTTCCGCTGCGCCCCATCTCGTGGTCTGCATAGAGGGGTGCGTGCATGGAAAACGCCTCGGTGGGGTTCGAGCGAAACCACTCGGCGAGGTCGCGGACGGCGCTGCGGTCGGTGTAGTCGAGGTGCTGACGCGCGGCGAAGAGTTCGACTCCCTGAGCACCTGATTTTTGAAATGTCTCGAGCAGGCCGGGATGGAGTCGATTGCGAAGAAAAACGTGCGACGAGATAACCTTCAGCATGAAAGTGAGACCTGGGGTGATGCTCCTCTGTTCCTATCTGCTTCTATCTTCTCATTGGACGGGTTTTCCGCGCAGATTGAGCCTCGCCGCATACAGGACACGTGGCGCAAACGGCCGATTATTCACGCTGATGTGTTGATTGGTAATCGCGAGGCCCTAGAACCCCGCCGCTTTTCCGAAATGATGCCGGTGGTCCTGGCCGCCTTCGAGGTCGCCGGTTGCGGGATCGACGGCGATGCACTCTCCGTCGCTCCAGTGGCCACCGATCTTGAGCTGGTAGCCGAAGGCGCGGAGGCCTTCGATGGTCGCATCGGAGAAGCCGGGCTCCATGAAGAGGATGTCGGGCAGGTACTGGTGGTGGAAGCGGGGAGCGTCGACGGCTTCCTGGATGTTCAGGCCCTCGTCGGCGGCGCTGAGGAAGATGTTCGCGACGGTGGTGATGATTCGGCCGCCGCCGGGTGAGCCGAGCACGAAGCGCACCTTGTCATCCTTGAGCACGATGGTCGGCGTCATGGCGGAGAGCGGGCGCTTGCCGGGAGCGATGGTGTTGGCGGGACCCTGGATGAGTCCGTACATGTTGGGAACGCCAAGCTTCGAGGCGAAGTCGTCCATCTCATCGTTGAGCAGGAAGCCGAGGCCTTCCGCGGTCACAGCCGAGCCGAATGCGTTGTTGAGGGTGGTGGTGACGGAGACGGCGTTGCCGTCGGCGTCGACGACGGAGTAGTGCGTGGTCTGGGTGGACTCGTGACGCACATCGTTCATGGTTGGGGGCGGGGGCAGAAATCCCGCGGGGCGCTTGAGGTCTTTGGAAGGCGTGGCCTGCTCGGCAAGGATGCTGGTGCGCCACGCGGCCGCGTACTTCTTGTCGATGAGCTGGTCGACGGGAATCTTCACGTAGTCGGGGTCGCCGAGGTAGTCGGTTCGATCCATGTAGGCGCGGCGGTAGGCCTCGACGATGAGGTGCATCTCGTCAGGAGTGCGATCTTTCCAGCGGCTGAGGTTGTAGCCCTCAAGAATGTTGAGGGCCTCGATGAGGGCGATGCCGCCCGATGATGGCGGAGGCGCACTGACAATGGTGTAGTCCTTGTAGGTGCCGGTGACAGGCTCGCGCTCTTTGACGGAGTAGCGGGCGAGGTCTTCGGTGGTGATGAGGCCGCCGCCCTTCCCGATGTCGGCGGCGAGCTGTTTGGCGATGCGGCCGTGGTAAAAGTCGTCGGGATCGGCGGCGATGGTCTTGAGGGTGGCGGCGAGCTCGGGCTGCTTGAAGAATTCTCCGGCTTTGTAGAAATCGCCGTCGCGCTGGAAGATGCGCTTCGTCGGTAAGCACGAAGCCCTGGCTTGCGAGGCGGATGGCGGGCGCCATGACTTTGGCCAGAGTCAGCTTGCCGTATTTCTTCTCGGCGTAGACCATACCAGCGACGGAACCGGGCACGCCGATAGCCTTGTATCCGGTGATGCTGGCGTCAGGAATGACATTGCCCTTGGCGTCGAGATACATGTCAGGCGTCGCGGCCAGCGGAGCGCGCTCGCGGTAATCGATGAAGGTCGATTTGCCACCAGCGAAATGGACGAGCATGAAGCCACCACCGCCGAGGTTGCCCGCGTACGGCCACACAACGGCCAGCGCAAATCCGGTGGCGACAGCGGCATCAACGGCGTTGCCGCCGTCTTTGAGAATCTCGA